>ERZ826016.367-NODE-367-length-56587-cov-8.484292_pt1 | contig 56587 bp, 54 predicted proteins | sample MGYA00519872_ERZ826016 | MGnify/ENA primary metagenome ERZ826016 (study PRJEB31778, sample SAMEA3449218) | human gut metagenome | biome: human gut; feature: human-associated habitat; material: faeces | place: United Kingdom | collected 2010/2012 ... | reverse complement strand
CCCAGGGGCACGGGCTATATTACGGATTTGGGAATGACCGGGTCCATCGAGTCGGTGCTGGGCATCGACCCCCGGCAGTCCGTGGAGGGATTCCTGGGCGGCCTGCCGGGCCGCTACCGGGCGCCGGAGGGACCCGCCAAGCTCCAGGGGGCCATCTTCACGCTGGACAGCGCCACCGGACTGTGCACCGCCGTGGAGCGGATCGACGTACGGTGACCGAGACGATTTCAAACCGGCTGGTTAAAATTTCAGATAGAGAGGAACGAACCATCATGTCCATTGAAAAAGTCAGAGCATATTTCAAGCCCCTCGGCATCGAAGAGCGAATCCGGGAGTTCGATGTCTCCTCCGCCACGGTGGAGCTGGCGGCGGTGGCCGTGGGTGTGGAGGGCGCCCGCATTGCCAAGAGCCTCAGCTTCAAGGTGGAGGACAAGCCCATCATCATTGTGGTGGCGGGGGACGCCAAGGTGGACAACAGCCGCTACAAGGCCCAGTTCCACACCAAGGCCAAAATGCTGACCTTTGAGGAAGCCCATACCATGATCGGCCATGACCCCGGCGGCGTGTGCTCCTTCGCTTTGCCGGATAATGTAAAAACCTATCTGGACATCTCCCTGAAGCGGTTCGAGACCGTATTCCCCGCCGCCGGCAGCAGCAACAGCGCCATTGAACTGACCTGCGAGGAATTGGAGAAGTATTCCTCCAACTTCGTCTCCTGGGTGGATGTGGCAAAGGGCTGGCGTCCGGAAGAAAAGGAAGCTTGAGGGGCTTATGCTTAGATTTATTCACGCGGCGGACTTCCATCTGGACAGCGCCTTCGCCGCCCTGACCCCCCGGCAGGCGGCCGCCCGCCGCCGGGAGAGCCGGGAGCTGCCGGTGCGGCTGGCTAACTACGTCAACCAGAATAACATTGATCTGGTGCTGCTGGCGGGGGACCTCTTTGACAGCGCCGCCTCCTACCGGGACACGGCAGAGGAGCTCTCCGCCGCTCTTGGGCAGATGGAGGCACAGGTCTACATCGCCCCCGGCAACCATGACTGGTACGGCCCCGGCAGTCCCTACCTGACGGTGAAGTGGCCGGAAAATGTGCATATTTTCACTCAGCCCCGGTTGGAAACAATGGAATGGCCGGAAAAAAATCTGGTGCTCCATGGTGCGGCCTTTACCCACGGGGAACAAGCCGACGGCTTCCTCACTGGCTTCACCGCCCCCGCCGACGGGAAACTCCATATCGGCCTGCTCCACGGGGAGATCGACCCCTCGGAGGCCCGGTACGATCCCATCCGCAGGGAGGAGATCGCCGCCAGCGGCCTTGTCTATCTGGCGCTGGGCCACATCCACAAGCGGACGGAGCCTTTGATCTTTGGCGGCACCGTCTGCGCGTGGCCGGGCTGCCCGGAGGGACGGGGGTTCGACGAATTGGGGGAAAAAGGCTTTTATTCCGGCACGATCGACGATTCCGGCAAGGTCAGCCTTACCTTCGTCCCCTTCGCCCGGCGGCGGTATGAAATTTTGACGGTGGACGTCACCGATCAGGACCCCCGCGCCGCCATCGAGGCGGCGCTGCCCGCCGACACGGCACAGGACCTGTACCGTATTCTGCTCACCGGAGAGACCGGTGAGGGCGGCGTCCATACGGACGCGCTGAAAGCGGCGCTGGCGGACCGGTTCTACGCATTGGAACTGCGGGACCGGACCCGGCTGGCGGAGGACCTGTGGGCCAAAGCGGAGGAGGACTCCCTCCGGGGCCTGTTTCTGAGGGATTTAAAGCAGCAGCTGGCGCAGGCTCAGACGGAAGAGGACCGCCAGCGCGTCACCATGGCCGCCCGGTTCGGACTGGCGGCGCTGGACCACAGGGATTTGGGATAAGGCGAGAATTTATGAAAAAAATTTTATTGATCGGCACCGGCGGTACCATTGCCTCTGATGTCACGGAAGACGGCCTGGCCCCAGAGTTGACCTCTGAGCAGTTATTGAACCATCTCCCCGCCATCTCCAGTATCTGCGATGTAGAATGTATACAGCTTTTGAATCTGGACAGCACTAACATGCGTCCTGAACATTGGTTGGATATGGTGCGGTGCATCCGGGAAAACTATGACCGCTATGATGGCTTTGTCATTACCCATGGTACAGACACCATGGCTTATACAGCCGCAGGTCTCAGCTATCTGATCCAAGGCAGTCCAAAGCCTGTGATTCTCACCGGTGCACAGAAGCCTATCGGATTTGATTCCACAGATTCCAAGATCAACATGACGGACGCTTTTCGCTGTGCCGCCTCGGATCTCCCCGGAGTGTCTATCGTGTTCAACAATCACGTGATTTTGGGCACACGGGCCCGCAAGACCCGCACAAAGAGTTTTCAGGCATTTTCCAGCATCAACTATCCGGATCTGGGGATTCTGCGGGATGGAGTACTGCTGCGGTATATCTGCCAGGACTGTACCACTGTACCTACTTTTTTTGACACTTTGGATAATAAAGTGGCCCTTTTGAAGCTGACACCGGGGCAGGACCGTTCTGCCGCCGACTTTTTTCTGGAGCGAAATGATGCTCTGATCATCGAGAGCTTTGGAGTCGGCGGTCTGCCGGAGCACGGCGGGTTCTACGATTGTCTACAAAGCTGGATAGAACAAGGCAAATTTGTGGTTCTTACTACTCAGGTCCCCAGTGAGGGCAGCGACGTAGGCGTTTACCATGTTGGACACAGTCTGAAAGCAAACCTCCGCGTTTTGGAAGCCTACGATATGACCACGGAGGCTGTGGTAGCCAAGCTCATGTGGATCCTGGGACGGACCCATGACCGCACTGAGGTAGAAAAGCTATTCTATACACCGATAGCAAAGGACATTCTCTTCCCCGTCCACGGGTGGGGTTTATAGGATTTACCATCTGCAGCACTACATAGAAACCTGCCGGAGCAGTCCACGGACTGTTCCGGCAGGTTTTTTCCATATAATACAACCTTAATCGTACCGCAGGGCGTCGATGGGGTTCAGCTTGGCCGCCTTGTTGGCGGGCAGGTAGCCGAACAGAACGCCGATGCCTACGCTGACGCCGAAGCTGACAGCAATGTCGGAAAGAGTCGGCACCGCGCTGAAAGTGATGCCGTTCATGGAACTGGACATGATGGCCCCCACCGCAATGGTGGCAGCTTTGGCCAGCAGCAGGCCGAATACGATGCCCAGCACCCCGCCCACGGCGGAGGTGGTGCCCGCTTCAATGACGAACTGGCCCCGGATGTCCTTCTGCTTGGCGCCCAGAGATTTTCGGATGCCGATCTCCCTTGTCCGTTCCGTGACGGACACCAGCATGATATTCATAATGCCGATACCGCCCACCAGCAGGGAAATGGCGGCGATGGCCACCAGTACGATCATCATGGTATTCATCATGGTGTTCATGGCATCCATCATCTCTGCGGAGGTCATGACCATGTAGTAGTCCGAGGACTGATAGGTTTTATACAGTCGCTTTTCCACAATGCCCTTGGCAGCGGACGCCGTATCCCGGCTGGTGGCCGTCAGCAGGAACATTTCGTCGGTGCCCATCATCATGGTGCCGGTGCCCATCCGCTGGGCGTTTTCATAGGGGATGTAAATCACATCATCGGCGCTGCCCTCGCTGCTGTCGCCGCTTTTGCTCAACACGCCGATGACGGTGTAAGGCACACCGCTCAGAGAGATGGTCTTACCCAGTGCGTCGCCCCGAAAGGCGGTCTGCGCCAGATAATCGCCGATGACGCAGACATTCTGATGCCGATTCACGTCGATGTAGCTGAGGAAGCGCCCCTCCGCAAGAGTCTCCCCCTGCATGGTGCCCTTGGTGTCTTCCTTGAAAAACGCCTCGCTGACGCCGTAGACCGAGGTGCGGTCATAATCCTCCGTCTGGTAGCGCACCTTGGCAGAAGCGGAGACATAGGGGGTCACGCCGGTGAGGTACTGGGGATATTTGTCCACCAGTTCATAGAGATCCTCCACATCCACGTCACGGGTGCCGCCGGTCCCCCGGCCATAGGTCATGACCTGGATCAGATTGGAGCCCATTTTTTCAAACTGGCTGTTCATCATATTGGTCATGCCGTTGCCGAGAGACAGAATCACGATCACGGCGCCGACACCGATGATGATACCCAGCATGGTGAGAAACGCCCGCATCTTGCTGGTTTTCAGAGATTTCAGCGCCAGCTTGAAGGATTGGGTAAAGTTCATACGCCCACCTCCCCGTCTGCGCCTGTCTCCTCCGGCTGCACCACGGCGGCGGGATCGGAGGCGTCACCGTCATAGATGATGCGGCCGTCCTGAAGGCGGACGATGCGCTTGGCTTTTACGGCGATGGAGTTATCGTGGGTGATGAGCACCACGGTATCCCCCTCCTGATTCAGCTTCTGGAGGAAGCCCAGCACCTCCCGGCCCGTCCGGGAGTCCAGTGCGCCGGTGGGCTCATCCGCCAGAATGACAGAGGGATTCCCCGCCAGCGCTCTCGCGATGGACACCCGCTGCTGCTGACCGCCGGAAAGCTGGCTGGGCAGATTTTTCTGCTTGTCAGCCAAACCCACACGGCCCAGCGCCGCCACTGCCCGCTCCTTCCGCTCTTCCGCGCCGACACCGGCGTACAGCAGGGGCAGCTCCACGTTTTCCAGCACGGTCAGTTTGGGGATCAGGTTATACTGCTGGAAGATGAACCCCAGCATTTTGTTCCGGATCTCCGCCTGCTGGTCATCATCCATGGTGGATACGTCCACGCCCCCCAGATGGTAGGTACCGCTGGTGGGAACATCCAGACAGCCGATGATGTTCATGGCGGTGGATTTGCCGGAACCGGACTGGCCCACAATGGCTACAAACTCCCCCTTGTCGATGGTAAGGCTCACGCCGTCCAGGGCGTGAACGTCCTCGTCGCCCATGTGGTAGATCTTGTAGACGTCTTTTAATTCAATGAGATGCTCCATGGCTTACATCCCCATCATCTCGGCCATCATGTTAGAGCTTTGGTTGGGGATCAGGACAGTGTCCCCCTCTTCCAGACCGCCGGTGACCTCGATGAAATCACCGTCGCTCTTGCCCAGCGTCACTTCCCGTGTTTCCAGCTTGGAGACATCCGCCACGGCGGTATTGTCCGCGTTCATGGCGCCGGGGCCGGGGACCGTCACGGTGTTGCCCCGGTTCACAGCGTCCACGGGGATGCACAGGGCATTGGGGACCCGGTCGCCCTCGATGGTTGCGGAGACATTCATGCCCGGCTTGAGGTCGCCGTAATCCTTGATGAGGATGGTCACGGGATAGCTGGTAGCGCCGCCCGCCGTGGTGCCGTTGATGCTGACGTTGTCCACCACACCGGTGAAGGTCTGCCCTTCCACCGCGTCCGCAGTGATGGTGACGGACTGCCCCGCCTCCACCTTGCTGATATCCAGCTCATCCACGGCCATTTCCAGCTTCAAGTAGCTCATGTCATAAACCACTGCCAGAGAGCCGGAGTTCATGCCCTCCACCTTGTCACCGGCCTTGAAATTCTTTTCGATCACGGTGCCGGTGATCTGCGAGGTGATGTTGTAATCGTCCAGGCTGTCCGCCGCCATAGAGGCCGCCAGTTGGGCGTTTTCCAGGTTCAGCTTGGCGTTTTTGATCTGGTCCCGGGCTCCTTCGGATTCCACGGTGCAGAGGGTCTCCCCCTGCTTGACGGTGCTGCCCGCCAGCTTATTCAAGCCCTGAATGGTGCCGCTGGCACCGGCGTAGACAATGGTGGCTCCACCCAGATTGATGGGCGTCTGGCCGTAGCTGGCGTAATTGCCGATCCGGGCAGAGGCCGTGAAGGAATCCGAGACAGCGCCGGGATTCGCCAGCTTCACCCGGACGCTGACGGCGGACAGGCCGTTGCTGGTAATGCTGGTGGAGTTGGACACGGAATCCACCGTGCCGCTCACCGGGGCGTCATAATTGCCGATATACACCGTGGCCGCCTGACCCGCATAGAAGTCCGTGGGACTGGCGTAGGGGAACAGGAAGTCGATGGACAGATCCATGCTGGAGGTGATCTTGGCGATCTGAGCACCTGCGTTCACACTGTCGCCGTTGTGGACATACAGCTCCTGAATCGTACCGCTGATGGAAGCCACGGGGTTCAGTGCCTCCTTGGCCTGCTGATAGGCCATTTTGGCCTGAGCCACGGAAATCTCCGCCCGATCCACATTGTTCTGGGCGTCGCTGCTGTTCAGGGCAAACAGCAGATCCCCCTTATTCACCAAATCGCCCAACTCAAAGGGTGCGTTTTCGATCTCGCCGGAGATCAGGGTGGTGACGTTATAGGAATCCGCAGGTTTCAGGGTCGCCGTGCCGGTGACAGACAGCGTCAGATCCTGCCGGGTGGCCTGAGCCACCAGATAGCTGCCGCCGAGATAGGCGTTTGCCTTTTTGGATGCTCTGGCCATGCACCCCGCCGCCAGAGCGGCGATCACGACCGCAGCTGCGGCGATCTTCATCCATTTCTTCGCTTTCTTGCTCTTGGGAAAGCCGAATTTCTTCTTCGGCTCTGTTTCAGACGTGGGCACAGTCTGCCCCGCCTGTGTTTCCTTCATCAGTTCTTCCATATAGACAACTCCTTTATGAACGCTGTGCGGGGTGGGTCTTTGCCCCCATGCCCCGCCGCAGGATCTCCAATGCGTGCTGTAGCTTTTCCCGGTCCTCCGGGTCGGGCTCAGGCCGAATGCCGTTATACATGATGGGGACTATCAATACAATGAGCATCCTCAGAATGCAGTTCAGGTCCTCCGGCGCCCGCAGATCCAGCAGATCCGGGTTCACGCAGCCCTCCATCCGCTTCAAAATGTGATCCGGGTCCAGAAACTCCAGCAGGCCGCCCTTCTGCAAGCCGTCGTTGCGGTTGACGATGGCGGACATCATACCCATGCCCCCCAGACTGCGGTCCGCTGACCGGCGGCTCCGAAGATGATCATACATGGCTGGCAGGGCTGCGAAGATGTCGCCTCCCTGACTGTGAAGCACCTCCTCAAACACCATAAGCATCTCGTTGATGCTCTCCTCCATCAGATAGTGGAACAGGTCCTCCTTATCCCGGAAATACATGTAAAAGCTGCCACGGGGAATTCCCGCCTCCCGGACGATCCGGTTGATGGACGCCTCATTATAGGGCCGCTCCGTAAATTCCCGGACTGCCGCTGACAGCAGCTTTTCCTGCTTCTCCGGCGCCAGATTCAAAAATGTACTGCTGGGCAAGCCGCCAGCCTCCTTTCGATCCGTAATGATCTCCCTAATATCTGGGACAGGGTCCCGCACACCCCTTCCTCCCATCGAGAAAGCCTGTGCGGAACCGGATACCCTTCCTAATATGACAACCTGTCGGGTATGATACCCGACAGGTTGTCATATTGCAAGTATTTCCTTCAAATGTTCACAAACTTTTCACATTGTATGAGCCAGCTCATACAGCGGTGCCCGCCGGTCATAGGGCTGGGGGCAGTAGGTCACGGAGGCAATCTTTTTCCCGCTCATGCCGTACTTGGGATGGGTGCCAAACAAGTCGATATACCGCATCAGATCGTCCTTCTCCGCCGCCATCGCCTCCAAAAGCAGGACGGTGGCCCGGGCGTCATCCACTGCCCGGTGGCTGTTTTCCGCTTCCGTCAGGCCGTAGGCTTCGATGGCGTTGCACAGCTTGTGGGGATAGTCCCGCCGGTCCCGGTACACTGTCAAAGCATCCAAAAATCGGGGCTTTCGCAAAACGGACACCAACCCCAAGGGTTTCAGCAAATAGTAGAGGAAATTCAGGTCGAACTGAGCGTTATAGGCCACCAGCAATGGCCGCTCGGCCCCCTCCAGCAAACGGCAGAAGCCCTCCGCCGCCGCACGGTCATCCACGCCCTCCCGGTCCAACTGCTCGTCCGTAATGCCGGTAAGCTCTGTAATGAAGGTCGGCAGCATCTGTCCTGCCGGAAGGCGGACAAGGGCATTGAAATCCCACCGCTCCGCGCCGTTTTCCAAGGCCACGGCACCGATCTCAATGATCCGGTCCCGGCCAAACTCGATGCCGGTGGTCTCCGTGTCGAATACCACCAGCCGGTCAAAATTCTTCCAAAGTTCCATTATGCCTCCCAATTCTCCCCGGTGGCATAGTCGATCTCCACACCGGGCTGCACGTTGTAGCAGTAGACATGAAAGCAGACGCCCCGGCCCTGATCTTCCACGGAATATGCCTCCATCTCCACGCCCCGGGCCACCAATTCGGTATCCACAAAGGCGGGGGTCACCCGGTAGAGCACATGATTCCCGGTGGAGGCCACATAGTCCGCCACCTGATTTTCAAAGGGCAGCATCCCCTCCACGTTCATATACCGGGTGCCGGTGATGAGATTTTTTTCGTTGGCGTTTTCACCGGTAAGCTGAAAGCCGATGAGGTGACAGCGGTTATAGAGGTTCCCGTCGTCCACAAAATCATATTGGTGCTGCACCCAGCCGGTGGGCTTCACCTTGCTGATGCTCTCCCGCTCTTCTGTGGGCATCAGGTCCACGCCGACGCAGGCCTCCGCGACGCCGCAGCGGCCCAGGCTGTCCAGCTCGCTATAATACTCATAGGAATCGGTGGTGTATTCCTCCTCCGTAAAGGAAGGCTGATTCCGGTCGATGACGGCGTAGGCGCTGGTGCCGTCATAGTCCGGGATATTCGATAGATCATAGCTGGGGGCCAGCATTTGTCGGGCCAGACCGACGAGCATCGCCAGGATGATGACTGCCAAGGCCTCCTTCCGGCCGGGTTTTCGAGAGGTACGCCGTTTCTTTGCCATTTTGTTTCTCCTTTGGGTCCTGCGAAATTTTCACTGCCACATCATAACAGCTTTCGCCGGATTCCGCAACCGGGTATGAAGGGGTTTCCCTCCGGGCAGACTAATGAAAATCCATTCTCAGGAGGAACGCCATGCGCAAACGTCTGCAAATTTTCTGTCTGCTGCTTCTGCCCTGTCTGACGCTGATGGGGATCCTTGGCCGCGGCTCCCCCGCCGCCCTGTCCACGTCCAGCGACGCCGCCATCCCCGCCTCCGCCGATAACTGGGGACTGTCCTTCCCTGCGGAGCACGAAATACCCATCGGCAATGCCACAGCGGACTTTCTCACCCAGTATGACGCCTGGTATGTGGGAGACACCAGTCAGAAGGTCATTTATCTCACCTTTGACTGCGGCTACGAAAACGGCAACACCGGGGCCATTTTAGACGCGCTGAAAAAGCACAGCGCTCCGGCGGCCTTCTTCGTGGTGGGCCACATGATCGAATCTGCCCCGGACATCGTCCGCCGGATGGCGACGGAGAGACACATCGTAGGCAACCACACCTACCACCACCCGGATATGTCCGCCATTTCCGACAAGGCCAGCTTCCAAAAGGAGCTGGATTCTCTGGCGGCGCTGTATCAGGAGATCACCGGGCAGGAATTGTCCCACTTCTACCGGCCCCCGCAGGGGAAATACAGTGAGCAAAACCTGAAACTGGCTCAGGAACTGGGCTACCAGACAGTGTTCTGGAGCCTTGCCTACGTGGATTGGTATGCCGACAACCAGCCCACAGCGGAGCAGGCCTACGCCAAGCTGCTCCCCCGCATCCACAACGGTGCCATCGTGCTGCTGCACTCCACCTCCTCCACCAATGCCGCCATCTTGGACGATCTGCTGACGAAATGGGAGGACATGGGCTACCGCTTCGCCCCCCTGACGGAGCTTTCCGCCCCGGCCAAGTCCTGACCAGCCGCCCCGCCGTTTCCAAAAAGTTCCACTGCCCAAAATAACGCTGCCCAGAGGATATTCCTCCGGGCAGCGTTGCTCATTTTTTCCGTTCCAGCAGGGCCAGCAGCAGTCCGCCGATCAAAATAGCGAGATCCGCCAGATTCCATACATAGCGGCCGATCTTCGGCAGCTTGGGAAACTGCACATAGTCATAGACCGCGCCGCGCCGCAGCCGCCCCCACAGGTTGCTGAAACCACCGCCCAAGGCCAGTCCCGCTCCTATGGGACTGCGGCGGCGGAACACCCACACCAGCGGCAAAATCAGAATGGACAGCGCCGTTACCAACTTCCGTTTCAGAGGCAGGCTGAAGGCCGCCCCCTCGTTCCAAAGGGCCGTCAGGCGGATGCGGCCGTTCCAGAAGGCTTCGTCTTTCCGCTCCGGGCGGTTCAAAAACCACCGCAGGGCGGTGCAGGCGGCCAGCACCGCCGCCGCGATGCACAGTGTCAGCATGATCCGTCCTCCTTTGCCCGTTCCAGCGCGGCGCGCACCGCGCCGGTCTTGGCGTTCTTCCGGTTATTCTGCCACACGGTATCTCCGATCTGCTTCTGGACCTCCATCATTTCCTCGTGGAAAGCGGAGGCCGACAATCGCAGCGCCCCGTGGCCCAGAATGATGATCTGCTCCGGCCCGTCGGAGGTGGCCACCCGGACCCGGTGCTGCCGCCCGATCTCGTAGGTCGCCCGCTCGATGTAGGCGTCCGCCGTCTCCGCCTCCTTGGTATAGACAATGGTGATGTTGTGGTACTTTTCTACGCTGCCCAGACCGCCCTTTACCTTGTAGGCGTCGAACACCAGGATCACCCGGCACCTCCGGTAGCCCTGATAGTTGCACAGCAGGTCGCACAGCTTCTTCCGGGCGGCATCCAGATTTTCCGCCGCCGCCTTTTTCAGCTCGTCCCACGCGAAAATGATATTATACCCGTCTACCAGCAGATAATCCTCGCCGGAGAAGGCCTGTTTCAATTCCCGCCGTTTTTCCTCCGAATTATCGGCCACAGGCCGCTTAGGAGCCTTGGGTGGAAGAAAACTCTCCCGCTTCACCGCGCCGTAGGTCCGCTCGAAGATGGCCTGCAATTCCTTATCCTGGGCTGCGGTCCCGGCGTAGGTACTGACGGGCCGCCGCTGGGGGGCCGCTTCCTTCGGTTCAGGCTCCGTCCCCTGCGGGCGCCAGCCGCTGTCCACCTGGGCGTGCTGGGCCACCTCCCGCCACGGGATCACCACACCGGCCCCGTGGGAGCAGAACACGGAATCCGCCGTGTTTTCCACGTCCCGTTCCGGGTCGTACCCTATGGCCTCGATGACGGCTTCCGCCTCCGCGCAGGGGAAATACCCCGCCGGGACGCAGGACAACCGCCCCTGTCCACGGGTGTAGACCGCCACCTCCCGGGCATAATCCCGAAGGCCCGCCACCGGGGCCGTGCCGGTGAGGGCCGTTTCCTCTCCCACGGTCTCCGGCGGGTCCACCTTGCCGCCCATCTGCTGCAAGTCCGTCATGGCCCGGCCCATCTGCTGGGCGGGGACTTCCAGCCGGAACCGGTACCACGGCTCCAGCAGCACACTTTCCGCCTGCATCAGCCCATGCCGCACGGCCCGGTAGGTGGCCTGTCGGAAATCGCCGCCCTCGGTGTGCTTTTCGTGGGCGCGGCCCGCCAACAAGGTGATTTTGATATCGGTGATGGGTGAGCCGGTCAGTACCCCCAAATGAGGTTTTTCCAACAGATGTGTAAAGATCAGCCGCTGCCAGTTCAGATCCAACTTGTCCGTGGGGCACACGGAGGCGAGGGTAATGCCGCTGCCCGGCTCGCCGGGTTCCAGCAGCAGATGCACCTCGGCATAGTGCCGCAAGGGTTCAAAGTGGCCGATGCCCTCCACGGCGTTGGCGATGGTCTCCCGGTAGCAGACGGCCCCGGCGCCAAAGCTGATCTCCATGCCCAGCCGCTCCCGGATCAGCCGCTGCAGGACCTCCATCTGCACCTCGCCCATGAGCTGAGCGTGGATCTCCCCGTTATTCCAAACGATGTGAAGTTGGGGGTCTTCCTCCTCTAACTGCCGCAGCTTTTGCAGCGCCGTGTGGGGATCTGTGCCGTCCGTCAGTTCCACCCGGTAGGTCAGGACCGGCTGCAAGACCGCCCCGGACCAGTCCGGCTCGATCCCCAACCCCTGTCCGGGGAAGGTGTGGCTCAGGCCCGTCACCGCCACCACGGCTCCGGCCTCCGCCGTGTCCACGGGGCGGAATTTCGCCCCGGAGTACAGCCGGAGCTGATCCGCCTTTTCCTGCCAGACCGTGTCCCCCTCCCGGCCGGTAAGCAGTTCCTTGGTGTGCAGCGCGCCGCCGGTGATCTTCATGTGGGTCAGCCGGGCGCCCTGCGCGTCCCGCGTGATCTTGAACACCTTGGCGCCGAATTCCGCCGGATAGGCCGGCTGGGGGGCATACTGCTCCACGCCGGAGAGCAGTTCCTCCACGCCCTCCACCTTTAAGGCGGAGCCGAAAAAGCAGGGGAACAGCTTCCGCTCCGCGATCATGCGGGAAATGGCCGTGTCCGGCAGTTCGTCTGTTTCCAGGAAATGTTCCAGAACCGATTCGTCGCAGACGGCGGCCTCCTCCGCCAGGGTGTCCGAATTTCCGAAATCCACGCAGCCGCCGCCGAGTTTGTCCTTTAAGTGGGCCAACAGCGCCGCCCGGTCCGCGCCTGCCAGATCCATCTTGTTGATGAACAGGAACGTAGGCACCTGATACCGTTCCAGCAGATCCCACAGCGTCCGGGTGTGGCCCTGTACGCCGTCAGTACCGGAGATCACCAGCACGGCGCAGTCCAGCACTTGCAGCGTTCGTTCCATTTCGGCAGAGAAGTCTACATGGCCAGGGGTGTCCAGCAGCGTCACACGGGTCTCCCCCAGTTCCAGCACCGCCTGCTTGGAAAAGATGGTAATGCCCCGCTGCCGCTCCATGGCGTCGGTGTCCAGAAAGGCGTCCTGATGGTCCACCCGCCCCAGACGGCGGATGGCTCCGGCCCGGTACAGCAGGGCCTCTGATAAGGTTGTTTTTCCGGCGTCCACATGGGCCAGAATGCCGATACAGATCTGTTTCATGGGCAATATCCGTTTCCGCCGGAGCCTCTTGCCCGGCCTGTTTTTTTCTTATTATGACAGATTTCCAACGGGGGTTCAACCCCCGCTGCCGGTCCTTTTCCTGATTCCGTATTTGGAAAGGCCGACCTATCGGCAACCGTTTCCGCAAATTCCTACAAAATCACCTGCTCGGAAACATGAGGTTGTTGGTCACACCGCCGATCTCTTGGGCGTTTGCATGATTTCCTCTTGACGGACCGCCTTCACCGTGCTAAACTGCAGCCAACTTGAGTGAAAGGACGGAGACAAACGATGACCTGCATGACCGGTTCTACTTTTGCATACGCTTCTGCGCAGGCAGTCTGCGCCGTTTCCGTCTGCTCTGAAGCTTCTTCCCACTCCAATATCGCTATGATTCTGGACGCCAGCCTGCTGCTGGCGTCCATTATTATTTTACCCATTATTATTCTGGTACATCATTTTCCCATTTGTCGAATCCCGGTACAACGCCCGGTTTCCCTTTCGATCCTCTGAGGATCGGACCTGAAACACCAAGCGGCTCCGTCGATTCGACGGGGCCGCTTTTCTGTTTGCTTTCGCTCCGGTTATCCGGCTGTCAAAGCGTAAAACATTTGAAAGAACTCGAACTTATTTTCAGAACTTTACAAAAGTTCTGAAAATGTTTAATTCCAACGCGCAGGACACCCTTCTTGGGTTTCCCGCACACACTTTTCCTTACCGTCGTGGAAAATCTGCCACTTTATCAACAGACTCTTATTTTTTCAGGAGGTATCATCCATGTATATCAGCATCACGAAAACGACACACCCCGGAACACTCCTCCCCTCGGATCAGCTGGGCTTCGGCATCCACTACACCGACCACATGTTCATCATGGATTACAGCGATGAAAAAGGCTGGTACGATCCCCGTATCGTCCCCTTCCAGAACATCTCTCTGTCCCCTGCCGCCTGTGTGTTCCATTACGGCGCCGAGGTCTTTGAAGGGTTGAAGGCCTACCGCCGTCCTGACGGTGAGGTGCAGCTGTTCCGCCCCTGGGACAACATGGAGCGGATGAAGAACTCCGCCATCCGCCTGGGTCTGCCGGTAGTCCCCCCGGAGGACGCACTGGAAGCCGTCAAGGCGCTGGTGAAGGTTGACGAGCGCTGGGTCCCCTCTGATCCCGGCACCTCTCTGTACATCCGTCCCTTCCTGTACGGTACCGATGCGAAGCTGGGGCTTCACGGCGTTCACACGGCCCAGTTCATCATCATTCTCTCCCCGGTAGGCAGCTACTTTGACAACGGCATGGAGCCGGTGAAGATCATCGTGGAGACCGAGGACGTCCGGGCTGTCCGGGGCGGCACCGGCGAGGCCAAATGCGGCGGCAACTACGGCGCTTCCAACCGGGCCGGAGAACGGGCCTTTGCCAACGGCTATTCTCAGGTGCTGTGGCTGGACGGCGTGGAGCACAAGTATGTGGAGGAAGGCGGCGGCATGAACGTGGTCTTCAAGATCAACGGCAGGATCATCACCCCCATGCTGACCGGGTCCATCCTCCCCGGCGTCACCCGCCGCTCCTGCCTCCAATTGTTTGAGGATTGGGGTATGCCCGTAGAGGAACGGCTCATCTCCGTCGACGAGCTGTTTGAGGCCGCCGCCAATGGAACGCTGGAGGAGGCCATGTGCGTCGGCACCGCCGCCGTCATCTGCCCCATCGGTGAACTGACCTACGAGGGCAAGGCATATACCATCAACAACTTCCAAACCGGCCCTCTGGCACAGAAGCTGTATGACACCCTCACCGGGATCCAGTGGGGCACGCAGCCCGATCCCCATGGCTGGACCTGCAAGGTCTGAGCTGTCCCGGCAACTTCTCTGTCGATCTCAAAACTCCATATCGTTTTACAGCCGTCTCCCGGAGAAATCCGGGAGACGGCTGCGTTATTGATCTGATTCAGAATAGACTGCTAAAGACGTTTGGCAGGTCTTTCCGTCTGTCAGTCCTCAATGCTGATAGCGCTGACAGGGCAGCCGTCCCGGGCGGTCTCTGCCTCGGTCTGCTGGTTGGCCGGGATCTCTCCACCGTGGGCCAAGCCGTCATCCCCCATGGTAAACACCACCGGGCAGGTTCCCGCGCACAGACCACAGCCGATGCAGTTTTCGTTCACTGTTGCTTTCATACGATTTACCTCCATTATTCCTGAATGGTTCCGTCCCGGCCCAGTGTTACCACCTGCCAGGGCAAAAACTTTCCGCTTTCCCGGAGCGCCGTTTCCGCCGCCCTCTGCAAGCCGCCGCAGCAGGGCACCTCCATGCGGACGATGGTGACCTCCCGGATGTCATTGCAACGGATGATCTCCGTCAGCTTCTCCGCGTAATCCCCCTCGTCCAGCTTGGGACAGCCGATCAGCGTGATCCGCCCCTTCATAAACCGCTCGTGGAAGTCTGCCCGGGAAAAGGCGGTGCAGTCCGCGGCGATCAGCAGTCTGGCCCCCTGATAGAACGGCGCCTGTACCGGCAGCAGCTTGATCTGAACAGGCCACTGCATGAGCCGGGAGGCCGGGGCAGACCGCATGGGGGCAGCCGTGTCCGTTCCCTGATGCAGTGTGTCTGCCTGACTGCCGGGGCAGCCCATCTGTAAGGGTGCGCTGCCGGAACAGCCGCTACGGGTGACGGGAGCGCTGCCCTTCAGGGATGCCGCCTTTTTCATCAGTTGTGCGGCGGCAACGGCCTTTTCATCAAACGCGGCGGCCTCCCGCTCCACAAAGGTAATTGCATTGGCGGGACAGTGGGGCAGGCAGTTGCCCAGTCCGTCGCAGTAGTCATCCCGCAGGAGCACAGCCTTGCCGTCCACCATGCCGATGGCCCCCTCCTGACAGGCATCGGCACAGGCGCCGCAGCCGTTGCATTTTTCCCGGTCGATCTCGATCACTCTCCGTACCATATAGAGTGTCTCCTTTTTTCTCAGCTATGCAGGCTTGTTTTTGTGCTCTTAGTATCGTATAATAGGCTCATAAAATCTGTTGCGTTTGCAACTTTTTCTGTAAAAACAACTGTCAGTTTCAGGAGGGATTTCCATGCGGGTGCGTGTTCCGGATTATTTTGACGGATTTTCCTGTCTGGCGGGGGCCTGTCCCCATAGCTGCTGCATCGGGTGGGAAGTGGTTCTGGACGAGGACACGGTCCGGCGGTATCAGCAGCTTCCAGGGTCCTTGGGCGAGCGGCTCCGGGATGCGATGGCTCTGGACGGGGAGGATGTCTGCTTTCCGCTGGACGGCCGCCGCTGTCCCTTTCTGAATCAGGAAAACCTCTGCGACATCCACTGCGCCTTGGGGCCGGAGGCCACCTCCGTCACCTGCCGGGAGCATCCCCGTTTTATTGAGGACTACGGTCCCTTTCAGGAGATCACTCTGTCTGCCGCCTGTCCCAAGGCCAATGAACTGCTGCTGGGCACCCGTGACCCTCTGACCTTCTCGGAGCGTCAGGATAACCAGCCCACGGAGGACGGGGACGAATGGCTGGATTGGCTGGTCCCTCTGCGGGACCGCCTGCTGGATCTCTTGCGGGACCGGAGCCGTTCCTTAAAGGCCCGTCTGCGGGACTTCCTGCTCATCACCGGGGAGGCCCAACAGCTATTGGACAGCGAAAACATGGCGGAGCTGGCCGCCTTCTGCACGGGATCTTTGGCGATTTCTGCGGAAACCAATGCCGGTTCCGGCTCTTGGGAAGCTGCCGCCTGCCGGTGCTTACAGGATCTGGAAATTCTGGAACCGGACTGGCTTGCGCTGCTGAAGCAATGGGAGCAAGCGCCGGAATTGCCCGGCTTCGCTCCCCAAGACCCGGAAAAGCTGGAACGCATCGCCGTGTACTTCGCCTTCCGGTATCTGCTGAAGGCCGTCAACGATGGAGACCTGCTGGAGCGGGCGCAGTTCTGCGCGCTGGGGGTGTTGGTAACGGACCGCCTCTCCCGTTTCGTAGGACTGCCGGAGGCCCTGCGGCTGTTCAGCCGTGAGATTGAGCATAACGGGGACAATCTGGACACGCTGCTGGAACAGTTCTGGCAGACGGAGGGCCTTTCCCTGTCCGCTCTGCTGGCGGCCTTCGGCGGATAGGTCCACCTTTGTGCGACCTGCTTGTCCACCGCAGATCTTTTTGTCAAAAACATTGAAATTGCACAAAAGCTATTGACTTATCTCCAATATCATTATATATTATAGACACAAAGAGGGAGAGAAAACCCTCGATGGGAAACCCTCTTTCTTCGTCGGAGAGCGTTACCGGAAGGTCAAATACGAAGCACATCATTTATGGGATCGCGTGAGACTTGAATTCTGTACGCACGGTGCTTCATGGATTGGCAGGCGGTGTTTCAGCTCTCAACGGCAGATAGATGGAAGTAGAGGTAACCGTATTGAAAGAAATTCAGCAGAAGTAGCCCCCGTTTGTCGTTGGAACAAGCGGGGGCTGATGCTTTTTATAGGAGCCTACTGAGGAAGGTCAGAGAATTGTTTTGCCTTAATTTTTGTGGGAACGGACGGAGATTTCAGCAGACGTCCGCCTTTTATTGGAAACTTCATCAAATTTCAGGGAGGGGGTTGACATTCCGAACTTCCGCGCCTATAATACAGCACAACAAGGAAATCACAGCAAACCTATGACGGAGAGCAGTACCCAGTCAAGATGACCTCTCAGAGAGTTCCGGGCGGTGGGATCGGAGCAGGAGTCGGCTGGCGAATGGACTTCGGAGGGCGGTCCGAACGGAAAACCAAGTAGAGACCGACGGGAATCCCACCCGTTATCCATCGGGGCGCGTATGATGGTACGCGTAAGCGAGCGGACGTATAAACGTCAATTTGGGTGGTATCGCAGAAGCATCAGCTTTTGTCCCATGAGTGGGGCGGAGGCTGTTTTTTTATTTCCGTTTGGCCCCGGCACAGCCAAAACGGTCATCTGCCACTCAAACATTTTATATTTTTGGAGGAACCCAAAATGAAGAACAACATGATGAAGAAGCTCCTGACCATGACTCTTGCCTGTGCCATGACCCTGTCTCTGGCCGCCTGCGGCAGCAAGGCCGAATCCTCCGCCGACAGCTCTGCCGACCAGAACACCGCCGCGCCCACTGAAACCGACACCAAGGCCTACAAGGTGGCCATCATCAAGCAGCTGGACCACGCTTCTCTGGACGAGATCGCCAACGCCGTCACTGCGGAGCTGGATCAGATCTCCGCCGATAAGAATGTGAAGATCGAATACGAGGTCACCTCCGGTCAGGGCGACCAGACCATTCTCAAGCAGTTGAGCGACCAGGCCATTGCCGACGGTGTGGATGCCATCATCCCCATCGCCACCACCGCCGCCCAGATCGCCGCCCTCTCCGCCGAGGAGACCAAGACCCCTGTGGTCTACGCCGCCGTCTCCGACCCGGAAACCGCCAAGCTGACCGGGATTGACTATGTTACCGGCACCAGCGACGCCTTGAATACCGACTTCATCATGGATATGATGTTCGCTCAGAATCCCTCTGTCGCAAAGGTGGGCCTGCTGTACTCCCTGTCTGAACCCAACTCTGCCAAGCCCATTGCCGACGCCAAGGCCTATCTGGATACTAAGGGCATCGAGTACGTTGAACAGACCGCCAATACCAACGATGAAGTAGTTGCTGCCGCCTCCGCCCTGATCGCTGCCGGTGTGGACGCCGTGTTTACTCCTACCGATAACGTCATCATGGCCGCAGAGCTGGCTATCTATGAAGATCTTGCCAAAAACGGCATCCCCCACTACACCGGCGCTGACTCCTTCGTCCGCAACGGCGCCTATGCCACCTGCGGCGTGAACTACACCGACCTGGGCGCCCAGACCGCTGACCTGGCCTACACCGCCATGACCGAGGGCATGTATGGCATGGAGGACTACTACCTGATGGACGGCGGCATCATCACCGTCAACACAGACACCTGTGCCCTCATCGGCAAGCAGGCCGACTACGCCTGCTTCGACAGCATGGGCGAGGTGGTAGAGGTCACCACCACCAAGGACTGATCCAGTCAAATTCCCCGCCCCGCTCCCCCGGCCTGCTGCCGGGGGCAGCGGCATGAAAGGAGCGCATTCTCTTGCTGATGATCACACAAACCGCTCTGGAGCTGGGCTTTTTATACGCTTTGGTGGCCATGGCCCTGTTCCTGAGCTTCCGGATCTTGAACATCGCCGATATGACCACCGACGGTTGTTTTGTCCTTGGGGCGGCGGTCTCTGTCACGCTGGCCGCCGGGGGACACCCGATCCTGGCCATTCCTGCCGCCATGCTGGCGGGCAGCTGCGCCGGATTCGTCACCGCTTTTTTGCAGACCCGCCTGGGGATTCCCTCCATTCTGGCGGGCATCGTCACCAACACGGGCCTGTACACCGTCAATCTGATGGCGATGGGCTGGAAGGCCAACCAGAGCCTGCTGGGCGGCAGCACGGTCTTTACCATGCTGCGGGACAGCGGCATCGGCGGCGATTGGTACGAGTTGCTGCTGGCGGCTTCTGTCACCATTCTGGCAGGCGTACTGCTGCTGGCATTTCTGAAAACACGCATGGGCCTTTCCATCCGGGCTACAGGCGATAATCCCGACATGGTGCGGGCCTCGTCCCTGAACCCGGCATTCACCGTCACGGTAGGACTGTGCGTATCCAACGCCCTGACGGCCCTCTCCGGGGCCATGGTGGGCCAGTATCAAAAGACGGTGGACATCAACTCCGGCACCGGCATCGTGGTCATCGGCCTGGCCTGTCTCATCATCGGTGAAACGGTTCTGGGCCGCCGGACCGTTACCAAGGGCGTGCTGGCGGTGATGATCGGCTCCGTGATCTACCGGTTTATCTACGCCGTTGTCTTTTACACCAAGGTTGTACCGGTGGAGTGTCTGAAGCTGCTGACGGCCGTCATCGTGGCTCTGGCCATTGCAGCTCCCAGCATCCGAAAGTGGGCGGCCTTCCAACAGCGGAAGCTGGCCGCCGGAAAGGGAGGGAACTGACATGCTGGACATTCAACGCATCTCCAAGACCTTCAATCCCGGCACCGTCAATGAGAAAAAGGCCATCACGGACCTGTCTCTCCACTTGAACAAGGGAGAATTTGTCACGGTGATCGGTTCCAACGGCGCAGGCAAGTCCACCCTGTTCAACGCCATCGCCGGCAGCTTTTATGTGGACGATGGCGCCATCACCGTAGGCGGTCACGATATGACCTTTCTGCCTGAATACAAACGTGCGAAGCGGATCGGCCGCCTATTCCAGGACCCTCTGAAGGGGACTGCCCCCAATATGACCATCGAGGAAAATCTGGCGCTGGCAGCGGGAAACGGCGGTTGGTTTTCCCGCTTGACCCAGAAGGATCGAACTCGTTTCCGCGACCGGCTGGCCCTTCTGGACATGGGACTTGAGGATCGGCTGAATCAGCCGGTAGGGTTGCTCTCCGGCGGCCAGCGGCAGGCGCTGACGCTGCTGATGGCGACCATGAATCCCCCCTGGCTCCTGCTTCTGGACGAGCATACCGCCGCCCTGGACCCCGGCACAGCGGAAAAGGTACTGGAGCTGACGAAGCGGATCGTGGCGGAGGGGAACATCACCTGTCTGATGGTAACGCACAACATGCAGCAGGCTTTGGAGCTGGGAACCCGGACATTGATGATGGCTGACGGCCGGATCGTGCTGGACGTTTCCGGCGCTGACCGGGCGGGCATGACCGTAGAGGATCTGATCCACCGGTTCAAGGCCGGTACCGGCAAGACCCTGAGCAATGACCGGATGCTGCTCTCCTGAACTCAATGATAGAAAAACACCCGTTTCTCTATGAAACGGGTGTTTTTTTGCCTGAAAAGTTCCTGCTTTTTATGATTTCAGGACTTTTTGTTTACTTTTTGCTCTCAGCAACAGCAACGGCCACAGCCACAGTCGCACCGACCATGGGGTTGTTGCCCATGCCCAGGAAGCCCATCATCTCCACGGAAAATCCGCCTTGCGGCGGCTTTAGCGTTGGGGCGTAAGGGTTTCAGCCGAAGTAAGCCTATCATTTTTCCAATAGGGTAATCCCATCATTCAAGAAATGACGGTAGAATAATTATAGCTTCTATCCTCTGCTGTGTCAACTTCTCAACTTTCGTTGATTTGGCTTAATTGTCTCTGTTTGGTTCTAATTGGCTTTAGCCATCAACTTTCAGCTACTTTCTTCAACTTCATAGTATGCCTTGAATAGTTTTCGCTCTTCCAGCAGTCAGAAGAAGATCATACCGAAACATCTCTAAGAACTTCTCGAACTCCCGCCGTCATGCAGCCTCAAACGCAGGGCTGCATTTTCTTTTTTGCCAAAGTGTCACAGGCACAGTTATGTGCCAGATATGGATAGTGAATTTGGTATACTGATCTCAGAAAACAGGGGAACACAGAACCCCAGAAAAAATGATTAAAAGGAGATTACTACAATGACTAACAACAAGAAGAGTTCCATCCGCTACATCGATGACAACACCGCTCTGGTCACCAAGGCTTTCCAGAAGAACGCTTCCATCTTCGGCACCGACGAATTCAAGCTCTGGCGCGAATACAAGGCCATGTTCCACGATGCAAAGATGACCACCAAGACCATCAAGAAGAATCCCAATAAGCTGAACATCACTAAAAACATGACCTACGAAAACATGGCTCTCTACATTCGGCAGCAGGATGATGCCGTAGAAGTCATGGTAGAGTTCCAGAAGCAGATCAAGCTCTCCAAGGTTAAGGCTAACCCCTACCGCGCAGTGCTGGCATGGTTCAAGAAGAAGTATTTCGATGTCAATGATTACATGGATTTCTTCGAGGAACTGGCTGCTAAGAACGCCGCAGAGAACGACATGTTTGCCGTTCCTACCGCTGCGAACCTCTAATCCGCCAACAAATACGAATCTAAATTAAGAAAGGAATTATGAATTATGGCTACCAAGAAGATCTCCGGTTATCGGATTGACTTTACTACCGACACTCTGATTATGAACTACAAGTTCTACGCCGCCTCTCAGCAGTATGGCTCTCCCGAATACAATCTGGTCAAGAGCATTACGAAAGACTTCCCTAATCTGACTGTCAGCGTTCAGGCTGGCCGGGAAGTCACTACCGCCAACAAGAATAAGCGTATGACCTATAAGAACATGAAAAAGCACATCGAAGCCTACGAGAATTCCGCCGATCTTCTGGATGTCTTTGAAACCGTTAAGGCTCTGTCCAAGCCGCTTGCCAATCCCCATAAGTTTGTTGCCGACTGGTTCAGAGCGCAGTTTCCTGATTACGCGGCAGTTCCTACCTTCAAAGACAATAAACTATTTGTCCTTCCCAAGAAACCCGAAGAGCCCAACCCCAAGGTTTACAAGTTCAAGAAGACTAAAGAGGCTTCCTAATCCAGATGCAAAAAGCTGACAGCTGTCCTAAAAGTGCCTGATTTTGATTTAATAATCAAAAAATGGTATAATATTTATAGAAAAAGAGATGAAAAATGCTTTTTCAAGAGAAATCCCCCAAAGGTTTTCCAGATATAAAAAGGGTAAATGTGGAAAACCTTCGGGGGGAAAATCCAAAAATCTGGTATGGGGATAGCGATGCAGCAATTAGAATGTAGATTTTATCCAAGATAGGAGATTGCCGAAGCCCTTTCGGTCAATCCAAAAGACAGCAAACATTTTGCCGAAAGAGTAAAAACAACCCTTGATAAGTGGGGCTATGAATACGAGTATTCCAGAAGCGGAGTAGAGATTACGGGAAAGCCCGAAACGGCAGAAGAAAGGCTGCGAGAAATTCTGATACGGAAGCTGAACCTTGATGTTCAGATTGACGCATACGCCTTTGCCTGTTTTATCTGTGCCTTTACCGACATCGGCAGCTTTGACAGTATGCCGTGGGAGGAACGGGCAGAGCTGATGAAATACAAATACGGTGTGGATGTTTCAGGCAGAACCTTGCGGAACTGGTGCAGTAAATTGATTAGCAGCAATATTATCCAGAAATGTGGCAAATAGACATACTGGAAAACAGAAATATACGGAAAAGAAAAATACCGTTCCAATGTTGACCCCGATGATGAAGATATGGCACGATACTTCCAAATGAAAAGCAAGTATTTGGAAGAGACAAGAAAAAGTGCAGAGAACCTTGAACTGCGGCAGTCGGAGGCCGCCGCGTGGAGTGCTACTTACAAAAAGCTGTGGAGGGAGTTCCAATGCTGCTATTATACCTGCAATGGTCTGGTGTTCAATGCAATCGGAGAAGACTACATTTTTGAAATCTACGAACTGGCACAGGAGATTGCCGCTCCACCTACCATTCCCCTTCCAGTCGAAAGAAAAATAACCACAAAGGAGGAATATCGTGAAACATGGTTCAACTTATGAGGATCGTGTTTATGCCATGCTGAAAGGCTGGGGGCTGGCATAGAAGTATGAGCATCCCGGCATTTACAGCATCAGCATTGGCGATCAGCTTGTTTACATTGGAAAAAGCAGAAATATGCTCCGCCGTCTGGCGTAGCATTGGGTAGGCATCCAAACCGGGAGTGAGAGAAAATACCGCATACTGGCCGAGGCAAAGCGGCACGGGCATAGCATCAATTTTGATGTGTTGTATTACGCCAAAGCCCCCACCTCTGCCGCCGTAGAAGAAGAGATCGGAGCAAAAGAGGGCGAATATATCAGGGCAAATCTGCCCATTCTCAACAGCCAGATACCCAAGGCTGAGGATTGGCACAAATACGAAATCAACGAAATTGCAAAAACAATTACTCTGTCCGAGATTTTAGAATTACAAAAGAAATCAATCCAGATGGAGCAATTTTCAAATAAACATGAGGGAAATCCTCTAAAAATTCTTCAAAAGGAGACAGATTCATGAATTATTCTCAATTAGATATTTAGAAAATGATGTAGGCACACAAGCAGCAGCTTCGGAACTCTCTGGAGGGTGAACCGACTGCCGGAACCCTTGCCGCGTGGCGTCTGGAAGATGCACACGATTAGTTCATGATGGACTACTACATGGCACAGGAAGAAGCTACCGAGCCTCTTGACCTCAATATTTCAAGTGAGGTGAAGGTAAAGAAATGACAGCAGAAGAGAAGAAGCGAAAGAAGAAAAAGCAATCCTCTGTATTGGAAGCGGAACTGTTCAGGATCATGGAAAAGAGCCTGAAAGCCGCAATGGACAAGGCTCTGGACGATATATTTAGGGATTGGAAATAAAGCAAGGCGGAAGCCGTTCTGAAAAGAGCGACTTCCGCCTTTTTTCGTTTTCTGCCGCCCGACGGCAAGCGGTTCCCCTGCCGATCACAGCCAACAAAACCGTCTTCTGGATTAAAACCATCATTTAGCGGGAGTGTAGTCCACCCCAAATTTGAAACGGCAAGTAAAAAAATATTTTTCCCGAAATAGACCGGGAATGTCCATAAAATGGGGGCAGTAATTCCTTGAACAAAATTTGCACCTAATTTGGGCTTTTTCTGCTTCTTTTGGAGCCTCCGCCGCCGTTCAGGAAAACAACTGTTTTATTGGACAGGCTCCTTAACAAATTCAATCAAGTCCCCCGGCTGGCAATCCAGCAGAGAGCAGAGCATTTCAAGGTTTTCCCACGAAACCCCTTGCTTATTTCTGAACTTTTGGAGTGTTGATTGGCTCAACAGTCCTTCCGTGCGAATTTTATTCGTGTTGTAGCCCTTCTCTTTCAGAGCAGCAAGCACATCTATCTTGTATTGTAGTGGCATAAAATGAGCCTCCTTTTCCATTGTCCTTATTATAGCCCAGAAATTGCACGAAATCAAGTGCAAAGTTACACGGATAATTGCACTGATATTCGTGCGATTTGCCAATTGAATTGCACGATTTATCGTGCTATACTTATATCATCAAGAGGGGAACAAAAGAAAACAGTTCAGACACCGGCAATCGTTGAAGCCTAACACCGAGATCACGGATAAGGGCGGAACGGTATAGGGAATGGGAAGCAAAGAGGCCACAGCCCTAATGACCACCGCCGCCGGGGTTCCCAATCACGAAAAGGAGAAATGAAAAATGAGTAAGAACGAAATGATTTCTATGATCGAGACTATGAACAACTACGACGAGCTGGCTTCCAAGGCAAAGGCCAAGGCCGATGCCATCCGGGAGGCCATCAAGGAAGAGATGGTTCGGCAGAATACCGAAGAACTGGTTGCCGGGGCTTACATCGTCCGTTTCACCAATGTGATCTCCAACCGCTTCGACAGCACCACCTTCAAGCGTCTGTATGCTGACCTCTACAAGGACTTTACAAAGCCCGTCAGCTGTCGCCGCTTCTCCGTATCCTGCTGATAAGAAAAACGCTCCACGGGCCACACAAAGCCCGTGGAGCAATCCAGAAGGGAGACAGATTAAATGAACCACGGATACGCAAGATGCTCCACCAACGAGAGCAAGCAGGACATTGACCGCCAAGTGCGGGAATTGAAGCAGGCCGGGGCGGAGAGCATCTTTTTGGAATACGAACACGGGGACGCTGCCGTGAAGTGTCAGTTGTCTTCTCTTCTGGAACAGGCACAGCCGGGGGACACGATTATAACTTTGGAGGTGTCCCGCCTCGCCAGAAGCACAAAGCAGTTGTGTGAGATCATTGAAATCATCCGCTCCAAGCATCTGCGGTTAGTGATTGTGGGGAGTATTACCGTAGATTGCTCCAACGGAGAGATTGACCCTATGACAAATGCCTTTATCCAGATGTCCGGGGTGTTTGCCGAATTAGAATTGCGTATTATCCGCTCCCGCGTTCGGTCTGGGATGGCAAATGCCAAGGCAAAGGGAGCCAAGATCGGCAGGCCGCAGGCAACCGTGGATGATATTCCCGCCGTGTTCCTCCGCCATTATCCCGCCTACAAGAAGAAGCAGTTGAATGTAAGCGAGTTGGCGAGGGTGTGCGATTTGAGCAGAACGACGGTTTATAAATACATTGATCTTCTGGAAGGATAAAGAAACAGGGCAACATTTTCTATTATAAAGGAGCGGGACACATATCCCGCTCCTTTGTGTTTTATAGTTTGTTTCTCAATTCTGTGATCGCATCCAAAATTTCCTGACTGACGGTGACAAACTCAAATACATAGCCTTCTTCCGGGGTTTCCCGAACGATGTTAATGTTTTTGCCATAACCTTCAATCAGATAGACCACAGGCGTTCCATAAGGCAAAACGATAGGAGCGTCACCATCGTAGCACCCTGTATAGGTGAAGATGGTCTTGCGGGTCTTTTCGCCTCTGTTACCTCCGAAGGACTTCAAAACCGCTTCGTTCAAATCGTTGCTCTTGCTGAGATTCAGGGAGAACTCATATCCTCCCGCAAACTGGTTCACATCAAAGGCCAGATAGGTGTCTCCATCTTTGATGTAATTGGCTACATGACCGCCGATTTTCATAGCGCTGGTCATACCGATCATACCAACCTCGTCATAGTCTCCTTCCAGTAAGCAGGCAACTAATCCAGAAGTACCACCGCAGTTTCCCTGATTCTTTGCCAGCGCCACAGTGGGAGAGACATTAAAATGCCAGCCTCCTTCGTTCCCTCGAACGACGAGGTCTCCATCACTCCAAGAGTAGTCAGACGCTACGATATAATATAGAACATCTTCCAGAGAACGAACATTTTTCTTGACGGTTTCGAGGTCACAGCCAACCAAAGCCCGCGCCTGTTCCCAGGTTAAAGTCAAACCCTTAGAAGTGATGGGAAATTTCGTTTTCGACAAAAAGGCAGATTTGAAGTGTTGAAGGTTCTGCTTCTGCACCGCAGTTTCTGCCGGGATATTTTCCAGTGGGTCTGTTTTCTTTTGGCAAGAAAGGGATTTGTACGAAATGATAGCCACATCGCCACGCGTAAAAGTAGAGGGATTCTCGTATTGTCCGTTGGTAATTCCTAATTTATCAGAGAGTTTCCAAGAGGAAGAAACCTCAAAATCTTTACCAGATTCATAGCCCAGGGAACGCAAGACAAAGGCAATGTACTGGTTGGCTTTGATGGGATTCGTGCCGCAGTAGGTTGTAGCAGTATAGCCGTTTGTCAGGCCGTTGGTGTAGGCGTAGCCGATGTAAGGCTTCATGCTGTCGGAAACATCTGTAAAGGGGATCTTCCATGTTCCGGCTTTGGCCTCTTCCTCTTTGCCCAACAGACGCACCAACATGATAATGGCCTGATTCCGGGTGGGCGTCTTGTCCAGGTCAAAGATAGGCGTGCCGTCTGGATTGGTTCCAGTTCCTTTGAAAAGCCCCAGTTCATACAGAGCCTCCGCCGCCTCGGTAGCCTCGTCACTTGCGGCAGCCGCAAAAGGAACGAGGCTAATAATCATAACCAGGGTAAGAATGATACACGATAATCTTTTTTTCATGGTGAACCCTCCTATTTTGATATAAACAGTATGATAGCATATTTTCCAAATAATGTCTACCATCGAAGACATAAAACATCTCTTTTTCTCTTAAACTGTTAAAGAAGAAAGAGGTGATTGTGTGCAGTTCGATAACTTTGCTGTTGGAAAGGCTATTAGAGACCTCCGCAAAGAAAAGGGAATTTCCCAAGATGTGTTGAGCGGCTTTGCGGGAATTGCACGCACCCACCTGACAATGATCGAAAATGGGACGAAACAGGCAAATTTTGAAACGCTGTGGAAAATCGCATTGGCCCTTGATATTCGTCCCAGCGAACTGGTCGCCAGGATAGAAGAAGAGATTGAAAATCATACTTGAAGGGCAGGGTGATCCTGCCCTTTTTTCTTTCCTGCTGGCGTGGTATAATCGTAAAAACAGCATGGGAGGTGGAAAGTATGGCATCACCAATACCAAATAGCGACCAAGGCGGCAAACGCCCCGGCCAGAAGTTCAAATCCCTGTTGGTGTGGCAGTATCTTTTGAAACACACAGACGATGACCACGCTGCCAGCTCCGAGGCCATCAAGGAACATCTGCGGGAATACGGCATTACCGCAGACCGCCATTCCATCGCCCGCGACATTGACGCTCTGAATGAGCTTTTTACCATCGACGCGGCTGCTGAAATTGATGATCGTGACCGTCTGAACTACGAAATCATCTACGACACCAGCAAACGCGGTTACAAGGTTAGCTGCCGTCCCTACGACTTTGAAGAACTGCGGCTTCTGGCTGAATGTGTCCGTGCCTCCAAATTCATCTCCCAAAGCCAAGAAGAACATCTGCTGACCACCATTGAAGACCTGTGCAGCGAAAGCCAGATTAAAGAACTGCACAATGAGGTCTATCTGGTAGGCCGCAACAAAACCAGCAACAAGTACATCATGGCTTCCATGCTGAAGATCAATCAGGCAATCAAAGCCAAGCGGAAGATCAGCTTTAAGTATCTGAAATACACCCTGAATGACCGCTCCACTCAGGTAGCCAGAGGAGGCGGGAAAGACTACATCCGCAGCCCTTACAAGCTGATTATCAACGACGGCAACTACTATCTGTTGGCATATGACAGCGAAAAAGGAAACATGATGACCTACCGCCTTGACCGTATGCAGGGAGTTGAGATCGTCAATCAGCCGAGGGACGGAGCTACTTCCTACGACAAAATCGACATGAGAACCTACACGCAGCGTGTTTTCTCCATGTTCGGCGGAGAAGATAAGTTTGTCAGCATCCGCTTTACCAACGATCTTCTGGACACCGCTGTGGAGCGTTTCGGCAACGGAGAAGAGGTTTTCTACCGCCCAGATGACAAAGGGCATTTTGTTGTATCTGCCCATGTGGAGATCAGCAAGCAATTCTACGCATGGGTCTGCGGATTTTACAACAAAGCCAAGATCATCAATCCTCCCGAAGTGGTGGAGGGTATGAAAAACTTCCTCAATGAAATCTCCAACAGATACGAAAGTGAATGAAAGATAAAGCAATCCTCCAGAAAGTTGAACCTTCTGGAGGATTGTTGTCAAAAGTTGATGCCGTAGACCGATTAAAACCAGTTAGTGCCTAACTATCTGCATCCGCTCCTGTTTAAGACTTCTGATAATGTTGATTTCATTCATGTCTTTCTTCAAGTCCGTGGTCAACATATTCAAATACCCTTCCGTAATGGCAAGGCTACTATGTCCCAAAATCTTTTGGAGCGTCACAATAGACCCACCCATTGTGACCCACTTCTTTGCAAACGTGTGGCGGTAGCGATGGACGCCCGTCTTGTCCAGCCCTCTGGAATGGCTGTAATCCCACAATGCTGTGTAGTTCGCGCCCTTTGTCATCTTCTCTCCATAGATGGAGCAAAACAGCCAATCTTCCGAACCTCCGCCGCGATATTTCAGATATTCATGCAGGATTTTCACGATGTCCTCATTCAGCGGAATAATCAGCGATTTACGGTTCTTCGTGGTATTGATGTAAACCATATCGTTATCAAAGTCCAAATCCTTGATCTTGATGTTAATAAGACTGTTTTGTCGGATTCCTGTTGATAGGAGAAAGTTGACAATCACCCAACTGCGGTATGTGACAAAACCGCATTTTCTAATGTCGGGCTTTTTCAACAGCCTCTTCAATTCTGCGTCGGTGTATGTTTCGATAGCTTCCTTGTCCGCTTTTGGAATCTTAATCTCAAAATGGGGCAGATATTCGCACTTCATAAAGAAGCGCATGAGCGTTTTCAAATCCCGCGCATACGTTTCCATAGAAACATCATTCAAATTGGGGTCATCCCGCAGCGCAACAATAAAGTCAGGCATTGTGTATTCGTCCAAGTCGGAAATCAAGGTATCCGGGGGAACACGCTTGTAAATCTGCTTGATGGATTCTCTGTAATGCCGCAGCGTTCCATCTCTTAAATTCCGAGATTTGCAGTCCAGAATATACTCTTCAAATCCCTCAGCAAATGTCTTATCTGTATCGACGCACATACGGATTTTCTTCATAATCTGCCCCTCCAAAAGCCAAAAAGCGGGAATCCCATCATTGAGATTTTTCTCGAAATGATGGGATTCCCGTTGTGCTTTTGAAATTGGATAGACTTCCGAACTTTTCAGTGGGAAAACCGAAGGTTTTTACCTCTTACTTCAGGCTCTCAGCCACGGCGACAGCCACAGCCACAGTTGCACCGACCATGGGGTTGTTGCCCATACCCAGGAAGCCCATCATCTCCACGTGAGCGGGGACGGAGGAGGAACCGGCGAACTGGGCGTCGGAGTGCATACGGCCCATGGTGTCGGTCATACCGTAGGAGGCGGGGCCAGCAGCCATGTTGTCGGGGTGCAGAGTACGGCCCGTGCCACCACCGGAGGCCACGGAGAAGTACTTCTTGCCCTGCTCGATGCACTCCTTCTTATAAGTACCGGCCACGGGGTGCTGGAACCGGGTGGGGTTGGTGGAGTTGCCGGTGATGGACACATCCACGCCCTCGTGGTGCATGACGGCCACGCCCTCGCGAACGTCATCACAGCCGTAGCAGCGGACAGCAGCCCGCTCACCATCGGAATAGGCCACCTCCCGGACGGTCTTCAGCTCGCCGGTGTAGTAGTCAAACTGGGTCTGGACATAGGTGAAGCCGTTGATACGGCTGATGATCTGGGCGGCGTCCTTGCCCAAGCCGTTCAGGATCACCCGCAGAGGCTCTTTCCGGGCCTTGTTGGCGTTACGGACGATGCCGATGGCGCCCTCGGCGGCGGCGAAGGACTCGTGGCCCGCCAGGAAGGCGAAACACTTGGTCTCATCCCGCAGCAGCATAGCGCCCAGATTGCCGTGGCCCAAGCCCACCTTGCGGTCCTCAGCCACAGAGCCGGGGATGCAGAAGGACTGGAGGCCGATGCCGATGGCCTCGGCAGCCTCGGCAGCAGTCTGGACATTCTTCTTCAGCGCGATGGCCGCGCCGACGCAGTAGGCCCAGCAGGCGTTTTCAAAGCAGATGGGCTGGATGCCCTTCACGATCTCATAGGGATCAAAGCCGGCAGCCTTGCAGATCTCCCGGCACTCCTCCACGCTGGAGATTCCGTACTGAGACAGGACGGAATTGATTTTCTCGATTCTTCTCTCGTAGCTTTCAAACAGAGCCATTTCCAATTCCTCCTCTTATCTCATTCCTGACGGGGATCGATGTACTTGGCGGCGCTGTCCCACTGACCGTAGTGAGACTTGGCGCTCTCCAGTGCCTCGTTGGCGTCCACGCCCTTCTTGACGGCTTCCATCATCTTGCCCAGATTCACAAACTCATAGCCGATGATCTCGCTGTCCTTGTTCAGAGCCACGCGGGTGCAGTAGCCCTCTGCCATTTCCAGATAGCGGGGACCCTTCTCCTTGGTGGCGAACATGGTGCCCACCTGAGAGCGCAGGCCCTTGCCCAGATCCTCCAGAGAAGCGCCCACAGGCAGGCCGCCCTCAGAGAAAGCCGTCTGGCTGCGGCCGTAGACGATCTGCAGGAACAGCTCCCGCATAGCGGTGTTGATGGCGTCGCACACCAGGTCGGTGTTCAGTGCCTCCAGAAGGGTCTTGCCGATGAGGATCTCAGATGCCATAGCGGCGGAGTGGGTCATACCGGAGCAGCCGATGGTCTCCACCAGCGCCTCCTCGATGACGCCCTCCTTCACATTCAGGGTCAGCTTGCAGGCGCCCTGCTGAGGAGCACACCAGCCGATGCCGTGGGTCAGACCGCTGATGTCCTTGATCTCCTTGGCCTGAACCCACTTACCTTCTTCAGGGATGGGGGCCGGTCCGTGATACGCGCCCTTGGCCACCGGGCACATACGCTGTACTTCGCTGGAATAGATCATAGTCCGCTCTCCTTTTCTATTCGTTCCGAATTTTGCCGGTTTTTCCAGAGCTGGCCCGGCATTTTGACGGTTTTTTCGTTCATATTATATCGGCAAACGATTACTCTGTCAAGGGTAGTCACCATACCTTAATAAAAGAATATGGAACGCTCATGCTCTTCCGCTGCGATCCGACAGGCAATAAAAACCGGGCCTCCGCATGAGCGGAAGCCCGGTCTGAAAAGCTTGTTGAACTCTGACAGTTCTCTTACAGCAGGCCGCTGGCAGAGAAGATGGATGCGAACACCAGAGAAACAACGGTCATCAGCTTGATGAGGATGTTGATGGAGGGGCCGGAGGTATCCTTGAAGGGATCGCCCACGGTGTCGCCCACAACAGCGGCCTTATGAGCTTCGCTGCCCTTGCCGCCGTGGTTGCCGTCCTCGATATACTTCTTGGCGTTATCCCAAGCACCGCCGGAGTTGGACATGAAGATGGCCATCAGGACGCCGGTGACCAGAGCGCCGGCCAGCATGCCGCCCAGAGCGCCGGTGCCCAGCAGGAGGCCAACTGCCAGAGGAGCCAGAACAGCCATGACGCCGGGAACCAGCATCTCCTTCAGAGCAGCGGTGGTGGAGATGGCCACGCAGGACTTGTAGTCGGGCTTGCCGGTGCCTTCCATGATGCCGGGGATGGTGCGGAACTGACGGCGCACTTCCTCGATCATGCTGTAAGCCGCCTTGGACACGGAGTCCATGGTCAGAGCGGAGAACACGAAGGGCAGCATACCGCCGATCAGCAGACCGATGGTCACGCGGGAATCCAGAATGTTGATGCCGGCATCACCAATGCCAACAGCCTGCGCATAGCTGACGAACAGAGCCAGAGCAGTCAGAGCGGCAGAGCCGATGGCGAAGCCCTTGCCCATAGCAGCGGTGGTGTTGCCCACGGCGTCCAGCTTATCGGTGATCTCACGGACGCTGTGATCCAGGCCACTCATCTCGGCGATACCGCCGGCGTTGTCGGCGATAGGGCCGTAAGCGTCCACAGCCACGGTGATACCGGTGGTGGACAGCATGCCGACAGCGGCCAGAGCGATGCCGTACAGACCGGCAACCTGATAGGAAACGAAAATACCAACGCAGATCAGCAGGATGGGCACGGCAGTGGACATCATGCCCACGGCGATGCCGCTGATGATGGTGGTAGCGGGGCCGGTCTCGGACTGCTGGGCGATCTTCTTCACGGAGTTATAATCGCCGGAGGTGTAGATCTCGGTGACGATACCGATGATCAGGCCAACGATCAGACCCGCGATGATGGCGATGGCCTGGGCCATACCGCCGAAGAACACATTGCTCAGAACCAGAGACAGGACCACCACGATGGCGGAGGAAACATAGGAGCCCATCTTCAGAGCCTTATGGGGGTTGGAATTCTCATCGCCCCGGACAAAGAAGCAGCCGATGATGGAAGCCACGATACCGGCGGCAGCCAGGATCAGGGGGAACAGAGCGCCGGCGCCGTTGAAGGTGCCGACCACAGCCACACCCAGAGTCAGCGCGGACACCAGAGCGCCCACGTAGGACTCAAACAGGTCAGCGCCCATGCCGGCCACGTCGCCCACGTTGTCGCCCACGTTATCAGCGATCACGGCAGGGTTCCGGGGGTCATCTTCGGGGATACCGGCCTCGACCTTGCCCACCAGGTCAGCGCCCACGTCGGCAGCCTTGGTGTAGATACCGCCGCCCACACGGGCAAACAGCGCGATGGAGGAAGCACCCAGAGAGAAGCCGGTGAGAATCTCCACGTTGCCGGTGAAGGCATAGATGGCGGCGCAGCCCAGCAGGCCCAGGCCAACCACGCACATACCCATGACGGAACCGCCGGAGAAGGCGACGCCCAGAGCCTTGTTCATGCCGCTGGACTTAGCGGCGGCAGCGGTACGGACATTGGCCTTGGTAGCCACGTTCATACCCACATAACCGGCGCACACAGAGAAGACCGCGCCGATCAGGAAGCAACCAGCGGTGAGCCAGGTGATGAACAGGCCGATCAGCACGAACAGCACCGCCACGAAAATGACCAGGATCTTGTACTCCGCGAAGAGAAATGCCCGGGCGCCATCACTGATGTTTCCCGCGATCTCCTTCATCCGTTCCGTACCGGCGTCAGCCTTGGAGACCACGGAGGTCTTCCATGCGGCAAACAGCAGAGCCAGAACCGCGCACAGCAAAACTACCCAAATGATGTTTTCCATTCCTTCCACTCCTTAAACGTTTTGTATAAAATTGAGTGTCTAACTTTGCTGTATCATTCTAACAACACCGCGCGTTTTTTTCAAGTAAATTTACCTAACGAGCAAATCACTTTAAATAAGTTTTACGTTTTGCCCAATTTTTTCCTTGAAAGCTTTTAAATTTTCGTCTTTATTTTTCATTTAACATTCATAAAATATGCAAATTATCAAATTTTTTTATATATATCAAGCAGCATTTTCTTTAAATACGCATCAGAATGCGAACAATTTTTTAATTTTTTCTCAAACGTTTGCGAAAAATTTCAGAAAAACGATTACGCGTAGTCGAAATTTTTGACACCCTCAAAAAGCATAAAAAAATCCACGCCCTCTCGGCGTGGTCCTTCCGGTTTTACCGTTCGCTGTGGCTCTGCTCCTGACCGTCAAAAATCAGGTCATCCACATCTGCCATGAACTTGTTCATCGTCATTGCACATCCCTTCTTTTCTCAATTTTCATCCTGATTATACATCTGCATTTGAAGGTTTGCAAGGCAGTAATTGTGATTTTTTTGTAAACTCTGTGTCAAGTGCCCCCAGCCGCGCCGGAGTGGAACATCCTCCTACGCTCCGGATTCCCCGCTTCTTTTCCGCAAAATAAAGAAATCTGTTTACATTCCGAGGGGATATTACTATAATATAAGGATATTTCCCGACGGTACACGTCAGGCAGCGTACCGTCTACCTACACATCAGGAGGCGGCTATGCCGAATTTCAGGTCTCTTGAGTCCCTGCGCCGCCGGATCTGCACCATTATTGACATTGGTACGGCGGACGATCTCATCAGCCGCGCCTATGACATTTTCTACACCTTGGTCATTCTGGTAAATCTGGTGGTCACCATTGCCTACACCTTCGACGAGGCAGAGGCCGCCTGCGGTCCGCTGCTGCTGCGGATCGAAGCTGCCACCGTGGCCTTTTTCGCGGTGGACTGCGCTTTGCGGATCTGGACTGCCAAGTACCACCATCCCAATCTGAAGGAATGGAAGGCCGTCTGCCGATACATTTTTTCCTTCTCAGGCATTGTGGACCTGCTGAGCTTTCTGCCTTACTACATGCCCTTTTTCTTCCCCTCCGGGGCCGTGGCCTTCCGGATGTTCCGGGTGGTGCGGATCTTCCGCCTGTTCCGGATCAACGCCTATTACGATTCCCTGAACGTCATTACCCAGGTCCTTACCAGCAAGGCCCAGCAGCTTCTCTCCTCCGTGTTTATCATTCTTGTGCTGATGACCGCCTCCAGCCTTTGTATGTACTCGCTGGAGCATGACGCCCAGCCCGACGTGTTTTCCAACGCCTTTTCCGGCATCTGGTGGGCGGTATCCACCCTGCTGACGGTGGGCTACGGAGACATTTACCCCATTACCGCCCTTGGCAAGATCTTTGGCATTTTGATCACCTTTCTGGGCGTGGGCATGGTGGCGATCCCCACCGGTATCATTTCCGCCGGCTTCGTGGACCAGTATTCCCGCATCAAGCGGATCAGCGAATACGGCACGGAGGCGGACATTCACTTCATCCGCATCCACCTGACCCCCAGGGACCGCTGGGCCAATGCCCCGCTGCGGGATCTGGGCCTGCCGGAGGGTGTCATCATCGCCGCCGTCCAGCGGGGACGGGACATCATTGTTCCCCGGGGCGATGTGGTGCTCCTCCCCGGTGACAATCTTGTGCTGGGGGCAGGCGTCTATGAGGATGACGTCCGCATCCAGCTAAAGGAGATCGTCCTTCAGACACATCATCCCTGGGTGGGCCACCCGCTCCGGGATCTGGACATTTCCCGACAGACGGTCATCATCATGGTCCGCCGCCGGAACCGAACGCTGATCCCCAACGGCGGCCTGAAGCTGCTGGCGGGTGACAAGGTATTCCTCTATACACAATCTCACCTACCCCACGCGCAGGATATCCAAATCTGATCAATCATGCAAGGAGGCCCTCTATGGCTGACGATATGAGAACTCTGGGCTATATCTGCCCGAAATGCGGTGCGCAGGTAATGGGCGCCCGCTCCGTATTTGCGCTGGAAGCGTCTGACGCCGAGATCGAATGTTCCTGCGGCGGCAGCGTCCTGCGGACGAACTATGACGGCCAGAACTATCACATTCTGGTGCCCTGCGGCGTTTGCGGCCAGACCCACGAGGCTGTCTGTCCGCCGGAGCGGATGCTCCACGCCGCCACCGCCCTCAGCTGCCCGGACAGCAAGCAGTTCTGCTGCTTCATCGGCGATGAGGGCACGGTGGAACATCACCTCCGGGAGGCCAGCATTGCCATCTCTAAGGAAAAGGCGCAGGAGAACAGCGGCGAGGCGGAGGCCTTCACCGACAATGTGATCATGTACGAATTCCTCTCGGAGCTCAAGGACATCGCCGCCCGGCCCAACGGTATCACCTGCGGCTGCGGCAGCCACGATTACAGCATGGAGATCCGCCGGGACGCGGTGGAGCTGACATGCCGGGACTGCGGCGCCCGCCTGCGGCTCAGCGCCGCCACCGACCGGGATCTGGACGATCTCTGCTGCCACATGAAGCTGGTCATTCCCGGCGGGAAGTGACCGTCTCCTTCTATTCTCAAAAAGAAAGGTGTAAAACTGTATGATCTCGCTTCTGGCCCGTTTCTTCTGCAAAAGCGACGGGAAAAGCCCCGCTCAGCTACGGACGGCCTACGGTATTCTCTGCGGCGCTGTTGGGATCGGGCTGAACCTGCTGCTGTTTTTGGGCAAGTTCTTTGCCGGGACCCTCTCCGGCTCCGTCGCCATCACGGCGGACGCCTTCAACAACCTCTCTGATGCCGGTTCCTCTGTGGTCACGCTGCTGGGCTTCCGCATTGCCGCCAAAGCGCCGGACCCAGGCCATCCCTTCGGCCACGGCCGGGCGGAGTACCTCTCCGGTCTGGCGGTATCCATGCTGATTTTGCTGATGGGCGTGGAACTGGCCAAGGAGTCCCTGAATAAGATCCTGCACCCCGCTCTGGTGGAGTTCAGCTGGCTGGTGATCGGGATTCTGGCTGCTTCTATCTGCGTGAAGCTGTATATGGCCATGTATAACCGCTCCCTCGGCAAAAAGCTCTCCGCACCGGCGCTGCTGGCGGCAGCGGCGGATTCGCTGGGAGATTGCATGTCCACCTCTGCCGTTCTGGTCGCCACTCTGATTGGCCATTACTTCCAGCTCCCGGTGGATGGCTGGGTGGGTATTCTGGTGGCACTGCTCATTTTCAAGGGCGGCATAGACGCCGCCAAGGACACCATCGATCCCCTGCTTGGAAAGCCTCCCACACCGGAATTTGTTAAAGAAATCGAAAATCTGGTGATGGCCCACAAGGAGATCTCCGGGATTCACGATCTGGTAGTCCATGATTACGGCCCCGGCCGGGTGATGATCTCCCTCCACGCGGAGGTCCCGGCCACCGGCAGCGTCATGACGATCCATGACACCATCGACAACATCGAACAGGAGCTGCACAGGAAACTGGGCTGCGAGGCGGTGATCCACATGGACCCCATCGCCACGGATGACAGCACAACCGTTGTCCTCCGGAATAAGATCACAGAGCTGGCCCATTGCATCGATCCGGCCCTCAGTATCCACGATTTCCGCATGGTCCCCGGCCCCACCCACACCAACCTGATTTTCGACGTGGTGACGCCCTTCGGCTTCCGGTTGGAGGACGCTGAGGTAGCCCGGCAGCTTCGGGCCCTCATCCGCACCTTCGACAGCCACTATGTCCCCGTGATCCAGGTGGAACACTCCTACATATGATCTGACAGCGGCGGCCCGGAGTCATTCCGGGCCGCCGCTGTATGCGCAGGCCGATCTTTTTTTGATTTTTCCCGCAAAAGGCCTTTACAAGTTCAGGAAATGTTGCTATAATAACAGGGCTGTATGGGGGCGTAGCTCAGCTGGGAGAGCGTACGGTTCGCATCCGTAAGGTCGAGAGTTCGATCCTCTTCGTCTCCACCATAAAAACCACTCCATCGGAGTGGTTTTTCTTTTTCGTTAACGCTTCACTGGAAGTTTTTGTTTGGGGGTATCTTATGAAAACCGCATTGATCACCGGCGCGTCCCGTGGAATTGGCCGGGCCGTGGCCCGGGAATTAGCCCATCAGGGCTGGGCTGTAGGCATCAACTACCTGAATCGGGCGGACAAGGCCCGGGAGCTGGTGGAGGAACTGACAGCAGCGGGCTGTCATGCCGCCATGTTCCAGGCCGATGTCGCGGACAGCGCTGCCGTGGCCGAGATGGTCCGGAAGCTGGGCGAGACCTTCAGCCCGGTAGAATTAGTGGTAAACAACGCCGGTGTGTCGGGTCAGGGGCTGTTTCAGGACACCACCGACGAGATGTGGGACCGGTATCTGGCGGTAAATCTGAGCGGCGCCCGGAACACCGTCAAGGCGGCCCTCCCCCACATGATCTCGGAAAAACGGGGCTGCATCGTAAATATTTCCTCCATCTGGGGCCAGCGGGGGGCAAGCTGCGAGGTGGCTTACTCCTGCACAAAGGCAGGCATCATCGCCCTGACCCGGTCGTTGGCTATGGAATTGGCCCCCTCCGGCATCCGGGTAAACTGCGTGGCCCCCGGCGTCATCAACACTGATATGGTCCAGGTGCTGGGGCAGGAGACCGTGGAGGAGCTGATCCGCGAAACGCCTCTGGGCCGCTTGGGAACACCGGAGGACATCGCCTACGCCGTGGCGTTCTTCGCCTCGGAGCGGGCAGGCTTCATCACCGGTCAGGTCCTCACCGCCGACGGCGGCTTCATTGTATAAAACTTCATGCATGAACAGTGCACCACGAACATGCGCAAATGCCAGTGCGTGAAGTTTTCGTGCATCATTTCCGGTTGCCCCGCAGGGGCGAGGAAATGGCACATTTCTTATTTCGCTATGCTTTTGCATGGCAAACCCGCACAGCAAAAGGACTGCCGCTTAGCGGCAGTCCTTTATCGTTGACTGACCTCCCAGGCGTCCTGAAAGATCAGATCATCCACATCACCCATAGGCTTTTTCGGCTCCATACGCTTCCCTCCTTTGCGATATCTACATTTGCAACTTACTCAGTATATGCCGCCGAAGGTGAAAAATTGCACGAAACCGTGCATCGGAATTAAAAAAGCCGTCCGGGACGTCCCCTTTACAAATGACCTGAAAGTGTGTATAATATTTTTTAATTATGTGCAAATATCTGCAAATGCGAGGAATTTAATCATGGAACTGACTCAAGGCGTCCGGTTCGACACATTGGAGCTGTCACCGGAAATTCTGCGCGCTTTAATGGAGCGCAATATTGTACAATCCACCCCGGTGCAGGCGGGCTGCATCCCCCCCATGCTGGAATGGCGGGACGTGATCGCCAAGGCCCCCACCGGTACAGGCAAGACCTTTGCCTACGGCATCCCCATTGTGGAGCATATCGACCCGGAGGACGAGAGCGTTCAGGCGGTGATCCTGGCCCCCACCCGGGAGCTTGCCATCCAGATCACCGATGAGCTGCGGATCCTCTACACCTATAAACCCGGCATCCGGGCAGTGTGCCTGTACGGCGGCGCACCCATCGGCCGCCAGATCGACGCGCTGAAAAAACATCCCCAGATCGTAGTGGCCACACCGGGACGGCTGTCCGACCACATGAAGCGCCGCACCGTCCGGGTGGATACGGCGAAAACCGTGGTGCTGGACGAGGCGGACCGGATGCTGGATATGGGCTTTATCCACGATGTGACCCGGTTGCTGGACCGCATGGACAAGCGGAAGAACCTGGGCCTCTTCTCCGCCACCATCTCCCGTGAGGTCATGGACATCGCTTGGGTGTATCAGCGGGACGCGGAGGAGGTCACCGTCCGGGAGGACGAGCAGAACAAGCCCGATATCAAGCAGTTCCGCATGGATGTGAGCTTCGACGGCAAGGCGGAGGCCATCGCCAAGATCCTGAACGAGACCGGCTTTGACCGCTGCATGGTGTTCTGCAACACCAAGGGCAACACGGAGCGGATCACCAAGTTCCTGCAGATGCGGGGCATCGACGCCCAGTGCATCCATGGGGACATTCCCCAGAAGAAGCGGGAGCAGGTGATGGATCTGTTCCGCAAGGGTAAGCTTCGGGTCTTTGTTTCCACTGACGTGGCCGCCCGGGGCATCGACGTGGATGATGTGGACATCGTGTTCAACTGCGACATTCCTGATGAAAATCAGGACTATGTCCACCGGATCGGCCGTACCGGCCGGGCCAAACGGCAGGGCGTGGCCGTCAGCTTTGTGGCGGACTTCCCCTCCAAGATCCGGATCGACGATATTGCCAAGAATACCCGCAATGAGATCCTGCCGGTGAAATTCGATGAAAACGGCAGCCTGACCATGGCATAACATAAAAGGAGTCCCTATGAAATTATGGAAGCGCCTGACAGCGCTGTGTCTCAGCGCTCTGGTGTGCGTTACCCCCCTGACCGCCTGCGGCCGGAAGGAATCGACAGACGGCCGGGCATCCCTCTCCGTCTGCGTGGGTGAGACCCCCGCCACCTATGATCCTATCTACGCCCAGCGGATCGGGGACCAGACCATCCTGAACCACCTTTATGAAAATCTGATGCGGCTGGAAACGGGCGAAAACAGCCAGACCATCGCAGTCCCCGGTGCCGCCAAAAGCGTGGACATGAAGGAGAACAGCGATGGCACCGTCACCTACACCTTCCGCCTCCGGGGCGGCAAGTGGTCCGATGGCGTAGAGGTCAAGGCCAGCGACTTTGTATACGCCTGGCAGCGTCTGGCGGACCCCGCCACCGGCTCCGTGTATGCCCCGCTGCTGTCCATTGTCAGCGGCTATGCGGAGGCTCAGGCCTCCGGCGACATGAGTCTGCTGGCGGTGAGCGCCAAAAGCAGCACCACCCTTGTGGTGACCTTGACCGGTCATTATGACTGGTTCCTGCGGGAGGTCTGCACCTCCATCGCCACCATGCCTCTGCGGCAGGATGTTGTACAGCGGCTCAAGCAGGAGGCGGATGCCGCCAACGATAATCTGAAAGAGGATGAGACGCCCCGCCGCTGGTGGTCCGATCCCACCCGTCTGGTGACCAATGGTCCCTATACTGCCTCCGCAGAGGACGAAAATGCTCTGACGCTGACGGAAAATACTGCCTACGGCAAAAAGCTGACCGGTCCGGAGGATCTGACCTTCCGCTTCGGAGACACGCAAACGGCGGAGGTCTTGTATGATCAGGGCGTGGTAGACGCTGTCTGGCCTCTGACGGAGGAGGAGATGGCAGAGCAGATGGAAGCAGATGAGACCTGGCAGGCAGAGCCTGTTCTGGAGACTTACTCCGTCATGTTCAACTGCAGCCGTCTGGAGGATGAATCCATCCGCAAGGCCCTGAGTCTGGTGATTGACCGGGAGCAGCTGGCCGCCATGGCGGGGATTACGGCACAGCCCGCCGAGGGACTGGTGCCCCCCGGTGTGCCGGAGGACAACGCAGATCTGGATTTCCGCGCCTGCGGCGGCAGCCTGCTGGACAACGATCCGGAAAGCTACGCCGACCGCTGCCAGGACGCTGTGGACCTGATGCAGAATGCCGGATATGACCGGGGCAGCGACCTGAGTGCGGAGCTGGGTGCTCTGGAATATCTCTATGTGGATCAGGGCAGCAACAAGACCGTGGCCATGGCCCTGTGCGGTATGTGGGGCCACTATCTGGGCGTGAACGTGACGCCCAGAGCCGTAACGTCGGCGGAGCTGGCCTCCGCTATGCGCAGCGGGAATTACACGCTGGCCGGTATGTCCGTCAGCGCCGTGTGCAGCGATGCGGAATGTTTCCTGATGGACTGGACCACCGGCAATCGGGACAACTTCCTCCACTATGAAAACAGCGCCTACGATACGCTGATGTCCATCATCGCCGGTGCAGAGGACGGCTCGGCCCGTATGGGCTGTCTCCATGACGCGGAGGACCTGCTGCTGGAGATCGACTGCGCCATGTCCCCCCTCTACACGGTGGGAACGGCCTGGAAGCTGCGGGACACCTATCTGGGTGCCATCCGGGACCCCCGGGGCTGGTTCGACTTCCGGGGCGTGTATCCCAAGCCCGTCACCGTGCAGTAATTCCAACGGAACCAATGGAATACGCCGCGACCGCAAAGAAATGCAAAACAACGCAGCCGTTTTCGGGATAATCTCCCGAAAACGGCTGCGTTCTTTATGTTCCAAACTCTTGCGGACAACTTTCTTACGGCTTCGCGTAGATTTTTCTTCCGGCGGACCAGACTGCCTGTACGGCCCCCTCCTGACGGCGGTACACCGCCCGTTCCAGCCGCTCCGTCGGAGTCAGGGTGCGGGGCTGGGGCAGTGTGTCATCCGCCAGTACGATGGCGTGAAGGGAATTTCCCGCGGCAAAGCCCGGCTGCTCTCCAAAGAAAGCAGCCCCGGCAGAGGTAGCCAGATACCACCCCTCCGCCACGGTGAGGAAGGGGGTGTTCCAGTCATCCATCATCCGCCGGGCCTTGGAAGCCCGGACGGCGGCCGCCGTCACGTCAAACAGATCCAGATGATCGCCTCCGGCGATGTCGCTGCCAAGAGCCACCTTTACGCCCTCGTCCAGCATCCTCCGTACCGGCGCCACGCCGGAGCAGAGATTCTGATTGGAGTCGGCACAGTGGACCACCGTCACTCCGGCGTCCTTCATGGCCTGCCGCTCCCGCTCGTCCGACCAGACGCAGTGGGCCATCACGGTGCGATCATTCCAAAGGCCGTACTTCTTGTAGGTCTCCCAATACTGTCTGCAATCCGGGTGGAGCTGGCGTACCCAGTCCATCTCCGCGCCGTTTTCCGACAGGTGGGACTGGACCGGCAGATCCCGCTCCGCCGCCAGCTTTCCCAAAAATGCCATCAGCTCATTCGTGCAGGAGGGGGTGAACCGGGGGGTCAGAATCGGCTTGATGTGCCGGAGATCCTGACAGGCATCCAGCCATCGCAGCGTTTCGCGCATGGATTCCTCCGTGGTCTCCTCCAACACGCCGGGTGCGCCGTTGCGGTCCATGTTCACCTTGCCCACATAGCCGGTGATCCCCGCTTTTTCAAGCTCGTCCATCAAGATCAGGGTGGCGTCGGTGTGGAGGGAGGAAAACATACAAACCCGCGTGGTCCCGCAGGACACCAATTCCCCCGCCAGCTGCCGGTACACCGTCCGGGCGTAGTCCGGCTCCGCAAACCGGGCCTCCGTGGGAAAGGCGTAGGCATTCAGCCAGTCCAGCAGGGGCAGATCCATACCCATCCCCAGCATGGGATACTGGGGAGCGTGGAGGTGCAGGTCCGCAAAGGACTGGACGATCAGGCAGTCTCCATAGTCCTCCACAGACGCTCCGGCATATTGCTCTGGCAGCACCGGATACACCCCGGTAATGACGCCGTTTTCAGCGATGAGATAACCGTGTTCCGTCACATCCAGCCGGCCGCAGGCCGGCGCGGAAACGATATTTCCTTTCAGAATGGTGGTCATTGCGTCCTCCTTTCAAAACAAAAGAGCGCCCGCATAAGCGGACGCTCATAGCAAGATCTTAGGCGATCTCATAGAAACTTCCGCGCCTGAGACGATCCCATCAGCGGAATTATATGAGCCATATTTCCTTTTATGGTTTAATTATACCACGGCGCCGGGAAAAAGGCAAGCCTCTCCGTCGGCACACACCGTCGGCACACATCCGGGAATTGTCGCCTATACTGGCGTACAGGCAAAATTCCGCCTGAATCGAGGAAAAGGCGTTGATTCGTATGCTGCAAGCATTGAGCTGGGCCGCTTTGGGCACCGGCTTTACCTTTCTGATGACCACCTTAGGGGCTGCGGTGGTATTTTTCTTTGTGGAGGAGCCCCGGCCCCAGTTCCAGCGAACCATGCTTGGCTTCGCCGCCGGGGTGATGACGGCGGCCAGCGTCTGGAGCCTGCTGCTGCCCGCCATCGAGCAGGCGGCGGACTTCGGCGTTCCCGGCTGGCTCCCCGCGGCGGCGGGGCTGCTGCTGGGCGTGGGCTTTCTCTCCGCGCTGGACGCCGTTCTGCCCCATCTGCGGCGGGCAAAGGACATGGACTTGCCCCGCCGCCAAAGCACGCTGCTGATGGCAGCCATTACCCTCCACAATGTACCGGAGGGCATGGCGGTGGGCCTCGCCTTCGCACTGGCGGCAGAAGGAGAGGGCATGGCCGGGGCTGCGGCGCTGGCGCTGGGCATCGGCATCCAGAATCTTCCGGAGGGCGCCGCCATCTCCCTTCCTCTGCGGCAGGAGGGCAGCTCCCGGGGCCGGGCTTTTCTGTTAGGGACCCTCTCCGGCAGCGTGGAACCGATTTTCGGCATTCTGGTAGTGCTGGTAGCTGCTGGTGTCCGACCTCTGATGCCATGGCTCCTCAGCTTCGCCGCCGGAGCCATGCTGTATGTGGTGGTGGAGGAACTGGTGCCTCAGGCCCATTCCAAAGCCGGGACCTGCGGCTTTGTGGGAGGCTTTTTAATTATGATGATCTTAGACGTGGCGCTGGGATAGTGTGTCAAAATGTAAACTTACATTGTCTCCCGAAAAAAAGTCTGCTATAATCGGCCCAGCACACCAAACCCACGCAAAGGAGAACAAATATGGATACAAAATTCAGCGGCAGCGCAAATTACGTAGCGTCACGCGACCTGATGGAAACCGTCAACATCGCCGTGGCTTTGCAGAAGCCTCTGCTCATCAAGGGTGAGCCGGGCACCGGCAAGACCATGCTGGCCCAGGCCGTGGCGGACGCTCTTGGGAAAAAGCTCATTATCTGGAATGTAAAATCCACCACCAAAGCCCAGGACGGCCTGTATGTCTACGATGTGGTACAGCGGCTCTATGACAGCCAGTTTGGAAACGCCGGTGTGGATGACGTTAAAAAATACATCAAGCTGGGTAAACTGGGCGAAGCCTTCTCTGCCGATGAGCAGGTGGTCCTGTTGATCGACGAGATCGACAAGGCGGATCTGGAATTTCCCAATGACCTTCTCTGGGAGCTGGACCGGATGGAGTTCTACATCCCTGAGACGAAGGAGACCGTACAGGCCAAGCAGCGCCCCATCGTCATCATCACCTCCAACGCAGAGAAGGAACTGCCGGACGCTTTCCTCCGTCGGTGCGTGTTCCACTACATCGAGTTCCCGGAGCAGGAGCAGATGGAAGCCATCCTCCGGGTCCACTTCGGTGATTTGGAGGAAAAGCTGGTAAAGCAGTCCCTCGCCGCCTTCTACTGGCTGCGGGAGCTGCGGGGCATTGAGAAAAAGCCCTCCACCTCTGAACTGGTGGACTGGATCCGGGCGCTGGTGGCCGGCGGCGTGGACCCGGCCCGCATCGAAAAGGAGATTCCCTTCGCCGGTGTCCTGCTGAAAAAAGATAAGGATCTTCAGACCCTGCGGAAGGTGAAGTAGCCATGTTCGCCGCGTTTTTTTACCTGCTGCGTCAGCGGGGGCTGCACGTTTCCCTGAACGAGTGGATGACGCTGCTGGAGGGCATGGAAAAGGGACTGCACCATTCGACGCTCACCGGCTTTTATCACCTGTGCCGGGCCATCGTGGTGAAGAATGAAACGGAATTTGACCGCTTTGACCAGATCTTTTTGGAATTTTTCAAGAACGTGCCCTACACCGGGGAGTTGCCGGAGGACCTGCTGGACTGGTTGAACCACCCCAGCGAGGATCTGAAACGGACCATTGCCGACCTGCGCTCCGCCGGGTTTCCGGATGAAACGCTGGAGGAACTACTGAAAATGCTGGAGGAACGTCTGAAAGAGCAGACGGAAGAGCACAACGGCGGCAACTACTGGGTTGGGACCCAGGGCCGCACCCCTTGGGGCAACAGTGGTTGGCATCCCAACGGCATCCGGATCGGCGGGCAGTCCATGCACCGCACCGCCATGATGGTAGCGGGGGAGCGGAAATTCCGGGACTTCCGGAAGGACAACACGCTGGACACCCGCCAATTCCAGATGGCCTTCCGCACGCTGCGGCAGCTGTCCGCTCAGGAGCGGAGCGCCGAAAAGGAGCTGGATGTGGACGCCACGATCCACGATACCTGCGAGAGCGCGGGGCGGCTGGAGATCCGGTACAAGAACCCCCGGAAGAACACGGTGAAGGTCCTGCTGCTGATGGACTCCGGCGGTTCTATGGACTACTATTCCGGCCTGTGCAGCCAGCTGTTTCAGGCGGCCACCAAGTCCAACCACTTTAAAGAGCTGCACACCTACTATTTCCACAACTGTATTTACGGCGACGTTTACAACGGCCCCCGCCTCTGGCAGGACGACCAAACGCCTACGGAATGGCTTTTGCAGAATTTCGATGCCAGCTACAAGGTCATTCTCGTGGGCGATGCCGCCATGAACCCCTACGAGCTGCGGGAAAAGCAGTACGATTGGCGGAACCAGCGGTACGGCCCCTCCGGTCTGGAATGGCTGGAGCTGTTCAAAAAACACTTTCCCTATCTCATCTGGCTGAACCCGGAGCCTCTGCCGGCATTTCAGGACTTCTGGACCCTGACCCACCTGCAGTTGGCCAAGATGTTCCCCATGTTCGACCTTTCCGCCGAGGGCTTGGAAGCCGGCATGAAGCGCCTGATGGTGAAGCGGTAGAGGAGACAAGCCCGCAGCATCGCGGGCAAAACAAATGAAAAGAGGTGGATTATGGATTTTCCCAAGCTGCTGGGGCTGCGCCCCGGCGTCACCGCCGTGATTGGCAGCGGCGGTAAAACCAGTTTACTGCGCCGTCTGGCGGAGGAATTACCGGGGACGGTCCTCCTCTGTACCACAACCCATATCCGCCCCTTTGAGGAATACCCCCTGCTGACGGCCCCTACGCCGGAGGACATCCGCAAGGCTCTGACCGCTCATCGGGTCCTCTGTCTGGGGACCCCCTGCGAAAATGGCAAGCTGACCGCTCCCTCCCTTTCCATAGAGACACTGGCCACGCTGGAGGACTATGTGCTGGTGGAGGCCGACGGTTCCCGGCAGCTGCCTTTGAAGGCCCATGATGCCCACGAGCCGGTGATCCCCGCTGTCAGCCGTCAGGTGATCTGCGTGGTGGGGGCATCCGGTTTCGGGAAACCCATCCGGGAAAGCGTCCACCGGCCAGAGCAGTTCTGCGCCCTGACCGGCGCCGCCGCGTCAGATCCCGTCACGCCGGAACAGGCCGCAAAGGCCATTTTGGCGGAGCGGCTGTGCGACGCCGTGTTCCTGAATCAGATCGACACGGAGGCCCAACGGTCTCTGGCGGACCGCTTCGCCGCGGCGCTGGGCGGCTCCGGTCTCCGGATCGCCGCCGGGAGTCTTCGGGCCGGGAGCGGCTGGCTTTACCCGGATATCTGAAAAATATGACAGGCCCACTGTCCCCACATTCTGCTGCGAAGCCGCATTTTCTTCGCAAAAGTGCAAACATTTCCACAGAATCATTGATTTTCGCAAACGTTTTCTCCTATGAATTGCATAAAAATACCGGCAGGGGGTTCACAGTCAACTGGTTCCATGGTATAATTTGACACGTTCTTAACAATATTTCCGCTGCCTTTATCCGCCGCGGAACGATCCTGAACGGAGAAAATGCCATGGAACACCATGAAAAAGCAGGATGCCTGTTTCCTAAGATCGGTATGCGCAACGTCAAGACCGCCCTTGCGGCAGCCCTGTGCGCGCTGGTCTACTACTTTCTGGACCGCAACCCCACCTTCGCCTGCATCGGCGCCATTTTCGGCATGGGCAGCAGCTTTATGCAAAGCCGTCTCCACGGCGGCAACCGCTTCTTCGGCACAATGGTAGGCGGTTTTATCGGCATGGGTCTGTTTGCCATTTACATGGAGCTGTTCCCTGACGGCAGCAATTCCTGGGTCCTGATTCCCCTGACCTTCATCGGCGTGATCATTTTGATCCTGCTGTGTCAGCACATCTGGGTGGGCGGCGTACAGCCCGGCGGCGTGGTGCTGTGCATCCTGCTGTTCAACACCCCCACGGACACTTATATCACCTACGCCATGAACCGTATTCTGGACACCGGCATCGGCGTGCTGGCGGCGATCTTTGTCAACGGGATGCTGCCCGGCGGCTTCACCTTCTCTTTTATGCACAGGCTCTACCAGCGTCTGGGGATCCGGGACGATGTAGAGGATGAATTCATGGCCAAACCCGCCGTCTGAGCGATCGGAGGCCGCTCCTTCCAAACGGATCCATTCGCGCAAATGCAAATATGCAAGAAGTACCGCTCCCCTGCTGAGAAAACGTTCAGCAGGGGAGTTTTCTATCTACGCCCCCAGGGTTTGACCCGTAAATTCCGTGTGAAACCTGAAAAAGAGGAAGTGCACTTCATGGAAGCCCACTTTCACCTGACATAGAATCTCGGTATCAGTCAGATATACGGAGGTTTTGACGAATGAACAGGTATAAAGAGTCACTTCGGCAGTACTTTTCTGTACAGGCGAAAGCGCTTCGCAAGAAGCGGAAGCTGACCCAAGAGGAAATGTCCGAGCAGTTACATATCACGGTTCGGGCCTATGGCGATTTAGAGCGCGGCTGCAGTTGTTGTTCTGCAATCGCTCTCTTATTCTTTTTACTGATGCTGGAGCCTGATGAACTGACGGCGTTTCTTGCGCAGATGAAAAAGCAGTTCCGGGAGCAGGATCAGCAGGAGGTCGCATAGGCCCCTTTTTTGCAGCATTTCTGTATCTGAAAATATGGGGGGATTCAGAATATGGATGGTCGCAAACGTGTGCTATTGGCCGACAGCAGCGAGGAATTTCGCTGGTTGATGTGGAGAAGTGCGGCAAATCATAATTTTTTCTCCCTTGCAACCGTTGGCAGTGGCCGCGATGTTTTATTATGTATGCAAAAACAGACTGCCGATCTGCTGCTGATGGACACGGCGCTGCCGGATGTCTGCGGTCTAACCGTGTTGGATGAGTTGCAGCGCCGGGGGACTGCCCCTCAGAGGGTCATCCTTCTCTCCAGCATCGTTTCTGAGCAAGTCACCGATCAGGCTTTTGCTCTGGGCGTCTCACATTTTATTCCAAAGCCGTTTCATACCGATCTGCTGTTTGATGCCATGTACGAACTGTTTCCCGGCTGTTCCTGTGGTCATTGGCCGCATAGTCCTCAGTAGGATACAGATAGCCCACGCCCTCAGAAAATAAAAAAACCCCAACGGGCACCGCAAACGCGATGACCCGCCGGGGGATCTCCGGAATCAGTCGTCGCCTCCGTCAAAGGGAGCCGCATGATCCGGACTTTTTACTTTTCAAAGACGGGGATCAATCCACCAGACCGGCGGTGATGATGGCCATGGAGTAAACCTCCAGAGCGTTGCAGCCGCGGGACAGGTCGTTGATGGGGGCGTTCAGGCCCTGCAGGATGGGGCCGTAAGCGTCGAAGTTACCCATGCGCTGGCAGATCTTGTAGCCGATGTTGCCGGCGTTGATGTCGGGGAAGATGAAGGTGTTGGCATGACCGCCCACGGAGCTGGTGATGTGCTTGGTCTTGGCCACCACGGGAGACACGGCGGCGTCGAACTGGAACTCGCCGTCCACGGGAACGTCGGGCATGGCAGCCTTGGCCTTCTCGCAGGCGTTGCGCATCTTGTCCACGTCCTCGCCCTTGCCGGAGCCCAAAGTGGAGTAGCTCAGGAAGGCCACCTTGGGATCGATGCCGAAGACCTTGGCGGTACGGGCAGTCTCAACGGCGATCTCCACCAGCTCATCCTCGGTGGGCTTGATGTTGATGGCGCAGTCAGCCATAGCCAGGACCTCGTTCTCGCCGGTGGCGGAAGGACGGACCATAATGAAGCAGGAGGACACGATCTTGCTGCCCGGCTTGGTCTTGATGATCTGCAGGGCGGGACGGACGGTGTCGGCGGTGGAGTAGGTAGCGCCGCCCAGCAGAGCGTCGGCATAGCCCATCTTCACCAGCATGGTGCCGAAGTAGTTGGCCTGGGACAGGGACTTGCGGCACTGCTCCTCGGTCATCTTGCCCTTGCGCAGCTCCACCATCAGGGCCACCATCTTGTCCATGTCAGGGAAGATGGCGGGGTCCATGATCTCAGCGCCGCGGATGTTGAAGCCGGCCTCTTCGGCAGCCTTGGTGATCTCGTCGGCGTTGCCCACCAGAACGGGAGTCAGAAAAGTACCGGACAGCAGACGGGCAGAAGCCTCCAGGATGCGGGGATCGGTGCCCTCGGTGAAGACGATCTTACGGGGATGCGCCTTCAGCTTTTTGATCAGAAATTCAAACATGTTGATTCCTCCAATTTTTAATTCAGGGAACGGGGTTTCAATTCCACCCTTTATTATACACGGTCCACAGCCGGGGTCAATAAAAAAAGTGACGAATTGGGGCGTGATTTTTTCCGATTTTTGCGTGTCAACTACGAAATTCGGCAAAAAAGCATCGTTAAAATACATAAAAATATGCCAAAAAGCCAGAAGTTGCTTGACGGGCGAATATAAAAGGGATAATATAAAGCGGTAACAATTTGTTACTTTTTATGGTTCACAAATTTTTAAAGGGCATCTGCCCGCGATACGATAGGAGCATTATGAGTCAAAACACCAAAAAGCCTTATGATCTGCCGGACTGGCCCGCAGAGGCGGAACAGACCCAGGAAGCGCCCAGACCCCGCAGAAAGCGGCGCGCTCCCGCTGAGCCCGAAGACCTCTGGGGCAAGCTCCGCTTCCGGGCCGGAAAGAAGGTCCGCTGGTTTGGCCGCCGCTGCCGCCGGGTTGTCCGGGAGGCTCAGGCCCATCGGTTCCCGGAGTCCAACCGGAAGCCTCTGCAATTCCTGCTGATGCTTTGGGGGCTGCTGCCCTCCGCTGCCAGCCGGCTGCGGGAGATCCTGCTGGGCCGCCGCAGAGAGCGAAACCTCCGCACCAGCAGATTCGCCGTCTGGTTTGAAAAGGAAAAGCGCCTCCACTCCCTGATGTTCCTGGGAGGAAGCTGTGCGCTGGCAGGCATCATCCTGTTCTGCTCCTTCTTCACCATCGGCACCACCGTCTCCTATGACGGGCAGGTGCTGGGGCGGCTGGCTTCCAAATCGGAAGCTGAAACCGTCCGGAAGGATCTGGAAAGCATCACCTCCCGGACACTGGGAGAGACCTACACCATCGACGATTCCCTGCTGCAATACGATTCCGGCTGGATGCTCCGTCAGGACATTGAGGATAAGGCCGTATACGAGGACCAGCTTTCCGATGAGATCGGTCTTGTGACCTCCGCCTACTGCCTGTACGTCAACGATGTACGCATCGGCGCCACCCCCTACGAGGGCGCGTTGGAGGAACTGCTGGACCAGCTGCAGAAGGCGGCCTCCGATGAAGATACCATTTCCTGTGAATTTGCAGAGGATGTTGAGATCCGGCAGGAGTACGTTCCCACCAGTGAGATCATGAACCTGGGCTATATTGCGGAGCTGCTTTACAGCACCAAGACGGCCGAGGTCACTTACGAGGTGAAAAAGGGCGATACCTGGTCTCAGATCGCCGCCAAGAATGACATGACCTCCGCAGAGTTGCTGGCGCTGAACCCCGGCTACAACATCAATAAGCTCCAGATCGGCGAAGTGCTGACCCTGTCCGCCTCTGTCCCCTACCTGACCATGACTGTGGTAAAGCAGGAACGGTATCTGGATGATGTGTCCTACAACATTGAGTACACCGACAGCGCTGACCTCTATCAGGGCGACTATAAGGTGACCTCCAAGGGTGAATACGGCAAGGCGGACGTGATGGCTAAGGCCACCTATGTCAACGGTGAGGAAACGGAGCGGACCATTCTCTCCTCCGTGACTTTGAAAGAGCCTGTCACCGAATACCGGCTCCGGGGCACCAAGGTCCGGCCCACCTGGATGCCTACCGGCAGCTTCCGCTGGCCCACCAGCGGTCGGATCAGCTCCTACTTCGGCGGACGGAAATCCCCCGGCGGCATCGGCTCCACCAACCACAAGGGCATCGACATCGCCGTCCCCAGAGGGACACCCATCTACGCCGCCGATGGCGGCACCGTGACCTACTCCGGCTGGATGAGCGGCTACGGTTATCTGGTGCAGATCGACCACGGCAATGGCTACGTCACCCGGTACGGTCACAACTCCAGTCTCACCGTCAGCGTGGGGCAGCACGTTTACAAGGGCCAGCAGGTGGCCCGGGCCGGCTCCACCGGCAACTCCACCGGCAACCACTGCCATTTTGAGGTGCGGTACAACGGCGTGGCGAAAAACCCGTTGAACTACCTGCCGTAACAAACTGCATTCCAGAAAAGGGAGGACTTTTGTCCTCCCTTTTTCTTGTGTTCCGGGAGCTTTTATGCTATGATATTTTAGTTAAGTTATGTGCTTTTTCTCCCGACTTCAAGTGGATAAACACATAAGGCCGGGACTCTGAAAGGAGTGCGAAATATGAAGTCCCTGAAGGTTTTAATGCTCAACGGCAGTCCCCATACCAACGGCAACACCGCCGTGGCCCTGCGGGAAATGGAATCGATTTTCAAGGAGAATGACGTCGATGTGGAAACGGTGGTCCTGGGAAACCGGGACATCCGGGGCTGCGTGGCCTGCGGCTCCTGTGCCAAGACCGGCAAGTGCGTCTTTGACGATGGAGTAAACGAGCTGGCCCCCAAGTTTCAGGAGGCCGACGGTCTGGTGATTGCCAGTCCGGTGTATTACGCCTCCGCCAACGCCACGCTGATTGCCTGTCTGGACCGGCTGTTTCACAGTACGTCCTTTGATAAGACCATGAAGGTTGGTGCCAGCGTAGCCTGCGCCCGGCGGGGCGGCTGCTCCGCCACCTTTGATGAGTTGAACAAGTATTTCACCATCTCCGGGATGCCTGTGGCCTCCAGCCAATACTGGAACAGTATTCACGGCCGGACGCCCGGTGAAGCGGAGCAGGACGGCGAGGGACTCCAGACTATGCGGACCCTGGCCCGGAACATGACATTCCTGATGCGCAGCATCGCGCTGGGCAAGGAGCAGTTCGGTCTCCCGGAAAAGGAAGATCGGATCGCCACTCATTTTATCAGATAACTTTAGGAGGATATACCATTTGAAGCGGGAAAATGTACTGGTGTCCGAGGACGCGCTGGCGCGTCAGCGGGAGTTTGAAGCAAAGATCAAGGAAATGTTCACTGCCCGGGAAGCCCATCCTGTGGCCTGCGTGGACACCTTCGGCTGTCAGCAGAACGTGGCGGACGGCGAGCGGCTGATGGGAATGCTGCGCGAGATGGGCTGCGAGTTCACCGACGACACGAAGCGCGCCGACATCGTGCTGATGAACACCTGCGCCATCCGCGAAAACGCGGAGAAAACCGTTTACGGGATGCTCGGCCAGCTCACGCACACCAAGGCGGCGAATCCCGACCAGATCATCTGCCTGTGCGGGTGCATGGCACAGCAGCCGCGCGTGGCGGAAAAGGTGAAAACCAGCTACCGCCACGTCGATCTCGTGCTCGGTCCGCAGGCCGAGTGGCGCTTCCCCGAGCTCTTGTACCGCGCCTACACCGAGCGCGGCCGCGTCTTTTCCATCGACGACGAGCCGGGCCGCATCGCAGAGGACATCCCCGTCTACCGCGTCGGCGGCGCAAGCGCGTGGGTGAGCATTATGTACGGCTGCAACAACTTCTGCTCGTACTGCATCGTGCCCTACGTCCGCGGCCGCGAACGCAGCCGCGAGCCGGAGCAGATCGTGCGCGAGGTCCGCGAGCTGGTCGCGGCGGGCTATAAAGAGATCACGCTGCTCGGTCAGAACGTCAACAGCTACGGCAAGGATCTCGGCACGGGCTATGATTTTGCCGACCTTCTCGCAGAGATCGACCGGATCGACGGCGACTACTGGGTACGCTTCATGTCCAGCCAGCCCAAGGACGCGACGCCCAAGCTCTTCGACACGATGGCGGCGAGCCGCCATGTGACGCATCAGCTGCACCTGCCCGTCCAAAGCGGCAATGACCGCGTGCTGCGCGCGATGAACCGCCCCTATACCCGCGCGGGCTACCTCGAGCTGATCCGCTATGCCCGCAGGGTCATGCCCGACCTCGTGCTCACGAGCGACATCATCATCGGCTTCCCCGGCGAGACCGAGGCGGAAGCGATGGACACCGTAAGTCTGATCAATGAAGTCCATTTCGACGCGCTCTTTACGTTTATCTTCTCTCCCCGCCCGAGCACGCCCGCGGCGAAGCTGGACGATCCCACGCCGCGCGAGGAAAAGCAGAAGTGGTTCGACGCGCTCTGCAACGCCCAGAACGCCATCAGCGCGGAGAAGCACGCCGCCTACATCGGCAGGACCGTGCGCGTGCTGGTCGAGGGCGAGAGCGACGACGCGGACTGGCCGCTCTCCGCGCGCACCGAGGGCAACCGCCTCGTGCGCATGAAGGGCGACAAGAGTCTTATCGGAACGTTCACCACAGCAAAAATTTCGGGCAGCAACACCTGGGCGCTCTACGGAGCCGCGGAGGAAACGATATGAAGATCACCACCTTACTGGAAAACAAGACCACCTGCGATGCGCTCCGCTGCGAGCACGGGCTTTCGCTCTACATTGAAACAGCAAAGCATAAAATTCTCTTCGACTCCGGCGCGAGCGACGCTTTCTGGGAAAACGCCAAGGCGCTCGGCATCGACCTCGCACAGGTCGATATCGCCTTTCTCTCCCACGCGCACAACGACCACTGCGGCGGCCTGCTGACCTTCCTGCGGGGCAACCGCACCGCGAAGGTCTATCTTCAGAAGGAGGCCTTCGGTGATTACTATGTCGTGACGCCGACGAAATGCGCCTTCATCGGTCTCGATCCCAAGCTGCACGAGTACACCGACCGCTTCGTGATGGCCGAGGGTGTGACGAAGATCGACGAGGAGCTGACACTCTTCTCCGGCATCCGGACGCACGAGCTCCTGAGCGAGGCGAACGCCACGCTGCGCGAAAAGGTCGGCGGGGACTATCCCCGCGACACCTTCCGCCACGAGCAGGACCTGCTGGTGACGGAGCACGGCAAAACCGTCCTCTTCGCCGGCTGCGCCCACAGCGGCATCGTCAACATCATCAACCGCGCGGAGGACATTCTGGGCCGCGCGCCGGACTATGTGTTCGCGGGCTTTCATCTCTACAATCCCTCGCTCGGTCAGAGCGAGCCGAGAGCCCTTGTGGACGCGGTGGGCGAGCGCCTGCGCGCGCGGAAGGCGACGCGCTACGTCACCGGCCACTGCACCGGCGACGACGCTTACGCTTGGCTGCACGAAACGCTGGGCGACCGCCTCGCCTACATGGCGACCGGAACGACCTTTACGATCTGATTTTTAGAAAGTGAGCAACGAACATGGCAGACCTCACGCCGATGATGCGCCAATATCTTGAGATCAAGGAGCAGAATAAGGATTCTATCCTCTTTTTCCGTCTCGGCGACTTCTACGAGATGTTCAACGAGGACGCGAAGCTCGCCGCGCGCGAGCTGGACCTCGTTCTCACCACGCGCGACCGCGGCAAATCCGCCGAGGAGCAGACGCCGATGTGCGGTATTCCGTACCATTCGAGCGACGGCTACATCGCGCGGCTCATCGCCAAGGGCTACAAGGTCGCCATCTGTGAGCAGACCGAGGACCCCGCGCTCGCCAAGGGACTCGTCAAGCGCGACATCATCCGCGTCGTCACCCCCGGCACGGTGATCGACAGCGCGTGTCTGGACGACCGGCGCGGCAACTTTCTGTGCGGCGTGTTCCTCGACGAGCAGAACGCGGGCGTCGCGTTCTGCGATATGTCCACAGGCCACACGCACGTCACCGCCTTTTCCGGCGCGGACCGTGCAGAGCATCTGTGCAATGAGCTTGCGCGCTTCTCGCCCGCCGAAGCAGTGCTGAGCGCGGGCGCGTATGCGGACGAGGAGCTGAAAGCCCTGCTTGCCGACAGGCTCTCCTGCCGCGTGGAGCGCGGCGAGGCGCGCTTTGACCTCAAGGCGGCGGAAAAAGCCGTGCTCGCGCAGTACGGTGAAGATGCCTATGCCTCGCTCCCGCGCAATAACCCCGCCGCGGCGCTCGCACTCGGCGGCCTTCTGAGCTATCTGCACGAAACACAGAAGAGCGACCTATCCTACATCAGCGATCTTGAATACTACGAGCAGGGCCGCTTCATGGAGCTGGACCTCTCCGCCCGCCGCAATCTGGAGTTGACGGAGACCATCCGCGGCAAGGAAAAGCGCGGGAGCCTGCTTTGGGTACTTGACAAAACGAAAACCGCCATGGGCGCGCGCTGTCTGCGTTCCTGGCTGGAGCGTCCCCTGCGCGAGGTCGCTGCCATCACACGCCGCTCAAACGCCGTCGGCGCGCTGGTGAACGACACAATGGCGCGCGAGGAGCTGGTCCTCGCCCTCTCCGGCATCAGCGACATGGAGCGGCTCATCGGCCGCATCGTCTACGGCACGGCGGGCGGGCGCGACCTCGTCTCGCTGCGTAATTCCATCGAGCAGCTCGCCGCCGTGCGCGAGCAGCTCGCACACTTCACCACGGGCCGGCTCGGCGAGCTTTCGCAGGAGCTTGACCCGCTCGCGGACATCGCCGCGCGCATCGCCGAGACCATCGTGGACGAGCCGCCGTTCTCCGTGCGCGAGGGCGGCTTCATCCGCAAGGGCTTCAACGCCGAGGTCGACCGCCTGCACGACATTCTATCCGGCG
>ERZ826016.362-NODE-362-length-56970-cov-18.645155_pt1 | contig 56970 bp, 71 predicted proteins | sample MGYA00519872_ERZ826016 | MGnify/ENA primary metagenome ERZ826016 (study PRJEB31778, sample SAMEA3449218) | human gut metagenome | biome: human gut; feature: human-associated habitat; material: faeces | place: United Kingdom | collected 2010/2012 ... | reverse complement strand
CACCGCTCAGAATCTGAACGGTGTTTGGTGCGAGAGATGGGACTTGAACCCACACACAAACACTTTGGCATTTTATTTGAATTTTTTCAAATGACGAATTATAGCCATTTGTCAGCTATTTGTATTTTATATGGAATAAACACAATTCAGAATTAAATGGAAAAAGTGCGGGCAAAATTGCGGGCTTTGATTATACTGCATCTGTCTTTTTATCATCGTTATCTATAATATCATTGAAGAGATTTTCAATGTTTTGAGCTGCAAGCTTAAGTTCCCCATTGACTGTGTGACCATATACTCCGAGAGTATCCATATCTGCCGAATGTCCGACAATGGTTTGCAGCGTTCCGAGGTTAAGCTCTTTAGCTATGGAAACAAAGGTATGCCTCAGCTCGTAAGGAGATATTGGGGTGATGCCATTATACTCACAAAATCGCTTGAGCCGTCTTGCATAATACTCTTCTCTGGGAGGATTTCCGTCAGCTCCGCAAAATACCCATGGCGTTTTAATAAATTCCGATTTCAGATAATCCAACTGCTGTTGTAACACCTTTACCGCCATGGGAGATAATTCAAAGCTTCTGCGTGCATTATCATTTTTTCCCAATGTGATTTCTCCGTATATGTTTACGGAGCGCTGTATGTGGATCGTGCTGCGAAATATATCGGACTGCTGTAATCCTAAAATTTCCCCGGGTCTGAGCCCGGTAAGAACCTCAAAACGCCATGCGTTTACAAATGGCTCATTTACCTCCTTGTTATACGATAACGTAGTGTTGCAGCTGAACAGCTTGCGAATATCATCTGGCTGGAGAATAGACTTTTGGGAGGCTGATGCTCTCCGTGGAATAATCAGATCTTCACACATCAACGTTGTAGATTTCGATTTTCGGCAGAATTTAATGAAATTTTGTTCGCAGGCACGTATATTGCACAACGACTTCTTGGAAAGCCCGTGAGCAAATGCCTTATTTAAGACCGCCTGTAAATGCTGCTCATTAAGATCTTCCATTCTGACATTTCCTATATACTGCACTATGTAATTTCTCATGTGGCTGTCGTACTGGCGCCAATGGCTCTTTGATGTAGTGCATTTCAGGTTATCAATGTACAGTTCTGCCATATCCCTGACCTTTTTCCTGCTGTCGATAATGCCGTCGTCAAGCCAGGCATCGGCTTTTTCGTGGCACTCTCTTTTGCCGTTTCGGCCCGGGACGGAGCTGTAAAAGGTCTTGCGTATGCCGTTCTTTTGCACGTCTATGCGCCAGCGGTTCCGCTTTTCTTCCCAATACGCTGATGATGTTCTTTTCATAACCTTATCCTCCTTAAAAATGCAGTTGACTGCAAAGCCGTCCCCAAAAACTGCAATGGGTGCGGCTTGACTTGACTTTTGTGGAAGGATATGTTAAAATACAGTTGATGTGGAGTGTATTTTATACATATCCATCTCCCCGTTCGGTGTTCCAGCACCGGGCGGGGATTTTTTATTCATCCCTTGATATGCAATAAAATATATGGTATAATATAAATATACACATATCAATTTGTGGGAGATTTTATGTTATGATTGAAATTTTAGAATTTATTTTCCGTGACTTCTGGACTTGGCTCGGCTTTTATATTTTGTTTGGACTTCCGCTGCTTTGCATACCGTTCTGTATCGCTGAAGCTTTCGGGAAGAAACCCAAGAATACACCAAATCAGTCATCACAACAGGTCAAATAGAACTTTTTTCCCAGTTCCGTAATATGGGCAGCCGTTGGCATTTCTAATTCAAATCCTGCTCCCCGTTCGGTGTTCCAGCGCCAGGCGGGGATTTTTTAATATAACTGTTCATACACGTTCAAAAGATTTGAATTTAAATCATTTGATTCATTGCAGCAGTAATCAACCCTTACAGTAACCTTCAATCTGTTGTTTTCTTGCTTAATGTTGACAACTTGAGACATATACGTCCCGATTTTGTTCAAGACTGCCGAATTGCACTTTGGAGCATATCCAATCTCATAATCCACTTGATTATCATTTATAAAGAAATAAAATTTATCAGAAATTTGTTTTATTACCGCATGACAACCAACAGAAAGCTTTGACAGAATGTCTTGGTTAATAGCTTTAGTGGATATTAAATCAAACTGCCCTGTAAAATATCTTTTATATTCTTGATTAAGAAAAATTTTAATTCGTACAGACTTGCCTTTAGTCACTTCTGAGATTGACAAAAGAATTATTTTATCAACAGATGTAACATTAAACCGAAAGTCGGTTTCAGCCGCGTGAGATAAATAGCCTATGATTGCATCGCCTTTAAAAATTTCAACTTTACTTTTTTCATTGCAATGGTAATTCAATTCATTGCCAATTTGGCATTTTGCTATATTATATTGAGAAAGTTTGGTTCCGCTCACCAAAGTAGCGGTTATACTATGAGTTACATCGTATCGAGCCTCTTTAAGTTTGAGGTATAACTCATAAGTTGCTATACAATCTGATAATGAGTTGTGAGCCCTTTCATTAACAATTCCAAAAAGCAAACAAAGAGTATGAAGCTTATGATCCACAGCTTCTAAGCCACAACATTTGGATAATTTTAATGTATCAGCATATGAGTTGTTCAAATATGCAAAGCGCTTTATCATTGGCAAATCAAATTTTTCAATATTATGGCCAATTATAACATCATCTCCGATAAAATTAAGCCACTCTTGCATTACTTCTAGAGAAGATGGTGCAGATTTAACCATTTCATTTGTAATGCCATGTATAACAGTTGCTTTTTGTGGAATTGGGATTGGCGGCTTTATATAGCTTGTAAATGTATCAATAATTTTGTTGTTTCGTACTTTTACAGATGATATCTCGACTATATAATCCAAGCTAATAGATAAACCAGTTGTTTCAATATCAATTACCGTAAAATCGTTGTACAAATTCAAAGAACAATCAATATTATTTTGATAAACTCGTTTGTTTCCAGCTTTGGAAATGATTAGTGAATCGGAAGTATAGTCGCTTGATTCTGATTTTTTCTCATTAGCAGAGGTAGATACGTATCGCTCGGAGAAATTGCACTGATTGTTATCTATCAATTTTTCATCAATGGTTTTTTGCAAGAATTTATTTCTACTATTTAACAGCTTTATTTCTTTTGCCTGTTCATCAATTTTACTTTTTAAGTCTTTTATTTCGCATTCTGAGCAAATGCCTAAAGGATTAACTTTGAAAAAGACTCCCGACTTTCCGCATCGAACACATTTCGCCATACCGTCACGTCCTTACTTAATAGTTTATATTATTTTATCAAAATACACCCAATACGCAAATCTTACCATATCCTCGGTAATGCCGAAATACTCGGCAAGCTGCCATATCTCTGTATTTCCGTCTTTCATCGCTTTTATCATCTCGTCCTTCGGGGCGAGCTTTTTTATTGCCCATTTATTGGCTCGATATTCCATACGTTCCCGAAGCTCAAGGCTGTGTTCGGTATAAAACGACATGGTCTCGCAGTGCCCCAGTTCGTGGGCAAGCACAGTCAGTAAATCTGCAACACCTGCAATCTGATCGTGATCTATTATTACTGTGCAATCTCCGCTGTCGTTGATAGCCATTGAAGGGCATCTTTGCAGCGGAGCATCAATCATAAGGATATCATCAGTCTCTGCAAGCTCACAGAGCTCAACGTAACTTGTCATTTATCAATCTTCTTTCTTCTTGTCTTCTTCCCTCATTCTGCGGGCTATCTGAGCGTATTTGCGAACATCATTAAGAACCGCTTCATCGACATCGGCAGTGCCAAACAGAGCGAAAGAAAGCTTCTCGTTGTCGTTCTGTTCTTCATTACCAACAAGGTAATCAACAGATACACCGAGAAATTCTGCGATTTGAGGAAGATGCTTTTTATAAGAATTGTTACGACCAGCCTTCCAATCTGTAAATACATTTTTTGAAACGCCTAAATAGTTTGTTAGATCAATCTGTTTTTTACCCTGGTCTTTAATTAACGTACAAATCTTGTCAATTATACTCAATTCACACACCTCTAATATGTAAAAAGTCAACAAAGTTTTTAAACCACGTGCAAATGTATTGACAAGTACGTATTTTATGTGCTATTATGTTTATTGTAAAGGAACCCAAACAAAAAGGCAATAAAATACTACCTCATTTATAGACTGGAATCTAAAACGAGTGGCACGTGCTATATTTATTTACCATCTATATAGTACTATTTTTAATTACTATTGTCAAGGTTTCTGAACAAAATTTATCACAAGTTACAAATAGTAACATTGGAGGTGAGCAACATATACAAGTTATTTATTGCCGAAGTCAAAAAACAGCTTTCTATACGAGGCTGGAAATATGCTGACCTATCAAAAGCCACAGGCTACACTGTGGGAACAATCGAAGCGTTTATGTGCGGTGCACGTGAAAGCGAGCGAATGGCAAACTGTATTGCTCAGGTGCTGAAAATAGAGAGATGAGCCCTATTTTCAGTATATCACAACAACTGTGTGAAAATCAGGACAGGAAGGAGGAAAACTAATGAACGAACTTAAAATTTTTGAAAGCCCTGACTTCGGAAAAGTCAGAACAATGGAAATCAACGGTGAACCTTATTTCGTTGGTAAAGATGTGGCTGAAATTCTCGAATATACAAATCCAAGAAAAGCATTGATTGACCATGTTGACAGCGAAGATAAGGGTGTAACGAAATGTGACACCCTCGGTGGTACGCAGGAAATGACCGTTATCAACGAAAGCGGACTTTACAGCCTTATTCTTTCAAGCAAGCTCCCCAAGGCAAAGGAGTTTAAGAGGTGGGTTACATCAGAAGTGCTTCCAAGTATCAGAAAACACGGTGCTTATGCAGTTGATGAGTTAATCAATGACCCCGAACTTGCTATCAAGGCATTTACAGCTTTGAAAGAAGAACGCTTGAAAAATAAGAAGCTTGAAATCACTGTTGCAGTTCAGACCCAACAGATAGCCGAGCTTCAGCCCAAAGCAAGCTATTATGATGTGGTTCTCAACTGCAAGGATCTGATATCCACAACTGAGATAGCCAAGGACTATGGAAAATCGGCGGTGTGGCTCAATGCTCATCTGCATGAAAGGAAAGTACAGTTCAAGCAGGGCGGCATATGGCTCTTGTATGCCAAGTATGCCGAAAAGGGTTACACCAATACCAAGACCCAGACGTACAACGGTAATGACGGTAATCCCCACACTAAAGTGCATACCTATTGGACGCAGAAAGGCAGGCTGTTCATTTACGATCTGCTCAAATCTGAGGGGATTACCCCACTTATCGAGCAATAAACCTATTTCCAATATAACACATTATCTGTCCCGAAATCAGGACAGATAAAGATGAAAGGAGGCGGAGCGATGGAAGAAAACATTTTAAACGCAAAAATTACATCCGCATCTTTCGGATATTGCGAACACGGCATTTTGACTTTTGAAATACATCTTAAAGCATCGGACGGCAATCACTATATGTTCGGCGGATATGCTTTAGATGAACCTATCAGCAAAAATGGCAAGCGCTATCGTATTCCTACGCAAAAAGGGTTTGAGTGCTTGACCGAAACAATGAAGACTATTGGCACTGACCACTGGGATGAGCTTGAGGGCAAATGTGTGCGAATCAAGGTGAAGGATACACGGAATTTTATCAGTATACCGGTCATTGGAAATCTCTTAGAGGATAAATGGTTTGATATAGATGCCTTTTGGAAGGCGTGAATGTTCTGAAAAGGAGCGATAGAAATGAAAAACAAATATGAAGCACTAAGGTCACTGCTCAGGGAGCGGTACATGAAGGTAGAAGAAATGGCAGCAGGTATAGGGCGCTCGGTAAGTTATGTATCACAGAGAATGAGCGGAGTCCGCCAGTGGGAGTTATCGGACATATACTCCATAATGGAGCTGTTGGAGATACCCGCATATCAGATGCCTGCGTATTTTACCAAAAATGGCGAGCGTGCCAATCCCACCCTCGTCCGTCCGCCGCTTACAGATAAGCAGGCTGAGGTTATAGCTGCATATGATAGTGCCGAAAAATTGCAGTCAGCAGTGGATATCCTTTTGGGTATAGGCGATAAGCCTATCCACAGGAGAAATTCGGAACCCTCAATATACAGAATATAAGGAGATCAGACCATGAAAACATACATAGTATTCGTTCATATGAAGCTGACCAGCGGACAGGAGAACAGCATATATAAGGTATCCGCCGCATCGGAGGAGTCCGCAGTGGCAAAGGCCAAGGGCAGGATATTTTCCGAGAATGATGCAAGCGAACTGGTGGAAGTTGCCATCACTGACGTTTGCAGGGGGTGATGACATGAGTGCTCTCAGTGACTTCTATATCAGCGTAGCAAACGCCTCCACAGATAATGAGGTATCACAGGCTATAGAGACATTTATCCAGACCGTCGCACAGAATACTGCCTCGCAGAACCCGATCACATCGGAAACAGCTCCGCTGTATGCAGCTGCGTATCATGTGCTTTATGAAAGCGTCTATAGAATGCTTTCCGATGAGGACAAAAAGGCAGTGGACAATCTTGTGGCACGGGCTGTTATTGAAACCCAATGCGTCAGCTTTGGAAAGCCTCCAATACTCCAAGCATCGAGGCGGTAAGCCGCCGTGCAGATGAGCTGGGCATGACGTATGGGCTGTATGTCCAGTCGCCTCAGTACATTATTGACACTGCGGACGATGGGTGTTTTACAAAGAAAAGAAAGGAGGAAAGCAAGTGATAGCAGTAATATTTGAGGCAGCTTATCATGTCTCCGCTGTTGGCATTGTCGTTATACTCTCAATTTTCACGCTGTGCCAGTACATAGAAAACATTCGTCTTGCAAGTGAAAGCGATGACGACGAATAAAGAAAAAGCCGTGACGGCGGCAACCGTACACGGCAAAAAGATAAATAAGACAGCCTTATTATAAGGCATTTAGGAGGATTTGTCAAGTGAAAGTTTTAATAGCCTGCGAGGAAAGCCAGGCGGTGTGCATTGCGTTTCGAGCCAAAGGGCATGAAGCGTATTCAGCAGACATACAGGATTGTTCAGGCGGTCACCCCGAATGGCACATCAAGGGTGATGTGCTGCCGATCATCAACGGCAATGCTGATTTTGTGACAATGGACGGCACAGCACATCGCATAGAGGGTACATGGGATTTGCTGATAGCGCATCCGCCGTGTACATATCTGACGAACGTTGCCACACGCCATTATAGTTTAAAATGCACACCCGCCGAAAGGGTCGTTGAGCGTATGGAACATCGAGAAGAAGCAATAGTGTTTTTTATGCAGTGCATATTAGCCGATGCGCCAAGGATTGCTGTAGAAAATCCTATTGGTCGTATTGGCAAAGTGTACCGCAAGGCAGATCAGGTCATACACCCATATATGTTTTCAGGCGGAGAAAAAGATACCGAACAGTTTGTTACCAAAGCAACGTGCCTGTGGCTCAAAGGACTGCCGAAACTACAGGCAACATATATCGGAGGTAAGCCCGACAATGCAAAGCTGTTTGGGACATATTCCAACGGAAAATCACGAACATGGGAAGAGACACGAAAAGCGGGAAAAGAACGGTCGAAGTGCAGAAGCAAAACCTTTCCGGGCATTGCACAGGCTATGGCTGAACAGTGGGGATAAGGAGGATTGCTCAAGTGGATATCAAGACATTCCAACAATATCAGCAACTACCTTACGAAAGCAAGATTTCCCATGCCTCTAAAATGGCAAAGGATTTCTATAACACTATTACTTCACCAGTCGGAGATTACAATGCCAACTGCCATGTTTCAGTTGGCGGACTTGACAGCATAACGCTGTTATGTTTTCTCAGATCTATCGGCATTGATGTTCCTGCGATATCGGTTTCTATTTTGGAAGATAAAGGAAATCAAGAGGTACATAAACAACTTGGAGTAATTTCTATATCTCCGTATATGACGAAAACACAAGTTTTAAATAATCTTGGTTTTCCTGTTGTTTCCAAGGCAAAAGCAAATAAAATATCCTATCTGCTTAATCCCGACAGCGACAAACAGACATTTATCCACGCCATAATGACGGGAGATATGGGCGAGCAGGGACATTTTCAGCACAGCAATAAAATAAAATTGCCTGAAAAATGGATAAAGCTTTTCGGGTACAATTACCGAGAGCACCGTCCTGATCTAGCATTTACAAAGCCGCCTGAATTTAAGGTGTCATCAAGGTGCTGTTACTATATGAAAGAAAAGCCTGCCGATGATTGGGCAAAGGAGCATAACAGCTACCCTTATCTGGGGCTTATGGCTTCCGAGGGCGGTCAGCGTGAAATGGGACTGATGAAAAACGGCTGCAATTATTACGGCAAGAATACTGTTCGTTCCTGCCCATTTGCAATATTTTCCCGTCAAGACCTTTTACAGCTGGCTCTTGACTTGAACGTTCCCGTTCCGAGAGCATATGGCGAGATAAAGCGCAAAGATGACGGCACACTGTACACCACGAGGGCGCAAAGGACAGGCTGTTCGATGTGCGGGTTTGGAATACATATGGAACAGAGACCCCACAGGTTTGACAGGCTTCGTGAAGATAATCCCAAGGAATGGCACTACTGGATGTATGAATGCTGCACGGACAGCAATGGCGAGAAATACGGCTGGGGACGTGTCTTAGACTATATTGGTGTAGCTTGGAAAGATTATCCCGAAACAAACGAACAGATATCACTTTTTGATATGGAGGATTGACATATGGAAAATAATGAAACACAGGTTATCCCCGCTCAGAGCGGAACAGCGATATCGGATATAGTGCAGCAGCCGTCTGCAAATATCGTGGCTGATTTTTCAAGGGCGTACAAGCTTGCAAAAGTCATTGCAACGGCTGACATTATCCCCGACAACTATAAAAACAAGCCTGCCGATTGTGCGATAGCTGTTGATATGGCGGACAGAATGGGCGTTTCGCCTATGATGGTGATGCAGAACCTTTATGTGGTAAAGGGCAAGCCCTCATGGAGCGGACAAGCCTGCAAGGCTCTCATTGAAGGCTGCGGCAAATTCAAGCCGGGCAGCGTCCGCCCTGTATATATCGGCACAAAGGGCACCGATGACCGAGGCTGTTATCTGTCGGCTGTATGGGCTGACACGGGTGACAGGGTGGAAGGTCCCGAGGTCACGCTGAAAATGGCGAGGGCTGAGGGCTGGCTCGGCAAAAACCCAAAATGGACGAATATGCCTGAGCTGATGCTTGCGTACAGAGCTTCATCGTTCTTTGCAAGGGTATATTGCCCCGAAGTTCTTATGGGCGTACACGTTGAGGGCGAGGCTGAGGATATTCAGCCTGTCGAAAGAATTGAACTGTAACGGAGGATATGAAAATGAAGGCTACCAAAATAAAGATAAAGAACCTTTTCGGCATTTCCGAGACCGAGCTTGACGGCAGATCCGTCGAGATCACAGGCACAAACGGAACGGGCAAGACCTCGGTCATTGATGCTGTCAGATATGCCCTTACCAACGGCAGCTCACGTGACTATGTTATCCGCAATGGCGAAAAAGAGGGCGAGATCATCGTCGAGACTGACACAGGTATTTACATCAATCGTAAGAAGCGCACCGAGCAGGCTGATTATAAATCCGTAAAGGACTGCGGCAAGGAGGTATCTTCTCCCGAAAACTTTCTTAAGCAGCTCTTTACGCCCTTGCAGCTTGACCCTGTAGCTTTTACCCAGATGACCAAAAAGGAGCAGAACAGGGCCATTCTTGACCTCATCGAATTTCCCTGGGACCTTAACTGGATAAATCAGCAGTTCGGTGAGATACCGCAGGGCATTGATTACAGCCAGAACATACTGCAGGTACTTTCGGATATCCAGTCCGAAAATGGGGACTACTTTAAGCGCAGGCAGGACATCAACCGTGATATCCGCAATCAGAAGGCGTTCATCGAGGATATCGCCAAAGATATACCCGAGCATTTCAATGCGGAGGAATGGGAGAATTTCGACCTTGCGGAAGCGTATAAGAAGATAAACAGTGCCAGGGAACACAACAGCCGTATTCAGCGTGCAAAGGCGTTCAAGGACAGTTATGCCAACAAGATAAGGGGCTTTCAGGGCGAAAAGGAATCCGCTGTGGCTGCCGAAAAGATGGCGATATCCAACCAGCGTGAAGCTATTTTGAAATCTATCGAACGCATGAAAGCGGAGATCACAGCCAATGAGAACAAGCTTGCTTCCCTTGACGGGATACTTGCGGATAAGATAGCACTTGCGGAAAGCCGTTATAACGAAAATGTGGCAAGGCTTGATTCCGATATCAAGGTTGCTGACGAATATGCGGACAAAATTCCCGTTGAAACGGCTCCTCTGGAAGAGCAGGCGGCGCACGCCGAGCAGATGAAAAAATATATCAACGAGTACAACCGTATGAGGAATATGCAGGAAGAGGTCAAGGAGCTTACCGCCGCTTCGGACAAGCTTACAGCAAAGATAGAGCTTGCCCGCAGTCTTCCCGGAAAGATACTCGAAACCGCTTCTATCCCCATTGAGGGCTTCACGGTGGAGAACGGCATTCCCCTTATACACGGTCTCCCCGTTTCCAACCTCTCAGAGGGTGAACAGCTTGAGCTTTGCGTTGACGTTGCTCTGAGCAAGCCCAACAATTTACAGATAATTCTCATCGACGGCGCCGAAAAGCTCAGTGCGGAAAACCGTGAAAAGCTGTACAACAAGTGCAGGGAAAAGGGTGTGCAGTTCATCGCCACAAGGACAACTGACAGTGCGGAAATGGAGGTAACATATTTATGATACCCCACAGCATAACTCAGACCGACTATTTTTCGCCGGAGAACAATCTGAAATATATGGGCGTGTCTCAGTTCAAAAGCTTTGAAAAATGTGAGGCGGCAGCCCTTGCGGAGCTGCACGGTGAATATGCTCCCGAAAAGACTACCGCACTTCTTGTAGGCTCGTATGTCGATGCACATTTCGAGGGCACGCTTGATATTTTCAAGGCAAAGAACCCCGAAATATTCAAGCGTGACGGCACGTTGAAAGCTGAATATAATCAGGCGGATTACATAATCAACCGAATCGAACGAGACAGCTTTTTTATGAAGGCTATGGACGGAGAAAAGCAGAAAATTATGGTGGGTGAGATCGAGGGCGTGCCTGTCAAGATAAAGATAGACAGCTATCGGGAGCACAAGACCATAGTTGACCTCAAGGTCATAAAGGATTTTTCCCCCATATTTGTAAACGGCAGAGGCAGGCTCAGCTTTTATGAAGCCTGGGGCTATGACATTCAGGGCGCTGTATATCAGGAGATAGTAAGGCAGAACACAGGGGAAACTCTCCCCTTTGTCCTTGCTGCAGCCACAAAGGAAAAAGAAACAGACCTGCAGGTCATAAGCCTCGATCAGTCTGAGCTTGATGCGGCGATGGAGATAGTCAAGGCGAACATCGGAAGATATGCGGCAATAAAGTCTGGAAAGGAAGAACCGACCAGATGCGGACACTGTGATTACTGCAAATTCACGAAAAAGCTTGACAAGGTCCTGACCTCGGAGGAGTTTAAAAGTGACTATACAGATTGATACCAGAGAAAAATCCAGAGCCATTAAACAGATAGTGAGCTATTTTGATGAAACAGGCATTCAGCATTATACGTCAAAGCTTTATGTAGGTGATTATATGAGCCTCGACAATCCGAGGGTCGTAATTGACCGCAAGCAGAATTTACAGGAAATATGCAGTAATGTCTGCCAGCAGCACGAAAGGTTCATCAATGAGCTTAAACGTGCACGGGAAAATGGGATAAAGATCATTATTCTTTGCGAACACGGAAGCAATATCAAGACACTTGCAGATGTTCAGGGGTGGGTAAATCCCCGCCTCAGAACGTCTCCCAAAGCTGTCAGCGGAAAGCAGCTTTTCAAGATACTCTTTACCATTGGTCAGCGGTATGATGTTGATTTCGTATTCTGCGACAAGCGTATGACAGGCTATATGATAGCCAAAATTTTAGGAGGTGCATCAAATGAACAGGGTATGTTTAATGGGGCGTCTGACAGCGGATCCGGAGCTTCGGCAGACAGCAAGCGGTATATCGTCCTGTAGCTTCAGCGTGGCTGTTGACAGGGGGTATAAGGATCAGAACGGCGAGCGGCAGACCGATTTTATCGGCTGTACGGCGTGGAGGCAGACTGCGGAATTTATCGGCAGATACTTTTCCAAGGGCAAGATGATAGGCATTGAGGGCGCTCTGAGAACGAGGAATTACGACGATAAGCGTTACCCCGATGTAAAGCATTATGTTACCGAGGTGCTTGTGGATTCTGCCTATTTCGGTGGTGACAGCGGCGGAAACAAAAGCTCTTCCCCTCCTCAGCGAAACAATACGGCAGCGGCTGCACCTGCTCCCGTTCCTGCCGACCTTTCGGACTTTGAGGAAGTTGTGAGCGACAGCGATCTTCCGTTCTGAGTCTGAGGTGGTATGAATGCCGAAAAAGAAGAGCTTTATCCTTTATGCGGATTATATAAAGCATATAGAACGATTATCAGACGATGAAGCAGGGAAGCTGTTCAAGGCGATTTTTGAATATGTGAACGAAGGCAGGCTGCCCGACCTTGACGGAATGGCGGCAATGGCTTTTTCTTTCATTTCAAATCAGCTTGACAGCGACTTGCAGAAGTATGAGACAGTATGCCAAAAAAGAGCCGAAAGCGCAAAAAGGCGATGGCAGAAAAATGACGATGCCGAGGCTATTAACAATGACGTCGAAAAAGAGTGCAAAAGCATGCAAAAGCATACAAATGCAATGACTTGCATCAATTTGCATAGTGATAGTGATATTGGTAGTGATATTGATATTGAAAATGACATTGATATTGTAAATGATAGTGATAGTGGTAGTGTATTACATAATAATACCGTGCCCGGAACGGGCACAACCACCACCAACGTACACCTGACCGAAAAGCAATATAATGATCTTTGCGGAAAATACGGAAAGGAAATAATAGACCGTTACATTGCCAAGATCGGGCAGTATCTCGATTCAAACGGCAAGAAGCCATTCCCAAATCATTATGAAACCATTGTCAAGTGGCTCACATCAGACAATATCCAACCTAAACGGCAGCCGTCCTTCGATATTGATCGGATAATAGAGCACGCAAAAAACAATAAACCGGAGGTGTAAATTGAAGAAATGTTTTTCTGATCCGGCTGTTTTCAAGCAGCTGGAGACCGACTGCTATAATGCAGGCTGCAAGGGTCAGGTAATTGATTGCTCTGAGTTTCCTGCGGCTGAGTACAGATATTTTGCACGACTTTGCGGCGTATATGCGATGTTCAAAAGCAAAGCCATAAGTCTGGAGCAGGCTGCTGCCGAAAAGCAGCGCCTCCTGTCTCAGTACAACGAGGATATCAAGCAGCGATTTCTTTATGTCGATGCGTGCCGAAAGCACCAGGAGGCTATCAAGGCGACTGAGAGCCTTTGCACAGCTCTCTGCATGGCTCCGCTGAAACTTCCCGAAGATGTTACCGAGGCACTGAGGACTGCGCTTGCTGTGATATCTGCGGCAAGAAGCGAAAACGTCACCGAAAAGACTGTTTTGCAGAAGCTGAATGCTATGAGCACAGCCAAATCAACAGCAAGCCCACAGAAATGAGCTGTATGAAGCTTTACGGATGCGGGTAGGGTAATTTCCACGCCAAAACACAAAGTGCCTAAAAATGGCATTTAAATTGAAATTAGGAGGATATGCAAAAATGAACGCAAATCAAATCATACGTCATCTTGAGGATTTAAAAAAAGAAGCAGAGGGTCATTTTACCAATGACGGCGACGATGAAATATTCCACCAGGACGCAGAAGCGCTGCAGGCTGCTATTGATGCGGTTAAACGCAATGAAATCATTGCTGACGCTATAAACAGTGAGATTGCGATCTGCAATCATGAAATCCGCAAGGTGGATATCGAAAAGGCGAAGGCTGAGGAACGCAGAATGAATTACGGCGACCGAAAGGTAATACTTGTGGAGCTGTTCAGAACGATAAAAGGCGGTGAAGAATGATGTTTCTGGGCGGATTTCTGATAGGTTTTATCATCGGTATAACGGTAATTGCGGCTATTGCGTGTGTGATGGCTGCGGGAGATTCAGAAAAAATTGATAACAAAAAATAACAGGAGGAAAACAAAATGGATAGAATGGCAAACAAAATTATATTTTTAACAGCGATTTCTGACGCTTTTAGGGACGAAGAGGACCGTGAACTCAATGCGGTTGGGAAAATTGATATCCCTGAGGACGGCAATGCAACACCGATACTCACAGACCTGTTTTATGCGTTCAAGGTATTTTACACTCAGATGTCTGGAGACAATGTTGACCCCATAGAATTTATCGGCGTGCTGACACGTCTTATTTTCCAGGATCAGCTCAATGATAACTCTGAGGCGGAGGATAATTCATCTGATGATTTTTCCGATATGCTGGAGGACGGTGAGGAAGATGATTAAATTCAACGGCAGCATATCTTTCATGGTCACGCAACGGTGCAAGATTTGCGGAAAAACCTATGAAGGCGACAGTAATGTGGTAATGCGCAAGTCAATCGTGCATCTCATCTTCCGTCACCCGAAAGAATCTGCAAAAATAATTATTAGGTATTTTAAAAACAGGAGGGCTGACAATGGCTGAAATACGAAATGTAAATATTGACAAAGAGTTTATCGTTAAATTCGGTGTATGCAGGACAAAATTTTCAGATGATATGTTGTCTATTACTTTAGAAGTGCTTCCTGAAGCTATCAAAGAAGTTCTTCAAGAAACAATAGTAGAAGACGGGGAAATAACGGTTACACCCGTGAAGCGTGGATTTTGCGTGAAGCGTGGATTTTGGGAGCCAATATCAGAAAGCGAAATGACAGGCTTCAACCCTAAATTTGCAGGACGTGACCCAATTGCGGGATATAAATGTTCCAATTGTGGCAACGAAGCTATATTTAGCTGTAATGACGAATTTGTTTTATCGGATTACTGCCCCAACTGCGGAGCTAAAATGGACGGAGGTGAAAATTCGTGAAATCCAGATTACCAGTCACACCAGCACTGACCAGCCACGCTAAGAAAGTCCTGAAGCAAGAAATCAAGTCGGAGATGCTGGCATATTATGACAGATTTTCCGAGGAAGTCGATTCGCTGTATCTTCTCAGCATTGCGAGATTTTTTCACCCATCACGCAAGAAGCTGATAGAGTTCTGGCGATTCACGCACGACCTGCACGTTGATTTTCGCAATCGCTATGAATTGCCGAAAGAGGACGATGAGTGGCTATTCAAATTCAAACTCAAAGACGAATTTGGTGTGGATATCGAAGAACTGTACCGTGAAGCTGACAAGTGGGCAGAGGAGGAGAGCAATGACAGTACAGGAAGTGAAAAAGATACTTAGCTCAGCTCGAGAAGCGGAGCGTGCGTATCGCATTGCAAGAGATAAGACAAACGCATATAAGCAGCTGTTAATGGGCGGTAAAAGCATAAACTATGAAAATGACGGAAGCAAAAGCAAAAAGCAGGGTAACTCCACCGAGAACGCCTATGTTATGCTGGCAGAGTACGAGGAGGCTCTTGACGAGTGCCTCGGTCAATTTGTGGAAGCTCGCCGCAGAGTTGAGGAATACATAAATCTGCTTTCCCTGCCGTCAGAACGTGAAGTGGTTACACGATTTTATGTTAACGGTGAAAAACTTTCTGAGATTGCTGATAAAATGCACTACTCAGAACCGAATGTTTACAGGCTCAAAAAGAACGCAATTATCAGGCTCCAGCAGATTGGTTAATATGCACAAATCAAAGTATAAAAAAATATATTGATGTATATGCTTATCCTGTGCTATGATTATGATAGCAAAGAATGAAAATAATCGCAAAGGCGGCTCGCTCCTGCATCGTATGCAGTTAGGCGGACGCCTTTTTCTTTGCTTTATTTTATTTATGCAATGTTTTTGCTATCAGAGGGCAATTAAAAAGGATCTGAAAAGTGACGGAGGGTACAATATGAAGCGGTCATGCGTATATTGCGGCGGCATACACCCACAAGGCTATGTCTGTCCCTATAAACCCAAGAACCGCAAAGGGCGTTCAAATGCGGACAGGTTCCGAAGCACTTCTGTGTGGCAGAAAAAGCGTGCGTATATTGCTGCAAGAGACCGTCATTTGTGCCGTATTTGCCTTGCAAACGGCATATATTCGCAGGATATACAGGTACATCACATCACGCCTCTTGCGGAGGACTACGACAAACGGCTGGACGATGATAACCTCATCAGTCTTTGTCCGCTGCACCACGAACAGGCAGAGTGCGGGCAGATACCTGCCGACCACCTGCGTGAGCTGGCGGTATCCCCCCCGGTGCCTGAGCGGAAAAATTTCTAAGCGTTTTAGACCAACGCCTGCCCTCTGTACACAAAAAATCTGTAAAATGAAATTTTTTGACAGGGAGTGAGAAAATGGCAAGACCTTGCAAGTCGGCTGGACTGCTGACAGAATGTTCGCAGACCAAAGCGGAAATTGCAGCACGGCAGGAAAAGGAAACCCAGCTCAGGGGCAAAAGCAAAAAGCCGCCGACTGCTCCCGGGTGGCTGACGGCAAATCAGAAGAAGATTTTCAGGCTAATTGTGGCGGAGCTGAAAGAGGCGGATATCCTTTGCAGGCTTGATGTGTGGATATTGCAGGAGTGTGTTATTGCGATAGACAGTCTGGAGCAGATAGACAAGGCCTGCAATGCTGACCCCACACTCATATATGCCAAGGATGTTCTTTCCGCAAGAGAGAAAAATACAAAGATACTCTTCCGCTGCTGCAATGAGTTGTCGCTCTCGCCTCAGTCCAGAGCCAAGATAGCAAACATCAACGTTCAGGCTGACGACGGAACGGCTCTTCTCAGGGCCATTCTTGCGGGAGACGGTGAAGATGAGGAATGAATGCGTTCTGTTCTTTTAGAGAATCGGGCGCATTTTTTATGCCCAAATGAAAGGATATGATATTATGAAAAAGTTATTTATTTCCCAGCCTATGAGAGGCAAATCAAACGAGGAGATTATTGCGGAAAGAGAAAAAGCCGTCAAGGCGGCTGCTGAAAAGCTCGGCGAACCTGTGGAGGTCATTGATTCGTTTTTCAAGGACGCTCCTGTCACTGCTGCTCCTCTGTGGTTTCTCGGCAAGTCCCTTGAAGCACTTGCGGGAGCGGACATTATCTATTTCTGCCCCGGCTGGGATACTGCGAGAGGGTGCAAAATAGAGCACCAATGCGCTGTTGAATATGGCATAGAGAGGATCTATGAGTAAAAGGGGTCGAAATCGGCCCGGATAAACCCCTCGATTTCGAGGGGTTAAGAAAGGGTGATGAGATGGATTTTGAGATAAGGGCGGACGGTGTCCTGCACATTGAGGGCTACGTTAATGCCGTCGAGCGTGACAGCCGCATTGTGATGTGCCCCGAATGCGGCAAATGCGTTGAACAGATCGCCGCAGGCGCTTTCGGCAATGCTCTGAGGGCGGCAAAGAATGTTGATATGCTGCTAAATCACGACAAGGGGCGGAAGATAGGTTCCACTTCCGAGGGGACTCTCGCCCTTACAGAGGACAGTATCGGGCTGAGGGCGTCGGCAGACATCACTGACGAGGAAGTTGTGGAAAAGGCGAGAAACGGGCTTCTCCGTGGCTGGAGCTTCGGGTTCAGGGCTACCGACACCGAAATAGAACAGCGCTCTCAGGGCGTACCCAGACGGCACGTAAAGGCGCTGAACATCTCCGAGGTATCGCTGATAGATGACCGTTACCGTCCCTGTTATGCAGGCACTTCCATTGAGCTGAGAGCTGACGAGGGAGCGGAAGAAGCGGATTTTACGGAACTTCGCTTCAACCCGTATCACGACCCGTCGAATGGACGTTTTACCACAGCCGGTAGTTCAGGCGGCGGATTTTTATACTCCAAAGGCGGCAAGTCTGCGTATGTGTTTGAACGTGATATTGATGGCGAGTATGAGCAGTGGAAAACTTCCGGGAGTGGAGCAAAGAAAGAACTTGACAAAGCCAAAATATCCGTAGCAAATGCCCAAGGCTCAAATTTCTACGATGCGGGCAGTGCAATAGCCAGAACATATGACAGAGAATATGATGAAATTGGAACTCTCAATCTTTCAGATGACGAAAAGAATGCTGCACGTGATAAAATATATGAATACTCTGCGGCTGAACTTGAAGCAAGACAGAAGTATTTCGATATTTACACCGTAGGTCCCGCCCGTAAGGTTGCCGGTTCTGACAATGCGCTTGACAAATCCATGAATATAGCGGGAGAGCACAGTACATATATGAACTCACTCCGTGATAAATCAGGTAAAAACACACGCCGTCAAAACGAAAAAAATTTTGACGAGACGTTCAAAGCCGAAGTTTCCAAAGCAGCTGAAACAGGAGCAAGAGAAATAACGGTAAACGGAGAAACGTATTTCCGCAGGACAAAATCGAGTGGCTCATGGGAAAAGGGAACGCTAAGAGACGACCAAGCAAAAAGAAAATTTATGAAGTCCCAACAGAATATGTTTATTGCTGACCGCAAATCATGGGATAGCCTGAGCAGTGACGAAAAGGCAAAATATTATTCCCGTGCCGAACCCGACACACCCGACTACAGCTCTTATGAAGCCCGCCTTGCCCGGGTGAGAATGAGAGAGCTGGAGCTGAGAGCGGAGGCGGCGGAAGCACCGCCCTGAATGTATGAGGTGAGATATGACCCGTCACAGGCGAGAAACGCAAAGGGAATGTGGTGCAAGGAGGGCGTTGGCGGCGCTTCAAGTTTTTCCGAAAGTATTGACAAATCCGCTGAAAGTGGTATAATGAAATCTTCGGAAGATTTCAGCTATATCAGTGCAGCAGGTCCAAATGAATTTGAGAAGGGCTTTTCTTCAACAAATCTTGCGAACCATTGGTATGGAAATGAGCAGCCTAAAATATCAAGCCATAAGGCAGAATATGAAGCAAGGGGCTATGATATGAAGGGCTACGGCAGGCTTGCCCTTGACTTAGTTCAAAAGCCTATTGGAAGCGGTATTGTTGGGCATAAAACCAAAGATGGCTTTGTTGTGCGTTACAATACAAAAACGGGTGATTTCGTCAAAGGCAATCCGAAGCATGGCATTAAGACAATGTTCATGGCAAGCCAAAATTATTATGACAACCAAAAAATTGTCGATGAGGAGGCTGTGATATGAAAGGAAGAATTTGTCCTGTATGCGGAAAGCACACTTTTGAGCAGGATAACTGTTTTGAGATCTGCCCCGTTTGCGGCTGGGAAGATGATGCTGTTCAAAGGAAAATGCCCGATTATCCTGAGGGAGCAAACGGCATGAGCCTGAACGAATACCGCAGAAGATATGCGGAATATCTCAAAGAAAGCAAGTAAAAACCGATTATACCAATAATCAAAATGACCGTTTTGCAGTCGGCTGCACAGCAGCACTGCAAGGCGGCTTTTTTATACCCAAACGACCAAAACAAGGAGGAAAAAAGCATGAATTTAAAGTCACTTATCGAAAAGAGAGGACAGCTCACCGCACAGATGAACGCTATTCTCGGCAAGGCAAAGGAGGAGAACCGTGCGGTCTCCGATGAAGAGGCGGCACAGTTTGAAGCCCTTGACAAGGAGATCGCAGACACTGACCGTTCCATTGAGCTTGAAAAGCGTGCCCAGAAGGTCAACGACACAGGCTGTGACCTTGACGGCGGTTCAGATCTCATCGCCGATGACGGCGAGGAAAAGAGAGCCGCAAAGGATATCGTATCCGATTTTATCAGAGGCAATGAGCTGAGAGCGGGAGAGATGACCACTTCCACAACAGGCAACATTATCCCCTCAGAGTTCTCGCAGGACATTATTCACAAGTTCACCGAGCTTTCGGGCATCGTTAACCGTGTATCTGTGGTAAACAGCGCAGGCACCTACAAGCAGATCGTAGCGGACAACGACAACAAGATATCCGCAGGCTGGACAGGCGAAATTGAGGAGATCACCTCTTCCGCCGCAAAGTTCAAGACCATCGAGATAAAGCACCACAAGCTTACTGCTCTGGCAAAGCTCTCCCTTGAAGTCATCAACCAGAATGCCTTTGACATCGCAACAGAAGTCGAGAACCAGACCCTGCGTGACATGGCTGTAAAGGCTGAGACCGCTATCATCAAGGGCACAGGTACAGACCAGCCCAAGGGACTTGTAAAGTCAGGTACAGCGTTCACACTTGCGTCTGCCGCTGCCATCACAGCTGACGAGATCGTGAAGATATTCCACTCCCTCAAAAGCTTCTATCAGCAGGACGCAGCATGGATAATGAGCAACGACACCCTCTGCGCTGTAAGACTGCTGAAAGACGGCGACGGTCATTATATCTTCCACCAGAACGACCTTACAAGCGGCTATGTCGGCACCATTCTCGGCAAGCCTGTGCTGGTTTCCGAAGCTATGGACAATATGGGCAGCGAGGCGCACCCTATCCTTTTCGGCGATTTTGCAAGGGCATACAAGGTAAATCTCAACCCCGATATGTCTATGCAGATACTCAACGAAAAGTATGCGGAGTACGGTATGAAGGGCATCCTTACCATTATGTGGCTTGACGGTCAGCCTGTGAACGAGGACGCATATGTCGTCGCTTCCTGCCCTAAGGTAGGCAGCTGATGATGTACACAGCAAACGTGTCATTCGCAGGCAAGGTAAGTATGTACAAGGGTGAGGTAAGGGAGCTGTCCGAGGCGGCAGCTTCCGAGCTTCTCCGCTGCGGATATATTTCCGAAGTCGAGCCTGAAAAGGAGGAAGCCCATGAAACTAAGCGAGGCAACTCTGGCAAGCGTAAAGCTTGCGATGCGCATTGACTACGACCTTGACGACAGCCTTATCGAAGACATTATGGAAGCTGCCAAGGGCTACATACGCACCTACACGGGGCTTACAGATGAACGGCTGGACGATTATCCCGAAGTGATACACGCATTCAACTGCCTGTGCATTGATATGTACGACAACCGCTCTGCCGAAATAGCCAACGGCAGGGAAAATCCCACGGTAAAGCAGATACTGGGCGGAATTGCGGTGAATTACCTATGATAACGGCAGGTCAGCTCAATGCTGTGATATGCTTCCAGCGGTCGGTGAACGATGTGTGGGAAGATCACCTCACCTGTCGTGGCTACATCAACGGACTTAGCGGAAACGAGTTTTTCATAGCCAACGCAGGCTATGAGGCGGCGCTGACGGTAACGATACAGTGCCGATATCAGCCTGCGCTTATGCACATTACACCCATGCAGTACAGAGCTGTATCGGGGGGCGTAGTGTATGAGCTTATTTCCCCTGCCGATGATGTAGGGTGCAGGCACAGCGAGATAAAGTTCCGTGCAAAGCGGATATACACCGAGGAGGACGGTCAATGACCTTTGAAGAGATACTGGCGGAAGCCAAAAAAATATGCGGGCGCATGGAATGGCACTCTTTCAGGGCTGTTCCAGGTGAGCACCGCTTCGGCACCTATAACATTCCCAAAAAGGACTTTGACGGTGCTGACGAAATGGCATTTTACCGCCATTATCCCCTTGAAATTACGTTTTTCTACCGTGAAAGCAAGCAGAAAGGCGATTTTGAGGGAGAAAAGAAATTCGAGGCTGCCGCAGCGGGAGCGGGCGAGTTTTCCTGCACCATGGGCTACGACAGCACAAACAATCTGTTCTACACACAGTATGTGTTTGATATTACAGAACATATCGAGGAGGAATGATCTATGGCAATGACCAAAAAGACCTATTACGGCTCGGGCCGTGTTTACAGCGCCGACTATGACGCAAGCACATTTCCCAAGGTTGCGGATACCAAAGCCATCACACCGGAGGAAGCGGCTGCGGTCATCAAGTACATTTCGGGCATTATGGTTGAGGATAACCAGATAGGCTATCTTAAAGACGGCTACGAGGTAAAGGTGGAGACTTCCAACCTTTCCGACAAGTCAGACCTGGGCGAGATGAAAATTGATGTTATCTCCGATGAAAAGGGTACATCAAACTTCAAGCTTTTTAATGCAAACGGCGAGACTATCGCAAAGCAGTACCCCACCGCAAAGTATTCCAAGGACACCACGTCGGGCTTCGGATTTACCTTTGTAGGCGGCCTTGGCAACATGGACGAGACTGTTCACGTTGTTGCATTCAAGCACGATGACAAGAAGTACGGCGATACCGTGGTCGTTGTTATCGGCAAGAACACAAGCGGCTTTGACGCTGTATGGAAGCAGGACAGCGTAACTCCCTTTGCGTGTGCATATGCCCTGGAGCCTTTTTATGATTCGGGCGAGTTCATGCTTATGGTCGATGCAAAGGCAGGTCATGTATGGACTGCGAGTGGGGAATAACCCCGTTTGAAAAGCCTGTTTTTCCTGTTGCTCTTCCGCCTGTGGGCATTATCAATGTTCCCGTATGCTCAAAGCACACATGGGACGTTATCAACATTGCCCGCAGCGGCAGGGAGATAAAAAGGGCGGCATATCTTCTGGCGGAGATCCCCGAGGATATGCCAATACAGTCCCTGTGTGAGTTTGTGAGCGGCTATATCAAGGCTGTAAACGACTACTGCGAGGACTTTGTGGATATCTACGGCATACCCGACAAGCCCGATTTTGAGCATGACGAGGAAGAGACCAAGCTCCCTGTGCTGACATTCGGCGAACGCATTGTCAGGGAACATACGGGCTTTGACTTTGACCGCATAAACGAGCTTGATATCCTTGATTACAAGCTCCTGCTTGCCGATGCCTGCAAGATAAAAATACTCGGCAGGTCGGACGGCAGCGGAAAGGCATATCTCAACGAATGCTGGGAGTTTATGCACAGGAAAAGCAGTATTTTTGAGTGAAAAAGGAGGGCGTATTTTGCTTGAATATCACCGATACAAGGGCATACAGATACGCCCTTTTTTGTGTTAATGAGACCGACGGCAAGGTCGGACGATACGTAAAGAAGCAGTGCGAAAAATGGCTTGAAATTGCGGACGGAAGAAACCCCGATGCGTATGTGAGCATGGCGGAATACAAGCGGATAAGCGGCATTCTCCGCCTTATGGTACACCCTGACCTTAACTGCCCTATGCTTACGGGGCTGGAAGATTATGCGATGCTGTTCATCGCTGCGGTGCTTTGCACCAAGGGCAGGGACGGCAGGCGGTATTATTCCACGGCTATCCTTGAAATTGCCCGCAAGAATTTCAAGACATTTGTTTCGGCGGTCATTTTTATCATTCTGATGCTGACCGAGCCGAGATTTGCACGGCTTTTTTCCGTAGCACCCGATTACAAGCTTTCATCTGAGCTGAGACTTGCGGTAAGGAAAATTATTAAGGTCTCTCCGCTTCTGGTGAAGCATTTCAAAATAAACCGGGATATGATAACCTGTAAGCTGACGGACATTGAATATACGCCCCTTGCGTACTCAAATGACCGACTGGACGGCAAGCTTGCAAACGCCTTTCTGGCGGACGAGGACGGCGCAATGGACAGCTATCCCGTTGAAGCTATGACTTCATCACAGATAACTCTGCCCAACAAGCTTGGTATTATCATATCTACCCAATATCCCAATGAAAACAATGATTTCCTTGACCAGATAGACCTTAGCAAGAAAATTCTTGACGGCATAATCGAGCGCACAAATGTGTTTGCGCTGCTGTATGAGCCTGACATAGAGATCATCAACGACTGGGAGCATAACGACAATGTTATCTATCAGGCAAATCCTGCGGTACATGGAAAGCCTCAGATGCTTGATAATCTCTTTGAAAAGCGGCAGATGGCTGTGCTTTACGAAAACAAGCGGGAGAATTTTCTCTGCAAGCACTGCAATATCCGCTACAAGTCCGTGGGAACCGAGGGCTATGTGGCTGTTGACAAGGTACAGCTTTGCCGCATTGAGCCTGACGACAGCTGGTGGAGAGGCAGGCGGGTATATCTGGGCAATGACCTTTCACTCACGGACGATAACACTGCCGTTGCTATGGTCACAAATGATGACGGCGTTATTGTTGCCCGTGTGATGGGCTTTATCCCTGCGGACAAGATAGAGCTTAAATCCACGAGAGAGGGCATTGACTACAAGAAATTCGTTGCCGCAAGGTACTGTATTGCCTGCGGTGATGAGGTCATCGACTATGCTGTTGTGGAGGACTATATCCTGACCCTTGAAAGCACTCTGGGTGTGACCGTTGCGGGTGCAGGCTGGGACAGAATGAATGCGCTGTCCTCGATGCAAAAGGTGGAAAGTGCGGATGATCCTATAGAATGCACCATAGTGAAGCAGCATTCAAGTGTTCTGCACCCTGCCACAAAGCTGTTGAAAGAGAGCATACTGGGCAGAAACTTCCGCTATGAAAGAAATGCTCTGCTGGAAAACAGCTTTGAAAATGCCCGCTGCACATATGACACCAACATAAATATGTACGTCAACAAGAAGCGCAGTGCAGGCAAGGTGGATATGGTGGTGGCGCTGATAAACGCCGTGTATATGCTTATGGAAAAAGAACTGCTGGCAGATGGTTTTGTTTTCCAGTGCATTGATATATGATATAAGGAGGGATTTTGATAATGGCGTTTAAGATTTTCGGCAGAAAGAAAAGTCCTGAGTCTGTGGAAAATTATTCTTTCCCTATAGAAGAGAGAGCCGAGACCAAGGTATCGGAGGGCGGTTCGGGAGCGGAACTGCTGGCGGCGGCGCTCAGCGGCTGCCGTGTGACTGCTGACACAGCTATGCAGGTCCCTGCCGTTGCAAGATGCGTGAACATGATAGCGGGAGCGGTGGCTATGCTGCCCATAAGAATGTACCGCAAGGGTGAGGACGGCAAGCCCCAGGAGATAACCGACGACCCACGTATCACGCTTCTGAACGGCGACACAGGCGACACTCTGACCGCCGATGCAATGCGCTACGCATGGGTAAAGGATTATCTGCTGAACGGCGGAGGATACGCTTACATCGAGCGAAAAATGGGAATGCCCACGGGGCTTTATTACATAGCTTACAGCGATGTGGGCGTAATAAAGAACACAGCAGACCCCATTTACAAGAAATACAACTACAGCATAAGGGGCAAGAGTTTTTACCCTTATCAGCTGCTGAAAATACTCCGAAATACCGACGGCTACGGCAAGGGCAGGGGCATTATTGATGACAGTCCTCTTGTAATTGATACGGCGTACAGCATGATAAAATTCCAGCGCTCCCAGATGATGAAGGGCGGCAGCAAAAGAGGATTTCTGAAAACCGAAAGCAGGGTTGACCAGAAGGTCATTGACGAAATAAAAAGCAAATGGAGAAATCTGTATTCCACAGAGGATTCCGAAAGTGTGATGTTCTTAAATGCGGGCATTGACTTCAAGGAGATATCCGCAACGTCCGTGGAAATGCAGATAAACCAGAACATACAGACCATAAACAGCGAGATACTTAGGCTTTTCGGCACATCTGACGGCATACTCAGTGCGGATACGGTAAAAAACGCCGTAATGCCTGTGTTGGACGTTATGGAAGCGGCGTTTGACAATGACCTGCTTCTCGAAAGCGAAAAAGGCAATGTATATTTTGCCTTTGACACCAGAGAGCTTACCAGGGGCGATATCCAGAGCAGGTATGCGGCTTATTCTGTTGCGCTGCAAAACAACTTCATGCAGCTTGACGAGGTGAGGGCGCTGGAAGATCTCCCGCCACTGGGTGTGAATTTTATCAAGCTGGGGCTTAACGATGTCCTGCTCGACCCCGTTACCAACAAGATATACACCCCCAACACCAATGCCATGGTTGACCTTGGTTCGGGTGAGGGAGCGGTCAAGGCGGAGCCTGTTGACAATTCTGAAAAAGATGATATAATTGATGTTAGAGGCAAATATATTCAGCTGCCAAACGGCAAAATGAACGGAAGTCTTCCAAGTGCACGGATGAAGATGACTAAGGCAGAACGAAAAAGAGTTTCAAGTCAGTTTGCCACTGACTTTCCAAATGCCGAAAAAGGCGGGATATACTGCTATGAGAACGGGAACTACTTTTACATTATAAAAGTTTACGGATTTGGAGATTATTCATTCAGCCTCAAAGTTTTAATTGAAGGCAATGAAGAAGCAATTAATTCTGTCAGAAGGAGTATAAAGCAATGGAAGGATTAAGTGCGAAGCAGGAAAAAATATTATCGCTGATAAAGCCATATGCCATTTCAACTATAGATGACCCAAACACCGAAAATATGATTATCTGTATTATACTTGGTTCTGCGGAATATAATGTAGAAGATAGGGTCATTGACGTTCTTGAGAATTTCGATGGGTTTAGTTTTGATGGCATTGTTAAAGAAATTATTTCTGTTTTTCCACCTGTTGAAATGGTTGATGATGAGGAAGAGTGACAAGACAAAATTATGCTCAATTTATCTCATAAACAGTTGGATTTTTTGAAAAAGGAGTTTTCAGTCACAGAAACCGATATCAAAAATATGGATATTGACAAATGGACTGAATTACGTGAAAAATGCTTTGAAATTGAAGGTGCTGAGGCTATGGATATTCCGTCCGACACCTGCGTTTTACCTGACAGAGGCGAAATTGCCGCAAGCATTGTTGATACGACATATAAGGCTCTTTTTTCGTAATTACAGCAAAAATCTGAAAGGAGAAAAATCGTAATGACTGCTCAGTTTAATTCAGAACAGAAAAGTTTACTGAAAAAGATTGGACTGTCGGATAATTTAAATTCGGATATGAAAGACAGCGAGGTCGAAAAGTTTGTTGATAAGGTCTCGGATCACTTGCAGATGTCAGGCCTTACAGATAACGGGCTTAATCATGAGGGACAGATATGCGAGGATATTTTGAATTTGATTGCTGACATATAAACCGCTTTGGTATCATATCAAGGCGGTTTTATTATACCCACACAAGCGTTTTGCAGTTGACTGCAAGGCGCATTTTTTATGCCCTGAGGAGGCGGGAATGGTGGCTGATGATTTCAGCAATAAAATGTTCAGCGACATAGTGAACTACACCTCGGACGTGGTGGAAAAGGCTGAGGACGCAGCGAAAAAGATTTCAAAGGATATGGCTGCAATGGCTGAGGCGGCATCTCCCGTGCGGCACTATTCCACCCACACGCAGACGGTAAAGCGCATTGTTGTGCACCGTGCTCCTCCCACGGTTCCGAAAGCCATACGAGAGGTTAAAGATGACAAATATCAGCCCGGATATTTCAAAAAAGGCTGGACAACGGGTCAGATTAAGCTGAAAAACGGCAAAATCTTCGGCGCACGAAATCGGAATATGCCGACCGTCGTTCATCTCGTTCATTTCGGACATAACCTCATAACCCACGGAAAAGGCGGAGGAATTGTTCAGGGCTCGTATCTTCTCGACCACGTTCAGGAATGGGGAGAACGGGAATTTGAACGGCAGCTTGATGAATTTCTTGATAAGGAGTGAGAAAATTTGGCGAATAAATACGGATATATGGCGAAAATCGGCGTTGACACCAGCGGTTTGCAGAAAGACCTTGCAGATGTCAACAGCTATATAAGCGAAACATCACGAAGTATTTCCGCAACGGAAAAGGCTATCAAAGCCGCAGGGCAGAACGGGCAGGACGCCACGGAGCTGTGGAAAAATCAACAGCAGTTGCTGAACAAAGCGTTTGAAGCCAATTACAACAAGCTTGAACAAATGCTTTCCATTGAAAATAAAATGAAGGAAGCGATTTTGAATCACGCTATTGACACAACCCAGTACGCCGAATACAGAAACGAAATTTCCAACACCCGGGCTGAAATGGCAAAGCTTGTAAAAATGCAGAAAAATCTCGGTGATGCGTGCGATGATACAGGGGAAAAGGTTTCTCAGTTCGGTGATATCCTTAAAGCAAATCTCACGGCGCAGGCTATTGAGGGAGCGGTCAGAATACTTGAGCGTGCAGCTTCGGCTATGAAAGACTACGCACTTGCAGGTATACAGCTTGCTTCTGACCTTGTAGAGAAGCAGAATGTAGTTGACGTCACTTTCGGAAACAGCGCAAACAAGGTCTATGAATTTGCGGACGCTGCCGCGGAGAAATTCGGCATAACAAGGATTGCGGCAGTGCAGTACGCAGGCACTATGGGTGCGCTGTTCAAATCCTCGGGCATAACAGAAGGCATTGACGAAATGTCAATAAGTATGGCAGGACTGGCAGCGGATATGGCTTCGTTCTACAACATTTCAGCGGACGATGCGTTCAATAAGCTGAAATCGGGTATTTCGGGCGAGAGTGAGCCGTTAAAGGCTCTGGGCATAAATATGAACGTGGCAAATCTTGAGGCTTATGCGCTGTCACAGGGCATTGACAAGGCTTGGAAGTCAATGTCACAGGCGGAGCAGACAACGCTGAGATATCAGTACATTCTTTCCCAGACAGCCGATGCACAGGGCGATTTTTCCCACACATCTGACTCAGTTGCCAATCAGCAGAAAATAATGCAGATGAATTTGCAGAGCGTTCAGGCAGAAATCGGTGAAAAGCTGCTGCCCGTAACGCAGGAAGTTCTCGGAATGGTAAACGACCATATGCCCGAAATCAATGAGGCGGCGAATTATCTTGCTGATGAGATGGTTCCTGTTATTGAGGATATTGCAGACAGCGTTCGTGACTTTATCGAAAGCGGTGGACTTGAAAAAGGAGTAGACGCCATTAAGTGGGTTGTGGACAACGGCGACAAACTGATTGCCATTCTCGGGGCGTTATGGGGAACGGAGAAAATTACCGAATTTATAGACAAATTCGGCGGCGTTACAACAATACTCACAGGTTCCATTGACGGTTTCGGCAAGCTTGCGGACACTATGACCGGTCCTGTGTCGGGAGCCTTCAAGACATTTGCGACCAATGCGACAACGGCGCTTACACCTGTGGGCGAATCCATTACGGGGCTTGGTTCAACCTCTGCACTGGCATTTGCGGGCATTTCAGCTGCGGCAATTGCAGCGGTTGCATCGCTTGTGGCGGTATCAACAGAACTGAATACCATTGCGGACGGAATGACACGGTTATCCGCTGAAACGAAGAAATCAGACAGCAATGTCAGCGGAATGACGGAACGTTATCAGAGCCTTACCGAAATGAGCGGGCTTGAGCAGTACAAAGAAGCTTCCGATATGATGTCAGATATTCTTTCCGACGAAGAAGAATGGAATGAGCGTTACAAAAAGACTATTGATGAGCTTAACGCACTGCAGGAAAAGAAATTCAAGACGGCAAGCCAAACCGCCAGAATGAAAGAGCTTCAGACTCAGAAAGAGTCACTTGATGCTGAATATGCGTCTATAGAGCTTTACAAATCCAAGCTGAACACGATGCTTGACAAATATGATGCCCGGACTGTTACGAGCCTTGAGCGGAGTGCAGAGGCACAGCGGCAGGCTATTGAAAATGCGGGCAAGACCAATGAGCAGGCGGTTTCAGAGGCTTGGGAGAAAATCAGAGAAGCCACAAAGGCAAAAATGGAGGAGTATGACAGCGACCTTGCCACCCACAAGATAGATGATAACACCTACTGGGCACAGAGGAAAGCGTATCTTGAAGCCCACAGGGACGAGGAAAGCGAAGAATGGTGGAAATACTACGATGCAGTAAACGACCATTACGACAAGCTTTCCAAGACGGAAAAGACAGCCGCCGACAAGTCTGCGAAGGAAGCCGAAACCGCCCTTAAAGACAGCTATTCAAAGCGATACGAAGCCCTCAAACGCCAACAGAAAGAAAACGGCTATGACGATCAGTGGCTGGCGGACGAGCTGAAAAAGATGCTTTCCGAGCTTACCGAGGGCAGCGAACTGTATAACACCTACTACGACAAATGGATTGACCTTACGGACAAAATATCCGATGCTACCGAAAAAGCCACGGAAAAAGAGGTCAAGGAGTGGAAAACATCTGCCGACAAGGTCGCAAATGCCGTTGAAAAGAAATATGAAAAGGTGCAGCAGGCTTTTGAAAAAGCCAAAAGCAGCTATATAAATGCCCTTGATATGTCCGCTTCCGATAAGCCCGAGGACGATGTATATTCCCGCATGGGGCTTGCCCGTCCGAAAAGCAGTGAAGAAGAGGACACGGGTAATCAGTACGATTTCAGCAGTGAAAACATCAGCAGGCAGACCAAGGAGCTTGACGAATATACCCGTAACATGGAGAAGCTGGAGAACTCGGACATTCCCGAGGAATATCTTGAAAATATCCGTTCCATGAACTTTGACAAGCGAAAGGAATATGTCAAGGAGCTGTTAAAGCTCTCTCCCGAACGCCTGAAAAAGCATTATGCGGATATATCAAAGTATTACAGGTCTGCGGAAAAGGCAGGCAGGAGTGATACTCAATCGCTGAAAGATGATGCTGACAAGGCTGCTCTGGCGGCAAAGGGCAGCATACAGAAATCGCTGAGTGAGCTTGGTTCCGATGCCTACGAAAGCGGCAAGGCTGCGGCGGAAGCGTACTGGAAGGGCTTTGCCGAATATAAATCGGACACTGAGAAGCTTATGGGCGTGACCGCTGCGGGCAACAGCAAGTCGGCGGGCATTACCACCCCTGTCAACCTTACCATAAACGTAAACGGCAAGCAGGCGGCGACCATAAGCACGGAGGAATATCTTAATCAAGTAAAAAATCAGGGAGGGACGCTTGATGTCTGACAGATACAACGGCGGCATTTCCGTAAAAATAGGCAGTTATCAGCTTAAAAAGATAGCTGCATATGTGCCGTCATGGGAGATAGTCAAGGACACATTTACCGCATATGATTACCGCACGGTAAGTGTGTACAGAGGCCGCCGCTTCAAGCTCAGCGTGACAACGGGGTATCTTACCCCCGAGGAGCTGAGTGACCTGCAAACGGCTTTGTTTGCGCACAGCTTTACCGTCACAACGCCCGACTTCACGGGTGCGGTGCTGCTTGACAGCTGCTCTCAGCCTCTTGAACACGCAAACATTTACGGAAAATATTATACAGTTTCCTTTGCCGTTTCCGCTGTGGCTCTCACAGGCGGGAGCGGCTCTCTTTAGCCTGAAAATCAAGGTAGGCGGGGCGGAACTGAGCACATTCGGGGATGTTGAGGTCACAAGGTCGGTGTCGGGCATAGGCACGTCGGGGATTTGCACATCTCAGCTGACGTTTACCTGTCCTGCGCCGTTATCTGCGTACCGTGCGGCGGTGGTGGAGGTCGTAGGCGTTGACCTGCCCAAATACTACATCGACAGCAGGACGGCAAAGGACGGCACCGTAAGCGTGACAGCCCTCGACCGTATGGCATACACCGACAAGACATTTGACATCGGCTGGGTAGATGTGGACAGCGGGGACAGAGTTCAGACCTCTGCGGTGCTCGGTGTCATTGCCATCAAGTGCGGATTTGCGGGCTATGCCGCTGTTATCCCCGACTGGCTGGGCAGTCTGCCAAAAGCCATGGTGGGCGGTGTCAGCTGTGCAACTATTCTCGAAAACCTTTCAACGGTGATGTGCGGCTTCTGGTACACTTCCAACGGAAATGAGCTGGCGTTCCTTTCCTATGGCACAGCCTCGGGAAATATGCCTGTATCCGAACATTCGGCGCTGGCAATAGGCGATGAATACACGGCGCAGGGTGTGCGGGTAACAAATGGCAGCACAGTCTATGAGAGGGGCAGCACGCTGTATGATTATGATACCTTGCAGATATCTTCGGAGCTTGCCACGGACGACACTGCGGCGGGCATCTGGGACAATGCGGAGGGCAAGGCATATGACGCTGTGAGCTGTTCCGACTGCGTGATGCAGTTCATACCGTTCCCCGCCTGCGATGTGACTTTCGGGCAGTTTCCGAGCCGCAGCTACCGCATAATGTCCGTAACGGCAAAGCTGTCATCGGGGGGCATTATGGGCAGTCTTAGTACGTCATCGCCATCGGGTGGGGAGATATCCCGCAGGGGACGGCTTGCCCGCACAGTAAACGGCAAGGTCACTGAGGGCGGAAGATACGGCAACAGCCGCATAACGTCCGACGGTATCATGTTCGAGGAGGAGTGACATGGGCAAGGCATACAAGCTGATAAAAGCTGTCAGGAAAGGCGGCTTCGGGCTGTCCGAGATGGTCATTACAGACCGTCTGCCCGACAAGATCGAAAAGATATCAGACAACAAAGTCATTGCCACATACGGTAATTATCGCCAGGTATGGACCGCCGAGGGGAGCGGAAGTGAGAGGCATAATTTCAAAGAGGTCATTGAGGAGGTGGGCAGCGATGACAGCAGCTGAGGCGGCGGAGATCATGATATCGGGGGGTGAGGGCGGAAAGGTCAAGCCCATAACTATAACGGAAAACGGCACATACAATATCTCAGACGCTGAAAAGGCTGAGGGGTATGCGGGGTTTGAGCCTGTGACTGTTGATGTGCCTGACAGATATCAGGAGGGATATGATAAAGGACACGATGACGGTGTAAAATCGGTTGTTATCAGTCCCCTGACGGTCACCGCAAACGGCACATACAGCGCCGCTGATTATTCCTGTAATGGATTCGACCCTGTGAATGTCAATGTACCGGACAGATATCAAGAGGGCTATGAGGACGGACAGGAACATGGCAAATATACATTTCCCGATGGCACATCATACAGCGATGTTGTAAATATTGTCGGCGGCGATGCCGTTGCTGATGAAACGTTGGGTGTACAGGTCAGAACAACGGAAACATTCGGGGAAAGTATGTATTCCACCAAAACCATTGTTTATGATTTATCGGGAAATCCATTATCAACATTGCGGGATTGGGGATTTGCCAATAGTTTCCTGCCAACATGGGGAATGCCTAAAGTAACATATTTTTCGGTGACTGACAGCACAACAGGAGCCTGGAAGATCATATACACATGGGACAGCGGGGGCACTAACGAATTTACAGGCACAGATACCTATTTGATTGGATTTGGGGCAGATGGGCACAAGTATTCGGCAAGCAATTAAAGGAGGATATTTATGGTAAAAGAAGTAAAAGGCTGCAACAGGGTCATCGAGATCACCCTTGACGGCACTGAATGTGCTGTGAAATTCGATGCTAAATACAACGGATTTGATATCCGCAACAAGTCGGGCAAGGATATCACAGTATCCCTGAAATCAGGTGCTGCCAAGGGCGATGATGGCGTTATCACCATTGGGGACGGCGAGACGTTCAACTATATGCACATGATGGGGCTGGACACTGTATATATCACAGGTTCGGGTGCTGTGGCGGTAGCTGCCAAGAATGAGGCTGCGGCAAATTTTAAGGCTGTTCGGAGAGGGGGTGGTAAAATAACGGAGGTAACACCCGGATCGTTGGGATATGCAGTAGGCGCCAAAATGTTTTTTGACGGCATTTATAATTTTGGTCAAAAGCATACTGATAACGGTGCATATTGGATTGATATAGTAAGCAATGCTGTAATGAGGCGTTATTTGGCTGATACGGGAAAATTGCTATTATCTGATAATCACTATGTAAAAGAAACAGGAGTAGACAGCGCGTTACGTATTCCCGTTTATTTTAATAGTAATCATTTCACAACGGAATTATTTTTTGAGATCACAAGCGGCAACACGTCGGAAAATGATATCATAAATAATTTTGACCATGCGGGATTTGGATTGTTCACCGAAAACAATGCAATTCAATTTGGAATTTTCAACAATTCATCGAACGCATATCAATATATCAATGGTGGAAGTTACGAACAAAATACCAAGTACCACATTGTAGCAACGTACAACGGCGAAAACGTTATATTTTATATTAACGGTACAATAGTTGGTTCGGAAATATTGGCGTTAGCTGATTATAAAAAATCAACCAAAATCCCCTACATAGGATGTGTCGGAGGTGGTGGTTCATATTATTCAGCAGGTGCGTATAAATTTTATCGTGTCGCATATTATGAACGTGCGCTAAGTCAAATTGAAATCATAAACAACTACAATTCGGATATTGCACGATTTAACGTGTGACGTTTAATAAAGGAGAAATTTAAATGTCAGCAAAAACAAACTACGGTCTGGTCGCATACGCCAAAGCTCAGTTAGGTCTTCCCTACTGGTATGGCACATTCGGTCAGATCGGAACGGAAGCCCTGTACACTTCCAAGAAGAAACAGTGGCCTAAGTTCTATAAATGGGAAGGAACTGCTTACAACAACTTCCCTTCCCAGTACGGCAAAAGGGTCCATGATTGTGTAGGGCTGATTAAGGGCTATCTCTGGTCAGATACACCTACGTCCACACCTAAGTACAACAGCGCTCAGGACGTGTCTGCAAATATGATGCGGTCGGCTTGTTCTGAGAGAGGTGCCATCTCAACCATGCCTGACACACCCGGTGTACTGGTCTTTATGTCGGGTCACGTGGGAGTTTATATCGGCGGTGGTGAAGTCATTGAAGCGAGGGGTCATGAATACGGCGTTGTTAAGACAAAGCTCGCACTCAGACCTTGGAAGTGGTGGGGCAAGTGCCCTTATCTCGCTTATCTGGACAAGGCTCCCACGATCACCATTGACAGCACAACCGCCACAAAGCCCGGCACATCATCTGCTATTGGCATCGGCAAGAAGGTAACTGTTAAGAAAGGCACCTGGAATGTCAGAAAGCTTCCCTCTGCCGATGCCGCTGTGATAGCCCGGGTCAAGGGTGGGCAGGTACTTAGCGTCGCCACAGGCTGGTCATATGTGCCTGCTTTAGGCGGCTGGATATCGGACAAAGGACTGGAATAAGAAAGGAGATCATCATGGATAATATTAAAAGATGGTTTATAGCCATTGGCGCAGCGCTGTCAAGCTGGCTCGGACTGCTTTATGTGCCAATGATCGTGCTGATACTGTGCAACATCATTGACTATGGCACGGGGCTGTGTGCCGCAAAGTATCGTCAGGAGACTGTATGCTCGTACAAATCAATTCGTGGTATCGCTAAGAAAATATGTATGTGGCTGTTGGTTGCGGTAGGCGCTATACTGGACTGGCTGTTATCTTTTGCCACTGCGAATATAGGGGTAACGATACCGTTTCATTTTCTTGTTGCATCGGTGGCGGCTGTTTGGCTCATCGCCAACGAGATCATTTCCATTCTGGAGAACGTCAAGGACATCGGTGCACCTCTGCCGCCTTTCCTTTTGAAACTGGCGAAAAACATTAAATCCAAAACGGAAGAGGCTGCGGATATGCAGATAGGTTCAAAAGAGGATAAATAAAATTTTCTCCCGCTCTCGATTGAGGGCGGGAGATTTTTTTATTTGTCTGTATTCATTTTCCAGTTTGTTCATTTTTTTTGAAAATAAAGCTTGTAAAATATCATCTAATATGATAAAATAATATCAATCACTATTGATTATGTAAAACTATATTTTTGGGGGCATAATTATATGGATAATGACACGATAATTATTGGTTTAACTGGACCATTTGGAAGCGGATGTACTTATGTCGCACATGAATTTATAGAGAAATTTGGTTATGAATATTTATGCTTATCTGATGTTTTACGTGAAGAATTTAATAAGCATGGAGAATCAGATGTTTCAATAAGAAATAATTTGCAAGAGTTTGGTGACGAACTGAGAGAGAAAAATGGAGCGGATTATTTAGCAAAATGTATTGTAGAGAAAATTAATAGTAAACCGACAACCAAGAAATGGATTGTTGACAGTATAAGAAATACACATGAAATTGAATTTTTACGTAAACTACCGGGAAAGTTTTATTTGATGGCTATTTGGGCGGATAAAGATATAAGATGGGATAGAGTAAAAGAATTATATAAAAAAGATATGGCAACTTTTGAAAAAGATGATAAAAGAGACAGTGATGAGAAAAAAGAAAATGGTCAACAAGTCTCTTTGTGTTATCAAATGTCTGATATTGTTGTTTTAAACTCTAAACGTATATATAGAGATTCTCAAGACTATAACGAATTTAAGAATATAATAAAAAAATACATCGATCTTTTTGAGGATAAAGAGAAATTTATCCCAAATGAGAAGGAAACGCTAATGACAATGGCGTATGCAAATAGCCTTCGCTCATCATGTTCTCAGCGAAAAGTTGGTGCTTTAATAATTGATGATAGCGGAAATGTTTTTAGCTCAGGCTATAATGAGGTGCCTAGTTCTGAACGTTCTTGCAAAAATGAATATGGAAAATGTTATAGAAAGTATTTAAGGGATGGCTTTGAAAATGAAATTGAAGGCATTATAGAAAATCCAGAGGAAAAAAAGAAAGTAAAAAGTTCTTTTAAAAAATTTAAGATTCTGGATTATTGCAGAGCATTACATGCAGAAGAAAATGCCATAGTCAATGTGGCAAGAATGGGAATTTCGTTTCCTATGGAACGTGCAACATTATATACAACAACATATCCTTGCAATCTTTGTGCAAATAAAATAGCCCAGGTTGGAATAAAGCATATTGTCTATTTTGAGCCATATCCTATGGAAGAGGCAAAAAAAATATTAGAGGAGCATGAAATCCGGCAAGATCCATTTGATGGAATAACATATAATGGATATTTTAAATTTATGGAGGTCTTAAGATGAAGGTTTGTCCTAAATGCGGAAAGGTTGTTGGATTTAATTCCTATTTCGGAGCATATATTTGTGATGACTGTGGATGGGAAGATGATACATATAATCAAATGAGAATACAATATTATGCTAAAAGATCATGTTCAGTTTCTGCTACGTTGCAATTAAAAGAAGAAAACTCATTAAAACTTATTCATTGTAATAATTTTAAAAACAATAATTAATATTTTAATTTTTGCCTGTTGAACTTAAAGTTTGACAGGCTTTTCTTTTGAATAAATGTCAAAAGAAACATGCCTTCCTTATATGCGGGCAAAACTGCGGGCAAACAAAAAATAAAACCGCTCAGATACATTATCTAAGCGGTTTTATTTGGTGCGAGAGATGGGACTTGAACCCACACGTCAAAGACACACGCACCTCAAACGTGCCTGTCTGCCTATTCCAGCACTCTCGCATATTTTCTGACCTGTTTAATCAGTCAGCTTTTATATTATAGCACAGCAGATATCTATATTCATCAATAATCTGTAAACAATATATTTCCTAAAATAATTGCATAAAAATGAGACTTTTTTCCCCGCTGATGTGTTTTATATACAGAAACGTTTCGATAAAACTCCACTGACAGGGAGATGATGTGTTGAACAAAGAAGAATATGAAAACGCCGTAAACAGGCGGCTGGATATGGTTGTGCGGCTGGCATACACCTATCTGAAAAGCTTTGCCGAGGCGGAGGACGCCGCTCAGGAGGTCTTCCTTCGGCTGTTTAAGGAGGATATCTCCTTCGATTCGGCGGAAGCGGAAAAGGCGTGGCTCATTCGGGTAACGGCAAACTACTGCATCAATCGCAGACGGCTGGCGTGGTTCTCCCGCCGTGACCACAGGGACATTGCTGACATAGTCAGCAATGATATAGTCAGCAATGACATAATCGGCAATGTCGGCTCCGATGAGTTTGCTCATGTTGAAATGAGCGGCAGCGAGCAGGCTGTCCTTGAAGCGGTCATGAGCCTGCCGCTGAAATACCGCACGGCGATACATCTCTATTACTACGAGGAATACTCCGTCAAGGAAATATCACAGCTTACGGGCGTTAAGGAATCTACAGTGAGAACAAGGCTCCAGCGTGGCAGAGAGCGGCTTAGGGCTGCTCTCGGGAAGGAATACGGCGATGAATGTACAGCATTATAAAAACGCACTTGACAAGTTAAAGGCAGACGATGCCACAAGGCAGAAAATACTTGATATCCCCCAAAGGCGAAAAAAGGCGAGACCAAAGCTCCGTCAGCTCATGCTCCCCGCTGCGGCGGTGCTGGTGCTGATGTTCGGCACGGTGGTGTATGTGGCTCAGAGCGGTCTGTTCTCCGTCATATACGGCAGAGAGGCGGACTACAGCAATTTTGAGGGCCTTACGGGCAAGATGGACATATCCTCACTTGAATGTGAAAGCGACGGCCTTACGGTCACTCCCATGGGCTATGCGGCGGACAGCTACAGCATATTCTGTGTATTTAAGCTGGATTTTGACCACGATATCCCTATGTATGACTATTACGAGGAGCAGTACAGTGACGGCTGGGGACACGACGGCGTTGAAATGGAAAACACCTACGCACGCTTTTCCACCAACGGCGGACATTCCGATATCCGCTTTGTCCGTGAGGACAGCAGGACTTTCTACTGCATCTTCACCGTGAACTGCACCGGCGAGATGAGCGGCACTATCCCCATAGATTTCACCTGCTTCAATATGTCCGGCGTATATCTTAACTCCGGCCGCATCATCTCATATGACAATATCATTGACAGCAGCCTGTTCTCCGCAGATCTCACCGTTGAGATACCCGATTATGTCAACCGATATGCAGGCGGCGACGGCATCGAATTTACCATAACCCCCTGCGGCGTTGCAACCGACACCGAGGGCTACAGCTATGACAGCCTGATGAACAGCGAAAACGGCCTGCTGGCAGGCAAGGCATATATAAAGCTGAAAAACGGCGAGACCGTCAGCTGCGGTGCGGAATATTCCAAGGCATATAACCTCCGTGACAGCTTCGGCGGACATTTTACCTTTGACAAGGGACATTTCCGCACAGGCTTTGAATATCCCATTGACCCTGATGATGTGGAATATCTGTATGTAGGCGGCATAGAATATCCCGTCAGATGAATAACCCATCGTTCCTTTCACATAATAATACAAACCACTGAAAGGAATGATGGTCATGAACGACAAGGAAGAAAAGGACACCGTAAAGCTGCTGAGGCAGTGCGATGCAGGCATAAAAATGGGGATAGGTGCCATAAACGACGTTATCCCCAAGGCAGGCGACGCCGACCTTGAGGATATTCTCAAAAAAAGTGTGAAAGAGCATGAAAAGCTGCGCTCCGAGGCGGAGCAGCTCCTTAACTCATGGGGCAGGGCGGGCAAAAATCCCTCTGCCATGGCAAAGGCGATGTCAACAGTCAAGACTGACCTTACTCTTATGAACGGCACCGAGCAGGACGCAGCGGAGCTGGTCTCAAAGGGCTGCTCCATGGGCATAGACAAGCTCCGCCAGAGCATGGACAAATACGCCGCAGCCGACGGCGGCAGCAGAAAGCTCACCCGTGATCTGATCTCCGCCGAGCAGCGGCTTATGACGGATCTGAAAAAATATTTGTGATTGGATCGGCGTATTAGCGATAATAAAGCTTTTAAAACTTATAAGTAAATTTAAAGTTTTGCGGACAAAATAACTCTCCCCCACCGCAGAGCCAAACAAAACTAACAGCAGATACTTGATATCGAAACGCCAGACCGCAAATGATAGGGGCGGCGGTGAAAGGTGCAAAACAATGCTCAATATAGGAGACAAACAGAACAGTTAAAGTCAAACTGTAAAAGCGGGCTTAGTTGGGGTGAGGGGGTAGGGAAGAGGAGTGCAGAGGAGAAACCGTAGGGGAGCGGGGGGAATGCCCGCTTTTGTTGGGTTTTGGTTTCCCCCCGCTCCCATTAGGTGTCTCCTTTGCATGGTACGGACATATTAAATTGATGCGTTAGTTTGACCGTACCTGCGGCAACAGCGACCAGATGGCTCTGCCCCCAGTTGACCTCCTAAACCCTTTACCTTGCTCTCATTTGTGCTGAATTTTTTATTCAGCATTTTTTCTTATATATGCTTCTCATATCCGCAAATTTATTTGCTTACTATTTGCTTTTACTCATAAAGCTCTCTACCGCAAACTCCCCCACAGCAGATATATTATCCAATATGAACTGCTGTGCTGACGGCTTATACAATACCTTGATATACTGCTTCCCCGTTTGCGGAGATGTCACGTTCAAATTGTATATCCCTATCTCTTCACCCATATCCGCAGCCCTTGATTCGCTCTCCTGTGTAAGCAGCCCCGACTGCCTCAGCCACCCTGTTATTGACTTCCTGAGCGGTGCTGTTGCCATGTGCATATCCGTTTCCGTGATTATCTTTTCGGAAAATGCGGAAAGTGACAGCGATTCATTGCCCAGCGTTACCTTTCCTATCCCTGCCGATATGCCGTCAAATGCTTCTCTTATATCCTCCGCCGTTTTCATCATGTTTCGACGGAGCTTTTTTATCTCCTTTTCCTCGGTGACTGCAGCAACCTGATTTTTCTCCGCATATTCCTTGATGACCGTGATGAATGCGTTTCCGTAGCGTTCCAGCTTTGCCGCTCCCACGCCCGATACGTTCAGAAACTCGCTGTCTGTCCTCGGCAGCCTTTCACACATATCACGGAGAGACGTATCGGTGAAGATAAGGTACGCAGGCACGCCCTGAACGGAGGCAAGCTTTGCACGCAGCGCTTTGAGCTTATCCAGCAGCACAGGGTCGCAGGCATAAACGGGAGCTCTCTTTGCTCCGGCGGACTTCGGCAGTCGTGCCATTACTTTTTTGTCCCCCCTAAGCACGTCCAGAGCGGAGGGATTCAGCTTCAGCACGGGATATTCGTCCTCTGTCTTTTGAGCATAGCCCATATAGATAAGCTTTTCGGTTATCTGCTTGATGTTTCGCTCAGTGCTGTCCTTCATTATGCCGTAGGTGCTGAGCTTGTCAAGCCCTGCGGCGGTTATGCGCTCGTTTTCCTTGCCCGTAAGGATATCCGTTATCATTTTAAGTCCATAGCGCTGACCTGCACGGAAGATGCAGGACATTATCTTCTGAGCCTCCACAGTAACGTCCTGGGCGCCCTCCTCCGAACAGCAGCATGAGCAGTTCCCGCACTGTGAGGGCGACTTCTCGCCGAAATATTTCAGTATATAGCTTCTCAGGCACTCGGCGCAGGTGCAGTAGATCGTCATATCCTTGAGGCGCTTTAGGTCACGGTTTCTCACCTCTTCCGCAGCCTCAGGCTCCAGCTCCGACTCGTCATAGCTTTTGTTTATAAGGAATTTTGCGGTGTTAACGTCCTGACCGCTGTAGAGCAGTATGCAATCCGCAGGAGAGCCGTCACGGCCTGCACGTCCCGCCTCCTGATAATAGCTTTCCACGTCCTTGGGCATATTGTAGTGGATAACAAAGGAAACGTTTGATTTGTCGATGCCCATGCCGAAAGCGTTGGTTGCGACCATTATCTTGCGCCTGTCGTAAATGAAATCGTCCTGATTTGTGCGTTTTTCCTCCTCCGCAAGCCCTGCGTGATATCTGGTAGCGGAAAAGCCCTGGCTGCACAGCCGCTCGCACACGGTCTCCACGTTTTTTCTGGTGGAGCAGTAGATGATGCCGCTCCTGCCCTCCTCGTCGTATTTTTTCACCAGCCTTTTCAGGTCGGCATATTTGTCAGAGGGACGGCGCACCTCAAAATAAAGATTTTTTCTGTCAAAGCCCGTGACCAGAGTAAACGGGTCTTTAAGCTCCAGCAGGCGGGCGATATCATCACGCACCCTTTCCGTGGCGGTGGCGGTGAACGCAGTCATAACAGGTCTCTTTGGAAGCGCTGCGGCAAACCGTGGGATATTCAGATAAGAGGGACGGAAGTCCTGACCCCACTGAGAAATGCAGTGCGCCTCGTCAACGGTTATCATAGATATCTCGGCGTGCATGGCATAGTTCATGAACATCTCGCTGTCAAGGCGCTCGGGGGCGACATAAATAAGCTTGTAAGCCCCACGCTCCGCATTTTTCAGCACCGTGTAAAGCTGATTCATTGTAAGGCTGCTGTTGATAAACGCCGCAGGAATGCCCGACTGCACCAGCGAGCTTACCTGATCCTGCATCAGCGAAATAAGTGGGGAGATAACGATAGTAACGCCCCCGAACATCAGCGCAGGTACTTGATAGCATACGGATTTTCCCGCACCCGTAGGCATAACTCCCAGGGTATCACGCCCCGACAGAATGCTGCTCACCAGCTCCGCCTGACCCTCTCTGAAATTATCATAGCCGAAATATTTTTTCAGCACTTGGTTCTGATCCATTTAAACAACCATCTCTCTGCAAAATAACACTGATATCATTATATCATCTTTTGAGAGAAAAGGCAAATGTTTTCTGGGACAATGATTAAAACAACCGGTATTTTAGCCAATTCCCACCGCAGAGCTAAGCAAAACTAACAGCAGATACTCGATATGTAAATGCCAGACCACAAATGAGAGGGGCGGCGGTGAAAGGCACGGAACAATATTCAACATAGGAGACAAGCACCAAAGTTAAGACAAACTGCAAAAGCGGGCTTAGTGGGGGTGAGAGGGTAGGGAAAAGGAGTGCAGAGGAGAAACCGTAGGAGAGAGGGGGGAATGCCCGCTTTTGTTGGGTTTTGGTTTCCTCCCTCTCTCCTTAGGTGTCTCCTTTGCATGGTACGGACATATTAAATTGAAATGTAGAATAGTCCGTACCTGCGCCTTACGGCGGAAACTGAATTGCAATTTCTGCGAAATTGCTCTCAGTTTCAAGCCGCCTGCATGGAATAGTTTCGGGTTTATTTGAGAAATTATATTTGTTTGAGCGTTTTTGAAATCACGGTGCAGGCGGCTTTAGGATTTGTTAGTCAGTCGGCTAACGATTTTATCATTTATGCCGCAAGCAAAAAGATTTCGCTGTCTGCGGACAGCGACCAGATGGCTCTGCCCCCTTGACCCCCGCAAGCCTTTCGGGAAAAAGGCTTGACCCAAACCCTTTGCCTTGCTCTCATTTGTGCTGTTTTTTTATGATCTTTTTTCTCTCTAATACAGTTGTTCTTGCCTTTTTGTATATCTATACAATTTTATACAGTTAGTATATTGTGATAAACAAATGAAAATTCCGCTCCCTTATTCTTCCTTTAAGCTTAAATTAAGCTTTGGCAATTATCATTGATTACAGAAATCGAAAGGAGCACGGAACATGAACAAAAAGATATTCGCAGCAGCGGCTGCTGTGGCTGTTACCGCAGGAGGTGCGGCTGCTATAATCGCCAACGCCTCCTCAGCCAAGGCGGAAGAAGACGTAAGCTACAGAGAATACAGCGTTTCCAAGGGAAACATCACCGTTGGAACAGAGGAAAGCGGCACCCTCTCCCTTGACAGGGAATATGTCTCATTCCCCTGCACCGCCGAGGTCACAGAGGTATATGTAAAGACAGGCACAAGCGTGAAGGAGGGCGACGCTCTTCTTAAAGTTGACCCCGATGATGTGGCGGAAGCCAAGAAGCAGTATGAGCTGAAGCTTAGATCTGCTCAGAACGCTCTTGATGAGGCAAAGGACAACCTCACCTCAGGCACCCTTAAAGCTGAGCAGGAGCTTGAAAGCGCCAAGCTCAAAGGCACATCGGCGCAAAGCGAATATGAGCTTTACCTCAGCAAGCAGGAAAACGAAAAGGAGACCTCTGCCAAAAATCTTGCCGACTTGAAAAAGCAGCTTGAGGAATATGAGAATATGACCCTCACCTATGACGATGACTACGCCAAGCTCACCGCATACGAGAATAAGCTCAGCGCACTTGAAGCGGATCACAAGGCAATGGAAAAGCAGTACAGGGAATATCAGAAAACCGACACTGCCAACAACGAAGCCCTTGAAGCCATAAAGGACGAGTACAGCGCATACACCGAAAAGATTTCCGACACCGGCGAAAAGATAAACTCCCTGAAACAGGCTTACGAGGAAGCAAAGGCAGCTTACGAACAGGCTCAGAGCGAATATGAAGATGCCAAGGAAGCCTACAATGATTCCGTTTATATATCGACTTCTTCCTCCGACAGCTCTTCGACCACTCAAAACTCCCAGAACTCAAACACCTCCGCCGAAAGCAAGTATGAAGCCGCTTCCGCAGCACTCACCAAGGCATATAACACCTACAGCGCCGCCAAGACCGCATACTCGGGCTATTATGTCACTTTAGGCGAGCAGATAAGTGACAAGACAGAGGACTACGAGGACAAAATCTCCGCTGCTGAGGAAGTCTGCAAGGCTCACCGGAAGATAACCGACGCATACAAAAGCGAAATGGACGACTTTAACTCCGACATATCCGATTACCGTGAGGAATATGAGGACTACAAGTCCGACTTTACCGACATTTACGGCAATAACGATGCGGATTCCATCAGCGACAGCATTGAAAAGCTTAAATCGGACATTTCTTCCGCACAGCTGAACATCGAAAGCAGTGCGGTAAGCGAAAGCTCCGACAGCCTTAACGCCAAGCAGGAAGCCCAGTCCGCACAGTCCGCCGCAGAGCTGGCAGAGCTTACCTATGAACGCACCATAAGCAGCCTTGAAAGCGATGTGGAGACCAAGCAGGACGAATATGACTCTCTTGTTGAGGAATACGCCGAGTTCTGCGAAAATGCAGGCGATGACGGCGTGATATACGCCCCCATTGACGGAATAGTTTCCTCTGTTTCCGTTTCCGAGGGGGACAGCATTATGCAGAATGCCACTATCGTTACCCTTATGGACACAAGCTCCGTTTACCTCAGCACATCCGTATCCGAGGAGGATATAACCGCTCTTACGGTAGGTCAGGAATGCACCATCTCCCTTACCGCCTATGACAATAAGAATTTCAGCGGCGAGATAGACACCATTTCCGCAGAGCCTGCCCGTTCCTCAGGCTCAGTAAGCTACACCGTCACCGTAAAGCTTGACACCCGGAACAGCCTTAACGTGCTGGAGGGCATGAGCGGCGATGTTACGTTCTTACAGCATCAGGTAACAGATGTTCTCACCGTCAATGTAAATGCCATTACCTTCCGTGACGGTCATTCCTACGTAAAGGTATATGACGACAGCGGAAATATCGTTGAAAAGGAAGTTCAGACAGGCTTTACCGACGGAAGAAGCGTTGAGATAACAGGCGTATCCGCAGGCGATAAGCTGCTGGCGGAGATCACTCTCAGCGGCGGAAAGGAATGATCTGAATGAGGATTTCCGAGCTGATAAAAACAGTTTTTATAAATATATTTTCAAACAAATCAAAATGCGCCCTTACCTCTCTCGGAATAGCCGCAGGCTCGGCGACCATCGTGCTGGTGATCGCCATTGGACAGGGCGGCAAGGCTGATGTTGCCGACCAGTTCAAGAACCTGAACGCAGGGGCAATAGAAGTCACTGCAGGTCAGACCGCCGATACCATGGTGGAAGGTATGATGGAAAACTTCGGCGGCTCGGGCGGCCCTCCTTCAAGCGGAGGAATGCCTGATTTCGGCGGTATGCCCGACTTTGGCGGTTCCGGCAGCTTCCCGTCAGGCGGCGGAGGACCTGCAGGAGGAGGTTCCTCAGGAAGAGGCTCTTCCGGCGGATTTTCAGGTGCAGCCCGAACAGGAGCCGTGACCCTCAAAGAAGAGGACGTTGAGGACATTGCCGCTGTAGTTCCGAACATTGAGTCCATATCTATTATCACCAGCGGAGACGCAGCAGTTGACGGCGGAGACCTCGACGAAGAAACAAATTTCACCACCGCAGGCGTTATGCCCGAATATGCGCAGATAAGCAACCTTTCCGTGCAGTACGGCGAGTTTTTCACCGAGGACGACGAAGAGGACAAAGCAAAGGTCTGCGTGCTGGGCTACAAAACAGCGCAGAACATTTTCGGTGCTGCCTATCTGGCACAGGGCGAAAGCATTTCGATAGAGGGCAAGAATTACGAGGTCGTGGGCGTTCTCTCATCAATGGGAACAGTCTCCTCGGGAATTTCCCCCGATGAAGCAATATACGTACCCTACTCCACAGCCGCAAAGTACATTTTCGGCTCGGACAGCGACCCCAAGATAACCGCCGTAGCTTCCGATGTATCGGAGGTCGAAAACGTAATGGCGGATATCGAGACGGTGCTTACCCAGAACTATCCCTCAGCCACCTTTACCATAACCGATGCAGGCAGCCAGATGGAAGCGGCAACAAAATCCGCCGACACTCTCCAGACGCTTCTTATCGCCGTGGCTTCCATAGTATTTTTCGTTGGCGGCGTTGGCATTATGAATGTGCTTTTCGTAACGGTCAAGGAACGCACAGGCGAGATAGGTCTGCTGAAAGCCCTTGGCAGCCAGAAATCGGTGATACTTTCCGAATTTCTCCTTGAAGCGGGAATGATAGCCATATTCGGCGGGATCACAGGCGTGGCGGCAGGATATGCGCTTATCCCTGCGGCAGAGCTGCTGGGCACAAGAGCAGAGCCGTCGGTGCCGGCAGGCGTATTGTCGCTGGTATTTGCGGCGGCAACGGGAACTATTTTCGGCTTCTACCCCGCATACAAGGCTTCACGCCTTACACCTATCGAAGCCCTCAGCGGAGAATAAATATGAACATAAGAAAGGCAGATAATATGAATAAGAAAAGCTTTTTCCTTTTGCTTGCCCTGCTGACCCTTAACCTCACTGCCTGCTCGGACAGCGCAGAGGAAACTCAGCAGATAACCACCGCCGCTCCCAACAATTACACCGCAGTTTCAACAGATACAACGGTTTCGGGCGAAGTCACAGCCATTGCAGGCAACTATGTTACACTGGCGCTGGGAACGGTGGAAGAAAACAAAGACGACAGTGATAACAGCAATTCCGATGATAAGTCGGACGGTAATTACGATATGCCGTCGGATCTCCCCGACGCTCCCAACAATGACGGCAACGGCACTCCGCCCGAAATGCCTGACGGAAATATGCCGTCAGGAGATATGCCTGAAATGCCCTCGGGTGATATGAACGCTCCCGACGGCGCAGGCTTCGGAAGAGGCGGCAGGAAGAGCGCTTCTATCACTAAAAGTGGCGAGGAAAGCAGCTACATGATCCCCGTGGGAATGACAATAGCCGGACTTTCGGGACGTTCCTCCGACTATAGCGGCATAACCGTCGGAACGATCCTCACCCTTACAGTCAGCGAGGACGGCACAGTCCGTGCGGCAAGCGCAGAATAGGAGACAATATGGACGTTATCAGCATGAAGGATATCAGAAAAAGCTATGCCATGGGCGACAGCGTTCTGAACGTGCTAAAGGGCATCGACCTGACAGTAAAGGAGGGGGAATTTCTCGCCATACTCGGACCCTCAGGCTCGGGAAAATCCACCCTTATGAACATGATCGGCTGCATGGACAGCTTTGACAGCGGCGAATATTATCTCTCGGGCAACGCCGTGCATAAAATGAACGACAAAAGCCTTACAGACCTGCGAAACCGTTATGTGGGCTTTATTTTCCAGAAATATCACCTGATACAGAAATACACCGTGCTGCGCAATGTGATGATGCCACTGCTGCTCCGTGGGCTTACCTCGTCGGAAGCGGAGGCTGCCGCACGGGAGCGCCTTATTCAGCTGGGAATGGGCGAAAGAATGGATCACAAGCCTCATGAGCTTTCGGGCGGTCAGCAGCAAAGAGCAGCCATTGCAAGGGCACTGGTGGGCAACCCGAAGCTGCTCCTCGCCGATGAGCCCACAGGCGCTCTTGACAGCGCCACAGGCAAGGAAGTTCTGAAGCTTTTCGGCGAGCTTAACCAAAAGGGTCATACCATAGTCATGATAACCCACGACCTGAACGTTGCCAAAAGTGCAGGCAGGATAGTCCGCATAGTTGACGGCGAGCTTTTTGAAAATGAGCAGGGATAATAAAAGGAGCTGTTGCAAAAAAATGCAGCAGCTCTTTTATTATTCTATCCCATGTATCACACAATCCGCCCGAGAAAGCTCATTTTCAAGCTCATCATCGGCAGGAACAGCGCATATATTTATAGTTCCGCCGCCGTAATAGGAGTAAAGCCCCACATCTCCGCTGCGGTAAAAGTCCGAGGGCGGGAATTTGTAATCGTCACCGTAAAAATTTGTTCCGGCAAGTGCATACAGCTCCCTGTAAAACGCCTCTGTATCTGCCATATCGGGCAGAACGGTCTCTATCATGTTCATGCTTATGATGCCGAACTTCTTGTTGAGCCAGTCCTGATAACCGTGGTCATCAAAGGTCACCATTATCTCATATACACCGCCGTTGTCATCGGTAAACAAAGTGATGTTCGGCATGGATAATATCTCCCTGTCCTCGGTGAAGCAGTACGCCATGCCGTCGTTATCCACTAAAGGGGAACACGCCTCATAGCAATTCCACTGAGAAACGGGAGTGAGATAATCCTCCCCGTATTCATCACTGTAAACCGCATTGAAGCTGTTCACAAACTCATCTGCAGTGAAGCCGAACATCAGCACGCCGTCATTGCGAACGGCAGAAATCTCCGCCGTTTCTGCACTGTCGGTTTTCTGAACGTTTTCAGAAATATTCTGAACAGTCTCAGAAACATTGCCGTCCCGCACCTCTCCGCAGCCGCAGAGAAGCAGCAATATGAGCGGGAAAATTCTTTTCGGCTTAGTGATGCTCGAAAATAACATTTCCGTCCTTTCTGGGCTTTGCCTCGGGAACAGGCTTGTCGGAGTAGCCGAGAATGCAGTTTCCTATGCCCACATAGTTCTCATCAAGTCCCCATTTTTTCATAATGTCCTTTCCAACGGGAGTAGAGAACACCTCACGGGCACGGTGTATCCAGCAGGAATCAACGCCCAGCGCATGAGCCGCATTCATAAGGTTGCCCATAACAAGGCTGCCGTCCTCAACGTAGGTGGGAACACGGCTGTCGGCAAATACAACCACAACAACGGGAGCGCCGTAGAACGGGTCACTGTCTGTTCCCATGACCTTGGCGTTAAGGAAAGAGATGTCGGATATCCTGTCTCTGTCCCTGAGCACCACCATAACGGCGGACTGCTTGTTCATTCCGCTGGGGGCATATGAGCCTGCATCAAGTATCTGGTCAAGCACATCATCGGGAATGCTCTTGTTGCTGTAAGAGCGCACGCTTCTTCTTGTAATAAGGTTCTGAATGGTTTCGTTCATGATCTTCTTCCTTCCTTTTATCAATACACTATAACATCATCGGTGCGCTCCTCAAGGGAAACGTCCGATATTTTCATATCCACGCCGTATTTTGCGGCAGTCCTGTGAGCCTTGGCGATTATCCTCACCTTGTTTTTGTCAAAGGTTTTCAGGATAAGCTCGTCCTGCTTTTCCCGGGGGATAAATTTCAGAAAATTCTCCAATACTCCCGGAGATTCGGCAGCACTCAGCACCATTTCGGGCAGCGGGATATCTTCCTTTTTCACAAAGGGCAGGATAGCTCTTATTGCCTGAGCGTAATTCAATTCGTCAATATCTATTGTAAGTCTGAATTTCATATATTATCGTCCTTTCGCATTATGTGATTATATTATACAGCAATGGTATAAAAAATTCTACAGATATAAATTAAATATAATCTGCATACAAGAAAAAGCACGTACCTAAGGGTGCCCCTTTAAGTACGTGCTTTCATTGTTTAAGAATTCAGCTTAGTCCGAACGATCAAACATCGTCCTCGTAAACCTCAACATCGCAGTCGCCTGTGAAAACGACATACTTGCCGCCCTCGGTGATCTCGAAGGAGAATGTTCTGTCATCACCAACGGAACCGTCGGAAATGAATCTGAACTGACCCTCGGAGGTTCTGTCAAGAGCTGTGCCGTCTGCACCCTTGGAAGCGCCGGTCATTGTCATAGTAATCTGTACCTTTGCAATGCCCTTGAATGCGCTGAGGTTAAGCTGTCTTACCTCGATAGCGCCGTCAAACATTGCCAGCTCATCAGCGGTAAGGAACTTGCCCTTGTTGGAAAGGTCGATATCTGTTACTTCGTCAGCGTCGATATCGTCGCTGTTGATGGTTACGGAATATCCGCTGTAAACGAATGTTGCGTTTACGTTATCCTTCTGAGCAAGAAGCTCAAGAACTCTTCTGAGGATAATGTCATCGGATTCCATGATGATAACTACCTCAGAACCGGAAGCTGCCTGACGGATAGCATAGCCTGCTCTTGCTGAGCTGTACGCATTGCCGCCTGCATAACGGCTTGCTGCACAATCTGTGCTGCCGTTGGAAGGATACTTTGCTGTAGGATCGGTGCCGTCTCCGTTGTAGCCTGTGGGAACAGGGGCGGGAGTAGGCTCGGGATCAGGATTGGGGTTGGGGTTAGGATCGGGATCGGGGTTAGGATTAGGATCGGGCTTGGAGCTGTCAGAACCGATATTAACTGTATATGTAACAGTTACGGAGCTTGCAGCCTCGCCGGAAGCGCCCAGTGTGTAATTGGGATAGTAAACGTCGCCCTCGTTCATTACGTTGCTGAGACCGATGGTAACAGGAACGGAAACAGTAGAGTCAGCATCGTAGGAATCGGGAAGAACGATAGAGGTCATAACGTCCTCGATAGCCTTTGCAGGGAGAGGAGCGTGGTCACCCTCGGAAGCGATAAGCTCCATTGTGATTGTCTGAGAACCGATAGCAGCTGTGATCGCTGAAGAAACAGCGGAAGCGTCGGAGTTGTAATCAACATCAATGGTCATGGGACCGCTTACGGTGTAATCATCATAGAAGGTAGGCTTCCAAGCCTCAAAGTTGATGACGCAGGTAGCTGTGGTAACCGCATCGGCAGAAAGCTCATACTTTGCTTTTCCGACAGTGGTAAGAGCAAATACTGCAACACCCGCTGCTCCGTCAGATGAAACTGTAAGAGTGTAGTCATCGGAAGTAAGCATATCAATGCCGCTTACCTTGACAGCACCCTTGATAAGCTTTACCTGAGCATCTGTATCGGTAGTGTAAACTGTGATGGAATCGGGAAGTGTTACTACGGGGGTAATGGTCTTTATCTTGCTGCAGTTTGAGTAAACGGAAGCAGAAGATACGGTAAGATCATTGGCGCCTGCGGAAACAAAGAGCTTGGCAACATCAGAGAAATCTGTGCTGCCGCCTGCTGCTGTCCATGCTGCAGCCATATCAGCCATCATGTAGTAAGCAACGCCGTCGGCAACGCCGTCAGGCTTTACCTTTATCCAGTTAAGGGGAGAAGTATCACCCTTGCTGTCGCTGAGAACAAGGTCAGGGCGATCTGAGCTTGTATATTTGACAGCAATTACAGAATTGTCTGCCAGTACCTCGGGGGTAACTGTCTTGTCAGTGCCTACTTCGGTGAAAGCAGCCTGACCCCAAGCGCCGCAGCTTCCGCTGGACTGGTCGAAATCATACTTATAAGCGGGAAGTGTGGGAGCAGAGAAGCTTGATATCTCAACAAGCTCAACAGATTTCAGTGTTGCAGTAACGGCAATATAGTTCTGAACATTTCCGGCTATATGGTCATCGACCTTAAAATCCGAAGCAGGAAGGTAGCAGTAATATTCTTTATCCTTTGAACTGGTAGCAGGAACCAGATTTTTACTGCTCTTGATGGTTCCGTCGTAGAACTGACCTGCATTATACCAGCCGCTGTAGGAGCCCCAGCCCCAGCCTGCGACCTCGCTCATTTTGTTTTTGCCGTCACCGATCTCAGGCGCAGTGTCAAAATCCATGGTTACCTTTACATAATTTGCGGAAGTAAAGCTTGACTCGTCGATTCCGTAAAGGCTTACCCAGCAGGAATCATACTGAGACATAACGGGGTTGCCGTCAATGCTGAAGGTTTTGATAACACTTTCAGTGCCATTAGGTCTATCGACCGGAGCAGCTTCAGCAGTCATAGGTGCAAATGCCATAACGCTTACGGTCATCGCAAGAGCTGTTGCAGAAGCTATACATCTTTTAAGCTTCATTTTTGTCTCCTCCTTGAAAAAATTTGATTAAATCCTTTGTTTATGAAAGAAACATCATATGCCGATATCTCCCCCATAAATATTCACAAGCTAATTTTAACACATTTTTGCCAAATCTTCAACTGTCATTTTTACAGATTAGCCAAGTGTGTTTTTTGTATGTTTGCACAAAAATTTTTCAGCTGTATTCAATTTAACTTTCCATTATTCCTAAAATTGTGAGTGAAGTGTTGGTGCTGCCCTCGGCAAGCTTTATCTCAACCGTGTGCTTTTCGCTGTCCTTGGAGATAAGTATCTGCTGAGTTTCGCCATAGTTGCCCCAGCCGCCCTTGAAATCAGCGTCAAGAGTGCCCTTTTTTTCGCCGTCAACGTAAACATCATACTTGCCGCCCTTGCCGTCAACCTTTTTCAGGTAGAAGAAGCCAAGGCACTTGCACTCTGTCTCGAATTTAAGATATCCCTCGCCCTCGGTAACGAAGTTGTCGGGGAAAAGCTCGGGATAAACGGAGTTTCCGCCCTGCTCAAAGCCACTTATCTCCTGGGGAGTGATATCCGATGCACCGAGCATCTTTGCGTCCTTGTAATAATCGGCAGTGTAAGCGGGAGTATCAAAAGCAACGCTGCTGTCGTCAATATTGTCAAGGTCTTCATAAACACTGTCAAGATACCTGCTTACCAGCTGACCGATAAGCTTGTGGCCCTCGTCATTGGGGTGGATATTGTCGGGGGAAATGTCCTTCCAGTCAAGAGTGCCCGCAGAGACCTCGGGATAAACCACAGCCCTGTAGCTGAGCATGGGCAGGTCATATGCAGCGCCTATCTCCTTGTGGGTCTCCCACAGGCTGGTGCCATCCTCCTGAGTGGTGAACAGCAGCATTACCGCAGGCTGGCTGTCGCAGTTAAGTATCTTTCTTACAAGGCTGTCGTAGGAATACTTGTTCATAAGCTTGTCGGTGTCGTTTACGGAAAATTCCACGATGACTGCATCGGGCTTGCTGTCAAGAAGCTGAGTGTCAACTCTGTGCACGCCCAGATAGGAATTTGTGCCGCCTATGCCCGCATTCACAAAATTAACATTGCTCTGAGGGAATTTTTCCACCCAGTACTTGTGAAAAAGCTCGGCATAGCAGTTGTTGTGGTCAGTGGCACTGCTTCCCTGAGTAATGGAGCCGCCGATAACGCCCACAGTGATGTCCTCGCCGTTTGCAGCCTTTTTCATAGCCTTTGCAAGGCGAGCCTTGTTGCCCTCGCTGACAACAGCTCTCTCGTACATAGCGTCCGTAAGCCCCTTGGAGAGGTCAACAGGCTCAGTGGGAACAGCCTCGGTCGCCATGGTAACAGGAGCTGGAGCGCTCTGGGCAGCTGTTGTCTCGGCAGGAGCGTCCTCTGCACTGTCAGTCTGTCCGCAGGCGGCAGCAGAGAGGCATATCGTCAGAGCGCACAAAGCGGCAATGATCTTTTTATTCATATCAAAACGTCCTTTCAAATCACATTTGCACACATTATAGCACACAAGCGCAGTTTTTACAATAGATAATATGAATCATCTGCCTGATGCGCCCAAATATCGCCAAAAAACACGCTTTCCTATTGACACTTTTCCAATCCGATGGTATAATTTGGTTAGTATATGCTAATATAAACAAAGGGGATTTGAAATGAAAGACTATGACCCTGAGAAAATGATCTCAGACAGCAGATTTACCGTGCTTTTTGCAGATTCTGACAAAGCCATGCAGGAAAAGGTACTGAGCCGCATAGACAGGCTTGTCAGCGACAACAGGCCATATGCCGATGATAAGAACTACGGCTTTTTGTGCAACCTTTTCACCTCGCTGGCGTTTGTGTTCTCGTATGAAGAGCGGGGCAGAACAAGAGAGGAAAGCATAGCAATAGTGCGGAACGCCATGTACGACTTTGTAAAGCCACAGATAAATACGATGAAAAAGCTGTCACGTCTGCCTGTGTTCGTGCCGTTTCTGAAAGTGTATATGCCAATAAAGATCCGCAGAACAGCAGGCTACGGCTGGAACATCGAGCTACCGCAGGCACCGAAGAACACATTTTCCATGATAACCCACGACTGTATTTTTGACCAGCTGTTCAGGAAATACGGCATACCCGAGCTTACGGCTGTGTTCTGCCATGTAGATGATATCATTTACGACTCGCTTCCCGGAGCAGATTTTGTTTATACCCAGCAGATAGGAAACGGCGGAAGCTGCTGTGATTACAGTTTTGTGAGGAAATAAGATATATTAACGATATTAACGGGGACTTGCAGACAAAATGCAGGTCCCTGTTGCTTTTGTTTGTGCTGATTTTTCCAACAGTCCACTTATCACGCAAAAGCGGCAGGCTCTCGCCTGCCGCACATAAGGATACGCATTGCTGCGTTATAATCATCTGCCCCTGTGCTTTTCATCTCGTCCTCGGTAAGTCCCAGCCACGAAAGAAAAATATACGCTATGGCATCTCTGCCGCACTCTGCGGTGCACTTGCTGATATCGTCAAAACAGGTCATAATTTTGATATGCCTCCTCGCATCGGGATACTGTAATTGTCATACTCCTATTATACCAGTTCGTCTGAAAAAGTCAGGGCGGCATAAATACGTGAGGAAAAAAAATCCCGACACACCGCAGTGCATCGGGATTTTCTGTTACCGCAAAATTAAAGCATATGTGCTCTCAGCTCGTCAGGAGTCTGGGGGCAAAGGTATGCGGGAGCTACGTCGAAAATGGTCTTGCAGCCGCTTGCGCCCTCTGCGTTAAGCTTGTATGCTGCTCTTGCAAATGCAACCAGCACGCCTGCGGTGAACTCAGGGTTGGAGTCAAGCTTCAGGCTGAATTCCATAACGTGCTTATTATCGCCGTTGCCTGTCTTGCCAGTTCTGATAACAAAACCACCGTGAGGTATTCCGCTGTGGTTCTTTTCAAGCTCCTCCTCGGTGATGAAATGAACGGTAGTATCATAGTCGGAGAAGTAGTTGGGCATGGTCTTGATATCATGCTCGATCTGAGCCAGGTCTGCACCCTCCTCAGCAACTACGAAGCACTCTCTTGTGTGCTTTTCACGGGTGGTGAGAACGGGATTTTCGCCGTTTCTTACCTTCTCGAGAGCGGACTCAACGGGAATGGTGTACTGCTTGCCGTTCTTAACGCCCTTTACACGTCTGATAGCATCGGAGTGACCCTGGCTTACACCCTTGCCCCAGAATGTGTAGTCGCTTCCCTCGGGAAGAACTGCGTTGCCGTACATTCTCATAAGAGAGAACAGTCCCGGATCCCAACCAACGGAGATAACACCGATCTTGCCGGACTCCTTAGCAGCCTTGTCAACATCTGCGAAATGCTCGGGGATCCTTGCGTGAGTATCGAAGCTGTCAACTACATTGAAATACTTTACATACTCAGGGGTCTGGGTGGGAAGGTCATTTGCGCTTCCTCCGCAGAGGATAAGAACGTCGATCTCGTCCTTGTGAGCTGCTGCATCGTTTACGGAATAAACGGGAACGCCCTCTGTCATTATCTTTACAGAAGCGGGATCACGGCGTGTAAAAACTGCCTTAAGGCACATATCTTTGTTCTGACGGATAGAGAACTCAACGCCTCTTCCAAGGTTGCCGTAGCCTAAAATACCGACACGGATCATAAATATCAATCTCCCTATAAAATAATAATATTCATTAACGCAGAAAAGCAAAATGACCGACCTGCGGACGTCCCTGCCGCCCATATGCAAGCCGACTGTTATTTTCCTGCAAAGCAATGCACAAATTTATAATAACAAAAAAATCCGCAAAAGTCAATACCCTCCGAACAAATTAAGTCAGAAAATATAAACCCATGCGGACTTTTTTATTTATTTTAATGCAAGTAAGCAGCTTATGCAGTTGCATCATTCGCTGTATTTTGAATCAATTCCCAGATATTCTTCCAGCGTAAGGCCGCTGTCATAGACCTTTTTGGCAGTCTCCTTACCCAGGTATCTGATATGCCAAGGCTCATACATATAGCCCGTTACAGCCTCGCCGTCCTCGGGATATCTGATGATAAAGCCATATTCCCAGCAGTGCGCCTTGACCCACACATACTCGTCGGTATCGGCAAAGGAGATGTCAATGGTGTTCATATCAAAGGCAAGCCCCGTCTGATGCTCGGAATGGCCCGGGCGGGCGGAATAGCGGTCAGCCTCTGCCTTGCCGCTGCGCTGTACATATCTGTCGTAAAGCCCCGACTGATATTCATAGGAGCGAAAGCCCGATGATACGTATATGTTCAGCCCCTCCTTTGCGGCTGCGGCCTGCATATCGTCAAAAGCCGCCTGAGCCTCGGGGTCAACGCCCGGGTTATAGTCCGCAGGGAGAGCGTAGGTCTTGTTTGCAATGAGAATACCGCCTATGTATGTAAGTCCCGGAGCCGCCTTGACGGTCACGTTCACTTTTGCTGTAACGTTGGGGCTGGCAGCGGAAGCCACGGTGACAACGCACGTACCCTCACCCACAGCGGTGATATTTCCAAGTCCATCTACCTTTGCAATGCTTTCATCGGAGCTTGTCCATATCTCGGATTTATCGGGAGCGCTTTCGGGTGACATGGTAACAATGGGCATCTTGTGTTCGCCCTGAGAAAGCGTCACATCGTAAAACGTAAGCTCAATGCCTGTGACAGTGCCCGTGCTTTCTGCCTGAGCGTCCTCATAAACCGCCTCGGTTGTCGTAGTTTCAGCCGCTGAGGTCTCTTCTGCCGAATTTTCAGCAGCCGCAGGTGCTTCGGTCTGTACCTCCTCCGCAGCAGTTGTTTCGCTTTCGGACACTGCCTCCGATGTTTCAGGCTCGGTTTCCGATGTTATTTCTTCCGAAGCAATTTCAGATGAAACAGCAGTGGTGACATCGACAGATGCGTCAGTGTCCTCGGTCACGGCAGAGGTCTCCGCCATTACGGGTATATTTTCTTCCACCTGAGTGCAGGCGGTAAGCATAAGAACAGCAGCCAGCGCCGCCGCAAATCTTTTCATATAACTTCCTCCGATATACATTATAATAGTATAAAAGGATAAAAAAAACGCCGAGACTATTGTCTCGACGAATCGTGGAGCGGATTACGAGGCTCGAACTCGCTACCTCCACCTTGGCAAGGTGGCGCTCTACCAGATGA
>ERZ826016.360-NODE-360-length-57082-cov-5.919249_pt1 | contig 57082 bp, 59 predicted proteins | sample MGYA00519872_ERZ826016 | MGnify/ENA primary metagenome ERZ826016 (study PRJEB31778, sample SAMEA3449218) | human gut metagenome | biome: human gut; feature: human-associated habitat; material: faeces | place: United Kingdom | collected 2010/2012 ... | reverse complement strand
CCATGGAATCCCATTCCAGAAATGGAAACAGTCGTGTGTTTCGGACACGTACGGCCTCTCGATGCGGGCCCGCACCGCCTGCCCAAAAAAATTTTTCATCGGGATGCGGGCCCGCCCCAATGTGTGCGAACCGCACGCGCACGCAAAAAAGAGCCGGCCGCACGGTCAGCTCTTTCTTTTTATTTCTCTCTCTATATATCCCGCTTCACGCGCGGATCTCGAAAGCAGCCGTAGAGCCGCAGTCCGTCTTCGTGATGCGGAGCTTGGCGGGGATGCGTTCTTCCAGCTCCGCCACGTGCGAGATGATCCCCACGAGGCGGTTCTGCCCCTGCAGCCCGGTGAGGGTGCGGAGGGCGAGGTCGAGGCTCTCCGCATCGAGGGTGCCGAAGCCTTCGTCGATGAAGATGGCGTCGAGGCGGATGCCGCCGGCGTACTCCTGCACCACGTCCGCCAGCCCGAGGGCGAGCGACAGGGACGCGAGGAAGGTCTCGCCCCCGGAGAGGGTGTTCGCCGGGCGCGCCTGCCCGGTGTAACTGTCGAAGACATCCAGATCGAGGCCGCTCTTCTTCCGCCGGTCGTCCCTGTCCAGCCGCCGCGAGAGCTGGTACCGCCCGCCGCTCATGACGGAGAGCCGGAGGTTCGCCTTGCGGAGCACGTCGTCCAGGAGGGCCCCCAGCACGAACCGCTCCAGATTCACCCCGTTCTCGTCGCCCCGGAAAAGTTTCGCCAGCCGCCCTGCCAGCAGGTACTGCCGGTCGATCTCTTTCTGCCCGGCGAGGATGGCGTCCGCCGCCTGCTGCGTGTCCCGGCAGAGGGCGAGAGTGCCCTTCCACCGGGCCGCGGTCTCCACGGCAGCTTTCGTGCGGGCGGAGACTTCGGCCTGCCGGGTCTCCCACTGCGCCATGTCCGGCTTCGGCCGGCCGCCCGTGTCTTTCCGTGCCGCGTCCGCTTTGTCCTTCTCCGCCTTCACGCGGGCTTCGTAGTCGGTGAGCGCCTGCCGGAGCGCCGCCTCTTCGCCGAGCCGGGCGAAATACGGCTCGAACGCCGCGATGTCCGCGAAGCCCGCCGCCTGCGCCCGCGCGAGGAGCATCTCTCTGCGCTCGGCGTACTGGGCGCGGAGCGTCTCCACCCGGCTCCGGGTGAGCTCCTCTTCTTTTTCCGCGCTCTTCCGCGCTTCGCCCGCCTGCTGCCGGAGGTCCCGCGCTTTCTGCAGCTCCGCTTCCCACTGTGCCTGCGCCCGGAGGAGCGTTTGCCGCCGGCGCTGTACCGCGCCGGGGTCCCGCAGGTCCGGCGGGAGTTCCTTCTCGATCATCTCGAGCGCGGCGTCCGCCGATGCCCGCTCCGCGGCCCGCTGCGATTCTTCCTGCCGCGCCTGCTCCGCCGTCCGGGCCGCTTCTTCCGCTGCCCGCTCCGCTTTATCAGCTGCCTGCCGCTTCGCTTCCACGGCGCTCTTGTCCGGCAGATCGCCTGCCGCCGCGGCCGGGGCCGGGTGATGGACCGCGCCGCACACCGGGCAGGGCTCGCCGTCCCGGAGGCCGGAGGCGAGATAGGCCGCCTGCCCGTGGAGGAAGGCCAGTTCGTAGGCCGCCGCATCCTGCCGGGCCGCGGTCCGCGCGGCGTCCTTCGCCTGTTTCTTCTGTTCGGCCGCCTGCCGCGCCGCAACGGCGCTCTTCCACGCCGCTTCGGCCCGGGCCGCCTGCTCGGCGGCCTGCCGGCATCCCGCCGCAAGCTCCGCCGTGCGCACGAGCCGCGCCGCTTCTTCCGTCTGCTCCTTCCGCCGGGGCGCTTCCGCCTCGAGGGCCGCCGCTTTCGTTTCCGCCGCGGTCTGCTCTTCCCGGAGACGCGCCGCCTGCGCGGAAATCGTCTTCAGCCGCGCCGCTTCCGTCCGGCCGTCGTCGAGCGTCCGGTCGAGCGCCTCCTTCGCGTCTTTCAGCCGGGCTGCCGCGGCGATGCGCTCCACTTCGGCGGCCTGCCTCTCCATGGCGTCCTTCCGTGCGGCGAGCGCGCGTCCCACGGCTTCCGCCGCTTCGAGCCGCGCCCATGCCCCCGCGAGGACCTGCGCCGCGTCGTACTCTTTCCGGAACGCCGCTTCCTCCCGCTCCGCCGCTTCGCACTGCCGGGCCGCCGCCTCCGTTTCTTTTTCCGCCTCGGCGGTCTTTGCCGCGAGCGCTTCCACCGTATCCGCGCCGCATGCGGAGAGCCGGGTCCGGAGCGTCAGATCCGCTTCTTTCCGCCGCTTCTCCAGGTCCCGCGCCTTCGCCCCGATGGCGTCCTCCAGCTTCTCATAGAGCTCCGTGTGGAAGAGCTGGCGCATGATGCCCTGCCGCTCTTTCGAGTCCGCCAGGAGGAGCCGGCGGAATTCGCCCTGCGGCAGGAGGATGATCTGCCGGAACTGCTCCACCCCCACGCCGAGGAGCTCGGCGGCGCGCTTCTCCGTTTCCTTCGCCGCGAGGAGCCGCGGCTCTTTCCCATCCAGCTCGTAGAGCGCGGACTCGGGCTTCTGCTGCACGAGCTGGCCCGATTTCCTCCTGCCCTGCCGCATCTGCTCCGGGCAGCGCCAGATGCGGTACGTCTTGTCCCCCACGGCGAAATCGAAAGCCACCTCCGTGAGCACGTCCGGCCCGGCGTAGTCGCTCCGGAGGCCGGCGCCGCTCCGCTCGCCGCCGCTGGTCTTCCCGTAGAGGGCGTAGCACATGGCGTCGAGGATAGTGGACTTCCCCGCGCCGGTGGGCCCGCAGATGAGGAAGAGCCGATTGTCCCCGAGGCGCGTGAAATCGAGCGACGTATGGCCCGCGTAGGGCCCGAAGGCCGCCATTTCCAGCCGTATGGGTCTCATGCTTCCGCCTCCTTCATGTCCTGCCGGACGCCCGCGAGGAAGGCTTTCTCCTCTTCCGTGAGGGGCCGCCCCTGAAATTCTTCGGAAAACGTCTCCATCATGTCCATCATATCCACCTGCTCCCGCACGCCGGTCCGCGCGCCGCTGTCCTCTCGGATGGCGAGATGCGTACGGAGCGCCATCACATGCGGATACTTCACCCGGAGCCGCGCCATGGCGTCGATCACCGGCCCTTCGTCCATGAGATCCGCCAGAAGAAAGTCGTCCGGCGCCTCGTCGTCCCGCTCCATGAGCTCCCGGAAGGTGCCCCGAATGACCCGCACGTCCCGCCGCGGCGCGAGCGGCAGGAACGACGCCGTCACCATGCCAAGCCCGTCGATCTCGCCCGCGATGACGCCTTTCTTCTGGTTCGCCTCACCGAAGGAATATTTCATGAGGCTCCCGCTGTAGCGGATGACCTCCGAGCCGCCCGCCTTCTGCGGCCCGTGGAGATGGCCCAGCGCGGTGTAGTGGTACGGCGCGAAGATGTCCGCGGATACCACTTCCGTCCCGCCGATGGAGAGCGGCCGCTCGCTGTCGCTCGGCGCGCCGCCGGCGATGAAATCATGCGCCACGGCGATGCGCCGCAGTCCGGAGGGGATCGCCGCGAGCAGGTGTTCCGACAGGGCCCGCACTGCCGCCTCATGGCCGCTGATCGTCCCGTCGTCCAGCGCGCGGCGCACCTCCGCCGTCTCCACGTAAGGCATGGGGGCGAAGGCCACCTCCCCGTCCGCGTCCCGCAGGATGACCGGCCGCACCGTGCGCTCGAGGTCGCCGCACATATAGAGCCCCTCCGCCGCGAGGAGCCGGCTCCCGAAAGACAGGCGGCCGCTGCTGTCGTGGTTCCCGCTGATGACGAGGAAGGGAATGCGCCGCCGCCCCACGATCTCCGACACCATCTCGTCGAAGAGGTCCACCGCCTCTGCAGGCGGCACCGACCGGTCGTACACGTCCCCCGCGAGGAGGATCACGTCCGGCCGCACCTCGTCCACGAGGGGCAGGAAACGCTCCCGCAGCACCCACGCCTGCTCTTCCGTGAGGTACTGCCCGTAAAACAGCTTGCCCAGATGCCAGTCTGCCGTATGTATGAATTTCATGATCCGAATCCTTCCGCGCTTCGCGCCCAAAAATCTGTTTCCTTCATTATACACGCTCCGCCCGCCGGCGCGCACCGTGAAACCGCGCACAAAAAAAGGCGGGCCCCGCCCGTCTCATTTTCCCGCGTACAGATGTGCTATAATAAATCCATCCTCCGCTCTTTGAGAGAAAGGAGGTGAGCCTCTTGGAGGATTCAGTGTGGTTTATGTTGTGGGGATCATTGGCTGCCCCGATTTTAGTGCAATGTGCCGCCATCGCATTTAAGCACTGGCTGGAACACCGGCGCTGAAATTGAAAAGCCAAAAGAAAAAGACGGGTGGCAGCCCGTCTTTTTCTTTGCCCCTCAGAGGCATTCAATGTGGTTTATTACATGAGTATTATACCGCATATTTCCCGTTTTGAAAATGAATCCGTTTCCCCATTTTCAAATCTCATTCTTTCCGCAGGGATTTCAGCAGAGCAATCTCCGCGGCGTAGCCCGGGAGCTCGTTCGGCGTCTCCAGATAGAACGGCAGGTCCCGCAGCTTCGGATGATTGATGATGGCCGCCATGGCATCCAGGCCGATGGTCCCCTCGCCGATCTTCTCATGGCGGTCCTTGTGGCTGCCGAGAGGATTCTTGTCGTCGTTCAGGTGCACCGCGTGCAGCCGGTCGAGGCCGATCACCTCGTCGAACGCCGCCAGCACGCCGTCCAGATCACCCACGATGTCATAGCCGCCGTCGTACACGTGGCACGTGTCGAGGCACACGCCGATGCGGTCCTTCCGCTCCACCCGCTCGATGATGGCCGCGAGCTCCTCGAAGGTGCGCCCCACCTCCGTTCCCTTGCCGGCCATCGTCTCCAGCAGCACATACTGCGGGATGGGGTCCTGATCCATGGCCTGATTCACCATGTCCGCGATGAGAGGCACGGCGGTCTCCACGCCCTGCTTCACGTGCGCGCCGGGGTGGAAATTGTACAGACACCGGGGCAGCTGCCCGGCCTTCGCCAGATCTTCCCGGATGGCCCGCCGGGCGAAGTCCCGCGTCTCCTCCTTCGCCGCCGCGCCGTTCATGGTGTACGCCCCGTGGCAGAGGATGGGGCCGAACTGATGCGCATCCATCCACGCGCGGAGCCCCTCCACGTCCTCCGGCACGAGCGGCTTCGACGCCCCGCCCCGGGGATTCCGCGGAAAGAACTGAAACGTATTCGCCCCGATGGACGTGGCTTCCTTCCCCATGGCGAGATAGCCTTTCGACACCGATAAATGACAGCCGATGATAAACATACGCCCTCCCTGTCCGTTTTTGTCCCATTATAGCACACGAAAAAAGCACAGCCGCCGGGGCTGCGCCTTTTCCGGAAAGGAAAAATCATCATGAAACAAAATAGAAAGGAAGGCTTGGGGAATCCAATATAAGGTTCGTATTGGAAAGGAGTGGTATAAGGCTTCCCCTGACCTTATGGCTGCAGTATACCACGCCGGCAGTGTCACGTGCTGTCCCTTATCATATTTTCTTACAGATTCCACAAAAAAAATTTCCACGCAAAAACGCAGCCCGCGGGGAGCTGCGCTTTCTTTGAAGGGCCTGTCTCACAGGCTGGAGGAGATGTCTTTTTTCCGCACGAGCCAGGCGGGGATGAGGCCGGAGAGCATGCCGAGGAGAAGGATGGCCAGCGGCGGCAGGAGGGTCTGCCATTCCGGCGCGGTGGTCATGACGATGGCCGCGTGGGCGGAGACGGCCTGCGCGGCGAGGACGCTGCCGCCCCAGCCGATGAGCCAGCCCGCGCCCGCTCCGGCGAGGAGGAGCAGGCATTCTTCCGCCGCGAGGAGGCGGATGACGACGGTGTTCTTCGCGCCGAGCGCGCGGAGGAGGGCGAATTCGGAAAGCCGGGAGAGGCCGTTCCAGTACATGGCGAGGAGCGTGATGAGCACGGCCGCACCGATGAGGCCTCCGGTGAGGAGCTGCCAGAATTCCCGGCTCTGCCCGGCCATGCTGTAGAGGGAGATGAGGGTCTGCGCCGGGAAGATGAGCTGGGTGTCGGTGCCTTTCGCCCGCTGGGCGGCCTGCAGGAGCTGCATGGCTTCTTTGTAGCCCGTGGGATGGACGAGGATGGCGGTCACGTCGCCTTTGCCTTCGGAGACGGCGGCGGACGGCGCCTGTTCGGCGGGCGCGGGTTTTGCACGGCTGCGGCGCACGATGCCTCCGCGGCGGACCGCGCCGCCGGTCTCATGGCGGTGGGCGCGCCACACGTCTTCGATGTCCACGAGGACGGCCGTGTCGTAGGGACCGCCCACGGGCGCGAGGATGCCGGTCACGCGGTAGGTGCCGCCGTGTTCGTCGCCCGCGCCGGTGACGAGGCCGTGGATGCCCTTGAAGGTGCTCCCCACGGCGAGGCCAGCGCGCTTCGCGGTCTCGCTGCCGATGACGGCATCGCCGGGCCGGGCGAAGGCTTCGCCCTCGGCGAGGGAGAGCCACGGGCCACGGGTCCGGTTCGGCCGGTAGTCAAAGATCTCCTTCTCGGTGCCGACGATGCGGAAGCCCCGGTAGTTGTCGCCGAAAGCGAGCGGGATGACGAGATCGGCCTTGCCGCTCTGCCGGATCTTGTCCACTTCCGCGTAGGGGATATTCCCGATGGGATGGTCCCGGAGGAAAATGGTATTGATGACGAGCTGGTACGGCGAGCCTTTCGCCCCTTCGAGGATGGGGAAGGGTTCCACCGCCCGGTTCAGCCCGTTGTAGAGGCCGGCAGTCATCTGGAGAAGGAATACGGGCAGGGCGCACGCCGCGGCGAGGAGCAGCAGGAGCAGCAGGTGCCGCGCGGGCCGGCGCACGATGGAAAGAAATGCCAGTCTTGCGATCATGAGGCGGCCTCCCCTTTCTGTAAATGGATCTGCATGGAAAAGAGCGCCTGCACCGCCGGGTCATGGGTGGCGCAGAGGAGCGTGCAGCCGCTCGCCTTCTGGTAGTCCAGGAGGCACTGCATGATGAGGCGGCTGTTCGCCACGTCGAGGCTCGCGGTGGGTTCGTCCGCGAGGAGGAGGCGCGGCTCGGTGAGAATGGCGCGGATGAATCCTACGCGCTGCTTTTCCCCGCCGGAGAGATGGGCGGGCATGCGCGGCCCGCAGCCGTCGAGCCCCAGGCGGCGCAGCCAGTCTTCCGCTTCTTTCCGCTTCGCCGCGCGGTCTTTGCCGGCGATATCCGCCGCGAGGAGGATGTTCTCCATGACGGTGAGGTACGGCAGGAGCAGGGCCTGCTGGAAGATGTACCCCACGTGGGCCGCCCGCCATGCGGAGAGTTCGTCTTCGGAGAAGGCGGTGATATCCGTGCCGTCCACGCAGAGGCGTCCCGCGGTGGGCCGGAGGATGCCCGAGAGGCAGTGGAAGAGGGTGGATTTCCCGCTGCCCGAGGGGCCGATGAGGGCGCACGCCGCGCCGTCGGGCAGGCTGAGCCGCTCCAGCGAGAGCGCGCGGAGGTGATGCCCGCTCCCGTCGGGGAAATCGCAGATGATGTGTTCGCCAAAGATCATGGGACCATGTCCTTTCCTAGAAACCGGGCGTGCCCGGGGTATGCGAAAAATGCAGGCGTCCCACAGGACATCCTGCATTTTTTCTTACAGCGCTTCGATGCTGTCCGCCGCGATGCGGAGCTGGCTCACGAAGCCGGTCTCCGCGTCGATCTCGCTGCCGATCTCGAGCGTGCCCGTGACGGCGATAGGAGAGTCGTACGGGAGCGCGGTCACCGGGTCGGAGACTTTCACGACGATGATGTTGTCGGGCCAGTCCGCGTCGCTCGAGCAGAAGGGGCAGACAGACATGGGCACTTCGGTGAGGACGAAAAAGCGGATCGTCGGCGTGAGGGGCGGCGCCATGTAGCCGGTCATGGTGACGGTGCTGCCCTCGAGGGACTCGGTCTTCTCGGAGAGGACCAGTCCCGCCGCCGTCCAGTCGCTGTACAGTTCGCTGAAGGAGAGGTCCTCCGCCGAGGCGGCAAAGGGAGCCGCCAGAGCCGCCAGAGCGAGGCACGCGCCGCAGGCCGCCCGGCGGATGCGGGCCGCCTTCATTATTTCGCTTCCTTGCTCAGGTCAGGGTTCACGCTGTGGTTCGCGTTCACGCCGAGCGCGCGGAGGATGCCGAAGAAGACTTCCGTGTTGTCCATGACGCCGTGGAAGTATTCGGAGCCCGGGCCGCCTGCATTGAGGAGCACGTCGTCAGCGGAATGGCATTCCTGCGGATCGTCCTTCGGGGTGTTCGCCGGCATGAGTTCTGCCGGGTCGCCGGGATGGATGCGGGCCGGATTCGCCTTGGAGCTGGCCTTGGAGACCTGATGGAATTCCACTTTGTCGCCGATGTTCTGCGCTTCTTCCACCGTCTCGGTCACGGAGAGGGCCGGCGGGGTCGGAACAGGCATGAAGTGGTAGTTTTCATAATATTCCGGATGGTTCGCGTACTGGACGGCGAGCGTCACGTCCGGATCGGGATTGTCCGGGAATCCATCCTTGTCGGCATCCTGGAAGGTCGGCATGATGGAGTTCTGGTAGACGCGCACCGCTTCGGTGCCCTTCTTGCCGTCCCGTTCATGATAGGTGCCGCTGATGGACACGCCGTGCGCATGGTCGGCCACGACGATGATGAGCGTGTTGTCGCCGTGTTCCTTGTTCCACTGTTCCGCGTATTCGATGGCCTTATCGAATTCGATGGTGTCGTAGGCCGCGCGCTGCCAGTCCATGACGTGGAGCTGCTTGTCGATGGACGCGCCTTCGATCATCGCGAAGAAGCCGTTCTTATTCTGGCTGAGGATGTCGAGAGTCTTCTTCGTCATGTCGATCAGGTTCGGCTGGTCGTCGAAGCCTTTCAGCACCTTCGGGTTCTTCAGCATTTCACGGTCGAGGTAGACGTTCATCGTGCTGGTGTGGAAGAGGCCGAGGAGCGGCTTGTCCGCCGGAGCAGCCTTCATTTCCGCATCGGTGGTGGCGAAGGTGTAGCCTTTATCCTTGAAAGCCTGGATGACGTCGAAGTTGTCCTTGCGCTTGGAGCCCATGACCGTATTCGGCAGGTAGCGGGAAGAACCGCCGCCCATGATGACGTCCGGACGGTGATAGTCCGCGAGGTAGTCTTTCGCGAGATAATCCTGGAGCGCTCTGCGGCGGGTGTGGCCGACCATGGCCGCCGGGGTCGCGTCGGTGGTCTCCGCCTGGGTGACGATGCCGATGGACATGCCGCGGGTGCGTTTCAGGATCTCGGAGATGGTCTCGACCTTCGGATCGTCCAGCGGGTCCGCGGTGGAGTTTTCATACACGCCCATGGCGTTCACCACGGATTTATGGCCCGTGGAGTACGCGGACGCGGAGTTCGCGCTGTCCGTCACGAGGGAATCGTAGCCGCTCGTGGTGATGATCGCATTGTGATCGAGTTTTTCCATGGCGAGCAGGTCGTTATATTTGCCGTTCGTCTGGCCTTTGGAAAGGATGCGGGCGATCTCTCTCGCCTGCAGGGACATGCCGTCGCCCACGAAGAGGATGACGTTCTTGGCCGGGCGGTCCGCTTTTTCCTGCACGACGGTGTAGGACGCTTCCGCTGCGGACTTGCCTTCCGCGTCATTGGCGGTGACGCTCACCAGGTAATCCCCGGTATTCTTGAAGGTGACATCGTTCGCACGGTAGGAGACGACGCCGTTGTCCAGCACCTGCTGTTCCAGGTTCTTGCCGAGCACGTCCGCTGCGGGCTTGCCGTTGATGGTGATATCCACGTTCTGGAGATCCTTCGCGTTCGCCACTTCCACGTTGAAGTCGAACTTGACGCCGGACCAGAATTTCGCGGTGTCCACCGGAAGAATGCGGATATCCGCCGCATCAGCGGTCATGACAGAAGCGAAGACGGCGCTTCCTGCGAGCATGGAAAGAATCATGCCCTTCATCCATTTTTTTCTCATACAGATACCTCCTGATTTGGTTGTAACCACGCCTTCAATATACCGGAGCATTGGCATCGTTTGAGAAAAAAGTCCATACGGTTTCTGTCAAATTTTCATGAGAAATTTATAAGAATCTTGACAAACCGCGGGCCGCGCGCCGCCTTCCCCTTCCTTTGTAAAGCCCACCTGACAGAGCTGCGCCGCCCGGAAAAAGGACGCAAAAAACCGCAGAGGGTCTCTCTGCGGTCTTTCCTTCCGGAAATCACTGCGCCAGTTTCTGGCCGACTTCTGCGGTGCAGTCGATGCCGCCGTCGATAACGACAGCCTGATCGATGATGATGTCAAGGCCTTTCGCCTGACGGACTTCCTGGATTGCTTTCTGGATGTCCTGTACGATCGGGCCCATGACGGAGCTGTTCTTTTCCGCGAGCTGCTTCTGGAGGTCTGCGGCGATCTTCTGCTTCTCCGCGTCGCTCTTGCCCTGAGACTGCTGCTGGAAATCCTGTTCCGCTTTCTGCGCGGCGCTTCTCATGTCGAGGCGGGCCTTTTCCATTTTCGGATGCGCCTGCATCAGCGCGTTCGTGTTCACGAAGCCGATGCCTGCTGCGGATGCGCCGAAAGCAGCGCCGAATGTAAGCATACCGGCAGCGGCAGCGGCTGCCATGATCTGTTTCATCTTCATGTGTCTTTCCTCCTTACAAAGGGACGGGTCCCCGGGAATATATTAATCATAATAATATAATCCATCCCGCCTGTCAATGTCATTTCTGCGGCGCGGGGGCGGCTTCTTCGCCGCTGCCGGCCGGCGCTTCTTCCGGAGCGGGCGCGTCCCCGCCCGTCTCCGCCTCCGCGGCCTGCGCGGCTTCTTCCGGGAGAGCCGGCTCTTTATCTTCTTTCTTTTTGCGGAAATGGGAGATCACTTCCGGCACCATGTTCAGCACCTTGTCCACCGCAGTGGTGCTGGCGGCGTTCTTGATGGAGAAGAGCTCCACCCGCTCCCCTTTCAGGATGAGCACGGCGGTGGGGGTGAGCTTGCCTCCCCCCGCTTCGCCTCCGGATTTCCCTTCCGGCCCGGTCTGGCCGCTGCCGAAGCCGAAGCTCACGTCCACGAAGGGCACGATGACGGCGTCGCCCAGATAAATCGGCTGGCCCACCACGGATTCAGTGGTGATCAGGGTCTTGAAATCTTCGAACAGTTTCTTTCTTTCTGCGTCGTCCATACGATGCCTCCTGCGGTTATGTGTGATCCGGGGAAATCGGAACGGGGCGTCCCGCGCGGTACGCTCTCGTCCGGCGCACCGGCCCCGAAGCCAGCACGCCGCCGATGATATACAGAATATAGAGAGGGACGACCGACCCGCGCGCCTCGGCGGTCACGTCGAAGCACCGGCCCGTGTAGTCCCACTGGATGCAGGCGCTCCCGGGGAGCAGCGCGTACAGGAGCCCCGCTGCGGTCCCGGTCTTCATGGGGTCGCCCAGACCCGCCCGCCCGGTGAGACAGAACGTCTTCGGCCGGCTGTGGCGGAGGAGCTTCCGCAGGGCGCGGAGCACGATCTCCACGGTCCCATTGTCCCACGCGTAGGAGAAGACCGCAAGGGCGCCGGGCGGCTTCCGCCCGCTTTCCTCCGCCGGCGGGGATGCCGCCGCCTCTTCCCCTGCCTCCTCCGCCGGGAGGGGCGTCCCGTCCGCATCGAGGCGAAGCGGCGTCTCTTTCTCGACCGGCACGGCCTGCGCCGGCTCGTCAGCCCGTTCCTCTTCTTCCGCCTCTTCTGCCTCAGGCTCCCCGCCCGTCCGGCCGTCCGGCCAGCGAACCGATTTCCGGAGAAGTCCGCCGAAGAGCCGCACTTCCGCGAAGCCGCCTTCCCGGCTCATACGGCACCGGTAGCCCACCGGGCAGAGCAGGAGGAAGAGCAGCAGGGCGAGGACGGCCCCCGCGATGCCAAGCGCCGCCGTCATGGCGCGCCCCCGTAGAGCCGGGCGAGCGCCGCCGCGGTCTCTTTCATGGTTTTCACCAGATGGGGCGGGCCGGTCACTTTCACGCGGCCGCCCTGCCGGAGGGCCCACGCGGCGGCCGCCGCCGGCACGGCCTCCACCTCCGCCTGCACGGAGTTCAGCGTAGCCGAGAGCACCCGGGCGCGCCGCCCGAACGCTTCCACGAGCGGCGTGAGCAGTTCCGGCGGCAGGTCGAGGGTGCACCGCTCCGCCGCGCCGAAATACGCCGTTTCCTCCACGTGCAGATACTGCGCGGGAGAGAGGCCTCCTTCCAGTGCGTCCAGCGACCGCTGGGGCCGCGCCGCCTCGTCTGTCAGTTCCAGCCCGCTCATGCGGGACACGCGGTACAGCCGCACCGCCTCTTCCCCGTCGGGATTGCCAAGGAGGAAATACTGCCCGCCCGCCGCGAAGAGGGCGTACGGATTGATCTTGAAGATCCGCTCTTCCCCGGCGCCCGTCCGGTCGTGATGCCATTTCCCGTCCGCTTCGTAGTGGTCCATGGCGCAGCGAATTTTCTTTTTCTCCGCGACGGCCCGGGTGAGGAGTTCCGCCGCCGGGCGCAGCCGCTCCGCCAGCTCCGATGCGTCCGCCCGCGGCACGTTCCGCGCCTGCACCGCGTCCGCCCGGACGTGCCGGCTCGGAAGCTGCCGCAGTTTCTCCAGGAGCTGCCGGACCCGGAGCGGCGGCAGGGGAGAGAACCGGAGCGCGTCGGCCAGCGCGTCCGCGTCCGCCCCGGATACGAGGTGTTTCCAATACCAGTCGAGGCTCATGGAGCCCTTCCGCCCGTGCATGGTGCGCTCCGCTTCCCGGCAGCACAGGGGGAAGCCCGCGTCCTGCAGACGCTGGAGGTTCCGCCGCACGGACTTCCGGTCCACCGTCATGCCGTAGCGCTCGTCCAGGAGCTCGAGGATGCGCTGCTGCGAGAGCGGATGGTCCTCGTCGGACTCCCGCCGCAGGATCTGGATGATGCGCACGATGAGGAGCGCCTTGCCCGTCTCTTTTCCGCCGCTTTCCGCCATGGTGCCTCCTCAGCGCAGCGCCCGGAAGCGCCGCCAGAGCCGCTCCGCCAGGACGGACGCCGCCGCCAGCGCCGACGCGGCCCGCCGGAAGGGCGCGCCTGCCAGCACGAGGGCGTCCACGAGGAGCGCGATGGCCGCGCCGCCCGCGATGTCCGACGGATAGTGGATGCCGGCGAAGATGCGCGCGCCGCCCATGAGCGCCGTGAGCGCCGCCAGGAGCTTCCCGCCGGGCATGCCGAGACGGATCATCACCGCGGAGACCACTGCGCCGTTCATAGTGTGGTTGCTCGGAAAAGCCGCGTTCGCCGCATGATCCGTGAAATTCCGGATATCGCTGTCCCGCACGAAGGGCCGGGGCCGCCGCCAGAGCTTCCCGATGCCAAAGGACAGGAGCGAGCACAGCGCGACGCCGCCCAGCGCGGTGAGCGCCGCCGTCCGACGGGCGATGCGCTCCTCCCGGCGCCCGCCGAACCAGAGCCACAGCCCGTACAGCACGAAAACGAGGGGCCCGAAGCGGGCGATCCCCCCGATGACCCGGTCTACGCGGGCGCATTTCCCGGACTGTCCGTTGAGCTTCTTCACGATCTGCAGCTCATCCATCGCGCTGTCCCTCCTTACTTTTCGTCCTGACTGCCGCGCTCTTTCTCCGCCGCGTCCCGCGCTTCCTTCATGCGCTTCCAGTAGCCCGTCCGGCGGAAGACCGCCGCCGCCGCGATGATGACGAGGCACAGCACGAGGAACGCATTCACCGCGGTCCAGCCGTCCACCCAGCCGATCTTGTATACCGTGTAGCCCGCCACGAGGACGAGCAGGATGTCTGTATTCATGATTCCCTCCCCTTGCCGTTTCCTTTATTGTACCATACGCCCCGCATCAAAAAAGAGCGGGACCCGCCCGCCCTCTTTCGAAGCCTTTATTTCTTTCCGGCCGCCATGCGCTGCCAGACCCAGCCGCCCGCGGCGACCAGCACCGTCATGCCGACCTTCAGCGCGAGGCCCCAGGACTCCGGCACGCCGAGGAAGGCGTCCGTGGCGATCATGCCGCCGGCCGCCCAGCCGATGACCAGGCTCCCCGCATAGATGATCCACGGGAAGCGGTTCATGACTTTCACCACCACGGTGCTGCCCACGATGATGATCGGCACCGAGATGAGCATGCCCACGATGACGAGGAACAGGTCGCCCTCCGTCGCGGCCACGACGGCCAGCACATTATCCAGACTCATGATGACATCAGCGATGACCACGGTCTGCACCGCGCCCCAGAACGTCGACTGCGACTCCACCTGGATCTCTTCCTTGCCCTGATGGCCGATGAGCTTCATGCCGATCCACAGCAGGATCACGCCGCCGATCGTCTTCAGATACGGCACCGCCAGCAGCCAGACCAGCACCGCCGCCAGCAGGAATCGCGCCAGGATGGCCCCCGCCGTGCCGAAGAGGATGACCTTCTTCTGCTGTTTCTCCGGCAGCCCTCTCGCCGCCATGCCGATAATGATGGAATTGTCCCCGCCGAGCGCCAGGTCCAGCAGAATGATCTGCGCGAAGACCCATGCGCTGCCCATGATGTCCATGACTGTCCTCCTAACTTTTTGTTACAACGGGAAACGGGATGAAATATATAAGAAAGGGGCGCCCCATGAGCGCTCCTCTTTCTCCGGTCTGTTCACTTGTCACGCAGACTGTCTGCGTTCCATCTTCTGCCAGATGAGGCCGCCTGCGGCGACCAGCACCGTCACGCCGATCTTCAGATACAGCGCATACGATTCCGGCAGGGCCATGTATTCGTCCGTGGCGATCATGCCGCCGGCCGCCCAGCCGATGACCAGGCTTCCGACCCAGATGATCCACGGGAAGCGGTCCATGATCTTCACGATGACCGTGCTGCCCAGGATGATGATTGGCACCGAGATGAGCATCCCGATGATGAGGAGTATCAGGTTTCCGTTCGTCGCCGCCACGATGGCGAGCACATTGTCCAGGCTCATGATGGCGTCGGCGATGATGACCGTCTGGATTGCGCCCCAGAACGTGGACTGCGCCGAGACGTTCACTTCTTCCTCCCGGCCCTGATGGCCGATGAGTTTCATGCCGATCCACAGCAGGACCAGCCCGCCGATCGTCTTCAGATACGGGATGGCCAGGAGCCACACAAGCACCGCCGCAAGGATGAAGCGCACCAGGATGGCCCCGGCGGAGCCAAAAAAGATGACTTTTTTCTGCAGATCGTGGGGCAGCCCTTTCGCCGCCATGCCGATGACGATGGAATTATCGCCGCCCAGCGCCAGATCCAGCAGAATCACCTGAAAAAACATCCAGGCGCCTTCCATAACATCCATGCGCTTTCCTCCTTCTCCTGTATTCGTTCTCCGCAGGGCGGATTATCCAATTCCCGCATACATCCTGCGTTTATTTATGCCATATATTTATTATGTCACATTTTGCACGCCGGAAAAAGACCTCTCCGGAAAATTCCCGCACGGCGCGCACAGAAAACAGGCGGCCGGTCATTCCGCCGGGAAATCCGTGTCCGTCTTGTCTGCTCCGCCGGCCGCCTGCTTCCGGCTCCGGCGGCTCGCCAGATGCTGCCAGAGGAAGCCGCCCACGGCCACGATGGCCGTCACGCCGATCTTCACATAGAGCCCCCATTCTTCGGGCAGGCCCAGGTGCGGGTCCGTGACGATCATGCCGCCGGCCGCCCAGCCGATGACGATGGAGCCGATGTAGATGATCTGGGGGAACTTATCCATGATCTTCACCACGATGGTGCTGCCCAGCATGATGATCGGCACCGAGATGAGCATCCCGGCCACGAGCATGCCCAGATGCTCGTTCGTCGCCGCCACGATGGCGAGTACGTTGTCCAGGCTCATGATGAAGTCCGCCAGCACGATGGTCTCCACCGCGCCCCAGAAGGTCGCTTTCGCCTCTACGTGCACATCTTCTTCCGAATTGCCCTCGCCGATGAGCTTCATGCCGATCCACACGAGGATCAGGCCGCCGATCGTCTTGAGGTACGGCACGGACAGGAGCCATACGATGATGGCCGCCAGCATGAACCGGGCCAGCACCGCGCCGCCCGCGCCGAATATGATGACTTTTTTCTGCTGATGCTGAGGCAGCCCCTTCGCCGCCATGCCGATGACGATGGAGTTGTCGCCGCCCAGCGCCAGATCCAGCAGGATCACCTGAAAGAACATCCAGGCGCCTTCCACGATTTCCATAAGCTTCCCTCCTCCGGCTGTCAATCCGCGGGTCCTGAAAAGGCCCGTCTGTCTGCTTGTACTGTGGCATCAGAAGACCGCCGGAAAAGAAATATAAAACCGATGGACGCGCTTTTATACACGGCTCCCGCTCTCTGTGCCTTATGCGTTCCTGTGTCTGAAATCGCCCGTTATTTGCCGGCGGGATGCTTCCGCGCCGCCTTGCGCTTCGCCATCTGCTGCCAGAGGAAGCCGCCCACGGCCACGACCGCCGTCACGCCGATCTTCACATAGAGCCCCCACTCTTCGGGCAGGCCCAGGTGCGGGTCTGTCACCATCATGCCGCCGGCCGCCCAGCCGATGACGACGGCCCCGATATAGATGATCTGGGGGAACTTGTCCATGATCTTCACCACGATGGTGCTGCCCAGCATGATGATCGGCACCGAAATGAGCATCCCCGCTACGAGGAGCTCCAGATTTTCATTCGTCGCCGCCACGATGGCGAGCACGTTGTCCAGGCTCATGATGAAGTCCGCCAGGATGATGGTCTCCACCGCGCCCCAGAAGGTCGTCTTCGCCTCCACGTGCACGTCGTCGTCGCCGCCCGTATCCTCTTCGCCGATGAGCTTCATGCCGATCCACACGAGGATCAGGCCGCCGATCGTCTTGAGGTACGGCACGGACAGGAGCCATACGATGATGGCCGCCAGCATGAACCGGGCCAGCACCGCGCCGCCCGCGCCGAACATGATGACCTTCTTCTGATGCTTCTCCGGAAGGCCTTTGGCCGCCATGCCGATAACAATGGAATTATCTCCGCCAAGAGACAGGTCTAGCAGAATCACCTGCAGGATCGCCAAGACATCTTGTGCCAAATCCATATCTGATCACCTGCATCCTGTATTACAATTCACACACACAGGGCACAACTTTTTATAAAATTATTGTACACCGAATCCGCCGCGCAAGGCACCCTGCGGGATGCCACAAATTTTCTTCAAAGGGATATGGAAATCTTATATACCACCCAGATTTTGTTATACCTCGCGCGCCGCACCCCCATATGCGGTAGGCCGGCCTTTCCTTCTTCGCCGCACCGGCAGCGGACCGGCAGGGCAGTCGGACAAGGCCCGCGGACCGGTCTACTGTCAAGTGCGCCGTCCGGTCCGCCGGGCCAAGCAAGCAAAAAGCCCCCTCGGATGAGGGAGCTTCCTGCCGCCAATATCTATTCAAGAAACGCGCTGACGGCTTTCCATTCCGCCGCCTGCTTTTTCATGAATGCGACTGCTTCCGCCGCTTCCTGCTGCTGGCGCGCCACCTGCTCCGGGCTGGTGCCGCCGTAGCTTCTGCGGTTCCTGACGCAGGTCTCGATGTCGATCGCGTCGTAGATGTCTTCGTCGAAGAGAGGGCTCATCGCCCGGAATTCGTCCAGGGTGAGGTCCTTCAGCACTTTATGCTGGGTGATGCACTGCTGCACCGCGCGGCCCACCACGGCGTGCGCCTTGCGGAAGGGGAGGCCCTTCTTCGCGAGGTAGTCCGCCATGTCCGTCGCATTGGAGAAGTCGCTCTCCAGCACGGCGCGGGTGTGCTCGCCGTTCACCGTCATGGTGCGGATCATGCCGGCGTAGATGTCGAGGGCGAAGCCGAGCGTGTCGATCGCGTCGAATACGCCTTCCTTGTCTTCCTGCATGTCCTTGTCATAGGCGAGCGGCAGGCCCTTCATCATGGTGAGGAGCGCCATCAGATGGCCGATGACGCGGCCCGTCTTGCCGCGGATGAGCTCGCAGATGTCGGGGTTCTTCTTCTGCGGCATGATGGAGCTGCCCGTGCAGTAGCCGTCGTCCAGCTCAATGAAATGGAATTCGCTCGTGCTCCACAGGATGAACTCTTCCGACAGGCGGGAGAGATGCACCATGCAGATGGAGGCAAACGACAGGAATTCCATGAGATAGTCCCGGTCGGACACGGCGTCCAGGCTGTTGCCGTAGCACTTCGAGAAATGAAGCGCCTCTGCCGTCTCCTGAGGATCGGTGGGGTACGTCGTGCCCGCCAGCGCGCATGCGCCGAGCGGCGACATATCCGCCATATAGAAACAGTCGTCCAGCCGGCGGAAGTCCCGCGCGAACATGGCGAAGTACGCCATCATGTGGTGCGAGAAGAGCACCGGCTGCGCCCGCTGCAGGTGGGTATACCCCGGCAGGATGACATCCTTGTATTTTTTCGAGATCTCGAGGAGCGCTTCTTCCACTTCGATGAGTTTTTCCGCAAGCCGGCCGATCTGGCGGCGCACGTACATGTGCGTATCCACCGCAGCCTGATCATTTCTGCTGCGCGCTGTGTGCAGCCTTGCTCCCGCATCGCCGATGGCGTCTGTGAGGCGCTTCTCCACATTCATGTGGATGTCTTCGAGCGCGACGGAAAAGGTGAATTCTCCGTCATCGATCTGTTTTCTGATGGTCTTGAGGCCGGAGGTGATGTCCTCCAGGTCCTTCTGAGAGATGATATGATGATTCGCGAGCATCGCCGCATGGGCGAGCGATCCCGCGATATCTTCCTTGTACATACGGCAGTCAAAGGAGATGGACGCATTGAAGTCCTGCGTCGATTTCTCCTCCGCTTTGGTGAAGCGGCCGCCCCACATGGCCTCGCTCATTTTTTGTTCTTTTCCATCATCAGGGCGCGGATGGTGAGCGGCAGCCCGAAGAGGTTGATGAAGCCCTGCGCGTCCGCCTGGTTGTACACGTCGTCCTCGCCGAAGGTGACGAATTCTTCGTTGTACAGGGAGTACGGGCTCTCTGCGCCGTGGGACATGATGTTGCCCTTGTAGAGGCGCAGCGTCACTTTGCCGGTGACCGTCTTGGAGGTCTCATCGGAGAAGGCCTGGAGCGCTTCGCGGAGCGGCGAGAACCACATGCCGTCGTAGACGAGGTCGCTGTATTTCACGGCCGCCATTTCCTTGAAGTGGAGCGTGTCCCGGTCGAGGCAGAGGTGCTCCAGTTCCTGATGCGCGTAGTAGAGGATGGATCCTGCCGGATTCTCGTAGACGCCGCGGGACTTCATGCCCACGAGGCGGTTCTCCACGATGTCGTCGATGCCGATGCCGTTGCGCGCGCCGATCTCGTTCAGCTTGTTCACCATGTCCACGCCGTCCAGCTTTTCGCCGTTCAGCGCGGTGGGGATGCCCTGTTCGAATTCGAGGGTCACGAGCTCCGGCTTGTCGGGCGCGTCTTCCGGATCGCAGGTCACGAGGAACATGTCCTTGTGCGGCGCGTTGGCCGGATTTTCCAGATCGTCCCCTTCATGGGAGAGGTGCCACATATTCCAGTCCATGGAGTACGGGTATTTCTGTTCTTTCTTTTCTTCTTCCGTCTGTTTCTCGTCGTAGAGATTGATCGGCACATTGTGCGCCGCCGCGTAGGCCATCGCGTCTTCGCGGGACTTGATGGTCCAGAGGCGCCACGGAGCGATGATCTTCAGGTGCGGGTTCAGCGCCTTGATGGTCAGTTCGAAGCGGACCTGGTCGTTGCCCTTGCCGGTCGCGCCGTGGGAGATTGCGTCCGCGCCGTACTTCTCCGCGGTCTCGACGAGGATCTTGCCGATGAGCGGGCGGGCGAAGGAGGTGCCCAGGAGGTACTTGCCTTCGTACTTGCCGTCCGCCTGGAGGACTTTGTATGCATAGTCTTCGATGAATTCTTTCCGCGCATCGACGGTGACCGCCACGGAAGCGCCGGAGTCCAGCGCCTTCTGATGGATAGCGTCGAAGTCTTCCGGCTGGCCGAGGTTGACGGTGCACGCGATGACTTCGCAGTCATAGGTCTCCTTCAGCCACGGAATGATGCAGGACGTGTCCAGTCCGCCGGAATATGCGAGAACTACTTTCTTTACTTCACTCATGATAAAGCCGCCTTTCTGTTTGTATTGGCTGATAGACATTGGCATGTCTTGGAACATGTGCTGATTATACAACAAGCTGCATAAATATGGCAATAGGGAAATGCGGATATTTTTCTGTTTTTCTGAATTTTTCCTATTTTCCCGCACATTGCAGGCTGCAGCCCCCGCCGCTGCCTCTGCATAGTCCGTGTATTTTCTGCATATTCTGAATACTGTGCACGCGAAAAGGCAGGGAGGATGTCCTCTCTGCCTTTCCCGTCACAGATGGTAATTGTAGTCTTCCTTCAGGGTGTGGATCGCGCCCCGGTCGCCGCGGAGGGCGGCCTTGATAAGCCAGGACATGGCGAGCCGCTCGTCCTGTTCGATGCCCTCGCCCCGTTCGTAGGCATAGCCCAGGCGCGCCATGGCGAAAGGCTCGCCCGCTTCCGCCGCGGAGCGGTAGCACTCCACCGCTTTCCCGATGTCCGCTTCCGTGCCGATGCCCGCTTCCCAGCAGAGGCCGAGGGACGCCCGCGCCCGGGGGAGACCGTTCCGGTCGGCCCGCTGGAAGCACCGGAAGGCCCGCTCCGCGTGGCCCGGCCGGCGGACCCGCCCGCGGTAGGTCTCGCCCAGGAGGAGGAACGCCTCGGGATTGCCCAGCCGCTCCGCCTCGTCCGCCATGGCTTCGGCCCGGTCGTCGTCCACGGTGCCCGCCGCGCCGGAGGCGTATTCCGCCGCCGCCACGGTGAGGAACGTGCGGAGCGTGGCCCGGCCGTCATCGGTGCCCGCTTCGGCCCCTTTCCGGATCCACGCCTCCGCCTTTTCCAGATCTTTCGGCACGGTGCCGCCCTGCGCGTAGAAGAGGCCCGTCATGAGCATGGCGTCGCTCCAGCCCCGCTCCGCCGCGAGGAGGTAGTACCGGAACGCCTTCTCCGCATTCACCCGGCCGAAGGCCCCTTCGTCGTACATGCGGCCCAGGCAGGCCGCCGCTTCGGCGCTCCCCGCGTCGGACGCCTTCTCGAAATTCTTCCGGGCCTTCCGCACGTTCGGCTTCGCCCCGCCGATGCCGCGGGCATAGAGCTTCCCCAGGAGGAGGCACGCCTCGCGGTCCCCGTATTCAGCGCTTGCCTCGTAGCAGAGCCGGGCTTTCTCCTCATCCTTCGGCACGCCGCGGCCCTCCTCGAAGCGGCGGCCGATGGCGCAGATCTCCGCGGCGCCTTCCCGAGCGCCCATGTTCGCCGCCTTGCGGAAATAGGCCACGGCCTCGTCCCACCGTTCCAGATGGACAGAGTCCTGCCCCATGGCGTAGTAGTATTCGAGCATGCGGTCGGAAGGCATGGCAGTATCCTCCTTATATACAGACGGGGAAACGGGGACGGTTTACCGGAATTCGCTCACCAGATCTTCGAAGAGCTCGGGAGACGGCTTTTCCACATGGTCCACGAGGCGGCGGTCGCCGGCCGGCGTGATCTGATCGAAGGCCGCCACGCCCTTTTCCTCATAGATGACGCCGGTGACGAGGCTGTCCGTCTCGGCGAGCAGATGGAACGCCGCGCCCATGTCGGCCGGATTGTAATTCGGGTGCAGGTCCTCCACCTTTTTCAGATGGCTCTGGTACCAGTCCACCGTGTTGAATTTATTGAAGGACACGCAGGGCGTGAAGATATTGACATAGGAGAAGCCCCTGTGGTCGACGGCCTTCTCGATGATATCCATCATCTGCTTGCCGTCGATGGCGAAGGTCTGCGCCACGAAGGTGCATCCCGAGGCGATGGCCATGCCGAGCACGTTGAGCGGCGTCTCGGGGTTGCCGTCCGGCGTGGTCTTCGTGACGAAGCCCTTGCTGGACGCCGGGCTGGTCTGCCCTTTCGTGAGGCCGTACACCTGATTGTCGAAGACGAGATAGGTGATGTCCATATTGCGCTTCATCGCGTGGATCATGTGGCCGAGGCCGATGGCGTAGGAGTCGCCGTCGCCGGAGCAGACGATCATGTGCATGTCCTTGTTGGCGCACTTGATGCCCTGCGCGAAGGGCAGCGACCGGCCGTGCGTGGTGTGCGCGCCATAGCAGTACTGGTAGCCGCCGATGCGGGAGGAGCAGCCGATGCCGGAGATGAGGGCGATGTCCTCGAAGGCCCAGCCCTTCTTCGCGCAGATGGCGGAGATGGCGTTCTGGATGCCGTAGTCGCCGCAGCCGGGGCACCAGTTCGGAATGATTCTGTTTTTATACTCTCTCGGTGACGCCATGATCAGAGGACCTCCTTTGCTTTCTTTGCGATAGTGGATGCGACGAAGGGCGTGCCGTCATACTGCAGGAGCGACAGCAGCTTTTCGTGGCAGTCGAAGTGGGAAGCAAAGAGCTCCCGGAGCTGCGCGGTGAGATTTTCTTCGACGATGAGGATTTTCTTCGCCCCCTCGACGTACGGGCGGAGCTCCTCTTCCGGGAAGGGCGAGAGGAGGCGCAGGTGGAGATGGTTGATCTTTTTGCCCGTGTCTTTCAGCATGTCGACGGCCTCGTCGATCGCGCCGCCCGTGGAGGTGACGCCCACGATGAGGAGATCCGCGTCCGTGTCTTCCTCATTGACGAAGAACGGCTGGATGGCCTTCGATACGGTGCGGAACTTGCGGTGGCGCTTCTCCATGCCCGTCACGCGGTCCGCCTGGCCTTCGGCGGGCTTGCCGAACGCGTTGTGCTCGAGCCCCGTGGAGAGGAACATGCCGTTCGCCACGCCGGGGATGGTGCGCACGGAGATGCCGTCTTCGCTGTCGGCGAAGCGGTGGAAATATTCGGCCTTCGGCAGCTCCGGCAGGCCCTCGCGGACGAGCTTGCCCCGGCGGATCGGGACGCGCTCCGCGTCGAAGGCGGGCACGGACTGCTTGCACATGCCGAATTCGAGGTCGGAGAGCAGGATGACCGGCGTCTGGTATTCTTCCGCCAGGTTGAACGCCTCCTGGGTGATGTAGAAGCAGTCTTCGATGCTGGCGGCGGCGAGGACGATCTTCTCCGCGTCGCCGTGGCCCGCGCCGATGGCGTAGCGGATGTCGCTCTGCTCGACTTTCGTCGCCATGCCCGTGGACGGGCCGGCGCGCATCACGTCGATGATGACCACGGGGATCTCCGCCATGGCCGCCATGGAGATGGATTCCGCCATGAGGGAGAGCCCGGGGCCGCTGGTGGCGGTGAAGGCGCGCACGCCCGCGTAGCCCGCGCCCATGGCCATCATGCACGAGGAGAGCTCGTCTTCCGTCTGGACGACAGTGCCTTTGATCTTGTGCATCACCTTGATCATGTATTCCATGATCTCCGACGCCGGGGTAATCGGGTAGGACGCCATGAAGCGGCTGCCCGCGGCGATGGCGCCGAGCGCGGCGGCTTCATTGCCGAGGAGATAGAGCTGCTCGGATTTTTCCGGCGCGGCGAGGCGGCCGATGGAGTCCGAGCCCTGCACCGCTTCCACCGCGGTGTCGTAGCCCTCGATGAAGACATGCTTGTTGTTCTCGACGACGGCCTCACCCTTCTTGCCGAAGCGGTCGGCGATGAACTGGAAGAACGGCTCCTTCGGGAATCCGAGGATGCCCGCGGACATGCCGAGCGCGGCGATGTTCTTCATCTGAATGGAGCCGTGCGCCTTGGCGATCTCCGTGATGGGCAGCGCCAGGAAGATGCGGCCCGTGTGGGCTTCCCATTTCGGATGGAAGGCCTGGTCGGCGATGATGACGCCCCCTTCGCGCACTTCTTCCCCGTGCTTGTCGATCGTCTCCTGATCGAGCGCGACCAGGCAGTCCACGCTCTCGCCGATGGTGGCTACGCGGTGCGCCGCGGAGATGCGGAGCGCGATGGTGGTGTGGCCGCCCTTGATGCGGGACGCGAAGAGGCGCTGGCTGAAGAGGGAGTAGCCCTCCTGCGCCAGCACGCGGCCGAGGATCTCGCCGCAGGACTCGACGCCCTGCCCCTGCTGTCCGCCCATTTTCCAGATAAAATCACGTTTCGTTTCCAATTTCTGCCTCCTTTTTGCGCACAAAGACAGACCGCGCCTGCGTCCTGTACCGCGCCCTTGCGGCCGGCCTCCCGGAGGAGTCCCCCTATGAATTTGTGCCAATGAAGCCGCCGCGGGGCGGCTCCGGAATTGCTGCCTTTATTATATCTGCTGGTCATGATTCAGTCTATAAAATGCAAAGAAAAATCCGTTTTTCCCGCGGGAAAATTTTACAGACTTTACACGGCGCGGGAAAACGGGCGCAGAAAAAGCACCCGGTCTCCCGGATGCTTCCCTTCACACGCCGCGCATATCCGGCGGCCAGATGACTTTGTGGAGCTGCACCTGCACGGTCACGTCCGCGAGCTGCTTCTCCCGCACGAATTCCACGAGCGCCCGCGGCTCGATCTGCCCGAAGACGGGCGACACGTAGACCCGCGGCGCGCCGGGCCCCGAGAGCCGGCGGCGCACCACGCGCTCCATGGCGCACAGGTCGCGCCGGCTCCCCACGACGAACTTCACCACGTCGCAGGCGGCGAGGCGCGCGAAGTTCTCCTCCCGCATGGCCCCTTCCATGCCCGAATCAGGGCACTTCCAGTCCATCGTGTAGAACAGATGCGGCGGCCGCCGTTCCAGGAGCGGCACCGCGCCGTTCGTCTCGACGTTGCACTCATACCCCTCTTCGCCGAGCGCGGCGCACAGGGAGGCGATGGGCTGGAGGAGCGGCTCGCCGCCGGTGAGGGTCACCCGCTTCCACGGGTATGCGCGGATGCGGGCGAGGAGCTCGTCCTCCGTGAGCCGCTCCGCCGCGTCCTCCTCCCGGAGCGCGTAGGCGGTATCGCAGTAGGAGCACCGCAGGTTGCACCCCGCGAAGCGCACGAACGTGGCCATGAGGCCGGTGCGCTTCCCTTCGCCGTCGATGCTGTCGAAGATTTCCGCGATGGGGAATTTATTTTTCATAGATGGCCAGGTTCCCTTCCGACTCGCGCACCGCCACGCGCACGCAGTGCGGCAGCTGGTCGGCGATCCACTTCGCGATGTTCTCTGCCGTGGGATTGAGCCCGCCCAGCACGTCGTTGAGGTATGCGTGGTCGAGCCGCATCACCACGTCCTTGATGCGGGAAAAATCGAGCACCATGCCGTTCTCGTCGAGGGTCTCGCTCCGGAGCGTCACTTCGATCTTCCAGTTGTGCCCGTGGATGCGGGAGCACTTCGACGGATAGGGGAGCTTGAGCTGATGGGCCCCGCTCACTTCCACAGTCTTCACTACGGTATACATCATTTCACCTCCAGCGCCGGATCTTTCACGCCGTTCGCCGCGAAGGCCGCCGCGCGGTCCCGGCAGGTGCCGCACTGGCCGCACGGCCGGTCGCCGCCTTCGTAGCAGCTCCACGTGAGCTCGTAGGGCACATGGAGCCGGAGCCCCTCCGCGACCACCGCCGCCTTGCCCACGCCCGCGAAGGGCGCGGCGAGACGGACTTTCCCGTACGTGCCGATGGAGACGGCCTCGCCCATGGCGCGGAGGAAGCCTTCGCTGCAGTCCGCGTAAGCGTTCCCCGCCGCGTCGTCCGCGTGCGCCCCGAGATAGATGTCCACCTCGTCGTCCGGGTAGATCGACGTCGCGAGCGCCGCCGCCGCGGACAGCATGAGGCCGTTCCGGAAGGGCACGTACGTCGTGACCCGGCCGTCCGGCCGCTCCGCGGTCTGCTCGGCGTAGCTCTTGTGCTCGATGGCCTGCGTGGAGCCTTCGAGGAGCGCGCAGTCGGAGTATTTCATGATCTCCGACAGGTCGAATTCGTAATGGCGGAGCCCGTAGTAAGCGGCGATCTTCCGCGCCGCCTCGAGCTCTTTCCGGTGTTTCTGCCCATAAAAAATGGATGCCGTAGACACATTCTCCGCACCCAGTTTTTCCACAGCGACCGCGATGCACGTGGTGGAGTCCACGCCGCCGCTGGACAGTATGACTGCTTTCTGCATTTTTCCCTCCTGTTTTTTATAGTTGGTTCTCAGAAAAGACAACTTGCGCGCCGGAGCGCGCGAAAAGAACGAATGTATTATACCACAGGCCGCACCTCTGTGAGAAACGCGCAGAAAAGCCGCCTCTCCGGAGAGAAGCGGCGGACGGTCAGATGTCATAGGGGTACTCCGTCGGGTCGAGGCCGTAGCGGTTCGCCCCGTGCGTGCCGTGCTTGAAGAGAAGGTACAGCCCGACCGCGATATTCAGCACGGGCAGGCAGACGGCGATCCAGAAGGGCCACGGTTCCCGCCCGAGGTCGTGCGCCCGGCGCGACACGAGTGAGAGGAGCGACCACAGGATGGGCAGGTACAGCACGGCCAGCCACACCACGTGGTGCGTGATGGCGTACACCGCGCCCATGAGGAGGTACACCGGGAGCACGCGCAGGAAGTAGCGCATGCGGTTCAGCCGTCCTTCGAAGGTGAACCACATCCCCTTCACGGACTTGTCCGTAAAGCCGTCCGCCGTCCGATACGCGGCCTGCTGTTTTTCCCACTGCTCGACTTCCATGGCGATCCCCCGTTTCTTTTCTGCCGGCTGTTTTCTTTCATCCTATCGCAGGTGTGTAAAGTTTCCGTCAAGAAAATTGACAAAACACAAAAAAGCACAGACAATGCCGTGCTTTTTTCGTTTTTACATTCCTTACAGATCGAGGTTCGTCACGTTCTTCGCGTTCTCCTCGATGAATTTCCGGCGGGGCTCCACTTTGTCTCCCATGAGTATGGTGAAGAGCCGATCCGCTTCCACTGCGTCGGTGAGCTTTACCTGCAGCATGACGCGCTGCTCCGGATTCATGGTGGTGTCCCAGAGCTGCTCCGGATTCATCTCGCCGAGGCCTTTGTAGCGCTGGATGGTGCAGCCTTCGAGGCCGATCTTCGCCAGGAGTTCGTTCTGCTCGTCGTCGTCGTAGGTGTAGTACTTCGAGCGGCCTTTTTTCACCTGGTAGAGCGGCGGCTGGGCGATGTACACGTGCCCTTCGGTGATGAGGCGCGGCATGTACCGGTAGAAGAAGGTCAGGAGAAGCGTGCGGATGTGCGCGCCGTCCACATCGGCATCGGTCATGATGATGATCTTGTCGTAGCGGAGCTTGTCCATATTGAAATCGTCGCCGATGCCCGTGCCGAAGGCCATGATCATCGTGCCGATGGTCTCGCTGGAGAGGACACGGTCGATGCGGGCCTTCTCCACGTTGAGGATCTTGCCGCGGAGCGGGAGGATCGCCTGGTACCGGCGGTCGCGGCCGGATTTCGCGCTGCCCCCTGCGGAGTCCCCTTCGACGATGTAGATCTCGGTGAGCTTCGGGTCGCGTTCGGTGCAGTCCGCGAGCTTGCCCGGCAGGCTGGAGATCTCGAGGGCGTCCTTGCGGCGGGCGAGGGCCTTCGCCTTCTTCGCCGCTTCCCGCGCGCGCCGCGCGAGGAGGCTCTTCTCGATGATGGCTTTCGCGTCCACCGGGTTCTCCGCGAAGAATTCCTGCAGGCCTTCGCTCACGATGCCGTCCACGATGCCCTTCACTTCGGAGTTGCCCAGCTTCGTTTTCGTCTGCCCCTCGAACTGCGGGTTCGGCACCTTCACGCTGATGACGCATGTGAGGCCTTCCCGCACGTCGTCGCCGGAGAGATTCTCCTCGCTCGACTTGAGGAAATTGTTCGCCCGAGCGTAGTTGTTGATGACGCGGGTGAGCGCCGCGCGGAAGCCCGCCAGATGCATGCCGCCTTCCACCGTGTTGATGTCGTTCACGAAGGTGTACATGTTCTCGCTGTAGCCGTCCTGGTACTGCATGGCGATGTCCACGATGACCCGGTCCTTCTCCCCTTCAAAGGAGATGACCTTCTGGTTGATCAGGTCCTTGCCCTCGTTCAGGTACTGCACGTATTCCGTGATGCCGCCGGCGTAGCTGAACTGCACTTCCTGCTCGCGGCCGGCGCGCCTATCCGTGAGGGTGATGGTGAGGCCTTTATTGAGGAACGCCAGCTCGCGCATGCGCTCTTTCAGCACGTCGTAGTCGAAATCGGTGCCTTCCTTGAAGATCTCCGGGTCGGGCAGGAAGGTGACGGACGTGCCGGTGTCCTTCGCCTTGCCCACGATCTTCATGTCTTCGGTCTTCTCGCCGCGGGAGAAGGCCATCTCGTAGATGTGGCCGTTCCGCTTGACCTTCACGCGGGTCCACACGGTGAGGGCGTTCACCACGGAGATGCCCACGCCGTGGAGGCCTCCGGAGATGGGGTAGCCGTCGCCGCCGAACTTGCCGCCCGCGTGGAGCACGGTGAGCACCACTTCCATGGCGGGCTTGCCCGTCTCGTGCATGTCCGTGGGGATGCCGCGGCCGTTGTCGTTCACGGTGCAGCTCCCGTCCTCATTGATGGTCACCTCGATGTGGGTGCAGTAGCCGGCGAGCGCCTCGTCGATGCTGTTGTCCACCACTTCGTACACCAGATGATGGAGGCCGCGGCTCGACGTGGAGCCGATGTACATCCCCGGGCGGAGACGCACCGCCTCGAGGCCTTCCAGCACGCGGATATCCTTCGCGCCGTAATTCTTCGCGCCTCGTTCCTCCTCCTGATGCGACTGGATTTCATGGATCTCTTCGCTCATATAGTTCTCCCATAGGCAAAAAAGAGCAGCCGCGCCGCGCAGGGTGGCCGCTGTGTGTCTTATATATATTCCTATATATTATACCATAGCCTTTCCCGTTTCGCTGTAAAAACTCCCGCCCCGCCGCGGGGATATGGTAAGATAATAGGAAATGGATCGGACGGGAGGCGGGTCATGAAGAAACTGTTAGTGCTGCTGCTCCTCCTGGCGGCGGCCTGGGGATTTTACGAAGGATCGGACGAGAGCGGCGCCATCCGGCCGCAGCACAGCGCGCCGGCGGAGGAAGCGGCTCCGTCTTCCGGCGGACTGGGCGAATGGTTCCGCACGATTGCCGCGGGGCTCACGGGCCTGCCGCTGGAGGACCTCCTCCCCGCCGGCGGCGCGCCGCGGGAGGAGACGCCCCCGCCGCCCCGGACGGACGCGCCCGCGGAGACCGGGGACGCCCCGTCAGTCTTCCAGGACCTGCGGGACCTCACCCATTTCCAGGACGCGCTCGAGAGCCGCCTCGACCGCTCGCGCTTCGTCCCCTCCGAAGACATCCCGCCGCTCCTGAAGCAGGCGGTGGTCGCCGCCGAGGACCGGCGCTTCTACGAGCACGGCGCCATCGACCTGATGAGCGTCGTCCGCGCGGCCGCGGCGAACTACATGGCCGGCACCACCGTGGAAGGGGGCAGCACGCTCTCCCAGCAGACGGTGAAGAACGTCTTCCTCTCGGGAGAGCGCACCATGACGCGGAAGGTGCGCGAATTTTTCCTCGCGGTGCAGCTGGAGAAATACTACACGAAAGACCAGATTCTCGAAATCTATCTCAACACCATCTACTTCGGCCACGGCGCGTACGGCGTCGGCGAAGCGTGCCGCACCTATTTCGGCTGCGAGCCGAAGGATCTGACGCTTGCCCAGTGCGCGATGATCGCCGGCCTCCCGCAGGCCCCGTCGGCGTACGACCCCATCGACCATCCGGAGGAAGCGAAGAAGCGCATGTCCATCGTGCTCATGCTCATGGCCCGCGAAGGGTACATCTCCCCGGAAGAAGCGGCGAAGGCCGCCATGACTTCTCTCCTTGAATGAACGCCCGCCCGCAGAGGGCGGGATTTTTTTGCACCATCCTTCCGGCCGGGCAATGCTCTCGGAGCATGGGCTGCCCGCGGAAAGAGGTATTGGCTATTCCCCGCCCGGTCTCCTACAATGAAATCATACAGAAACCCGTGATCTCAGAAAGGAGAATCCCTCATGAAACTTTCCAGAGCTCTCTGCACCGCCCTCGTCTGCGGCGCGGCGTGCGGCCTCTTCGGCGGCGCCGCCTCCGCCGCCAATACCGCCGTCCCGCAGCCCATGCCGCTCGCCGAGACGGGCGACCTCTCCCGCGGCGCGGACAATTTCTACGTGAGCGATGCGCTCGATTCCGAAGTGGTGACCTTCCGCAATATTTACCAGATGAAGGTGGAGGGGACGCTCTTCACCCCGAAGGGCATGGACCGCACGGCCCGCCTCCCCGCGGTCATCGTGGGCCATCCCATGGGCGCGGTGCGCGAGCAGAGCGCCAATCTCTACGCGCAGAAGCTCGCCGAGCAGGGCTTCGTGACGCTCTCGGTGGACCTGTCCTTCTGGGGCGGCTCCGACGGCACGCCGAGGAACGCGGTGGACCCCACGGTCTACGCGGAGACCTTCAGCGCCGCCGTGGACTATCTGGACACGCTCCCCTTCGTGGATAAGGACCGTATCGGCGTCCTGGGCATCTGCGGCAGCGGCAGCTACGCCGTGGCCGAGGCGAAGATCGACCCGCGCCTGAAAGCCGTCGCCACGGTGAGCATGTACGATATGGGCAAGGCCACCCGCTCCGGCCTCCATGAGAGCCAGACCCTCGCCCAGCGGAAAGCCATCCTCGCCGAGGCGGCCGCTCAGCGCGACGCGGAGTACGCCGGCGCTCCCGCAGCCTACACGAGCGGCACGCCGGAGCACGTGGACGAGCATTCCTCGCCCATCGAGAAGGAATTCTACGACTACTACCGCACCCGCCGCGGCGCGTCGCCCCGCACGAACACCCACCCGCTCCTCACGAGCAACGTGAAGCTCATGAATTTCTATCCCTTCGCGGATATCGACACCATCTCGCCCCGGCCGCTCCTCTTCATCGCCGGGGAGGACGCGCACTCCCGTGAATTCAGCGAGGACGCGTACCGCCTCGCCGCCGAGCCGAAGGAACTGGTGCTCGTGCCGGACGCGGGCCACGTGGACCTCTACGACCGCGTGGACGTCATCCCCTGGGAAAAACTCTTCGACTTCTTCGGGCAGTATCTCAAAAAATAAATCTATCCTTTTTCCGGAAGCCGCCGCGCCCTCGCCGGGCCGGCGGTTTTCCGCGCGCCCGTGCTATAATGAAAGCGCCTCACAGGCGCTCTCCTTCGGACTTTCAATCCGCTGCGGAAGCGGGAGACTGATGGGCAGAAAGGACAGATTATTATGACAGACAGAAAGAAAGTGGTGGTGGCGCTCTCGGGCGGCGTGGACTCCACGCTCACCGCGCGCCTCCTCATGGACGCGGGGTACGACGTGGCCGCCGCCACCATGCGCCAGTACGACGGGCAGGACACGTCCGACGCGGAGGCCATGGCGGCCTGGCTCGGCATCCCCCACGAGATCTTCGACGTGCGGGACACTTACCGGGACGTGGTGCTCCGCTATTTCATCGATTCCTATGCGGCGGGCCGCACGCCCAATCCGTGCATGGTGTGCGACTTCCGCATCAAGTTCGGCCTCTTTTACGATGAGGCGCGCGCCCGCTTCGGCGCGGACTATTTCGCCACCGGCCACTACGCGCGCATCCTCTGGGACGCGGACCGGCAGAAATACGCCGTCCACAAGGGCTTCGACGCGGCGAAGGACCAGTCCTACATGATGTACCACCTCACGCAGGACCAGCTCGCGCACATCCTCTTCCCGCTGGGCCGCTTCACGAAGCAGGAGACGCGGCGGCTCTCCGAGGAGAAAGGACTCCCCACGTGGGACAAGGCGGAGAGCCAGGACATGTGCTTCCTCGCGGCGGGCGACTCGTACAAGGACTACCTCCGGAAGCATGCGCCGGCCATCTTCCGCCCGGGGGACATCACGGACAGAAAAGGCCGCGTGCTCGGCCGGCACCGGGGCCTCCCGTGCTACACCATCGGCCAGCGGAAAGGCCTGGGCATCGCCGCGAAGACGCCGCTCTACGTGACGGTCCTCGACGCGAAGGCGAACCGCGTCATCGTCGGGCCGAACGAAGACCTCTTCCGCACGCGCCTCCTCGCGGGGGACCTCGCCTTCACCGACGGGGCCGCGCCGGGGACGGCCTTCTCCTGCGAGGCGAAGATCCGCTACGGCATGCGTCCCGCGGCGGCTTCCGTCGCGCTCCAGCCGGACGGCCGGGCAGTGGTCTCCTTCCATGACGCCCAGCGCGCCGTCACGCCGGGGCAGTCGGTCGTCTTCTACGACGGAGACCGGCTCATCGGCGGCGGGGAGATCCTCCGCCCGCTCTGAATCCCTGCGGGAAGCGCCCTCCGGGGCGCTTTTTTGGCGGAAATCCCCGGGATTTTACACGCCTCATACACACCGCCGCTATACTGAAGGCAGAACCGTCAATTTCGTTTGACAAAAAGGAGTCCGCCCATGCCCTTTGAATGCTGGTTTCTCCGCTGGATGCGCCACTACACGAAGAGCCGCTTCGGCGACTGGTTCATGCCCCGCGCGACCCATCTCGGCGACTACGGCGCGCTGTGGATCGCCATGGCGCTCGTCATGCTCTTCTTCCGCCGCACGCGGCGGCCCGCGGTGCAGATGCTCCTCACGCTCGCCGTGGAGAGCCTTCTCTGCAATACGCTCCTGAAGCCGCTCATCGGGCGGCCCCGGCCGTACGAGCTCTCCTCGAAGGTGCGTCCCCTCATCGACCCGCCCACGGACCGGTCCTTCCCCTCGGGCCACACGGCGTCCTCCATCGCCGCCGCCATGAGCCTATGGCTCGCGGGCTCGCCCCTGTGGAAAGCGGCGCTCCCGGCGGCGCTCCTCATCGCGTGGTCCCGCATGTACATCTGCGTGCACTTCGTGACGGACATCCTCGGCGGCATCGGCGCAGGCCTCCTCTCCGCCGTCATGGGGGACGCCCTCATGCGGTTCATCACCCGGGACAATAAAAAATAAAATCCGCGCAAAAAAAGAACGGCTTCCGCCGTTCCTTTTCTTTTGTCACGAATGGCCCCGCCGCACGGCGAGAAGCCGCGCCGCCGGATCGAGCGCCCGCGCCGCCGCGCAGAAGAGCAGTACCTGCACGGGCGGCCAGAGGAGATTCTTCACCAGCCGCGGCAGGAAGAACGCCTCCCACGCCCGGCTGTAGAAGAGCGAGAGCCACATCGTCTGCAGGCCCAGATTCACGACCGCCGCCACGAGGAAGAACGCCAGCGCCGTGCGGCGCACCGTCACGGCATGGCCGTGGAGCACCGCCCCGAAGAGGAAGCCCGTGGCGAAGTCCGTCAAGAGGAATCCCGGGAAGAACGGCCCCAGCCCGAAGACGGCCGTGCCGAGGAAGCCCGCCGCGGCCGTCATGAGCCCCGCCGCCGCGCCGCCGAAGTACAGCCCGCACAGCGCGATGGGCAGGAAGCTGAAGCTCAACCGGAGGAAGGCCGTCTGGATGGCGAAGACGAACGTGAGGAGGAGCGTCGCCGCCGTGAAGAGGCCGAGGAAGACGAAGCGCCTCGCCGAAACTGAATCCAATAAAAAAACACCTCCTGTGCCCGTTCTCGCACGCGGAGGCGTCCGGCAGCGGGATGCGGCGGCCGCACCGCGGGCAAAGCCCTTCGTCCCGGCGGCAAACTCCCCGTCCGCCCGGCACTTCACGCGCAGCCGCTTACTCTGCAAAAAATTTCTTCTATTATACCACGCCCGCCCGGCCCGCGCCGGACAGCCAAAATCCCCCGCGCCGCGAAAGCGCAGGGGGCTTTTTATTTCTTTCTCACGGGCACCGGCTCAGAATGCGCCAGCCAGCGCCGCCGCGCGGGCGCAGCCATCTGTCTTCTCGATGTCTCCCGCTTCGAGGACCCCCGGCACGAGGACCTCGCCTGCCATCCGCCACCCGAGGAACGCGGCGCTCCGCTCGAGGGGAATGCGCACGCCGTCCATCACTGCTTCGTCCGCCTCTCCGCAGCAGGCGATGAGAGCGCAGTCTTTGCCGCGGATCTCTTTGCCGCCCACCACGAAGGCATACAGATGGTCGATGACTGCCTTGATCTGCGAAGGGATAGAGTACCAGTACGTAGGCGTTGCGAAGACGACCGCATCCGCTTCGAGGATGGCCGGTGCCATCGAATTGAACGCCTCGTCGAAAGCGCAGGCCCGTCCCGTGCGGTAGCAACCGTTACATCCGCGGCAGCCCGTGAGCGGCAGAAACGCCGCATCGAAGCGGGTGACCGCATGGCCTTTCGCTTCCGCAGCCTCTATAAATGCGCGGACCATGGCAAAACTGTTCCCATTTCTGCGGGGGCTCCCGGTAATGACGATGATGTTCTTTCCCATGATGAGGACCTCCTTTTCTTTTCAGACCAATACGTTTTCCTTCAGTATACCGGAGAGGCGGCACAGCACAAGTACGCACAAAAAATGCGGTACTTACGAAGAAGGAAGCGGCCATAAAAAATCCCCCGCGCCGTGAAAGCACAGGGGATTTTATATCATTTTCTCACGGAAGGGGTACCGCGGGGCCGGCCCGCTTCCCGCCGGCATAGGCCCCGCTCGTAGTAGGGGCACCCGCAGCAGGCTCCGCGGGCTTTTTTCTTCCGCCGCCTGATACGCCGGAGCGCCCACAGCACGTAGGCCAGCAGGAGGAGACCGATGACTGCCGCTGCCATGGCCGCGCCTCACAGGAAGAAGAGGCGGCCGATCTGGTAGACGCAGAAGGTGACCGCCCAAGCTACCGCGAGCTGGAAGCAGGCGGTGAAGCCCATCCACGCCCAGCTCCCGGACTCCTTGCGGATGGTGGCAAGCGCCGCCGCGCAGGGGATGTAGAGCAGGCAGAAGAGCATGAGGCAGAACGCGTTGAACGGGCCGAAGCCGATGGCCTCGAGGGAGGCCGCGAAGGCCGCCATGCCCTCGGGGGAGCTGGCGTTCACCACACCGAAGAGCACGGCGCAGCTCGAGACAACCACTTCCTTCGCGGAGATGCCCGCGATGAGCGCCACGGCGATCTGCCAGAAGCCGAGGCCGATGGGGGCGAAGACCGGCGTGAGGAATTTCCCGATGTCCGCGCCGAAGCTCTCGCTCATGTCCGGGGAGTACCCCGCGGGCCCGAAGTTGAGGAGCCCCCAGATGAGGAGCGTCGCCACGAAGATGGTGGTGCCCGCCTTGTCGAGGTAGTCCTTCACCTTTTCCCACACGTAGATGGAGACGGTGCGCGCGTCGGGCAGCTTGTACTCCGGCAGCTCGATCATGAGGTAGTTCACGCTCTTCTTCCGGTCGAGCTCGTGGATGATCCACGACACGGCGATGGCCACCACGATGCCGATGAGGTACATGGAATACGCCGCGATCATCGCTTCATCGCCGAAGAACATCTCCGAGAAGAGGATGTAGATGGTGAGGCGGGCGTTGCAGCTCATGAAGGGCGTCACGAGCATGACCTTGTACCGGTCGCGCACGTTTTCCAGCGCCCGGGAGGCCATGATGGCCGGCACGGTGCAGCCGAAGCCGAGGAGCATGGGGATGAAAGCCTTGCCCGAGAGGCCGAGCCGGCTCATGATGCCCTCCATGACGTAGGCCACGCGGGCCATGTACCCGCTGTCCTCCAGGAGCGCCAGACACAGGAAGAGGATGAGGATATTCGGCAGGAAGGTGACGATGGTGCCCACGCCGCCGATGATGCCGTCCACCACGAGCGAGGTCATCATGTCCCCCGCGTGGAGCGCCGCCAGGCCCGCCGCCGCGCCGCCGGAGATCCAGTCGATGGCCTCCTCGAAGCCGCCCTTGATCCAGTCGCCCACGGTGAAGGTGAGGAAGAAGATCACCGCCATGATGGCGAGGAAGACGGGGATGCCCCACACGTTGCTCGTGAGCACCCGGTCGGCCCGCTCGGTGAGCATGTCCTGCTTCTCCTTGTGGAGCAGCACCTCGCCGATGACTTCGCCGATGAAATCGTATTTCTGGTTGATGATGTCCGACTCGTAGCTCCGGTCCAGCACGTCCGGCAGGTCCACGGGATAGTTCTCCGTGATTTCCCGGTCCCGCTCGAGGAGCTTCAGCGCGTACCACCGGTAGTTCGTAAGGCCCGGGTACTTCGCCTGGAGCGCGGGGATGATCTGGTCGATCTTGTCCTCGATGGCGTCGGAGTAGACCATGGCGTACTCGGCGTGATGGTCGTGCCTATGCTTCGACGTCCATTTGTGGTCGTGCACGATCCGGTCCGGCTTCGTGTGGCCCACATGGTGCACCGCCGCGTGGAGCAGCACGTCCAGCCCGCGCCGCTGCCGGGCCGACACCGGGATGACCGGGATGCCGAGCATTTCCGGCAGGCGGTGCAGGTCGAGCTCCATGCCGCGCTTCATGACGATATCCATCATGTTGAGCGCGAGCACCACGGGCTTGCCCAGCTCGAGGAGCTGGAGCGTCAGGTAGAGGCTCCGCTCGAGCGAAGACGCGTCCGCCACATTGATGATGACGTCCACGTCGCCCGACAGGATGAACTGCCGCGCCACGGTCTCTTCCATGGTGTACGACGTGAGACTGTACGTGCCGGGCAGGTCCACCAGATGGATGTGGTAGCCGTGCGCCTGGATGGCCCCCTCCACCTTCTCCACGGTGACGCCCGGCCAGTTCGCCACCTTCAGGTTCGCGCCGGTGTACGCGTTGAACAGCGTGGTCTTGCCGCAGTTCGGATTGCCGATGAATCCGAGCGTGATCTCATTCCCTTTCATCGCCGGCCTCCTTCACTTCGATATTCCTCGTGATATTGTAGCCCAGCGCGAAGCGGGAGCCCCGCAGCTTGATGATGAGGATGCCTTTCCCTTTCCGGTTCAGCACGGACACCGTCGCGCCATGGGTCATGCCCAGCGCCTCGAGCCGCCGCTCCAGTTCGAAAGGGAGATGCAGCGCCTCGACCACATAGGCGCGGCCGATCTGTCCATCTTTCAAGAACATATGTCATTCCCCTCTGTTTCCTGAAATTCTCCCTGTGATTCTATTTCTCTTTTTTTATTGTAGCACCGCGCCCCGCCCCGTCAAATCGCGCGCACGCAAAAAGCGGAAGGGCCTGCCTTCCGCTCCTTTTTTATTGTCCCATCATTTCATAGATCGTCTTTGCGAAGAAGAGCACCAGCACGGCGAGGATGATGTGCTTCACCCCGCCGGCGCCGCGGCGGGCGAAATAGTTCGCGCCGAGGTAATTCCCCGCGATATTGAAGCCGCCCGCGATGAGCCCCAGCGTAACCAGCACCGCGTCGTTCAGGAGAAACACCGTGAGCGCCGCCGCATTCGTGGAGAGGTTGATCGCCTTGGCCATGCCGTTCGCCGCGGTGAGCTTCATGTGCGCCGCCCCCGTGAGGAGGAGCAGCAGGAAGGTCCCCGTGCCCGGCCCGTAAAAGCCGTCGTAGAGGCCCATAAGGAAGGCGCACCCCATGGCGATGGCCGCCGTGCGCCGCACGCCGTAGGACGGCTTGTCCGTCTCGATGGATTTCTTCGTCATCACGTACGCCGCCGTGAGGGGCAGCACCACGAGGATGATGAGCTTGAAATACGCCGGGTCGATGTAGAGCGCGATGTGCGCGCCGATGGACGAGCCCGCGAGGGCGCACGCCACGCCGCCCGCCGCGGGCCGCCACTGGATCCAGCCGCGCCGGGCAAATTTCCACGTGGTGAGCGCCGTCCCCATGCAGGAGCTCATCTTGTTCGTGCCCAGCACGTAATGCACGGGCAGGCCGCCCATGAAATACGCCGGCAGCGAGATGAGGCCGCCCCCGCCCGCCACGGCGTCTACAAAGCCCGCCAGGAAGACCAGCGGGCAGATGATGAGAAACTGCGTCCAGGTAATGTCCATATGATGTGCCCCGCCGCACAGCCGCAGCGGGAAGCATCCCCCTTATCCTTTATTTCTGATGGCTCAGGTCGATCGACGCGACGAAGGTGCGGAGATCCCGCTCCGCCGCGCGCCGCGCCGCTTCCGTCACCATGTCTGTCAGCGCGTAGGTGAGGAGCTGCCGGCTGTCGTCGCTGGTGATGAGCACCACCGTGCGGTAGTGGTCCCCGTCGCGGTACATGTAGCCCCGGCCGTAGAGCGGCAGGATGAGCCCTTCCGAGGAGAGCACGATCCGCGCGCCCGCGGTGTACATGACGAAGTTCACGTCCCCCGCGCGGCGCACGGGCTCCATGTCCTTCAGCGTGACTTCCAGATGCGCCCCGGTGCCGCCCACCATCTCGTCCGCCCAGCGGGAGACTGCCGCCTGCACCGCCTGATGGAGGACCGCCGTCTCGTCGAAGAAGGAGCGGTTCACCGCCGCCAGGCCCGCCAGCTCTTTCTCCGTCTGCCGGTACCGGAAATACGGAGCGAAGGCCGCTTCCTCCGCAGGCCGCCCTTCGGTGGAGGCGGAGATCACGTACCCCGCGAGATACATGCCGCGCCGCCGCAGGTCCGCCACGAGCTGTCCCGCCGTGTAGGCGTAGCGCTCTCCGAGGAATTCCGCGTACTGTGTCCCCGGGAGCTCCCGGTACGAGACCATCGGCGGGAGCGCCGCCGCGGCCGCCTCCGTCAGGTCCGACGCGCCCGCCGGGGCCGCAGCCGCCGCGAAGAGGAGCGCCGCCAGCGCGATGCCTTTTCCCGTCATAGTTTCTCCCTCCTCAGCTGATACAGCCCGTAGAGGAGATCGTCGTCGAGCTGCCGGCCCGACTCGTGGCTCCCCGTGAAGATCAGGAAATAATACCGGCCCGCCGGGTTCCGGAAGAGCACGGACTCCATCCACGCCGGCGCGACGAAGCCCCGCTCGGTGGTGATGACGAATTTCACATTCTGCTGCCACCGCACGGTGCCGTCGTCATTGTGGTAGGCCTTCCACGGCGAAGCGTCGAGGATGCGGAAATCCACGTCCTCCCCGGGCTGCCCCTCCGAGGCGCGCCGCGCGGCCTGCCGGAATTCATCGAGGGTGATCATCACCTGGGCGCGTTTCCCCGTCTCCGCGCCGGGGCGGAACGCCGCGTCCCAGAAGGCGCGCTCTTCTTTTTTATCTTTCCGGAAAAGCTCGTCCCCGTCGCCGGAGAAGACCACGCAGGTCATGGTGTACACGCCGCTGGGGAGCGTCTTCACCAGCTGATAGATGCGGGCGTTCGCTGCGGGAGAATCCGCCGTGCCGTCCGCCACGGTCATCCCCTCGGGCATGGTGAGGAACCGCATGAGCTCCGTCCGCTTCGTGCGCCCGCCCTCCGGATGGGCCATGCTCTGCCGGAGCATCGCCTCCACTGCCGTGCCGGAGCCGTCCGTCACCTGCACGCCGTCCGGGAAGGGCACCGTCCCCAGTCCGGGGATGGTCATATCGTCCGCATGGACAGTCGTCCCCGCCGCGAGGGCCGCCGTCAGGACGAGCGCCGCCAGCGCCGCCTTCATGATGCGGCCTCCCCGTCCGGAGCGCCGTCCGTTTCTTCCGCCGTCTCCGCCTGCGCCGCTGATTTTTCCGGCGTCTCCGCCGCCGGGAGCGGGCTCGTGTCGCGGGACCGGCCCAGCCCCTTTTCCAGACGGGGCAGGAAATAGTCCGCGCCGCCCGGCAGGGCGAGGAGGAGCGTGTACGCCTCGCCGCGGCGGCCGTCCTGCACGGCGTAGGCCGCGGTGAAGGGCAGGTTCAGGTTCCACTGGCCGGCGAAGACCAGCGCCGCGGTGCCCCACTTGTAGGGCACGCCCTGATCCGAGACGCCTTTCCGCATCGGAGCCGCTTCCACGAGGGAGAAATCCCCCGCGGTGATCTCCGCTTTGCGGACGGATTTCCGGCCGCCCGCCAGCGGCAGATCCGGCTCTTCCGCTTCCGCGAGGAGCTTCCCGATCTCCGCCTTCTCCCGATCGCTCACATAGAGGGAGAGGACGATGGCCTCCGCGTCCCCACCCTTGCCGGACAGACGCTCGAAGCGGCCCTCCTCGAAGATCCGCGCCAGGAGCGACGCCAGCCGGTCCCGCTTCGTGCCGTCCTCATAGAGGCGCAGGCTGTCGATGGCGCCCGCCAGCCGCTCTTCGGACACCGCATTTTTCATCTGCCCCGCGAGGAGCCCGCCCCAGAAGGACGTCTCCGCCGAGGACACTTCCACATCGCCGCCGAGGGGCATGACGATCCCGCCGGGGAGATACAGATCGTCCGCGCCGGCCGCCGCTGCCCCGGCCCACAGCCAGGCCGCGCACGCCGCCGCACCGAGCCACCGTTTCATGATTTCCTCCTCTCTGCGCACCGCGCACTGCCGTATGTCACCCTGATTGTACCGAAAAGGCCGGCTGCCTTCAAGAGACGCAAAAATGCGGCTTCCGGACCGGAGCCGAAGCCCCTCCGCCAAAGCCGCGTCCCGTTATCCCGCCGTCTGCACGCACCGCCGCACGAGGCGGTCGCCCGCTTCCTGCGCGGCGTCCTTCTGGCTGTCGTTCGCGCTCACCGCGATCAGGCGGTACCCGTCCGCCGATTTCCAGAGATACGCCCGCACGTACTGCGGGAAGACCCAGCCGTCCACATAGAGGAGCACCCGCCCGCCGGTGGTATACACGAGGGCGTCCCCCGTGTCCCGCATGAGGTGGAGCGCCTCCACGCTGCGGAGCTCCGTGTGCAGGATGGAGTACGGCATAGGTTCGCCCGTCTCCCGGCGCGTCTCGGCGATGCTTTCGAGGATGGCCTGATTCAGCATCGCCCCCGCATTGCCCAGCATGTGATTGAAGGCGGCGATCTTCTGCACGCCCTCCGGCGTGACGGTCTTCCCGTCCGCGCCGAAAAGGCCCGCGAAGAGCGCGTCCATCTCCGGGGACCGGCCTTCCAGATTCAGCACGTCCGCCGTCTGGGTGATGCCGTCCCGCTCGGTGCGGAGCTGCCCGATCATCACGGGCGTCCCCGCCGCCTCCGGCATAAAGGCCGAGAGGTCCAGCGGATGGTACGACATGCCGTCCCCGAGGTCCGCCGCCTCGAGGAATCCCGCCGGCACCTCTCCGATGATGCCCACGGACGCCGCCGGGCTGAGTTCTTCCGACACGGCCGAGACCGCGGAGACCGGCGACGCGGCCGGAGCGGGGACCGTTTCTTCCGCAGCCGCCGCAGGGCCGGCCCACGCCGCGCCCGCGAGGAGCAGAGCCGCTATATACGCTGTCTTTTTCATTTTGCCGCCTCCGCCGCTTTCGCAAGGATGGGAGCGAAATACCGCCCCGATGCCTGATCCGCCAGAATGACCGTGACCGTCAGATTTTCGCCGCCGGCCTTCGTCGTGCCCAGCACGCCGAGCCACAGGGGCATGGCGTAGTCATACGCCTCCGGCGTGAGCTGCGTCATGCTGAGCTGGTACGACACGCCGCCCGCCGAAGTCCCTTCGGACCGCACTGCCAGCTTCGCCGCTTCCATGCCGGTCTTCACGCTCTGGGACAGTTCCCCGTGCCGGTCGAGCCGGGCGAGGGCTTCCCCGGAGACGCCCGCCTCTCCGCCGAATTCCCTGGCCCAGCGGTTCCACCGGACCGTGTCCGCCTCGGTGAGCGGCAGGTCCAGCGGGAGCGACAGCACGTACGCCGTGTACATCGTATTGCCGGAGACGCTCCGGAGCTGGTATGCCCGGCTCTCCCGGATGATGTCCGCCACCGCCTGGCCCACGCGCTCCGCATCGGCCTTCTCGCTCTCTCCGTAGACGCCCGCCTCGATGAAATCCTGCGCGATGGCCTCCGCCAGCGCCGGATCGGCGAGGACCGCGTCCAGCTTCTCCGCGAAATACGAATCCGCGCCGCGCCACACCGCGACCTCACTGCCGAGCGGCAGCACCTCCCCCGACGGGAGCGTCAGGTCGTCCGCCAGCGCAGCCGCCGGCGAGAGGCAGAGCGCCGCCGCCAGCGCCGCGCCCATCCATTGTTTCATACGTTCCTCCTTCGGGCCGGCCCGGCGCTCATGCCTTCGGCGCCCTGCGACCCAGTTCTTTTTCTATTATATCATTCTTGAGATGCTGCAATTCGTCCGACAGATTGATCTCCATGATGTCCGGATTCATGAGACGGGTGTACTCCGGCCAGAGCGTGTCCATCTGCCGCTCCGCGTAGGCGATGACCTCCGGGAGCTCCGGCAGGCGGACGGGCTCGCCGCCCGTGACGACCGGCTTCAGCATGTCCTCCACCGTGTACGTCCCCGCCCGGAGCTCTTTCTTGCGCCACTTCGCGCTCTCCGTGGTGAGGGTGAACGCGCCGCCGTCCGCCATGGGCTCGTCCGCGAGGCACACCAGATCGGTGATCATCTTGCCCGTGTCTTTCCGGTAGAACCGGCGCACCGCCTTGATGCCCGGATTCGTCATCTTCGCCACGTCGTTCGAGATCTTCATGACCGGCTCAAACGCGCCGTCCGCCGTCTCCTTCGCGCTCATCTTGAAGACGCCCCCCATGGCCGGGGAGCCGTCGGCGGTGATGAACTTCGTCCCGATGCCCCAGGACGAGACCGTGCACCCCTGCTGTTTCAGGGACGCGATGGTGTATTCGTCCAGATCGTTCGAACCGGAGATGACCGCGTCCGGGAAGCCCGCTTCGCGGAACATGCGGCTCGCCTCCTTCGAGAGATACGCCAGGTCGCCGCTGTCGATGCGGATGCCGTACACCTTCGGGAGCCGCCCCGCCGCGCGGAGCTCCCGGAAGACTTCGATGGCGTGGGGCACGCCGAATTCCAGCACGTGGTACGTGTCCGCCAGGAGGAGCAGGTTATCCCGGTAGCTCTCCGCATACGCGCGGAACGCGTCCAGCTCCGAGTCGAAGCTCATGATCCAGCTGTGAGCCATCGTGCCCAGCACGGGGATGCCGAAGCGCTGCGCCGCCTCCACATTGCTCGTGCCGTTGAAGCCGCCGATCATGGCCGAGCGCGCGCCCCACAGGCCCGCGGAGTGCCCCTGCGCCCGGCGCAGGCCGAACTCCATGAGCGCATCCTTCCCGGCCACCGTGCGGATGCGCCGCGCCTTCGTGGCGACGAGGCTCTCGTGATTCAGGATCATGGAGAGGCCCGTCTCCATCAGCATGGCCTCCGCCGTCGTCCCGTGGAAGCGGAGCAGCACCTCGCCGGGGAAAGCCACCGTCCCCTCCGGCATGGCGTAGATGTCGCCGGTGAAATGGAAATCCGCGAGATACGCGAGGAACTCTTCGCTGAAGATGCCGAGGCTCCGCAGGTACGCGATGTCCTCCTCCGTGTAGCGGAAGCGCTTCACGAAGTCCGCCAGATGGGCCAGCCCCGCCACGACCGTGTAGCCGCCGCCGAAGGGATTCTCCCGGTAGAAGCGGTCGAACACCACGCGCCGCTCGTGCCGTCCCATCCGGAACAGCGCATTCGTCATCGTCAGCTGGTACAGATCTGTCACCAGCCCCGTATATTTCGCCATATATGCCTCCCGTCCCCGCCGAAAGCCGGCGGAACCTCTCTGGAATCGAGTATAATTTCAATCATTATACACCGATTTCCCCGGAAAGAGGGAAATAAAAAAGAGGGGCGCTCCCCCTCTCCTCACGGCAGGTCCCATTCCTGCGTCCGGCCGATGATCTCATGCAGCACCGCATGGCCGCCCTCGATGCGGAACGGCGCGTCGTCCCCGCCGCCTGCGTACACCGCGGACAGCGTGTCTTTCCCGCTCTCCGCCAGCGCGGCCGCCGTCTCCGGCCGGCAGTCCTCCGCGAGCCGCCCCGTGATGGCGATCCAGCTCTTATCCGGATGCACCGCGGCGATCTCCGCCGATGCGTTCCGTTTCAGGCTGCGGTACAGCGCCGTGCCCCGGTGCACCATGACGTACACGCCGCCGTCGAACCAGCCCGCGCACGCCAGCGGCTGCACGCACGGCCGCGTCCCGTCCGACGCCGCCACGAAAAACACGCCGCACTCCCGCAGATATTCCAAAGTCCGTTCCATCGCCGATCCCCCTTCGCATCGCTTTTTCTCCATTATACTACAGCCCCTCCGCCCCGGGAAAAACCGGTCTCCGTCCGGCCCGCGGGTCTAGCCTTTTCCGCACGCAAAAACCGCTTCCCGGAGGAAGCGGCGGTCAGCGCATGTCGCGGATGCAGCGGCGGAGGAGGTCGTTCCGCAGGAAGAGGCGGAAGAGCGCCGTGCCGATGACGGTGACGGAGAGGCACTCCCCGGCGGCGATCCAGCCCATGACGGGGAGGACGGCCCCGGGCTCGGCGGGAATCTGCGCGAGGAAGGCGAGCTCCGCGCCGATGAGGACGCCGTTCGCAAGGACCGGCGCGAGGGACGCCGTGAGAAGGTTCGGGCACCAGCGCATGGCGTACACGGCGAGGAAGGTGGCGGCGGTGCCCACGATCACGTCCGCCGCGCCGAAGGGGCTGGCCAGATTCGCGAGGAAGCAGCCCGCGGTGAGGCCGGGCGCCCATTTTTTATTATAAAAAGCAAGGAGCACCATGCACTCGGAGAGGCGCACCTGCACGGGCCCGTAGGAGAGCGGCGCGAGCGCGAGGGTGAGCGCCGCGTAGAGCGCGGCCGCGGCGGCGTTCAGCAGCCAGATGCGGAGATTCATGACAGGCCTCCTCTCTCATGGAAAAAGGCGGGCCGGCCGCCTTCTTTTTTATTTCTTCCGCTCATAGGTGACGAAGCGGTGCGGGATGGCCCCGGTCCCCTCTTCGGAGGCGGTCACGGTCCACTCCGCCCGGTCGAACGCGGGGAAGTACGCGTCGCCCTCGTAGGCCCGCCCGATCTCCGTGAGGAGCATCCGGTCCGCATGGGGCAGGAGCTTCCGGTAGACCGCCGCGCCGCCGATGACGAAATTCTCTCCCTCCGGCAGGGCGGCGAGGAGTTCTTCCGGGGAGTGGCAGAGGACGACGCCCTCCGGCGCGGCGTAGTCCCGCTGGCCGGTGAGCACGTAGTGGACGCGCCCTGGGAGGACCTTCGGCAGGCTCTCGAAGGTCTTCCGCCCCATGACGATGGGATGACCCATGGTGATCCGCTTGAATCGGGCCAGATCGTCCGGCAGGTGCCAGATGAGGGCGTTGTCCCGGCCGATGACACCGTTCGACGCGACGGCGGCGATGAGAGTGAGGCTCATACGGACACCTCCATGGGCAGCTTCCCGAAGTGCCGGTAGTTGTCGAGCTGGATGTCTTCGGGCTGGAAATCGTAGAAATCCGTGACGTCCGGATTCAGCACGAGCCGCGGCGCGGGATAGGCCTCCGGCAGGCGGGCGAGCTGGGTGCGCAGGGCCTCCACATGGTTCTCGTAGATATGGGCGTTATTGATGACGTGCGTGAAGAGGCCGGGCCGCAGGCCGGACACCTGGGCGATCAGGGAGACGAGCACGGCGTACTGGGTGAAATTGAACGGCACGCCGAGCCCCATGTCGCCGGAGCGCTGCACGAGCATGCAGTTCAGCCGGCCGTCCGCGGAGACGTCCCACATGGTGAGGAAGGCGCAGGGCTGGAGCGCCATGTCCGGCAGGTCTTCCACGTTCCACAGGCTGACCACCATGCGGCGGCTCTCCGGGTCTTCGCGGAGGGTGCGGAGGAGGCGGTCCACCTGATGGTATTTCGCGAGCTGGTAGCCGTAGGCCTTGCCGATGGTGCCGTCCGTGCGCTGCCATTCGTCCCAGATGTGGCAGCCCCACTGCTGGAGGACGCGCACGTCGTTCGACTGCTTCTGCCAGATCCAGAGGATTTCTTTCACCGCCGTCTTGAACGCCACGAATTTCGTGGTGAGGATGGGGAATTCTTTTTCCAGATCGAACTGCATGATCTGGTGGGGCAGCTTGTACGCGGGCATGCCGGTGCGGTTCTGCCCGAGGGCCCCTTCGTCCAGGATGCGCCGGACGATGGTCAGGTACTGCGTGTCTGCACTGCTCATGATGACCTCTTCATTTCCTTTATCGTTTTTGAAATCGCAATTATTTTTTATACATTTCCGCGGCCTGGAGGAGCGCCGGTCCGTAGAGGATGCGCTTCTCCGGCTCCATGGCCGCGAGGGCCTGCCGGCCGCCGGCCAGCGCGGCGAGAGTGTCCTTCCCGCAGATGTCGTCCGGGGAGAGACCCGCATGGGCCGCGAGGCGGCGGCGCACCTTGTCCATATAGAGGAGGAAGGCGTCCGCCGCGAGGGTCTCGCTCTCCGCGGGCGCGGCGCGGCCCGACGCCTCCCGGAGCGCATCCAGCAGGTAGCGCCCCACGTGCTCCCATTTCGCATGGCCCACGCCGGGGATGGCGAGCATTTCCTCTTCCGTGGCGGGCCGGCGCACGGCGATGGCCCGGAGCACCGCCTCGGGGAAGAGGTGGCACCGCCGTGCGGTCCCGTCGTGAAGGAGCGCCCGCTGCCGCTCTTTCATGAGGCGCACCGCGCCGGCCACGCGGAGGGCTTCGTCCGCCCCGTCTGCGCCGGGGAGACGCTTCGCCCCGCGCCGGGGGATGGACGGCCCCTGCGGCTTCGGGTCGGGCAGGGCCGGCGGCGCTTCCCGCACGCCGGACACGGCTTCGAGGAAACGCGGCCCGTATTTCCGCAGCTTGAACGCCCCCACGCCGCGCACTTCGCCCATCTCGGCGAGCGACCGGGGCCGGCGGGCCGCCATGTCCTCCAGCGTGGCGTCGGAGAAGATGACGAAGGGCGGCACGTGCTCCTCCGCGGCGATGGCGCGCCGCAGCTCCCGGAGCTCGCCGAAGAGCCCCTCGTCCGCCGCGGAGAGCGCCGGGCGGGGCCGGGCGGCCGACGCCTGCTCCGCGAGGTCCGCCGCGCCGATGGGCAGGCCGTACACGTCGCGCTTCCCGGCGATGACCTCCCGCGCCCGGTCGGTGAGCTTCAGCACGGGGTACTCCCCGCCCTCCCGGACGAGCCAGCCGTCCGCGGCGTACCGGTCCAGCGCGGCCCGGATGTCCCGCACCTTCCGCCGGGGCAGCTTCCCGTAGGTGGGGCACCGCTCGAGGCGGCGGCTCCGGATGCTTTCATTGCGGCTGCCCCGCAGGATGTGCGCGATGACCGACGCGCCGAACGATTCCCCTGTGGCCGCGATGGTGCGGAAGAGGAGCGCCGCTTCGTCGGTGACGCGCACGCGGCTCCGCTCGGCGTCGCAGTTGCCGCAGTGGCCGCAGGGTTCCGCCGCCTCCTCGCCGAAGTAGCGGAGGATGTAATTCCGCAGGCACTCCGTGGTACGGCAGTAATCCTCCATGCGGGCGAGGCGCTCGTAGTCGAGGGGCGTCTTCTCCTCGTCCCGGGCGCTCTGCCGGATGAGGAAGCGCTGGATGGACGCGTCCTGCCCGCTGTAGAGGAGGACGCACTCCGCCGCCGCGCCGTCCCGGCCCGCGCGCCCCGCCTCCTGGTAATACGCTTCGAGGCTCTTCGGCATCTGGTAGTGGAGCACATAGCGCACATTGCTCTTGTCGATGCCCATGCCGAAGGCGTTCGTCGCCGCCATGACGAGCGTGCGGTCGTAGGAGAAATCCTCCTGCGCCTGCCGCCGCTCCTCGTCGGTCATGCCCGCGTGGTACCGTCCCGCGCGGAAGCCCGCGTCCCGCAGGAAGCCGTATACCTCGTCCACCGCCTTCCGCGTGGCGCAGTACACGATGCCGCTCTCCCCCGCGTGGGCCGTCACATACCGGCGGATGAAATCCTTCTTGTCCGCGCCGCGCACCACCCGGAAAGACAGATTCGGCCGGTCCAGCCCGGTGCGGAAGACCCGCGCCTCCCCGAGGCCGAGGCTCCGTTTCATGTCCTCCTCCACGAGCGGCGTGGCCGTCGCGGTGAAGGCCGCCACCACGGGCCGCCGGGGCAGCGTCGCGAGAAACGCGTCGATGCGGCGGTAGCTCGGGCGGAAATCGTGGCCCCACTGGGAGACGCAGTGCGCCTCGTCGATGACGAAGAGCGACAGCGGCACCTGCCGCAGGCACTCCGTGAAATACGACGGCTCCAGCTTCTCCGGCGCCATGTAGAGCAGCTTCAGCCGGCCCGTGTAGAGATCGCGCAGGCGCTGGATGGACTCATCGAAAGGGACCGTGCTGTTCACGAACGACGCGGGCACGCCCTCCCCGGCGAGCGCCTCCACCTGATCCTTCATGAGAGAGATGAGCGGAGAGATGACCACGGTCCCCGCGGGCAGCGCGAGCGCCGGCACCTGGAAACAGACGGATTTCCCCGCGCCGGTGGGCATGATGGCCACCACGTCTTCGCCGGCGAGGATGGTGCGGATCACGTCTTCCTGCACGGGGCGGAAGCTGTCGTAGCCGAAATATTTTTTCAGGATCGCAGCGGGCTCCATGGTCTCCCTCCTTTCTCTGCCTCGAGCTCCCTGTGACAATATTTCCCTTCACTGTCACAGGGGAATAAAATTCACATTTTATTATATCATCCTTCTCCGAAATGGGACGGGCAAAAGGCGCGCCGCCCCGAACATATCCGCGGACGGGCGAGGCGCTGCCCCGGTGCCGGCCTGTACTGCACGGACGAAGCGAAGGCCGCGAGCCTTCCGGCATAGAAAAAAAGGACGAGTTGCCGCTCGTCCCTTTTGACTTCCATGGAGGAAATCATTCTGTATGCTTGTGCCTTCATAACACACGCGATCCGGCGATTTCTCAAGCCGGCCGGGCCGGAGGGAGTATACTGGATAGAGAATGAAACGGAAAGGAGACCTCTCATGGAACGAATCGACATCCCCGCCCGTGGCGCTCGGCTGACGCTGTACCGCACCGTTGCGCCGGCGGACACGCTTCTCGTCGCGCTTCTCCCGGTCGAAGCGGACCTCTCCCGCCTCCCCATGTATAAAAGAGACCGGGCGGCCCTCCTCGCCGTGACCGGCATGGACTGGGCCGCCCTCCCGCCGTGGCCTGCGCCCGCGCTCCGCGAAGGGGACCCGCCTTTCCCGGGAAGCGGGGCGGATTTCCTCCGCACGCTCACGGACGAGCTCCTTCCCGCGGCCTGCCGCGCAGCGGATTGCCGGCCGGCCCGGTACCGGCTCCTCGGCGTGTCCCTCTCCGGCCTCTTCGCCCTGTGGGCCGCGTGCACGACGGACCGCTTCGACGCGTGCGCCTCCCTCTCCGGCTCCTTCTGGTACGACGGCTTCACCGACTGGCTCCGGACACATCCCGCCCGCACGCCCCGCGTCTATCTCGGTCTCGGGCGGAAAGAACAGGACGCGCGCCATCCCCGCCTCGCCGCCATTGCCCGCGCCACGGACGAGACCGCGCAGTTCCTCCGCCGCGCCGGCGTCTCCGTCACCGCCGAGCGTTTCCCCGGCGGCCACCGCCAGACCCCCGGCCGCCTCGCCCGCGCCGTACGCTGGCTCCTCGACGGCCAGTGAAATATCCCAACGCAAAACCGGACTACCCCTCAGAAAAAGGCAGTCCGGTTTTTATTTCTGTTTCATTTCTCCACGGCTCCCGCTTCGGCGGCGGTGAGGAATTTCACCGGGAGGCCGAGGGAGGAGAGGATGTCCATCACGTCCTGCCGCGTGTCGGCGGTGGAGTGGATGCAGCACACGGCGCGGCGGGCGTCGATGGTGGTGAGCACGCCGAGGTATTCGTAGCCCTCGAGGATGCGGTTCACATAGTTCACGTCGTGCGGGGAGATCTCGATGTATACAGCGTCATTTTCCATGGGCGCGCCTCCTCAGGATGGTATAGGGCGAAAGCGGGGTCTCCGTCCGCATGGCGACGACTTCCAGCGGATGCGGGGCGGAGAGGACGGTCTGGCCGTCGGCATTGGTCATCTTGCCGATGACGAGCGGGAAGACGTCTCCTCCCGGGGAGAGGCATTCCACGGTCTCGGTGGTCTTGAAATGATTGCGCTGCTGGATGTGCGCGATTTTCGTGTCCGGGTCCCAGTCCAGCACGAGGCCCACGAAATCGTAGGGCTGCTCGGGCTGGGACCGCTCATAGGCCTGCGCGGCGCTGCCGGGGTCGCCGAGGGCGAAGCCCGTGGTGTAGGGCCGGTGGGAGATCTTCTCGAGCTCGGCGCGCCACGCGGGCCGCACGCGGTACCGGTCCCCCTCGGCGTAGTACGCGTCGATGGACTGCCGGTAGGCGGCGGTGACGGCGGCGGCGTAGTAGACGCTCTTCATGCGGCCTTCGATCTTGAGGCTGGACGCGCCGGCGCGGATGAGCTCGGGGATGTGATCGATGAGGCAGAGGTCCTTGCTGTTCAGGATGTAGGTGCCATGCCCATCTTCTTCGATGGGCCAGTACTGGCCGGGGCGGGTCTCTTCCACGAGGGCGTAGCGGAAGCGGCACGCCTGGATGCATTCGCCGCGGTTCGACTGGCGCTTCCCGTCAGTGAAGAAATTCGACAGGAGGCAGCGGCCGGACCAGCTGATGCACATGGCCCCGTGGACGAAGTATTCCAGCTCTATGTCCACTTTCCGGCGGATGTCCGCCATCTCGGCGATGGACACTTCCCGGGCGAGCACTACGCGGGAGGCCCCCAGGTCTTTCCACGCCCGGACGGTGCGCCAGTTCGCGGCGCTGGCCTGGGTGGACACGTGGAGCGGCAGACGGGGCGCCGCTTCCCGCGCGAGCTGGAAGACGCCCAGATCGGAGACGAGGGCCGCGTCCGCGCCGATGTCCTGCAGGAACCGCAGGTACTCGTCGAGGCCTTCGAGGTCGCCGTTCCGGGGGATGATGTTCACGGTGACGTACATTTTTTTGCCCCGCTCGTGGACGAAGGCGGCGGCTTCTTTCATTTCCTCGGCGGTGAAGTTGCCGCCGTAGGCGCGGAGGCCGAAGCCTTTCCCCGCGAGGTAGACCGCGTCCGCGCCGTAGCGGACGGCCATCTTCAGCTTTTCCATATTGCCGGCGGGGGCGAGCAGTTCGATTTTTTCCATAGTCAGTTCTCTTTCTTCCGGGACACGGCGAGGCCGTCTCCTTCGGTGCAGACGGCCGTGTCGTAATGGTCTTTCACGTAGGCGAGGTAGGCCCGGAGGCGCATGACGATCGTGCGGTACCGGTGCGGCACGGGGCCTTCCTGCCGGACGAGGCCGCGGAAGAGCACGTTGTCCGCGGCGATGACGGCGCGGGGCGAGAGGAGCGGCTCCGCGAGGCGGAGGTGGGCCAGGTACTGCCCCTTCGGCCCGTCGAGGTACAGGAAATCATAGGGGCCCGCGAGCGCCGGGAGGACGGCCGCGGCGTCGCCCAGGCGGCACCAGACGCGCCCGGAGACGCCCGCCTCGGCCATGGCGCGGACGGCCCGGGCATGGCGCGCGGGGTCGAGCTCGATGGTGTCGATCTCCGCCTCCGGACAGCGCAGGGCCATGAGGAGGGCGGAGAAGCCCACGGCGGTGCCCACTTCGAGGATCCGCGCCGGCCGGGCGGAGGCGCACGCCGCGAGGAGCGCGTCCCGCTCGCTCTCCCGCAGGATGGGCACGCCCGCGGCGAGGGCTTCCCTCTCCAGGGAGCGGAGCACGTCACGGATTTCCATAGATTTCCTCGATGGCTTTCAGATGTTCTTCATAGGTGCGGAGGAAGACGTGGTGTCCGTCTGCCTTCGCCACATAGTAGAGGTACTCTCCCGGCTCGGCGGCGAGCACCGCGAGGATGGCCGCCCGGCCCGGCGCGCCGATGGGTCCCGGCGGCAGGCCCGTGCGCCGGTACGTATTGTACGGGGAGTCCACTTCGAGATCCCGCGTGGTGAGCTCGGGCTTCGTCTCCCCGAGGGCGTACTGCACGGCCGCGTCGATCTGGAGCGGCATGCCCGCGCGGAGGCGGGCGAAGATGACCGAGGCGATGGGTTCCTGATCTTCCGGGAAGCGCGCTTCCCGCTCCACGAGGGACGCGATGGTCATGAGGTCGTGGAGGGAGAGGCCCTTCGCTTCTGCCCGGCGGCGGATGTCCGCGTCGAGGATCTCGTCGGTGCGGCGGTACATGAGGCCGCAGATCTGGCGGGCGGAGTAGTCTTCGGGGATGTCGTAGGTGTCCGCGAAGAGGAATCCCTCCCCGGCGACGGCCGCCGGCTCCGGCCCTTTCATGTACGGGAGGGGCGCGTAGGACGACGCTTCCGCGAGGAATCCGTCCCCGCCGGGGAGGCCCGCCTTCTGCAGGATGGCCTGCATCTGCGCGGCGGTGGAGCCTTCGGGGATGGTGACCGTCTCGAAGGCGGCGTCCGCGCCGCGGCGGAGCTCGCGGATGGCTTCTTCCGCCGTGAGGCCGCAGGGCAGGCGGTAATGGCCGCTCTTGAGCGCGCTCCCTTCGTTATTCAGGAAGAGCGCCATGCGGAAGACGCGGGCGCTCGGGATGACGCCTTTCTCCTCGAGGAGCGCGGCAATCTCCGCGCCGGTCATGTTTTCCTCGATGTCCACCACGGCGCTCCCCTCCGACGGGCCGCGGGCGCCCGCATAGGCGTACTGCCACACGCCGCCCAGGACGATGAGGAGCGCCAGCAGCGCGCAGACCCCGCCGAGGAGGAGCTGCTGCGGGCCGGGCAGGCCCCTGAAATCTTTCCACATAGTGTCCCTCTTCATCGACGAAAATCATTTTACAAATTTCACCCGTTTATTATATCATATGCATGTACAGATTCCGCCCGGCGGGCGAAGAGGAGGCACAGATGATCTTACAGAACGGACTCACGGGGACCGCGTCGCGCACGGTCTCGGAGAAAGACACGGCGCTCGCCGTGGGGAGCGGGAGCCTGCCGGTGTGCGCCACGCCGGTGCTCGCCGCCGTGATGGAGGCCGCGGCAGTGGACGCTGTGGCCGGGTGCCTTCCCGTGTCGGCCACGACGGTGGGCATCTCGCTCATGCTCCGCCACACGTCGCCCACGACCGCCGGCCACACGGTGACCGCCCGGGCCGAGCTCGTATCGACCGAGGGCCGGCTCCTCACCTTCCACATCACCGCGGAGGACGAGGCGGGCGAAGTGGGCCGCGCCGAGCACGTGCGGTGCCTCGTGGAGTCCGCGCCCTTCATGGAGAAAGCGGACCGGAAATATAAAAAATGATCGTCAGCGCGAGCCGCCGGACAGACCTGCCTGCCTACTACGCAGACTGGCTGTGCCGGCGTTTTTCAGAAGGGTGCGTCCTCGTGCGGAACCCCTTCCGCTTCCATCAGGTGTCCCGCATCGCCCTCACGGCGGAGACGGTGGACGGCATCGTCTTCTGGACGAAGAACCCGCTGCCCCTCACGCGGCGGCTCTCTGTCTTCCGGGACTTCCCGTATTATTTCCAGTGGACCCTCACGCCCTACGGGCGGGACATCGAGCCGGGCCTGCCGGATAAATCCCGGCTGCTCGCCGCGTTCCGCGATCTGGCAGAGGCCATCGGCCCTGAGCGTCTCGTGTGGCGCTACGACCCGGTGCTCCTCTCGCCGGCGTGGACCTGTGCCCGGCATGAGGAGACCTTCGCCCGGTTCTGCCGCGCGCTCCGGGGCGCGTCGGACACGTGCGTGGTGAGCTTCCTCGATGGCTACCGCCATGGGGAAGCCTTCTGCCGCACCCATGCGGTGCGCCCGCCGGACGCGTCCGAGCGGGAAACGCTCCTCGCGTCCTTCGCGGAGAGCGCCCGGGCCTGCGGCTTCACGCTCCGCGCGTGCTGCGAAGCGGAGACGGGCCTCCCGCCCGCGGCCTGCATCGACGCGGCGCGCCTCTCCCGCATCGGCGGCGTGCGGATCGCCGCGGGGAAGGACCGGAGCCAGCGGCCGGGCTGCGCCTGCGCGGAGGCCGTGGACATCGGCGCGTACAATACCTGCCCTGCGGGCTGCGGCTACTGCTACGCCGTGCGCGCGCCCCGCTCCGTCCGCCTCTCTCCGCAGGACGCGCCTCTCCTCGGCGCGCCGCTCACCGCCGAAGACACCGTGACGGACCGGGCCATGCCCCGCCGCGCCCGGCCCGCGTCCCTTTTCCTTTTCCCTGAATGATCCAAAGGAGGCTCCCATGAGCATCTGCAATCTCTGCCCCCGCCGCTGCCGCGTGGCGCGCAGGCAGTCCATCACGGACGACGGCCCCGTCGGGTACTGCCGCACGGGCATGCTCCCCATCGTCTCCCGGGCGGCGCTCCATCACTGGGAGGAACCCTGCATCAGCGGCACCCGCGGCGCGGGCACGGTCTTCTTCGCCGGGTGCAACCTCTCCTGCGTGTACTGCCAGAATTACGAGATCTCCGAGCTGCGGAAAGGCATGGAGATCTCCGTCCGCCGCCTCCGGGAGATCTATTTCGAGCTCATCGCCCAGGGCGCGCACAATATCGACCTCGTGACGCCCACCCATTTCACCCACGCCGTCTACCAGAGCCTCGCCGAGCCGCTCCCCGTGCCGGTGGTGTATAACTGCGGCGGCTACGAGAGCGTGCACACCGTGGCCTTCCTGCGGAAGAAGATCCAGATCTGGCTGCCGGACCTGAAATACAGCTCGAGCCGCGCCGCCGCCCGCTACAGCAGCGCGCCGGACTATTTCGACCGGGCCACCGCCGCCATCGAGCAGATGTTCCGCCAGACCGGCCCCTACGAGCTCGGCCCCGACGGCCTCCTGCGGAAGGGCGTGCTCATCCGCCACCTCATCCTGCCGGGACAGCTGGAAAACACGAAGGGCGTCCTCGAATACATCGCCGAGACCTTCCGCCCCGGGGACGTGCTCTTCAGCCTCATGCGCCAGTACGTCCCCTGTGGCCGCGCCGCGGAATTTCCGGAGATCGACCGCCGCCTCACCGACGAGGAATACGAAGAGGCGGAACGCTACATGGAGGCCCTCGGCATCGAAGACGGCTACGTCCAGCAGAAAGACTCCGCGGACGCCGCCTACACCCCCGCCTTCGACGGCACGGGCGTGCTCGCCCCCGCCGGGGAGGGCCGCTGACCGCGCCATTTCGGCAGAAAGGGCCCGCCCCTTTCTTTTTTTGTGCTATCATGGAGGCAGGATTCCATTCGTACAGAAAGAAGGCAACGCTCATGAAACAGGAAGACTGGGAGCATCTCAAAGAAAAAGCGAAGGAGCTGGGCGCCTCCGCCGCCGTGCCCGTGGCGGTTCCCACCATCCGCACCGGCACGTGGACGCGCATGAAGTGCCAGTACGGCTGCCCCAATTACGGCCAGACGCTGTGCTGCCCGCCCTACGCGCCGTCCGCCGAATTCACCCGGAAATTCCTCTCCGAATACACGTGGTCGCTCCTCGTGCAGATGACCATCCCCTATGACCCGGCGGAGACTACCGACTGGAACGCCTATGACAGGAAGATCAATCTCGCCCTGACGGACCTCGTCATCGGCGTGGAGAAGGAAGCCTTCCTCATGAATTACTACAAGGCCTTCGCCCTGAAGGCGGGCCGCTGCCGCCTCTGCGAGACGTGCAACCTGAAGAAATGCGTCCATCCCGACCTGGCCCGTCCCTCCGCCGAAGCGTGCGGCATCGACGTGATGGCCCTCGCCGCGGACAACGGCTTTGACTCCCGCGTCCTCCGCGGGCCCGTGAAAGAGTTCCACATCTACGGTCTCGTCCTCCTCGAATGAAGCCCCTCACCCTGGCCGCCGCCCGCGCGCACGCCCGGGTGTCCCGCCGCATGGCCAGGCGCCTCCTCCTGTATATCCTCGGCATGAACGTCATGGCCGCGGGCATCGTGCTCAGCACCCGCGCCGGGCTGGGCGTCGCCGCCATCAGCTCCGCGGCGTATGCGTGGTCGCAGTTCCTCGGCATCTCCTTCGGCACGGCGAACATCCTGCTCTACGCCGTCTTCATCTCCGCCGAGGCGCTGCTCCTGCGGGCCTTCCCGCCGTCGCTCCTCCTGCAGATCCCCATGGCGCTCTTCGCCGGCCTGTCCATCGACCTCTTCGACTTCCTGCTCCCGGCGGGGCCGGACCGCTTCGCCGCGCAGCTCCCATGCCTCCTGCTGGCGAATGTCACCACCGGCATCGGCGTGTACGGCATGACGAAGGCCGACCTCATCCTCGACCCCGGGAACGCCGTGGTAGCCACGCTCTGCACGGTGCTGCGGAAGCCCTTCTCGTACCTCCGCATCCGCTTCGACGTGTCCCTCGTGCTCTTCACCGCCGCGTCCGGCCTCCTCATCGCCGGGCGCATCGTGGGCATCGGGCTCGGCACCGTCATCTCCGCCTGGCTCATCGGCCGCTCCGTCGGCGCCGCCGCCCATGCCGCCGACGCGTCCCTCGACCGCTGGCTCCGCGCCTGAAACGCCGGCCGTTCTCCCCACGCAAAAAGCCCTCCCGCTCGGAGAGGGCTCTTTTCTTTGCCTTATTTTTCGTCCTTGCTGAGTTCTTCCAGCTCGAGGATGGCTTCCAGCAGCATATCTTTCGTGATCTTGTACGGGGACTGGTCGAGGTCGTACTTCGTGGACGCGTGCTCCGCGAGGCGCTCCGCGGTCTCCACCGATTCGCCTACGTCCGCCAGTTTATGCGGCAGAGCAAGCCGGCGGCAGAACGCGAGCATCCGGTCCCGCGCTTCGTACTGCTTGTCCAGCGTGAGCAGCACCAGCGTGCCGTAGCACACCACCGCGCCGTGCAGGTATTCCCGGTCGTGGGGGATCTCCGTGTGGCCGTTGTAGATGGCGTGGCCCACGCTGGAATTGTAGTCGCCGGTGAGGCAGTTCGACACGAGGCCCGTGGTGATGATGACCAGCTGCACCACCCGCTCGAAGTCTTCCGTCAGTTCTTTCTTATCGAACGCTTCCATGGCCGCTTCGCCGTACTTGAGGAGCTCATCGGAGCAGTTGCCCGCCATCTGCGCGCCGAGGCTGCGCACATAGGGCACCGTCTCGTCCCCGCGGACGGAGAAGAGCACTTCATACTGCTTGGACAGCGCGTCGCCGATGCCCGCCCAGAAATAATCCCGCGGCGAGTGGAGGATGACTTCCGTATTGATGAACGTATGGTACGCCGGGCGCTTGCGGTACCACACCTGGCAGAACGTGTCGTCCAGATGGTACACCACGCACACCGCCGTGACGGGCGCGCAGTTCGAGCACAGCGTGGGGAACGTGAAGACCGGCTTGTCCATGTACTCCGCGGCGATCTTTGCCGTATCCACCGCACGGCCGCCGCCCACGGCAAAGATCATGTCCGCCTGCTGCACTTCCGGGATCTCCGTCAGCGCCTTCGCCGCTTCGAAGGTGCTGTTGTCGCCGTACTGGAACGACCCGAGGATCTCGAGCCGGCCTTCGCAGGCCTTGCGGATGGCCGGCTCCGCCGCCGCGCGGGACTTCTCACCGCCGATGATGACCGCCGTTTTTCCGAACGCGCCGCAGATGCCGGGCACCGCGTCGTACGCGTCCGCGCCGATGGTATAGCTGGGGAAGAACTGATTCGTCATAGGGGAACTCCTTTCTGAAAACTCATGCAATGAAAACATTTTTTTATATTATACCGCAGTTTTCCGCCCCCGCGAAAGAACGAATAAGAATCCCCCGGCTCAGCCGGGGGTTTTTCTCTTGCGGCGCAAAGCGCCT
>ERZ826016.359-NODE-359-length-57155-cov-4.904781_pt1 | contig 57155 bp, 38 predicted proteins | sample MGYA00519872_ERZ826016 | MGnify/ENA primary metagenome ERZ826016 (study PRJEB31778, sample SAMEA3449218) | human gut metagenome | biome: human gut; feature: human-associated habitat; material: faeces | place: United Kingdom | collected 2010/2012 ... | reverse complement strand
GGCCGCGCTGATTGGAAAAAAGGCGCTCTAAATGGAGCGCCTGGGGGCTTGCGCCTTGAAAAATTTGACCAACCCTTGCAAACAGGGAGCTGACCATGTATTTATTTCTGATATAGGCGATAGAGAGCGGTACGCCATGAAATGGCGTACCTAAGTCTGAGCGTGCTCAATTAAAATTTGTGCACCAAGCCCGATGTGACTTCAACGGTCTTATTTTCAAAGTCCACTTGCTTACTCTTGCCGTCACGATAGCGATAGCCTGTACCTGCGTAGAGAGACGTACGCTTAGAAATGTTATAGGTGTAGCCTACACCGAAGTCGTAAGCATAGATATCGCGATGGTCATTATCGATATAGATCTTGCCATCCATGTAGCCTGCGCTCACGAGTAATTGGCCGCCCATCAACGGGGACTTCGTACCCACCGTCAAGCCCCAACCATCAGCCTGATTAACAGGACGGTGGTTAAGCTTATTAGTGGTTGTCATGCTGGCGACGTCGACAGCATTTTTGAAGTACTGCGTCGCGACATAAGCCTTGACAGCACCAAAATTGTAGGAACCCGCTAAGTTAAGGGTGTAAGCATCTTTGACTTTGTCGTGATGTGGATTCTCATCCTTCGTCAAGCCGGCCGACTTCTTATTGGTGTGGTCGACGGCAGCGACCAACTCAAGGGGGCCGGCCACGTACTGTGCACCCACTGCAGCGTAACGGTTGGCCTTGGAGGTGTTTTCTGCTGTCTGTTCGCCCATGCCGTACTGCGCATAAACGGTCAAGCCACCAACGGTCGGAGAGACATAACCGAGGACGTTATCCATGATGCCAATTTGATTAGCAAAGACACGGGAGTGACTTCCGATCACCGTAGCCCAGCCATTGCCAAACGGGTTAGCGGCCTTGGCATAAAAGCCCATCGAACCAACGCCAGAGAGCATCGTGGAGATGCGACCTGCACGGAACGTACCAAAGCTTGTCTTCACATAAGCGGAGGATTCACGGTCAAAGAGACGGCTCTCTTTAGCGCCAATAAGCATACCGCTATCGGCATCAAAGCCGTTTTCGAGCAAGAAGCCGACTTCTAAGCCGTTACCGAGATCTTCAGAACCTTTGATCCCCAAGCGGGACTTGGCAGAGTTACCGCTCTGAAGGGCGAAGCTATGCCCTTTCTGATCCTTGATCTTGCCGTTATGGGTCAAGTCCGTTGTATCGCTCTTATAGACGAGTCCCATATCGACAATACCATAGAGGTTCACTTGAGCAGCCTGGCTAAGGGCAGGGATGGCTGCGAGCATCGAAATAATCAGTAGATTCTTTTTCATTGAATAACTCAATAATGATTGTTTATGACGGTAACATTAAACCATTAAATGCTTTTGTAAAAATATTTGAATGTGCTATCGGTTTTACTTGATATGAAATAATGTGTGATGAAGTGGGTTGCTATTTTATACGTATTTAAAAATATTCAACAGTACTTGTTGATATACGCAATAAAATGGCCTCTAACAGAGTAGAAAAACTCATTGTTGTTAAATGGAGTTAGATAACTACGCCAAAAGACTGATGTTTGATTCATCAAAGGACTTAGGTCGATATTTTACGACATTAAGATATATTTAGAAAAACCTGCGCGCACAAAAGTGAATGTTTGTGGCGAACTGATTGCCCCTTCTTTTTGTGTCAAACCTGAGTACTGATGCCAAGGTTCGGAATGAAGAAAAGCGGCTGAATTTCAAGGCATCTCAACGAGACTAGAAATCGTTGATCAAGTTGCGATTCGATAAGCGAGGATTGCCCTCTAGCTAGGATTTAACAGTCGTCAAACAGTAGTATCGGTTTGGGTTTGTTTGTTATTGTGTTGTTTTCAATGACTATTAGAAGGGGCGCATGTTGATGCTTGAGACGTTATAATCAAACTATCTTTTTGGTTTCTAAATTAATATCACTTGACGCATGCCGACGACTGCTAGACCACAACCAACGACTCCAAAGAAGCGTCCAAATTACAAAATCGACCGATATCTCAAAGGCTGGAAAGTCTTTGTCGACACCTGTTCTTTGATGTGCGAAGGTGCTGATGCCTTCTTTCGAGATGCTATTCCACGCTTTCAACAGGCCGGTCAGGAGATTCTTTGTCCACTACGTTGCCTTGAGGAAATTAACCGCCATTTGCAATCCAAAGAAACGGAGAAGCGTCACAAGGCTAAGCAAGCCAAAAACCTTGTCGATACACTCAGAGCGGCTGGTATTTTGGATGTACGTGCTGAAGAATCGGATAATTTTGCCGATAACGTCTTTCAGCGTGTCTTTATTCAACACCGCATTAAGCATCGTCTGTTGCTCATCACACAAGACCGTGGTTTGGCCACCGATTTGATGTTGATGAATGGTAGTCTTGCTGTCACGCAAGCGCATCCAATTCACGTTTTGAAGATTCAGCCTGATGGCACGCTCAATATTCTCCGAAGCAAAATTGATGACCATTGGATGACGTTGCCAAAACAGAATGGCACGCCTGACGGTCAAGTCGCGCATCCTAAGGTCTATCGTAAGGATCCGCCTGCGCGTCATCCTAAGCCCGCGCCTCGTTCCGCACAGTCTACGCAAGCCCAAGGCGCACCGCGGACGCAACCAAAACCTCAGGCGCAACCGCAACTTCAACAAACGCCACCCGTGGTAGATACAACGCAAGATGCCTTTGCGCCGCTTGCCGGCTCTCCCTTTATATCGGTTGGAGGTTCTTTTACGGTCTATAGTACGCCGCAACCACAGCCACAGCCGCAAAGTGTGGCGGCCTCGGCGCCCGCTCCAAGGCCTCAAGCAACGGAATCAGCTGGGCAAGATAAGCCAGTGCGTCGTGAGGCACCAAAGCGTCAGCCCGCAAAAGAGCAACGACCAAATTCCATGCAACGTCCAGGCGCCGTCAAGCGTCGTCCAGCGCCTAGTGCGACTGAACGTCGTGAAAAGCACCGTTTTGCGTTGCCTACCACCGTGACGACCCTGGTTGACGCACAGATCAACGTGGCCGAGATGCCTAGCGAAGGTAGTGTCGTCCGTGACGAACAAGGTCAGACCTATATGCTTGTCAAAGAATTAGGCTCTGGCGGTGAAGGCATTGTCTATGAGACGGGCACCGATCTTGTGGCGAAGATTTATCGTCGTGATAAAAATACGACCCTGAAGATGGAAAAGATTCGTCGTATCACGGCGCATCCGCTGCAGTATCAAGGCATTTGTGCGCCCGTCAAAATGCTCTTCACTTTGTCGGATGAGTTTGTAGGTTATCTGATGCCGCGTGCGCAAGGGCACGACCTCTTACGCTGCCTTTTGGTGAGACCGTTACTTGAAAAGCGCTTTGCGGGTTGGACGAAGGCAGACTTGGTACGTCTTTGTATTACGATTTTGATGAAGATTCAGTACCTTCATAACCGTAACGTGATTTTGGGTGATATTAACCTTTCGAATATCAAGGTGGTGTCACCGACCGAAGTGTATTTAGTGGACTGCGACAGTTATCAGATCGAAGATTTGCCGTGCCCGGTGGGTCAAATCAATTTCACCGCACCCGAAATCCAAGACAGTAAGTTTGCTGAAATCCTTCGTACTAAAGGCAATGAATACTTTGCCGTGGCGACGATGCTTTTCATGATTTTGGTGCCTGGCAAGACGCCCTATGCCCATCAAGGCGGTCAAGGTGGGGCAGATAATATTAAAGAAGCGCTTTTCCCGTATCCATACGAAGATCGCGGTACAGGCATGGTGCCACCAGGTGTTTGGGGCTTTGTGTGGTCGCACATGACCTACGAAATCAAGAAGTCCTTTGGTCACACTTTTGATATGCGTGGTGATCATTACGATGAAGGCTCACGTTTAACTGTTGATGATTGGCTCGAACGCTTGAGGCACTACCATAAGCTCCTCACGAATGGCATGCTGCTTCGTCAAGACGAGATGTCGAACGACATCTTCCCGACGCGCCTCAAGAAAAACGTTGAATCGAGGATGTATACCTGTCGACTTTGTGGTCAGGATTTTGACGAAAAGTCGGGTCGTGAAGGCATTTGTAATCATTGCTTAAAGTACCGTGGCACGGTCTATGCGTGTGAACAATGTGGTGCAGACATTGTGATGAGTAACTTTGATCGTTATGTGCTGAAAAAACCACTCAAACCTTTATGTGCCGCTTGCTTTGAAGAAAAACGCCGAGCCAGACAAGAGGCCATTGATCGTCGAAACGCCATTGTCTATACCGCCAACTGCACGAACTGTGGTGCGGCTATTCAACTCACGCAAGGTGAATGTGACTTTTATGACCAAAAAGGTTGGACCTATCCGAAGCGCTGCAAAGCGTGTCGTGAGAATCCGCAACGGGTTCAATCGCAATACCGTTCGTCGTCAAGCGCCTCGACGGGCGATGGTTTCTTGACGGGGCTTATTAAAGGCCTTTTTGGTCTCAAGTAACTCTGAAAGCTCAAAGGATTTGTGATGCGCGAAAATGTTTTGATTCGTTCGACCGACTTGATTGACAACCCGACAACTCGCGTGCCGATTTGTCTTTGTCTTGACACCAGCACCTCGATGACTGGTGAACCGATTGCTGAACTCAATCGTGGTGTGCGGCTCTTTTATGAAGCTATCAGCCAAGATGAGGTTGCTGCCTACTCAGCTGAAATTTGCATTGTGACGTTTGGTCAGAATGGCGTGCAGTTGGTGTCAGATTTCACAGGCTTTTATCAAGGTGCTCAGCCGCCTGTCTTGATGCCTGGTGGTTGGACACCCATGGGCGAAGCTGTTGACATAGCGATGACAAAGCTCATGGATCGTAAGCAACAATATAAAGACAATGGCGTGGACTACTTCCAGCCCTGGCTCGTGCTCATGACAGATGGCGAGCCCAATGGTAACGCAGACGTCTTTCGTCGTGCCTCGGAGCGCGTCACGCAAGAAGTGCTAAACGGCAAGTTAACGGTCTTTCCGATTGGCGTGGGTAGTAATCCAAGTATGGCGGCGCTCTCCGCGTTTTCGCCCAATAAATCGCCATACCGCTTGCGCGGCCTGATGTTCCGTGAATTCTTCCAATGGTTAAGCCAAAGCGTGGCTTCTGTCTCTCAGTCGACGCCTGGTGAATTGATTAATTGGGACACAGAAGGTATGAAAGGTTGGGCAACGCTATAAAAAAACGATATGTGGTTACTTTCTCAAGCCGCGGTTCGCGGTCGTGGTCATGAACGCACTGGGCTACCCTGTCAAGATAAAGTCTTAACGCAAGTGTCGGGCGACTTTGTCTTTGGCGGTTTAGCCGATGGTGCAGGTAGCGCGAGGCTCTCGCACTTCGGTGCGGAGGCGTCGCTCGCCTTTAGCCTCGAGTATTTTAAGCAGCATTTTGATGCGATGGTTGCTTCGCAAGATGGTGCGGCGGTCAAAGCGCGTTTCATGGAAGGTCTGACACAAGCCCTTGACGAAACGTGCCTCAAACACGACTGTCAGCGATCGGATTTAGCCTCGACCCTCTTAGTCGTAGCGATTAAAAACGAAACGGTCATCTTGATGCATCTTGGTGACGGTGTCATTGGTTACCGGCAACAAGGTCAGGTGCGTGTGGCAACAGGTCCCACTAACGGTGAGTTTGCTAATCAGACGGTTTTTACGACATCAAGTACAGCGATAGAGGCCATGCAACTTCTCAAGGCCTCCTTGGCGAACATGGATGGTTTTGTCTTGATGTCAGACGGAACTGAAGCGTCGTGTTACGACAAACGTCGTCGTGCGTTTGCTAAGGCGGTTGATAATCTTTTGCTAGAACAAAGTCGTAGACCTTCTGCGGCCTTCACGAAGCTTTTAGAAGAAGCCGTTGAAGTGAGTTTAAAGCCCGCTACGACCGATGATTGTAGTCTCGTCTTGATGGTGAAAAGCGATGATGCTACCCAAAGTTACGAAGCGCTAGCCGAAGTAGAGCGTCGCGCTTTGTTAGGTTTAGCCGAGTACGGGCGTGAGATTCGTTTTGCGCGTTACGAGCAGATCATGCGTTTACTCAACGATGCCGCTGACGACGGCTTATCGGTCTCATCGCTCGCTCGGACGCTAGGCATCAAAGAAAAGCATCTCGATAAGCATTTGCAGACACTCATCGGCAAAGGTCTTGTCGTGAAGCGCGGGCGTAGTGTCTTTTGCGCCATACGTTAAGCGACCGCCACGCTACCGATCAGAGTAGGGAGCAAAAAAGAAGGACTTGATGCCAAAAGCGTCAAGTCCTTCGAGGTCGTTGGCATTGTCCCCTACCAAAAACCTATGTAAATAGCGTAATTAAATCTGTGATCAAAGTGGTTCTATTTGATCAGTATTTACGCAAAGTTTAAAGTGGCGGACGTTGCGTAACTGAATGTGAGTTTTGTCGCGCTTGGTTGCCTTGCTGGCACGGTGTTGGTAGCTTCGCCGCAAAGGAAAATCCCAGAAAGCCTAGACTCTCTGGGATTTGTTTAGGACGCACTAAAGATGCTCTTAGAAGTCTACCCGCATGGTGGCTTCAAGGGCGTGGTTCTGGCGACCGGCATCACCTGCCGAGAGGCTATAGCTCATACCTAAGTTGAGGTTCTTGTAGGTAGACATGTAGCCAAGTTTCAAATCACCCACGAAGTCACCGGCAACTGCGTAGTCGATGTTGTCGGTGGTCTTTGAACCTTTGAGCGTATAGCTCGATTCAGTATCACCAAATCGGCCACGCAAGGTGACATCAGCGTAAGGTTGAACCGTGAAGTTCTGGAACATAAAGCTCGGCGTCTTGAGGGCCACACCAACAGGCACTTCATAGATCATCGCTTTGTCTTCGTTCACGGTGAAGAGCTTCTGCTTACCCAAATCAATCGTGTAGTTGTCAAGATCTACAGACGTGATGCGGGCACCAACGTGCGGTGTAAAGGTCATGCCACCAAAGTCAAAGTTACGCTCTGCTCGGATACCTGCGGACAAAGCCGTGGCCTTGACATCAGTAGAGAGCGATTGATTCTGAATTGTTGCCTGCGTTTCGCCATCCGTCTGGATATAAGAGAACGTTCCGATCACGTAGGTTTCGCCATAGGACTTGGCGCCCCACAAGTGTGCAGCTTTGCTCTTAAGCTTTGTAGAAACAGGCAATACAGTGCCTTCACTATCAGCATCACCACTCTGGTACGAGGCAGCAAGACCGAAGGTCCAATCGCCACGATGAATGTCATAACCGCCCATGAGGCCGTAAGCATCTAACGAGTAGCCATACGACGCAACGCCCATAGAGAGGTCATCGGTCTTCATGCGTGTACCCATTGGCTGCACCCACCAGCCACCCATGTTGTGCGGCATCGTCGAAGCGTGGTGTTCAATCTGGTCAGCCGTGTAGCCAGCAAAGTCAATAGACATCGCTTTTACACCAGAGATGACACCAAGCCCTGTTGCGGTATTAATTGCGTTACTCACATCAGCCAAAGACGTGCCGTTATGAAGCAAACTATTCACAAAGACGAGGTCAGCTGCAGACGTACGGTCGCCCTTAAAGATGTTAGATACGAGGTTCTGCGCATTCACATCAAGACCCGAGCCTTTCACCGAGTCAGAACCTACAAGGATGCTCACGTTGCCATTTTTGTCAACCTCAACCTTTAATTCAGAGCCGGGGTTCTTTAACTGTTCAGCCCAGATGTCAGAGGCGCTGAGTTTGCCATCCTGAGCAACGAAAGTCCCTTCGGCAACGCTATCTTTGCCGTTGAAGTTTTCAAAGAGGTTGTAACGACCCCAAGAAAGGTTCTTGGCTTCGATGTTCACCTTGGCGTTTGACTCAACCGTCAGCTTACCTTGCTTGCCATCTGCAACAAAGAGGGCATTCTTATCCAGTTTGGAAGCATCAAACTGCAAGGTTGTCGTGCCCTTGAAGGTCAAAGAGGCACCATCGTGCTGGGTGGCGGTGTTGTTGGTATGGTTACCACCAAACGTCACCTTGGCAGTTTCGCCTAATGTGATAGGAGCGCCAACTTCTAAAATGAGATTGTTTGGGTTCAGGGGCTTCTTGTCGTTGCTGATGTAGTCAGACATGCTGTGTTGAACATTAAGTCCAACATAACCGCCCTTAGCGACCAAGGTGCCATCGATCTTATTGACGTTATGTGAAATGAACTTAGTCCACGGACCCTCAATACTGAGTGTGCCAGTGCCTAAGTTAAGTGTGCCAACTTCAACACGAGAACCGCCCGCAATATTGAGCGTATGAGAGCCTAAGTTGTCAAAGGTTTCAGTGACGGCAATCTGATCCTTGTTTTCAGGTTTGCCGTTGGCGTCGGCTTTAGTGGTCGTTGTGAACTTGGAATAGTCGCCCGTAACTTCTGTTTGCTTGGCTTCAAAGTTCAATTCTTTGATGTAGAGGTCGCTACTCGAGATCATGTGGTTAGCGTTGGAAGCAGTGATGCCACCGACGTTAAACTTACCCGTATGGACGTCCATTTTCTTGTCGAACTCGTCTAACAGCTTTTTCTGCTCCTCAGGCTTCAAGGAGGAGACCCACATCATCAAGTTGACGTTGAAGTCAGCGCCTGTCCAGTTGTCAATGCCTTCGGGAGCTTTCAGGTTTTGGGCTTTAATCGTTTCTTTAAGGTCATTGATTACTGTCTTGGTGTCGATCTTATAGTTCAACTTGACGTTAGACGAGACGAGATTCATACGATCGATTTCAACGGAAGCCTTGTACTTATCGCGACTATCCTGATCCTCGTACTTATTGTTTTTGAGATCTAGCTTAGCATTCGTACCAACTGTTACTGTGCCCCACTTGTGATTGGTGGCCGTCCATTCGGGTTTGGCTTCTGGTTGGGAACTGTTGGCTTTCTTTTGAGTCCATTCGGTCTTGAAATTTTCGATCTTAATCGTGCCTTGATGAAACTCTTTACGGTTTACCTGACCATTGGCTCCCACTTCAAATTCAGCTGTTGAGCCAAGGTTCAGCGAAGTGCCAGAGGAAAGCTTGATGCCGTCCTTATGAGTTCCGTTAAACGTAAAGTTGACGTTTTGCTGAAAGGACTTTAGCGTCAGGCTATCCTTGATGGTAAAAGCAGCGTCACCAGTGCCATTCTTAATGTAATCGTCAAGGCGTTTATTACTACCGGTGACCTTTTCGATTGTCAATTCGTTGGTAGAGACTTTACCCGTGTTGTTAAGTTGAATATGCTCTTTATCGCCAATAAGGGTAATCTTCTTCCAATCAGATTGTCCCTTGATGCTCATGGAAGAGTTTTGGCCGATAGTAATCGATTCACCGACATCCATGGCACCTTCGCCCTGTTCGAACTTGGCACCGTTTTCCAACGTCACGTTACCAAACACCACACGACCAACAGGCTTTGAATCCTTCTGATCAGTCTTGACAATGTAGCCCTTGTCGTTGTTGGTAAGGACGCCGCTGGCACCTGTCATCTTAACGTCACCCATATAGATGGGGTTAGGGGCCTTGTCTTGTTGAGTCGTGCTTAGACCAGAGTCCTCAATCGTCACCCCGCCAGCCGATTCAATCTTGGCTTCACGATTGTCAAAGGTCGCGGGCTTGGTAATCGTCAGCGAGCTTGAGCTATCGAGCTTAAGCGTGCCATTGTTAATAAAGGAAGCGCCTTCGGTCACGTTAAGCGCAACGCCCTTTAATTCCACCATCTCAATATTGTTCTTGAGGGAACCACCCTTGTTAACGGTCAAGGTGTTCGTGCCATTGTTAGCAGAAATCGTTAACTGCTTGGCATCCTTCTTGCCATACTTTTCAGCCCATTCTTTATTCCATTCAACGGCTGAATTGACATTCTTGTTAATGACTTTTTTATCACTGGCATCAGCGTCACCCAGCGTGACATTAATCGTGGTATCCGCTGGTTGTTGTGCTTGTGCGGTCGTATTGGTGTTAGCAAAAGAGGGTGAGGTAATGAGAGCCACTGCAGCCATCATGGCCAAGGCTAAAGGTGTACGCTCGAAATGTGTAGACATAACTCTAGTCTTAGGAGTGAAAAAAAAATGCTAGTGAGTTTAGAGTATTGCTAAAGGTGTCCCTGATAAATAAAAAGAACGAAAGTGTCAATAAGTGTTTCAAATAAGCGTCACGTGTCTAAAGGTCTTGTGCGTTTGAAGGGCTGTATCGTCAGGAAAATATTCAGCCTCAATCTATCTGAGTAATACGTATCACATTAGACCGAAAGGTAAAATAAAATCTGAAAGGTACTGCAATAAGCGATAACAATAAGCGATCGAAACGGCCGCCTGTTGATGGACAGAGTGTGAGTCGTATTAAATAGTCATCCTCTTGTGCTCTAAAAATGCATCGAGTGGTGTCAGAAAGTTTCATTTTTCGCCAAGTCTATTCTGGCGATCTCAGATATTTCGAAAGACTAAAGCGATGCTTTAGGGTGATAATCGTCAAGGACTGGTAAACGCTTTTTGGGTTGTGAGTATTGAAAAAACAATATAAATCAATATGTTGAGCCTCTTATAACAAACAGACACAAAGGGGCGCACAATAGAAACAACTATCCTCATATGGTCTCATTACGTTATTTCGGTTGAGTTTTCTTATTGATTCTGTAACATGGTTTAATTGGGCAAAGGTATCAGTAGTTACCAAATTGGTAACTACTATCGCGAATTTACTAGAGGTCTAGTGATGCGAAATATTTGTCTAAAGAATCAAAAAGGAGATAACGATTCGTTATGATGACCTCATTCAATAAAGCAATTGTTTTAGTAGCTTCATGCTTTTGCATGGCGAGTCCAGCGCTCGCTGAAGCCGTAGCCAAGTATCGTGTTTCAGTGGCCGATTTGGCCGTGAGCGATAGCCTCAGCGAGCAACAAAAGAAGACAGTGTTGACATCAAGCTTAATTGCTGATATTGAAAACGCTATTCGTAATGGTCGAAAGTTTGAATTGCTCACGCGCCGCGCGGACGCGTTGGCTGAAATTCGAAAAGAACAGGCGTTTGCGAAGTCAGGTTTGGCAGCAGGCGACGCAGCAGCTGAAGGCCAACTCTCGAACGCCCAGTCCATTGTGAAGGTGACGGTTGAATCGTTCTCATTTGGCCGTTCTGCCACCAAGATTCCGAATTTAGAGGGTAAGTACAAGGTTCAAGATAGCGCTTCGATTGCTTTGAACGTGCAGATTCTTGATACCACGAAGGGGACGGTCACAGGTGCCTTCCCGGTCAAGGCATCTTCAGCGTCTGGCACGTCAATTCGTAATGGCGTGGGTGGCGCTTCTAAGAGCATTCTTGAGCAAACGATGGCGAAGGCTGCTGGTAATTTGGCTAATCAGTTGTCTGACACCATCTTCCCGATCACAGTCATTCAGGTGAAGGGGAAGCGCATTTGGGTGAATCGCGGTAACGACTCTGGTATGAAGATGGGCGAACGCTTTATCGTCTTTGAACCTGGTGAAGACTTGATTGACCCACAGACGGGCGAAAACTTGGGCTCTGCTGAAATGGAAGTGGGCGAAGCCAAGGTCACGCGCATTAATCCTAAGGTGACGGTGCTTGAGGTCACGAAGGGTGATCCTGCTCAGATCGCGCAAGGGTTCTTGTTACGTCGTCCAGTGAAGTAAGGAGTGACCATGATGAAGTTAACGCATCTCATGGTGGCCATGATGTGTGCCACGGCTGCGATGGCAAGCGTGGCCGCGGGTATTCGGACGGTGACAGTTGAAGCCCACGGTGTAGGGGCGAATCGTGACGAAGCTATGAAAGCAGCCCAAGCTGAAGCAGTAGCTCGTGTCAATGGTTTGTCGCTCGATAGCCGTGACGTCACGCGCGTTAAGGCTGAAGTTTCGAATAAGTCTGAAAGTAAGAATGGCGAATCGTCCTCCGACACCAAGGCCAATATGCGTGAGTACCAGGAGCGCCAAACGACTACGGCTACTCAAGGGTCGGTGAAGAGCTTCCAGGTTTTAAGCGAAAACTGCGAAGCAGGTAAGTGCGAAGTGCGTCTTTCAGTTGACGTTAATAAGTACGAAGCAGGTCAACAGACGCAACGCGCTCGCATTGCCGTGTTGGACTTCCGGCGTAAGGGTGGAGGGCAAGGGACGTTTGCCGATCAGCTCAATCAAGCGATGGTCAACTATCTGACGAGCACTCGTCATTTTGCTGTGCTCGATCGCACGTATGAAAAGGAACGTTTGGCTGAATTGAAAGGCTTGACACGTGACGACGTGCTGACTGAAGAACGTGCTCGCATTGGTAATTCGTTGGGCACCGACTATATCGTCGTGGGGTCTGTGGAGGAGTTTTCTCAACAGCGTCTTACGACCAAAGTTCCTTATACGAACGAAATCGTTCATCAACAAGAAGTGAACGTGGTGGTGAGTTGGCGCACCATTGAGGCGGCGACTGGTCAAGTGATGGTGTCTAACACGATTGCCAAGAAGGTGACGTACAACCTTAATGATGCTGATCAGGGTGCTGTTGGTCGTGACATTGGTACGGCCATTGCTGAGGCGATTACGGATGTGATTTATCCCATCCCCGTTCTTTCTTACCAAGAACCTACTAAGTCGGTAGTGATTGGTCAGGGCGGTTCGACCCTTAAAGAAGGGAAGGAATATCGCTTGGTGAAGTACGGTCCTTTGCTCACGAACCCCTACACCGGCGAAACCTCCTCTCGCGAAGAAATTGAAGTGGGTCAGGTACGCGTGACACGCGTTACGCCTAAGAGTGCCTATGCCGAAGTTTTGAAGACGACGGTGGATCTTCGCCAGGCCGTTGCACGTGAATACATTTTGCGTCCGATGTCTGCGGCAGATGACCAGGGCGCCAAGTCTAAGCCCAAGAAAACCATGCAACCTGCTTGGTAACCCATTTAGACCAGGAGACATAAACTCATGATGAAGAAAACAATGATGGCGTTAGCCATTGCTTCACTTTTTGGCACGACAACCGTGTTCGCTCAAACGGCTGCTCCAGCTGCTGCAGCTACACCTGCCGCCGCTCCGGTGGCTACGCCGGCACCTGTTGCTGCACCCGCTGCGGCACCTGCCGTAGTGACGGTTGAAACGGTTGCCCCGGCTGTTGTTGAAACAGCACCAGCTCCTGCCGTGGTGGAAACGGCGCCAGCAGTTGTCACTGTCGAAGTGGTGCGTGACCTGAATACCCCTGTTCAGAAGGCTGCTCCAGTAGCTGAAGAAACCTGTAAGACGGGTCGTCAATGCATTCAGCAGGCCTACCATGCATTCATGGAAAAGAATGGATTCCCAGAAGAAGGTCAGGATGCCAAGGGGAAGTCCTTCCATTTTGGTTCCGCGCCTGTGAATGTGCCGCGTACGCATGCTGACTATGCCAAGTACTTGTCGATGGCTTACACGCAGGCCTACATGAATGCCGTCAAGCAGTTTGCGTCGACGTTGGGCGTTCAGGTTCAAAACGAGATTGTCTCGAAGTTCTTCCTTCAGACGGGCGACAACGCGCGCGACTTCCCTGTGGATCAGAAGGGGCGCACCGACACGGAAGCCCTTTGGCTCAAGATTTCGAAGTACTCTCAGGCTCGTTTAGATAAGGGCTTGCGTGAGTTGGGTATTGATCCGACGCAGTACGATGCGGTGGCCCCTGACCAAAAGAAGAAGCTCTTTGAAGATGCTTTAGCGAACAAGACCATTGAACGCATGTCCTTGGCCTTGGGGGGCATCAATGTGGCCGGTAACTTCATTCATGAAGGTGCAAGCGATGCTCATGTCGGTGTGGTGATTGCTTATTCTCGAAATATCGAAGGCATCGCCCAGTCGTTACGTCAGGGTAAGCGTCCAGCCATCCAGGCCGTTGGTCAGCCTTTGAGTGTTCAGATCCCTAACGATCCGAAGCTTTTGTCTGACATGTACGGTCCGCACCTCATGGTGGACGAAAATGGTCCTGTCATCGTGGCTTATTCCTTCTGGGGTGTCACGAAGGGTGTGCCGGCTATGCAGGATCGCCTCCATCAGGCTGCCCAAGAACAGGCGCGAAGCGAAGCTCGCGCTCAGCTCGCTCGCTTCTTGACGCTCTCTTACTCTGCGAAAAACGAACGCATTCAAGAGATGGCTCAGACCCAGATGTTGACGAAGTCGGGTAAGACGGGTGATGTAACAGAAGCTGTGACGACGGCCCTTGACGAAATCGTGAACGACCGTGCCGTGGCGCAGGCACAGGCTCACCTCCAGGGTGTGCGCACCATCCGCGAATGGGAAATGGTGACCGAATCCGGTCAGACCGTCGTGGGATCTGTTTTGGCTTATAGCTTTGCTGGTATTGAAGCCGCGAGAGCAATCACGGAAGGCCCGCGTGCGGCCGATCCTGCTACTAACGCACCTCAGCAACCTGCCAACTTGAGCACGTCGACGCGTGAAGGCGGCATTAAGAACGCACTCGATCAGTTCTAATTGCGATAGTTTGTAACCCGAGACCGGCTTTTGGCCGGTCTCTACGTAGGTGCCATATGAAAACAAAACGACAGTTAAGACGCTCTGGATTGTCTTTGGCGGTGATCGGTGCACTGATGCTTTCGGGTTGTGCGACACATAGCGACAAACTCGGGTTTGCCGAAGGCGAAACGACGAAAACGTATGCCGAGGCCTATGAACCTGCCAGGCAGATGTTGATGCTTGGTCAGTGGGATGCAGTTAGAGCAAAGCTCAACGAAAATAGCACCAAAGAAGTCAAAGAAGAGGTGGAGGGCGAAGATGGCGAAATTCGTAAGACTGTTCGCCACGAGACGCTCACCAATGACGAAGAAATGGAGCGCCTCATCAAAGAGCAAAGTGAACTTTCGCTTGTTGAGCGCGGTCTTTTGACTTTGAATGTCGGTGACTTTGAGCGTGCACTCTTTTATTTCGATGCGGCAGAAGAAAAACTGGGATTGACCGAAGAGGATTCATCCATTACGGGTGCAGCATCAGACTATGGCAAGTCGGGCTTATCGATGCTTTTAGGCACGGAGGAGTTAGCCAACTATGAATTGCGTGGCTACGAAAAGGTCATGCTCCTCAATTACAAGGCGCTCTGCTATATGCTCATGGGAGATCGTAAGGCCTATAACGTGACGCGTCGCGCCATTGACCTTCAGCAAGAAGAGTGGGAAAAGTTTAAGCAACTCCTTGAAGAAAACAAGGATAAGCAGTACGACATGAAAGAAAGTGTGGGTGAGGCGCCAAGTCAATCGTCGGGTCGTCGTGCCCCTAAGACCGAAGCCGAGCACTACGACTTTCAGATTGAGCAAGCCCGCAATATGCAAAAGCAATTGCGTGAAGTGCGCAATTCTAAGGACATTCGCCCAAGCGATCGGCCAGCGCTCGACCAAAAGATTCGAGAAATCGACGGTCAGATTAAGCAACTTCAGAAGATGAAGACGGCAGCTGTGGGGACGTCGCCCGATAGCATGTCGATGAGTGATGTGGACGACCGTACGGCAGAAGTCAAGAAGAAGGCAGGTTTAGTGGCCTCTGCCTACGTGAATCCCTTTGCGGACTATTTAAACGCCATGATGATGGAAATCGACGGCTTTGACGATCCAACGATGCGTCAAAATGCCAAGATTGCCTACAAGAAAGTGGTAGAAAATAACCGCGATTGTACAGTCGCTAAAACAGCTGTCTCGCAAGTCGAAAAAGGGATTGGTCGCAATCAAAAGCTCGTGCAGATTTTGCTCTCTGACGGCTTTTCGCCTTATCAGCTTGAAAAGACCAAGATCTTCCCGATCCCGATGGATAATCGGGTGATTAATGCGGTCGTTAACTATGCAAACGCGACACCGGTCCCTACCCAGACGCGTGGTGCAGTCATCAAAGTGGGTGGTAAGACCACAAAACTTTCGAGCCTCACGAAGATGGAATCGTTGATTCTTCGTGACGAACAAGACCGTCTGCCGATGCGTGCCACGATGTTTGGCTTAGCGATCATTCGCTCTGCCACCTCGGGGGCCTTCTTAGGTAACTTGGGTTCTGCGTTAGCAGGTAGTATTCAGCGCCCTGATACGCGTTCTTGGCTCACGCTCCCGAATCAGGTCTTCGTGGCTCGTGTCGCGGTCCCAAAGAACCAAAAGACGTTGAAACTCCAAACGATGAATGCCAAAGGTCAGCCGCTTGCGACGACGGACATTAAGCTCGCTAAAGACGGACCGACGGTGGTTTATGCAGTTTCGTACGACAAAAACATCAAGGTCTATGCCAACGAATTCTCGTGGGTTGACTAACTTAAATGAGGCCTCATGCGGTTGACGCGTGAGGCTAGGAGACAATGATGATGAAGAAAACCACACTGGTTGCTGCCGTGGCAGCAGCTTTGCTCGCAGGTTGTGCCACGCAAGAACCTCCAGTCGCTCAACCAGAACCTAAGCCTATTGAACTTGTTGACACATCGGTGTCCAACGTGCGTATTACCTACGCGAACGAACAGGTGGCGACGGCCATGAAGGCCATGAATGTGCGAATGATCAAAGACGGTACCTTCCCGAAGTTAGTCTTTCAACTCGTGAATTTCACGCAGGCGAAGTTCCCTGTTGAATATAAGGTGCAGTGGCTCGATCGAGATGGGGCGCCCTTACAGTCAACGGCACCATGGCTTCAGACGACTTTAACGGGTATGGAAGCCAAGCCACTCGTTTCGTTAGGTAAGTCGGTGGATGCTCAGAGCGCTCAGGTCACCATTCGCTTCCCGCAAAACGTTGAAATCTATGTGCCGACGCCTGATCCTGCTGAACAGCTCCGTATTGAGCGACAGGTGATTGATGACTATAACGCTCGCCTGGCTTCGGGTGAGCTAAAGCTGTAATTCAAAATAATAGGAGAGAAAATTTATGAAGAAGTCGATGGTTGCTGTGGCTACATGTGCCACGCTCGCGATGCTCGCTGGTTGTACGACGACGCAGTATGTGGGTACGCCTGTGGCAACACCGTCAGGCCATATGCAGACGATTTCGATTGTCGATTCGAGCGAACGTATTAAGTTGAGCACCAAGGTGTCGCTCTCTGACATCATTGCGTTTGCCGAAAACCTCACCAACAAGATGCTTCAGTCGAAGGTGATTGCCAAGGCCAAGAAAAAGCCACGTATTGTGCTCGGTTCTTTGAAGCAAAACACCCACGACGAAAATCTTCGTGTGCAGGATATTCATGATCGCATCCAGGAAGTCCTTTTCAATTCAGGGGCCGTGCGCGTGATGGACCGTACTGCCACGAACTTTGACTACATCATTCAAGGTGAAATCACAGATATCGTGACCCGCGCCCCCGATGGTCAGAAGCTCGTGGACTACACGATGAAGATCAAGCTCTTTAATCTTGAAGGTGAACTCGTAGGCCAGTGGTCTGACGACTTGTCGCTCTTTAAGAGCCGTTAATCGTACTTCGCAAGGTGTTCGACATTAGATCGTCGCCTGGAGCACACACAAAGGCCATGATGGTTGGTAGCATCCGCTCAGTCAACCTCATGGCTTTTTTGCGTTTTGCTTAAAAATCTCGTAAGCGACGCAAATGCGGTTCTGTACACTGAAATCGCATTTGAGTGCAGACAAAGTTTTGCTAATATGAAGTTAACTGGTGCGAGTTGATGTTAACAGGTGCTTGATTGATGTTAATGGTGATGTTAAATGATCTTGAGTGATGTTGTTTGATGTTAAACTTGATGTTAACTTGATGGTTAACATGATGTTAAGTCACATAATCCAACGTCATTAAACAAAGTCATGGCTTCACTTCCAACGAGAGAAACGTTAACAATCGAATTTAAAAGTGATCCTCCATCAGGTCTTTCAGACAAAACGGTTGTAGAGTCCGTTGTTGGTATGACCAATGCTCAGGGAGGCACCCTTTATATTGGTATTGATGATAACGGCAAAGTAACGGGTGTGCGTTCGCCAAAATGGTCGGATCCAGAAAAGACTGCGGCTTATCTGACTGGACAGACGGTGCCACCTGTAGTGGTACGCGCAGAGACGCTTTATGCTGAAAACGAACTACCCGTGACCGCGGTGTATGTGCCCGCAGGCCGTGGTTTGACTGCGACGAAGGACGGTCGAGTCATCCAACGCCGCATGAAGATAGACAAAACACCAGAGAACGTGCCGGTATATCCGCAAGAATACGCGACAGTCCTGTCTGACCAAGGACTCTGGGATTTCACAGATCGCGTGCTGCCTGAAGCAACGCTTGATGATCTTGATCCTGTTGAGCGGGCTCGCCTACGCCGCTTGATGGAGAATTTCAGAGCCGAAGCTACGCAGATTGATCTCGAAAATGATGATTTGGATAAGGCGCTAGGACTTATCAAACAAACCTCGCAAGGGTATCAGCCGACGGTGGCTGGTTTGTTGCTGATTGGTAAAGCACATCGACTACAAGTACTACTACCTACGAGCGGTGCCGTTTTCCAAGTGATGAGTGGTACAGAGGTCATTGTGAATGATGACCTTAAGCTTCCGTTGCTCGGAACCTTCGAAGAACTGCTTTTGAGATTTCGAGCTCGAAACGGTGAACAGGAGTTTACCGAAGGTTTAGTGCGTGTACCTGTGCCAGATTTTTCAGAGCGCGCGTTTCGTGAGGCACTCGTGAATGCGTTTGTGCATAGAGACTATGCAGTTGCTGGTTGTGTCAATGTGTGCATGAGTGAAGAAGGCTTTTCCGTGACGAGTCCGGGTGGCTTTGTGCGCGGTGTCACATTGGACAATTTGCTCGTCGTAGAACCTAGAGGTCGAAATCCGTTGTTGGCAAGCATCTTCAAGCGTATCGGTCTAGCCGAGAAAACAGGACGTGGCATAGATCGCATTTTTGAGGGCGCTGCGCTTTACGGCAGACCGTGGCCAGACTATTCTGAGTCGACCGAAGCCGCTGTACGGGTACGAATACTGCGTGCCGAAGCAGATATGACTTTTTTCAAGCGCGTTTTGAACTACAAAAAGCGCTTTTCGCGCAGTCCTTCGACAGTAGCGTTGCTCATTATGTCGGTGCTTGAAGATTCGCCAGGTGCAAACGAAGGTGAACTTTGTCGTCGAACAGGCTTTTCTGAAATGCGTATTGCCGGCCAGATTCGTGCGCTTTTGCTTGAAGACGTTATTGAAAAGTCGGGTGAAGGCTATCAGCTTCGAAATGCAGCGGGCGCGACACCTAGCCCTTTGTCTCATCCTGATAAACCATTGACGTCCTCAGGTGACCGAATTGGTGATCTCTTGCGGTTGGTGAGGGAGAAGGACACAGTGCGGCGTGAAGACGTGGTTGAGGCGCTCTCGCTCACGACGCAGCAGGCTTATCGTCTCCTCAAGAAGTTAACGGACGCTGGTCTTTTGGTTCGGTCTGGCGCACGACGAACGACAGTCTATGCGTTGCCAAACAGACTTATCGATGTTAACCAATTAAAATGAGGCAAGAGCCAACTTGGAGCATGGAATAGAAAAGGGAGCTGGCCATGGGTGACTATTTTGACCTGTCTCTAGGCATACAGTCTTTCGAAGCTCTAAGAGACAACAAGCAGATTTATGTTGACAAAACGCACATGCTCTATGAGCTTGTCCGTGGTCCCAACAAGGTTTTATTGGCTAGACCAAGGCGCTTTGGCAAGTCTTTATTGCTTTCGACCATTGCTTCTCTTTTTGCTGACGGCGTTAGATATTTCGAAGGTCTTGCGATCGAAAAGCTTTGGAAGGATAAAAAATATCGCGTTCTTCAGTTGGATTTTTCGAACATTACCAATTTCGATGATGTGGCACAGTTTGAGAGTGCTTTTCGGTGTCTGCTGTCTGCTCGGTTTGAGCCATTAGGATTTAAGGCTTCAGGCATAGATAACCGTTTTATGGCAGAGTTGTCGCTTTGGTTATCCAATCAACCAAGCAATGCTTTGGTATTGCTGATTGATGAGTATGATGCACCTTTAACTCAAGTTTTACACAATCAAGCGCTTTTTGATGGTGTCCAAAAAGTTTTGAGAGAGTTCTTCAACATCCTAAAAACAAACGATGGTTGCTTTAGGTTGCTCTTTTTAACGGGTATTACTCGTTTTAGTCATACGAGTATTTTTTCTGGTTTCAATAATCTCAACGATATTTCTTTGGATCCAGACTTTGGCGGTTTGCTTGGACACACTGAGGCTGAGCTTGAGTTGTACTACAGCGAATTCATCGATTCAGCCGCTCAAAAGCTTCAGCTTTCTCGAAAGGCCTTATTAGCCAAACTTCGAGAGTATTACGATGGTTTTTCATTTGATTCTGACGGAAGTACACATGTGTACTGCCCGTGGTCGATTTTAAAGTTTTTTGCCGCAAGCCAAAAAAAGTTTTTCAGTAAGGACGCCAGGTTCGAGAACTATTGGTTTAACTCGGGAGGTCAACCAGCCGTCCTGATGAATTATCTCGCGCAAAGAAAATTAGAAAAGCCTCTGAATTTCTTTGAGACTATTTGCATGGATCCAACGAAGTTGTTGTCCAGTGCGCCTTACCACGAGATGGACATTAATCTGCTTTTACTCCAAACAGGCTATTTGACCATACGTTCTGTGGATGAAGTTGGCGGCCTTTATTTGGGTTACCCTAATCGTGAGGTGGCGTCATCGATGGCTTTGCTCTACGCAAAGGTCATGGTGCATGATTCAGAGTTCACGCCTCAACCGGTGTTAATCCATTTGGTGCGTGGTGAAACAGAGCCAACTGTTTTGTTTTTCAATCGTGTGTTGAATGCCTTGGATTACGAACGTTATCCGATCAAAGATGAAGCATCCTTTAAGGGCGCTTTGCAAATTCTCTTTATTGGACTCTCGCTCAATCCGCAAGTTGAGGTTCATACTGCCAAAGGAAGAAGTGATTTGGAGGTGAGCGTTGGTGCTTATCACTGGGTGTTCGAATTAAAGTTCGCTAAATCGCAAGGAAGTGCGTCTCAGCTTTGTGACCAAGCGGTTGCCCAGATGCGCGAAAAAGATTACGGCAATACGCCTCACGGCAAAGAATTAAAACGTGTCGCCCTTGTGTTTGACGAAGATCAGCGTCAAATTATTGAATGGAATGAGATTTAATCATTTGCAGTGAGCTTCTCTGAGCAACTGACTCAAGACGAACGATTGTCTATGTGTTGCCGGCCAAGAGCACTCGAAGCATAAGCGTGTGCTGCTATTTCCACGGTGTTTGGCGAGTTCTTGAGATATGACATCGCCTTACCTCCCTAATTGGAGCAAAAAAAGCCCATTCCGTTGGCGCGGTTTGGGCTTTTTTGCATATTGGCCGAGCCAAAATGCACAGCGACCATCTCAAAAAGGCCGGGCAGTGACCTTTTCGTCTCAAAGGCGTTGTTTGCGTCACAATCTGACGGATGGTATGCAACCATAGGCTGTGGCATAAAAGTCGCTACAATCGAAAGAAGTTTTTCTCTCGTTTCGGTCTAATCGTATTCGTTGAGCGTTCCATGATTCATACCGTCTACAGTAATAGCTACGAAGTCCTTCGTGCCGTGTTGCTTCATAACGTTGAAGCGCTTGGTGTTGATGGCGGGATTGACGACAAAACGTCACCCGACGCGTTATTTGCTAAAGCCTTCGAAAAGGTTCCAGTGATCGTACCTAATCGTGCTGTGGGGCACGATCTCACCAAGTCCATTGCGGCTCGAGATGGTGTCTGTGCTGGGATCGACTTCATGCTGTTGTCGGCATGGATGGGCTTTTTTTCTAAAGAACCCATGGCCAACATCTTAGGTAACGAAGCAGACTGGATGATATGGCAGATTTTGCGCGAAGAAGGCCCTCAAAGCTTTCGTGCGCAACCAGGGCATGAGCCTTTAGCGAATTATCTTGAAGGCAAAACCGACGATGATATTTGGCGATTAGTGCGCCATATTACGCAGACCTTTGTGGTTTATGCGACTTATCGTTTAGATTGGGTCATGGATTGGTTAGGGTTACATCCGACGCTTTTACCTAACGGCGATGAAGGAAAGCGAGAAAAAGAAAAGCTCGAAAAGCATCCGGACTTTGTGTGGCAACGCGATTTATTGCGATTATTGGCTGAGCACCCCGCTTGGCGCGGTCGTCAGTTTTTAGAAGATTATCCAGACATGTTGCGCCGTTTGGCTGAGAGTCAAGCTCAGCCCGAGGTCTCTTTAGCCAATGGCTATACAGTGAAATTGCCTCAAGTCCTCCATGTCTTTGCACCCTTTGTGGTGCCACCCTTGATGTTGCCGATTTTGAAGGCTTTTGCGCTTTCTGGCCGCGACGTATGGTTTTACTTATTAAACCCTACGAGCGAATATTGGTTTGACTTGGTGCCTCAGCGACTCTTTAATTGGGAAGCCAAAGGTGGCGAAATGAGTGACGATAGTCACCATGAGGTAGGTCACCCGATCTTGGCCAATAACGGTCGTTCGACACGCGCCAATATCGATCGTTTGTGGCGCTATACCGCAGCGCCCGACACAGGCGTACAACTCACCGAACTTGATTTGCCAGAAGGTCAAGCGCCCGCTGTAGCGCAACAACGTCATTTTTTAGCTTCCTTTGCAGGGCGCTTGCAGGATCATCGTCTGCAGCCTGATACGACCGTTGAAAATCAAAGTTACTATTTGGAGTCGCGTGATCCGCGATTATTGCGTCGTATTCAAGATTCGATTTTGAATCTCAATCCTGACCTCAAACTGACCGCGGATGGTGCGCCGCTTTTTAACCCTGAAGATCGCTCTTTACAATTCATGCGTGCGCCCACGGCAACGCGTGAGCTTGAGGCTTTGCTCGATTGGTTGCAGGCGCGATTCCGTGAGGATCCTAGCCTAAGACCGGACGACGTTTTAATCGTGACGCCTGATTTGTCAGCAACCGCGCCTTTGATGGAAAAAGTCTTTGAAAGCCAACCAGCTGACGCGCGGATTGAGTGGCGTATCTCTGGGCTCTCCTATTTAGATGGTGACCAAGCTGCGCAGGCTGTGCTGGGGCTAGGTAAATTGCTCACAGGTCGTGCGACTCGCGAATCGCTGATGGCCTGGATTTCGTTGCCGCCCGTCGCAAGCAAATTTGGTTTAACTAGCGACGATATGCCCACGATTGAAATGTGGTTACGTACGGCAGGTTACCGATACGGGCTTTCTGACGCGCATCTCAATACACTCGATCCAGTTACCTTTGCGGTTGCAAAAGACATGACGCTCGCGCGTGCAATTGAACGCTTGACGCTCGGCTTTTGCTTGCCAAACGACGTATCGACCCCCTTATTTGACACGCTACCAGTCGTAGGGACAGAAGAAAGAGGGTGGACTTCTGTGGGCGACCGTCCTGTCTTATTGGATGCCCTGGCACGTCTGTCGAGCTATTTAGAAGCTTTCCGAACGCGTATTGTCGAGTCCGCCACCGCGAGTGAGTGGATGGCTTGGCTCATGGATGCGATGACGTTACTCTTTAAAGAAGAGGGAAATGGCTTTAATCGTGTGCGCCAGGCTGCGGCGGCTGTGCGTGAAGACATTGAACGCGCAAGCTTTGGGGAGACACCCATGGCAGTGCCTTTTGACCTCTTTATGTCGTCCGTTGAGTCGCAATTAGAGATGGCCCCAGGCGGCGGGTTGCCTAGCAACCGAGTGACCCTCACGGGCATGGCACAGTTGCGTCCCTTGCCTTATCGCATCATTGCCATTGTGGGGCTCAACGACGATTGTTCGTTTCCGGGCACCATGCGTCGACATGAATTTGACTTGATGGCAGTTGCACCCCGTCGAGGTGACCGAGATAGTCGCGTGGATAATCGCAATGTCTTCTTAGACTTATTGTTAGCCGCACGCGACCGTTTCTTGATTTCATATGTCTGTGGCACTGGCGAAGCCGCGAACGAACGTCAACCTTCGATTGTTGCCCAAGAGCTGCGTGATTGGTTGCTCGACTTTACCGACAATCGAGACGAGCGCCGTCAGGTGGCCGATCAACTCACGGTCACTGTGCCACTCAACGCCTTCTCGCAATCGAACTTTATGTATGGCAATCGCGATTGGCGTAGTCACGATGCGCGTTTATTTGAGGCTGTCCAAAAAGCCATGGCGTCCGACTATAGTGAGGCTGATCCTGTCTTTGCGGATACAGGGCTCAAAGATCAACCGATGCAAACGGTCACATTACGTGCCTTGGTCGACTTTTGGAAAAAGCCTTCCACACGCACATTAGGGGCAGCGGGCATTTGGTTAGAAGCGCAAGATGAAGGTGCCGCCGAAGGCTTGTTGCCTGAAGAAAAGGGGTTAGGTCGTTGGAAGCGGCGCCATGATGCTTATCAAGCTTTCTTAGCCGGGTGTACGACCGAAGCTTGGGACACCTGTGTCAAAGCGAACCCCTTGTATGGGGCACAAGGCGTGCGTGAATGGTATGGAGAGGCGGATACAGCATTTGGTCAGGCGCTCTTCCAATACCATCAGACGTTAGCGGTTGACACCCCTGTCGACGATATCGATGTGGACCTTGATTTGGGTAACGATATGCCTCACCTCTTGGCACGCCTCAAAGGGATCTATGTCAAAGAGGATCGTCGTCGTTTGGTGCGATTGAGTGCTTCGAAGTCATCAAGTTTATCGATCTTGCGTGAACTATTGACCTATCTCGTGGCTTGCGCTGCGAACGAGATCAATGAAGCGTGGCTCGTTTGCGTGTGGGATAAAAACCTTCAAAAGCTCATGAAAAAAGAGGAGGCTGACGCGCATGGTTTGGTGTGCTTGCAGCTCCCCGCTTGCGATGCGACGCTCGCCAAAGACTTCTTGCGTCTTTTTATGATTCCGTATTTAGTGCGCTCACAAAGCCCGCTCATTGGCACCGACTTTAATGGTCAGCGCTTTTCTCAGAGCGGCACACCCGACCAACGTGCAGACCAAATCTTGTGGCGCGGTCGACATCTGGAAGAGGCGCAATCGATCACGTATGAACGCGAAAAGGCGTTGAGCAGCATGTTGCCGAACTTTGTGATGGGGAATGCCCCAGGGGCTTATGACGCCGTGAAAATTGACCTTGCATCACTATTGAGGTTTGCGATGCTTGAAGAAAATCGCGATTTGACGCTACCCAATGATTTTTGTCTGTCAATCCAAGAAGCGCCGACGGAGGCCGCTAAATGAAGCCAAATGATTCAATGTTTGATGAAGTCCCGCCGATGAGTGACGACGATGTTGGCGTCGTGGCTACCGAAAGTGATGCGAGCTTGGCTGCCTGGGACGCTATGGCTGATATGCCGCCTATGGACGACGAGACCGAGGTGTCTTTGATGGCTTCATCTATGGCGATGGACGCTCTTGAAACGCCCGTCGTCCCCGAAACACCCAAGGCAGCCGGAGAGCTCGAAATGACCAAAGCACCGAAAGCGCACGAACCGACGCAAGCCATTGACCCTGTTGATGGGGCTAAGGCGAGCGATGGCGTGACGCCCGCCTTTGACGTGGTGACAGCGTCGCTCACAACGCCCACGCTTTTAGAAGCGTCCGCTGGGACTGGCAAAACCTTTTCGATCAAACACCTCGTCTTACGTTTGATTGTTGAAGAAAAGATGCCGATCGAAAAGCTCCTCGTGGTGACTTTTACGCGTGCGGCGACGGCTGAACTCAAAACCCGTATTCGTGACCATTTGAGTGAAATGCTAGGCTTTTTGACTGGTCACTTGGGTGCTTCTGACGTGGACAGCATGATCGTGACGCAGGCAGCGCGTTGGACTGACGAAGGACGTGATCAGGCTGAGGCTGTCAAGCGACTGCGTGCGGCGATGGCAAGTTTTGATGATGCCTCGATTTCGACGATTCATGGCTTTTGTCAAAGAACGTTGACAAACCACGTCTTTACGTCTTCAGGGTACTTTGATCGTGAGTATTCAGACGACGATTTGCCTTTGCGTCAGCAAGTGGTTGAAGACTTTTTGCGTCGTGCGTTAGCGAATGCCCCGACCGACGAGGTGCGTCGTGAGATCATGATGGGGGTTGATTGGGAAAAGAAATTAGAGACCTTGACGGCGATCCCAGCAGCACTCGCGCCACGTCAGATTAATATCGAAGATGCCGACTCTTGTGTGCTCCCTGTTTTAGAGGCTTTCGTTCAAGAAGCGCCTCAGGCGTTACGCGACCTTAAGCGTTCGACCCGTACGGGGACCTTTGACGATTTACTGTCAGACCTCTGGTGGGCCCTTCAAAACGATACCGATGGCAAGTTTGCGCAAAGCATTCGTGAGGCCTATCGGGGTGTTTTGATTGACGAATTTCAAGATACGGACCCTGTGCAATTTGAGATCTTTAATCAGCTCTTTTTGCAGATCCCAGAAAATGAAGAGGCGTCAAACGCATCGCGCGCGCTCTTTTTTGTGGGTGACCCCAAGCAAGCCATTTATAGCTTTAGATCGGCGGACTTGGATACCTATATGCGTGCCAAGGCGCTTATTCGTCATCACGCGAGACTTGAGAAAAACTTCCGCTCATGCCCCAAACTCATGAATGCGGTCAACGCGTTTTTTAAGCATCCCACCGAAAGTGCATTTTTGCGTCATGACTTGGGCTATGAACCCGTCAAGACCAATTCGAAGGTGTATGGCCTTTTTGAACTGATTGACGGTGTTTGGCAAGAGGCGCCCGCATTAGAGTGGTGGACGGCATACTACGGCGTCGATGATATTGGTGTCGTGACAGCTGAAACGATTGCGGACGATATTGCACGCTTGATTGCCAAAGGTCGCTATAAACAAATGGGGCTCGCAGCGGGTCCTCATGACGAAGTCATTGGCTCGGTCGAGGTTGATGGGGTCACGGTGCCTTTACGCGCCGTGATGCCTGGCGACATTGCGATCTTGATTCAAAAGCGCGAACACGTTACCGCGATCCGTAAGGCACTCGCCCAACGACAAGTGCGCGTCGCCATGCGTGGTCAAGGGGATGTTTTTCAAACCGAAGAGGCTGAAGAAATCGTTCGACTTCTGCATGCCTTTGAGTCGCCTAGTAACGAAAAGGTGATGGCAGCGGCACGCACCACACGCTTTTTGGGTGACAAGCTCTCAGACATCTTGACCGATGATGAAGCGCGTCGCACGGCGTTACGTCTTGCCTTTGAAAAAGGGGTTGAACGGTGGCGTCGTGCCGGTGTAGCTGCGGCCTTTGCTTATCTTTTTGAAACACAAAACGTGGCTGAGCGCTTGTTGCCCATTGAAGAGGGTGAAGCGCGTTTGGTGAACTACGCCCATATTTTGGAACTTTTGCATGAGGCAGGTCGTCAGTACACGACGCCTTCGAGCTTATTGGCGTGGTTTGAGCAGGTTCGTGCGTCGTCAACGAGTACGCCTGAAGAGCGTCGCCTACGCTTAGCCTCTGACGCCAACCTCGTCACGGTTGAAACGATTCATGCGAGTAAAGGTCTTCAGTACCCGATTGTGTATTTGCCTCATGCCGAAAAGTTGAATACAAAAGCTCAGAATAAAGACTTACTTTATAAAGAGAGTACGCCCCAAGGCATGACGATTCGGTTGGGTCACAAAACGCTCACTGAAACCTCAGCGCATTTTTCGAAGCGCCTTGAAGAAAAGGTGCGTTTGGCTTATGTTGGGATGACGCGTGCGGTCTCGCATTTGGTGGTGATGGCGCCCCAAAAAGCCAACAAAGGAACGCTCGGCGTCGATGAGTCAGATTTAGTCAAATGGGGGCTAAGTGAAGCACCTCGCGAGTGGGCAAAACCATGGCTCGCAAATGCGTTCTTTATGGCTTTAAATGGGTCAGCCAAGATCAACCAAAAAGCGGTCATTGAACGCTTGCAGACATTGGCCGCAGAAGAGCCTGGCTTTGTGATTGTGGACATCAACGAAAAACTCTCGCGTCGTACGAGCCTTTCGGCGAATCCCGTCACGCATACGCTGAAAGATTTTGATTATGACGAGCCAAAACCCATTCAGCCCTCCTGGCGTATCAGTAGCTTTTCGTCCATCAATCGCACGGTAACCGATGACGATATGGCGATCGGTTGGTATGGCTCCAAAAAGAAGCCTGCCAAACTCACGGGTATCATGGGCTTTCCGCGTGGCACGAAGGCTGGTGACTGTCTCCACAATATGCTAGAAGTCGCCGACTTTACTGAAATCGCCCCCGATACGCCTCAAGCCAATGACGTTCGTCGTCGGATTGCGCAACGCATGATTGAGGCCTTCTTGTCGTTTGATGATGATACGGCACGTGAAGAAGCGATTTCGGCCGCATCGCAAATGCTCTACGACGTCGTGAACGCCGAAATCTTGCCAGGTATTTATTTGCGTGACGTTCCGATGTCGGCACGAAGTTCAGAAATGCCTTTCTTATTACATTTGCGAGATGGCCTCACGACCGAAGCACTCAAAGCCACGTTGGCCGAATTTGGTCCCGACTACGCTGTAGACGGCATGGCTGATAACGAGCTCGCGGGTTATTTAACTGGGTTTATTGACTTGGCGTTTGGGGCTAAAGGCAAATTCTGGATTTTGGACTGGAAGAGTAATGCGATTACGCGTTCTGTGAGTGCGCCCGAAGACTTTACGCAACCCGTGATGGCAGACGAAATGACGGTGCACCACTATCGCTTGCAGTACCTCATTTATTTAGTGGCACTCAGGCGCTTTTTGAAGGTGCGTTTAGGGGATGCGTTTAGTCCGGCATTGATTGGTGGGGCGTGTTACGTCTTCTTGCGCGGCGTCTCAGCGACGGCCACCCGTGAAGGTAACCATATTCAAGGCGTGGTCTATGACCCGGTGCCCGCAGAATGGATTGAACGTTTAGATAAGCTCTTTCTATAAAGGATGACTGTGATGTTGGGTAGTGGTGTTGTTGGTCCCTTGCATGCTTTAGGGGAAGCGCTTTTGCGTTTAGGTGATCGTGCGCGCATTGAGGCAGGGCAAAAGGCTTTTGATGACGAAATGCATCAGTTTATGGCTGCCATGATGGCTGCCTTTGCAACAGCGGACGCACGCGGCAGTGTTTGTGTGAGTTTGGGTGAAGTTGCCAAAAAGTGGGGCTACGATCGTGAGGCTGATGCCACCCTGGTCGATACGCTCATTCGCGATAAGCTCACCGATTTGGCCGAGTGGCAACTTTTGGCGATGTCACCCGCGGGTGAGGTGTCCGCTCAGACTCAGCCTTTAACGCTTGACGAGGGGCCGGGCGGTCTCGCGTCGCGCCTATATTTCACGCGATTTTTTGCTGAAGAAGCGCGTCTTGCGAAAGCCCTTTGGACGCTCGCAAGTCACAAGGGGAGCGCTTTAACACCTGAGATGGCTGCGCAAGTTGAAAAGCTCACCACGGCTTTTCAATCGGACCCTTTGCAAACTAAAGCCGTGCGCTTGGCGCTCGAAAATCACTTTTCGGTGATTTCTGGGGGACCAGGTACGGGCAAAACCACGACCGTGGTCTTGATTCTTGAGTGTTTGTTAGAAGCCAATCCCGATCTGATGATCTATTTGGCAGCGCCAACAGGCAAAGCCACTGGACGAATGCGTGAGTCGATTGAACTCATGACCCGAGGGACGATCGGCCACTTTTTCCCGCGTATGAAAGCCTTGGTCGAAGATGACCAGACCGCGGCTGAAAAGCGTCACGTGCGCGAACACACGATTCATAAGTGGCTCGTCACCAAGACGGCCTCAGGCGATAAGCCTTCTGCTGACAATCCTTTGCCTGCGGACGTCCTTATCATTGACGAAGCCTCGATGGTTGACATCCATTTGGCGGCTCGCCTATTTGAAGCAGTGTCATCACGCACCCGCGTCATTATTTTGGGTGATAAGCATCAGTTGGCAGCTGTGGGGCCTGGGGCCGTTTTTGCGGCGATTTCGTCATCGACTGGTGCTTTAGGTGCCCATACCGTTGAACTCAAAAAGAGTCGACGCTTTGCTGAAGGCTCTGTGATTGCGCGTTTGGCTTCGGCCATTAACCATGAAGGCGGTCTCACCAAGGCGCAGGCGCGCGCTGAAGTCCATGCGCTGTTTGAAGACCCAACAACGCGCGAAGGCGATTGGCAGATTGACTGGGATTCGACGCCGCCTGTGGGCGACAAAGACTGGGGGGTGTCCGAAAAAGCCAGAGTCTGGTTAGAAGGGCACTTAAGCCGCTATGTTGACCGCTTGATTAACTATCTGGCTTTGGTGGAGCGCACAGACAAAACCGAATCGATGCTCACTAAGGGTCGTCTGGCGCTATGGGCTGCGTTTGACGTTTTTCGTCCGCTTTGCGCGCAACGTCAAGGGGCACAAAGCGTTGAGGGGATCAATGCTTTTGCCGACCAATATCTTCGTACGCGTCTTTTGATGGCAGGCTTTAAGCATTGGCTCAATGATTCGACGCGCTATCCAGGGTTAGCGGTGATTATTCGTCAGAATGACGATATGCTTGGGGTCTTTAATGGGGACGTGGCGTTGGTTTTGCCTAATGAGAACGGCGAATTGCGAGCATACTTTGATGGCACGAAGAACCTTCCGCCCACGCTCTTGCCGCGCCACGATGTGGCCTATGCCATGACGATTCATCAGTCTCAAGGGTCTGAGTTTGAACACGTTGCAGTCTTTTTGCCGGACAACGTAGAATCGGGCTTAGCAACGCGCGAACTCCTTTATACAGGCGTCACGCGAACCAAAAAGTCGGTCGCGATTTTTGGTACCGAAGAGGTTCTTGATGCAGCCATCGAACGCCGCACTGAGCGCGTAAGTGGACTTGCCGATCGATTGGCGGCGCTGGCTTAAAACAGAGGACGCACACGTTAAGCGATTTCGGTTTTTTGTCATGCTAATCTCCAGGTAACGTAAAAGCGCGTGGTTTTGGACATTCACGTGACAATTGATAGTAGGTCAGTATGGCGAACAAAAAGAAAATCATAGGTTTGATCCTTGGCATCGTTGCGCTTGGCGCCGCGGGCTATGGGGTCAAGTCGTGGCAAGAAGCCCGAGAAGTGAAGCCGAGTATCGCTTGGGGGAGCGTGGATGCGCGTGAAGTGTCTTTGGCTTTTGAGGGCGCAGGACGCATTGCGGCTTTGACCAAGGAAGAGGGTGAAAGTGTTCGAAAAGGGGACGTCATCGGGCGCTTAGATACGCGTGCGTTAGAGATTGAACGTCAGCGTGCCGAAGCGGAGTTTGAAGCGCTTGATGCGAAGTGGCGCTTAGCAGAGGCTGGCTTTAGAGACGAAGAGGTGGCGGCTGCTAAGGCTGAACTCGAGGCCATTGAAAGCGAGTTGGCACTTGCTAAAAAGACCGAGGCACGTCAAGAAAAGCTCTATGCGTCGCAAGCGACGTCAGTGCAAACCTTAGAAGACGTGCGTTGGCGTCGCGTAGCGCTTGAAAAGCGTCGTGCGAGTGCTTTAGCGATGTATAACCTCAAAGTCGCAGGCTTACGTCCTGATGAAATTCGTCAAGCGAAAGCTGCTCGCGATGCTGGAGCCGCCGTCGTGGCTTCACTCAACTATCAGATTGAAACGGCGTCAGTGCTTACGTCACCCGTCACGGGTACCATTCGCACGCGTTTAGCGGAGCCTGGCGACATGACGTCAGCGCAGCGTGCGGTTTATCACGTGAGCATCATGGATCCGAAATGGGTGCGTGCTTTTGTTTCTGAAACGCAACTCGCTTTTGTAAAAGAAGGTGCCGAGGCTCTGGTCACTACAGATACCACACCGCCCATTAAAGCGCGCGTTGGCTACATCTCGTCAGAAGCTGAATTCACGCCTAAGACCGTCGCCACGCAAGCCTTGCGCACGACTTTGGTCTATGAGGTGCGACTTAACCTTGAAGATAAAGACAATGTTTTGCGTCTTGGGCAACCCGTGACGGTGGATTTTGCGCCATGAAGGTGTCGTCATGACGTCTCGTCCTCTGATTGATGCTAAAAACTTGACGCGCATCTTTGATGCGGCGCCTGGTCGTCCGCCGATTCGCGCGGTCGACGGCTTAACGATATCGATCCCAGCTTCGGCGCGCTTGGTGGCTTTGGTGGGGCCAGATGGCGCTGGCAAGTCAACTCTCATGCGACTCGTGTGTGGTTTAGAAGTGCCTGATCATGGATATATTGAAGTCCTTGGTCAAGCGCCAGATCCAGACGATGAAAGGTTTTTAGAGACGGTCGCTTATATGCCGCAGTCTTTGGGACTATATAAAGACCTATCGGTGATCGAAAACCTCGAACTTTTTGGGACGCTTCGTGGTGCAAAGCCCATGAAAGCTGGCATGAGTTTGGCCGAGCATTATCGTCAACTACTTCAACTCACGGGGCTTGCCGGTTTTGAAGGTCGGTTGGCGGGCGACCTCTCTGGCGGCATGAAGCAAAAGCTCGCGTTGAGTATTGCACTCGTGCGTGCGCCAAGGTTTTTAATTTTGGATGAACCGACCGTGGGTGTTGATCCGCTCTCTCGTCGTGAGCTTTGGCACATCATTCATCAAATGATGGCTTTGACACAAACGACGTGCTTTTTTTCGACTGCCTATCTTGAAGAAGCTGAAAAAGCGGATTGGGTCATTTGCCTCACGAATGGTCATCTGTTGGCTGCAGATACGCCAACTGCCTTGCTATCCAAAGCTCAAGAGCAAACGTTTCGTGTGCAGTTGGGCGACGTAGCTGACCCGATCAAGCAAACTTATACGCGCCGTTTGATGCAGCGTGTAGGGTTGAGCGACGAAACTTTTTGTCTTGATGTCGTACCGCGCGATGGCGCTATTGAACTTTTGACGCAAAAGTCTCAAACACTTGAAGCTGTCAAAGCCTGGTTGATTGCACAATGGGGAAGTGCGTTTGTGGCTACGGTCGACGTCACCACGCGCCCCGCTCGTATGGAAGACGCGTATGCGCTCATGACCTTTGAAGGCAAGCATCGTGCCGAACCAGGCATTACGGTTGATGCTTTGACAGGTCAAGCGGCATCAACAGGGTCCAATGGTATGTCACCAGAGGACGCATCTATCGTGATTGAAGCCGCCGAGGTGTCGCGTCACTTTGGTGACTTTGTCGCGGTCGCAGCGTCATCTTTTACGGTGCGCCGTGGTGAGATCTTTGGGTTGTTGGGGCCCAATGGCGCGGGTAAAACCACGACTTTTCGAATGCTCTGTGGTCTCTTGCCGCCGTCCTCGGGGCGCGTCATGCTCGAAGGCCGTGATTTACGTAAGGCTTTAGCCAAGGCACGCGCCGAGATTGGATATGTCGCTCAGAAGTTTTCGCTTTATGCCAATCTCACGGTTGAAGAAAACCTGCGTTACTTTGCACGAAGCTACGGGTTTTATGGCGCAACGCTCACAACACAAGTTGAAGACGCGCTCGTTGCCTATGAATTGGCACGCTACCGAAAGATGCTAGCGAACGACTTACCGTTAGGTGCAAAGCGTGACTTGGCGATCGCTTGTGCACTACTACATCAACCGGCGATTCTCTTTTTGGATGAAGCAACGTCAGGCGCAGACCTCGCCTCACGCCGACATTTTTGGCGTGGTTTAACTAGACTCGCTGCGCAAGGGACAACGATCGTCGTGACAACCCATTTTATGGAAGAAGCCGAGTATTGTGATCGCTTCTTGATTCAAGAGGCTGGCCGCATTTTGGCGATCGGGACACCTAACGAAATTCGATCTGCGGCGCGTCAAGTGTCTGACGGCCAACCCATCCGGTCAATTGAAGAGGCTTTTGTTGCGCTGGTTGAAGAAGATCGCCGAGCGCGCCAAAGTGTGATAACGTCCGAAGGAGCGACTCATGACTAAGCGTGGTGGATTACGGTTTTCAGCCGCCCGATGTCGAGCGCTTCTCTTGAAAGAGTGTCGACAGATCCTGCGTGATCCGTCCTCTCTAGTGATCGGGCTCTTTTTGCCGATCTTTATGCTGTTGATTTACGGCTATGGCATTTCACTTGATATGCGGCATATTCCTACTGCCGTGGTGCTAGAAGACCGTTCACTCACTGCTCGCCGTATTGCGGTTGACTTGACGGCCAATCAACATTTCAGAACCGAAGTTTTTCATTCGTCTCAAGCGGCTGAAAGCGCCTTTGAAAATCGAGCTGTCGAACTTGTCCTCACGATCCCTAGTGGCTTTACGGCGGACTTAATGAATGGTCGACAAGCCTTGATGGGACTCACCGTCTATGGTGTGGATAGCCAGTCAGCTTTGCTTTTTAAGACCTATGCAGAAGGCGTGATTCAAACATCGATTGCCAAGCAGCAAAAGAGCGGTTTGATCGATATTGACGAAGCAACGCTCGCGCAAGCGTTGCCCGTGAAAAACCTTGTCTCTCGTAGTTGGTTTAACGAAGGCATGATTTCAACGTGGTACATCGTGCCAGGGCTCTTTGTTTTGGTGACCGGAATTGCGGGTGGTCTCATGTGTGCCATTGTGGTGGCGCGAGAATGGGAGCGAGGTACGATGTCGGCCTTATTTGCGACGCCGGCTTCTGTGCTTGAAATCTTCTTGAGTAAGTGGCTTCCGTATTGGGTGGTGACCTTTTTAGGGAGTTTATTGTGTTTGATCGTGGCGCAAACGTTATTTGAAGTGCCGCTTCGAGGAAGTCTCTTTGCGCTATTAGTGATGCTTGCCTTGCTTTCGGGATGGTCGTCCGTCTTAGGGCTCTTTTTGTCCGCGAAAACGAAGAGCCAATTTTTGGCCACTGAGGCCACGGTTGTCTTGGCCTTTTTGCCTAGCCTCATGCTCTCGGGTTTCTTGTTTGATTTGCGTAGCGTCCCTGAATGGATTGAAGTGGTTGGACGCCTTTTGCCGCCTACCTATGCGATGGAAGCCTTAAAGCAAATCTTCTTAGCGGGTGATGGTCCTTTAGTTTGGCAAAATGCGTGCATACTTGTAGGCTGGATAACGCTTGCGGCATTGGTGACGATACAGATGTTGCAAAAGCGTTCGTCTCAAAGGCGCCCAAAGTCAACCGCTCTGACAAAGGAGGCGTCATGACCATTTGGCAACGTTGGCTCATGTCGCTCAACCGTATTTATGCGATTGTGCTCAAAGAACTAGCCGTCATTTTAGGCGACAAAGGCTCTCGCGTCGTTTTGATCGTCCCCGTTTTTGCGCAAGCCATTCTCTTTGGTTACGGTGCGACCTTTAACCTTGAGCGTGTCCCTTGGACGCTTCTTGATGAGTCGCATTCGTCCGCGTCCGCCGAAGTCATTCGTCGCATCGAAGGGACGGGAATTTTTGATTTGCAACGAAACGCTGTTTCTTTGACGGACTTTGAGCGGTCAATTGACAAAGCTGAATCGCTTGTCGGTGTCTACTTTTCGAACGACTTTGCGCGTTCAGGCGAAATGATGGTGGTGACCGATGCACGTAATTCGACCACAGCTGGGATTGCGTTAGGATATCTATACAGCATCGTCAAAAAAGTGAATGACGCGCATGGTGTTGGCGAGGGTGGTTTGCAACTTCGAGAACGCTATCGTTGGAATGAAAACGGCATTACGCGGTATACCATTGTTCCGCCACTCATTTTGGCGCTTGCCACGATTCAAGTGCTATTGCTCGCTGGGCTTTCGGTTTCGCGTGAACGAGAAGACGGCTCTTTTGACATGATGCTGATGACGCCAGCCGACAGTGTGGAAATCTTGATTGGCAAAAGCATTATCCCCACCCTGATTGCCTGTGTGCAGGCTTTTATGATTTTTGCCATTGGCTTTTGGTGGTTTGAACTGCCGTTTATTGGATCGTTCATCGAATTAGGACTCTTTGTCTTAGGTTATAGCGTCTCCATGGTGGGCTTAGGCTTAGCTGTTTCGGCTATGGCCAAAAACATTCAACAATCGATCGTGGCCATCATCTTTATGATGCTGCCCATGGTGATTTTGTCAGGCCTAATGACGTCCGTTCGAGCCATGCCCGAATGGATGCAAACGTTGACGATTTTGAATCCGATGCGCTATAGCATCCAGGCTTTACGCGCCATCTATTTTGAAGGTGCTTCGCTCATTGATGTCTTGCCACTCGCTTGGCCTGTGGCGATGATGGGGGTGGTCTCGATGTTCGTGGCGAGCTACTTGTTTAGGCACAAGATCGTGTAAGTCGGTTGCGGTTTTTTAACGGTCTTATGCCACCGTTTCAGTCGTTTAGGCGTAAAATCTAGTCCCTTCAATCTTATAAAGAGGCTCAAAGAGAGCCTCAATCAATCTCTTTTGATGCGGCTGGATTAACGATGTCGACACCTTCACTGAAAGCGACTTTTGTGACGTGGCTACCTGTGCTTACGCTCACGCTTTGTGCGTTTGTCTTCAATACGTCCGAGTTCATTCCGATCGGTTTGTTGACTGATATCGGGCGAGACTTTGGTACGACAGAAGCGCAAACAGGGTGGCTTGTGACCATTTATGCCTGGGTGGTGGCCATCTTATCACTACCCCTGATGCTTCTTGCAGCCAAGATGGAGTGCCGGCGTCTGATGATGCTGATATTGGCGCTCTTTGTCGGCAGTCACTGTTTGTCGGCGGTTTCAACAAGCTATTGGATGCTTCTGATTTCACGACTCGGCGTGGCGTGCTCACATGCCATCTTTTGGTCGGTAGTGAGTCCTCTGGCCGTTGAAGTGGCGCCTAAACACAAGCGCTCGACGGCCTTGAGTATGGTGGTTGCGGGTTCTTCGATTGCGATGATTGCCGGGCTACCGTTGGGGCGTGTGTTGGGGCTTTACCTTGGTTGGCGCGTGACCTTTTTGGCGATAGGTTTGACGGCCGCTTTGGCGCTCTTTTGCTTGTGGCGCTTCTTCCCGAGTGTTGAAAGTCAGCAGGCAGTCAAACTCCGCCAAGTGCCTAAATTGCTAACGCAGCCCGCGTTGCTTGGCATCTATATTCTGACGCCTATCATCATGACCGGTAACTTTACGGTCTATAGCTATATCGAGCCCTTCTTAGCGCAAGTGACGGGCATGGTGCCTGATCACATTACATGGGTGTTGGTCGCTTATGGTGCAGTAGGCATTGTAGGGAGTTGGGTCTTTTCGCACTTTTATGATCGCCATCCACTGACCTTTATGAAGGCTGCGGTGGTTGGTATGGCTTTGAGCCTACTTTTGATGCGAGAGGCTGCAACCGCCGAAGTCACGGTCTTCGTGTTGTGTCTCTTCTGGGGCTTTGCGGTTACGCTCTACAACCTTACATTCCAATCAGCCATCATTGCGGCTGCGCCGACAGGCACCGCCATTGCGATGTCAGTTTTTTCAGGCATCTATAACGTTGGTATTGGGTCGGGCGCTTTGGTGGGCGGCGTGGTCTGTACGCACCTTTCGATTGGCGAGATTGGCTATGTGGGTGGTGGTATTGCGCTCTTGGCGGCGGCTTACTGTCTCTGGCGAGTGGTGCCGGTCTTCAAGCGTATTTTGGTGTCAAAGGATTGATTTTTTATGTAATACGCAATGATGAAGTTAACTAAAAGTCAGTCTATATGAATGATGTATGACAGATTAAACAAATCGTAACTTAGCCCTTGTGTAGGGCGTGAACGCCTCCATATACGAAGTAGATCGGGCACCGAATTGTGATGCTCGACGTCCTATGCCGCCATGGTCGACGGCAAGAAACTCTTGGAGGAAAACCATGCTATTACCTAGCGTATTTGGTGAAAACCTGCTCGACGACACGTTCCCGTTTGACGCCTTTCGCACTACAAATCGTGACAAGCTCTTTGGCAATCGTGCCAGTCGCTTGATGAAGACTGACGTACGCGAAAACGACAAAACCTGGGAATTGGATATCGACCTGCCGGGCTTTAAGAAGGATCAGATTTCTGCCACGTTGAAGGACGGTTATTTGATTGTTAGCGCTGAAAAAGCGGTCGAAGAATGTCAGAACAACGAAAAGAAAGGCACTTGCATCCGCCGCGAACGTTGGTCTGGCGCTTTGAGTCGTGCCTTCTACGTCGGTGAAGGCGTACGCGAAGAAGACATCAAGGCGAAGTACGATTATGGTGTCTTGAGTATTTCCATTCCGAAGAAGGAAATGAAGACCTGTGAGAAAAAGTGCATCGCGATCGAATAACGACCAGTGAAGGTATTCAAATTCAGTGAATACCGTGCATAGAAGAAAGGCGCTCGTTGAGGTATCAGTCGAGCGCCTTTTGGTTGTTTGTCGCTTTGGATGTTCGATTAACGGATAATCAAAAGCGGCACCGAGCTTTCAGCAGCGATCTTCATCGCGGTAGAGCCCATAACAGCAGAGCGGAAGTTGCCATAGCCGTGGGAACCCATGACCAAGAGGTCAAGTGGGGTCGTTTCGGCGTAGTGGGCAATTTCGTCACCTGGGTTACCGTCAAGGCGTACCACCTTCGGGTCGAGACCCACCTTAATAAACTTTGGCAGCAACGGCGTCATCACAGAATCCAACACCCGTTCACGCATTTCAAGCATGTCTCGTGCCGTATTGCCACTAGACATCATGCTGGCCACTGAAGAGAGGCCGATCGGGTGAGTGATTTGACCGGCGTTCAAAAGTTCAACGCGCGGTGTATCACCAAAGAGTGCACGGTGCGAAAGCACGAAGTCGACAGCGCGTTCGGTGTAGCTAGAGCCGTCAACAGCCAAACCCACACGCAGGTTAGACGTGCCTTCAGGGAGCTTATTTCGAAGCATCAAGACAGGACGATGCGTGTTAGCGAGGACGGCATTAGAGACCGAGCCAAACAAGAAGCTATTGACCGGGCCATGACCACGAATCCCCATGATGATGAGATCGGCATCAAGGCGATCAGCTTCAGCGACGATGTCTTCAGCCGGCATACCGACGCTATAACGCATGTCGATATTAAGGGGCGAATCACCTAAAAGTGCACGAACGGATGAAAAGACGGATTGAGCTTCTTCTTTATAAAAATCCTCGACAGCAATCGGCTGAACGCCAGCAAGGACACGCTGGGGTACAGGCATCTGTGCCATAAAAATGGTGATGTGAGGATTTTCGCCCAAAAGGTCGGTGCGAGTCGTAAGGAATTCCACGGCACGAAGGCTGTGTTCAGTGCCATCAATCGGTACAAGAATATTCATATGATTACCTCCACGCACGATTGCACTGGTTGTCTCACAGGCTTAAAAAAGGTTATTCAGCGCATCGTGCCCTTACTTAATATCATGCCTTGTTTTTAGGGGTTTGTGGTGAAAAATTTGAGGCTCTAGGCAGTCAATCTCACGGATTTTCCCGTGAAACGTAACTATTTGAATCTTCCTATCGTTTAAGGGATCAAAAGTATTTGTCACATTAAACAAACAGTGCCACGAAGCGGATTGCTTGCGTGGCACTGTTGTCTGAGGATTGTCTTCTAAAGTATGCGTGTTGGTTAATTCTCGACGTCTTTTTGGTTAGGCATATTGCCGAGAATCCAGTCTAAAAAGCCGCCCTTGTTGCGAGAACAAACGATGACACGACCGTGACCACGGAATTTAAGCACGATGCCTTCACCCGTCGTTTGACTGTGAACGAGCTTACCTAAGAAGCCACTGCGTGCAGTATTGAGGCTGAGTTCATAATCAAGCGTAGATTCCCAGGCGACCAAGTGGCCGTTGTCAATCGTGATCGGACGGTCTGGTGTCACTTCAAGCTCTCGAATAGAGCCAAAACCAGAGACAACCAATTGACCTTGGCCTTGGGTACCCATGATAAAGAGGCCGCCGGAATTGCCTAAGAGTGCGCGACCAAGGCCTTGAGAGCGCGTTTCAAGCGAAACGCCATCGGTAGACGCTAAAAAAGCGCCATCCGTCAATAAGTATTGCGAAGCACCAATATCAAGAATGCGAACGTCGCCAGGTAGATTGGGAGCTAAAAGCACGGAGCCGCCACATTCTTCAGCTTCGATACGCTGCTGAAAGAACGTTTCGTCATTCAAGAACTTGCGGGCAATGCTACTCATGAGCCCACCGCGCGCCTTGCCTTTAAGGCTTAACTTGCTGTCCATAGCCACCATAGCATTGGATTCAGCCAAGATGGCGTCTCCTTTTTCAAGCGTAGCGTTCAACAACGGATCAATACCACCAGAAATATCAAAGCGAACCATGGGCAAAGCCTCCAAATCAAAGAAGACTTCATTATAAAACGCGTGACTTTGTCAATCATGCTTCAAAAGGAGAGCGCTACAGGTCGACACGAAAAGTAAAGATCGGTCACGGTTTCTATATAGAGACAAGGACGGCTTTTGAGTAGCAAAGCGTTCGTTAAACCTCAAAAACTCCGTAAAAGGCACGACCAAAATCGAACGACACCGAGAATAGGGCGGCGAGAAAAGGGGTGACTGGTGCGCCCACGGATGTTTGACCTACGTAAAGATACGCATGTTTTGAAAAGTGATCTTGTTGTTTTACAAGATTCAACCCTGGTTTTTGGTCTTTTTGGCTTTTAGATATGAATTGTCTAGTTATAAATAATTAACTAAACTGGTCTGGTACTATAAACATGATTGTCTGAAAGAATTTGCAATAAATAACAGTCAGACCATACTGTGTTAGTTAGATTTTTTATGTCTCGAGCTGGTGAGTTTGATCCAGGAAGTATGTAGGTCAGTGTCGTCTATAAAACCAATACTAACTAGACTATAGACTAGCGTGCTTTTAATCATAAAGGATAAGTGATTTTGTAATTTTACAAGATCCGTATTAGGGTGTATTTCTTAGACAAATAACCAAAAACGACTGAAACAAAGTTTAATACATAGTTTAAGTGTGTGTAATAGACAGTTGGCGTCAAATGGGGTTTTAACAACTTTGTGGTGAGAAGTAGTACACCATCGTCTCGTAAAAATAGAAGTCTTTCGAAAACCCTGTCTGACGACTTTTTAAGATTTGTTTGAGTTTAATCAAACTGTAAAGTTGGAAAAATACAAGATAACCCATCTAGTTTCGTAATTTTCCAAGATTAGGAGTGGGGTTTTCGGATTAGACCGATTCGTATCAAAAGGCATATGATGCATATGCCCGATGAAGAGAAGGCGGGCAAAACATTTTCAAACGTCTTTTGATGGAAGGAAGACATGGTTCAACAAGCAAAAAAGAAGATCACGATTGATCCAAAGGTGTTTTTCCCACCTTTGCTCATTTCCGTGGCCTTGATTGCGGCGGTCATGCAGGACCTTGAAGCCGCTAACGCAGTGATTAGTGCTGCGTTTAACTACGTCACCCATACCTTTGGTTGGGTTTTCGAGTGGTACATCGTTGTGACACTCATCCTTTGGCTCTGGCTCATCTTTGGGCCGTGGGCTAACCGCAAGCTCGGTGAAGAAGCGCCTGAATTCAGCACGCCTAGCTGGATCTTCTTGCTCTTCGCGTCTTCGACTTCCGCTGCTGTGCTCTTCTGGGGTGCCATCGAAGTCTACTACTACGCTACGCAGCCTCCGTTTGGCTACGCTCCGATGTCTCCTGAAGCCATCGAAACCAGTTTGGCTTACGCCATGTTCCACTGGGGTCCGGTGTCCTGGTCTACCTTCGGCTTCTTTACGGTTGCTTTCGGTTACTTCCTCTATGTGAAGAAGATTGACGTTGTTCGTCCGTCCGGCACGGTTGAAGCCGTGATCGGTAAGAAGGCTTCTAAGGGCTTCCTCGGCACGTTGATCGACAACCTCTACCTCGTCGCTTTGCTGCTCGCCATGAGTACCAGTCTCGGCCTTTCCACGCCGTTGGTTACGGAATGCATGCAGTGGCTCTTCGGTATCCCGCATACCCTCGGCCTCGACGCTGGCATCGTGCTCGCTTGGATTATCGTTAACGCCATTTGCGTGACCTTCGGTCTCGAAAAGGGTGTGAAGCTCGCCTCTGACCTTCGTTCCTACTTGACGATTCTCATCCTCGCTTGGGTTCTCGTTGTTGGTGCTACCAGCTTCACGATCAACTACTTCACCGACTCCGTTGGCGTTCTCTTGAACAACCTCGGCCGCATGATGTTCAACACGGACTCTATCCGCGGTACGGGCTTCCCGCAGAGCTGGACGGTCTTCTACTGGGCCTGGTGGGTGATCTTCACGATCCAGACGTGCCTCTTCTTCGCCCGCATCTCTCGCGGTCGTACGGTGCGTGAAGTCTCTGTCGCTGTGGTTGGCGGCGTGACGGCTACGACCTGGTTGATTTGGCCGATCCTCGGTTCCAACACGATCCATCTCTTGATGACGAAGGCTCTTGACATTCCGGCCATCATCGAACAGCACGGTGTTGCTCGCGCCATTATCGAAACGTGGGCTGCCCTTCCGATGAGCACGGCGACGATCGTTGTCTTCTTCGTCCTCTGCTTCCTCGCCACCTTGACGTTGGTTAACGGTTGCTCTTACACGCTCGCCATGTCCACCTGTAAGGACGTTGGTGGCTACGACGAACCGCCGGTTTGGGTTCGTGTGGTGTGGTCGCTCCTCGTGGGTGCTATCGCTCTCGCTCTGATGGCTCTTGGCGGCATTAAGCCTCTCCAGACGGCCATCGTGGTTGGCGGCTGCCTCCTCTTCTTCGTGAACATTGCCGTCGCGGTCTCCTTCTTCAAGGAAGCCCGTGCAAATACCGAGTGGAAGTAATTCCCTCAAACACTTCTCCCTGACTCATTTTTGAAAGGAAAGAAAAATGGATTTTCAGCTCAATGACGAACAGGAATTGCTGGTTGCCGGCGTCCGTGATCTGATGGAAAGCGAAAACTGGGAAACCTATTTCGACGAATGCGACAAGACGAGCACCTACCCGGTTCGTTGGGTTAAGGCTCTCGCTGACCTCGGCATCGACCGTCTCCTCCTTCCGGAACAGTACGGTGGCCTCGAATCCAACCTCGTGACGCTCGCTGCCATTTGGGAAGAACTCGGTCGCCACGGCGCCCCGACGTACGTCCTCTACCAGTTGCCTGGTGTTTCCTCCGTGCTCCACAACGGCACGCCGGAACAGATCGAAAAGATCACGTCCTTGCTCGGCACGGGTCAGCAGATGTGGAACTCCGCCATCACGGAACCGGGCGCTGGTTCTGACGTTGGTAGCTTGACCACGACCTACACCCGTCGTGACGGCAAGATCTACTTGAACGGCCACAAGGCCTTCATCACGAGCTCCTACTACTGCCCGTACCTCGTCGTGATGGCTCGTGACGCTGCTTCTCCGGATAAGCCTGTCTTCTCCGAATTCTTCGTTGACATGTCCAAGCCGGGCATCAAGAAGGAAAAGCTTCCGAAGCTCGGTCTCAAGATGGACTCCTGCTGCGAAATCTACTTCGAAGACGTTGAACTCGAAGAAAAGGATTTCTTCGGTAAGGAAGGCATGGGCTTCCAGCGCGTGAAGGACGAATTCGACGTTGAACGCTTCCTCGTCGCTTGCACGAACTACGGTGTTGCTTACTGCGCCTTCGAAGACGCTGCCAAGTACGCCAACCAGCGTGAACAGTTCGGCGAAAAGATCTTCCGCTACCAGCTCACCCAGCTCAAGTTCGCTGACATGGCCACGAAGCTCGCCAACATGCGCAACATGATCTACATGGCTGCTTGGAAGGCTGACCAGACTGGCGTCATGAACACTGGCGACGCCGCCATGTGTAAGTGGTACTGCGCCAACGCCGCCTTCAGCGTTGTTGACCAGGCTATGCAGGTTCTCGGCGGCATGGGCGTCGCTGGCGACCACCGTGTTTCCCGCTTCTGGCGCGACCTCCGTGTTGACCGCGTCTCTGGCGGTACGGACGAAATGCAGATCCTCACGCTCGGCCGTGCGGTTCTCAAGAAGTACCGTTAATTCGCCCCTGAGTTCATCTGAACTCTCGTGACCAAACCGTCGGATCCCGAGATCCGGGATCCGACAACACTCAACACAGCAAAGGAATTTCGAAAATGTCCAACCAGATCCAAACGCCGGATTTTGGCCCGCTCCATGGGGTTCGTGTCGTGGTTTCCGCTATGGAAATCGCTGGTCCTTTCCCAGCCCATATGATGGCTGAATGGGGTGCCGAAGTTATTTGGCTCGAAAACACGGCCTATCCTGACACGATCCGTGTGCAGCGTAACTACTGCGAACTTGCTCGCCGTAACTTCCATACGATGACCATCAACGTCTTCACGGAAGAAGGTAAGGAAGCCTTCCTCAAGCTCATGAAGACGACCGACATCCTCATCGAATCGAGCAAGGGTCCGTCCTGGGCTCGCCACGGCATCACCGACGATCTCCTCTGGGGTGCCAACCCGCAGCTCGTTATCGCTCACTTGTCTGGCTATGGCCACTGGGGCGATCCTGCCTACGTCAATCTGCCGTCCTATGACTTGATTGCTCAGGCCTTCTCTGGCTACCTCGTTCAGAACGGTGAAGTCGATCAGCCGATCCCAGCCTTCCCGTACGCTGGTGACTACTTCGCTGGCTTCACGGTCCTTTCCTCCGCTTTGGCTGCTCTCTATCGCGCCAAGCAGACGGGCCAGGGCGAATCCATCGATATCTCTATGTACGAGGCGCTTTTGCGAGTCGGTCAATATTACATGATGGATTACTTCAACGAAGGCAAGGTCTATCCGCGCTCCACGAAGGGTAAGGATCCTCTCTGCGTTGGTTGCGGTATCTACAAGTGCACCGACGGCTATATGTGCGTCGAACTCGTGGGTGTTAAGCAGGTCGCTGGCATGATGACCGAACTCGGTTATGCCGACCTTCTCGGCACCGAAAGCTGCCCTGAAGGCTGCCAGTTGCTTCTCCTTTCCATGCCGCGTGGCGCTGAAATCGAAGCTGCTCTCGACACCTACTTCGCCAAGATGACGTTGGCTGACGCCGAAGCTGTGATGGCTCGCCTCAAGATCGCTGGCGGCCGCATGATGACCGTTAAGGAACTTGAAAAGCATCCGCATTACATCGCCCGTGAAGACATCGTGACCTGGGAAGGTTCCGCTGGTCGCACCGTCAAGGGTCCGAACGTGATGCCGCGCTTCAAGAACCGTCCGGGTCGCATCTGGCGTGGTATGCCGGCTCGTGGTGAAGACACCCGTGCCGTGCTCACCGAACTCGGCTATGACGATGCCGCAATCGCTGCCCTCGAAGAAAAGGGCGTCGTTGTGACCTCCAAGTAATCGAGTACTAGGGTCTCCTAGATCCGTTCTCCAAAGAGAGTGGGGCAGAACGCTCCTTTCTGCCCCACCTCTCCGATAACCCTCTATTGACTGACACTGAAAATGGACATCTTAGGAAACAGAAATCTCCGTCGCTTCTGGGATGAGTTGGCCGCAGCTCATGCAGATAAGGTTTGCCTTATGGCTGAGTATGAAGACGGAAATACCGAGACTGCCACATACGGAGAGCTCAATCAAGACATTAACCGTGTGGCTAATGTGCTGATTGCGCACGGCATTCAGAAGGGTGAAAAGGTCATTCTTCAGATGACCAACACGCCTTGGTTCCTCAAGGTTTGGTTCGCTCTTTCGAAGATCGGTGCGGTCATGGTGAGTGTCAATAACGGCTATATCGCCCGTGAATTTGACCACCTCGTCAAGACCTCTGAAGCGGTTCACTGCATTTGTGACGTTCGCTTCTGGAAGTCCTGGGAAGGCTACGAACAAAACCGCGAAGACAAGTTCCGCAACATGTTCGTCGTGGCTCCCAATGGCGAAGGTTCGCCAGAAGACTGCAAGGGTGCGATCGATCTCGAAGCATTGACGAAGGAAGCTTCTCCGGTTCTTTCTGAAGTGCGTCCGATTGATCCTGAAGACCTCGCTGAAATTCTCTTTACGTCTGGAACGACGTCTGCCCCGAAGGGCGTAATGATCACGCATGCCAACTTAGTTTGGGCTGGTTTCTTTACGTCTTGCCAGGCTCGCATGAACGCTAGCGATCGTCTTTTGACGACGATGCCTAACTTCCATGTGGACTTTCAGTGTAATGCTGCGATGCCGATCTTTACGGTAGCTGGCACGCTCGTCATGATTCAGCGCTTTAGCGCCCATCGTTTCTGGCGTCAGATTTGCCTCTACCGCGCGACGATCACGCAGGCTGTGCCGATGATTCTTCGCACCGTGATGCGCCAGCCAGTGCATGCCTGGGAAAAGGATCACGTCTTACGCGAAATCCTCTACGGCCTCCCGATGGCTGTGAGCGAATATCGCGCATTCAAGGCTCGCTTTGGTGTTGACGTGATCAACTCGTACGGCATGACAGAAACGCTCGTTGGCAACGTAACGCTTTTGCCAGAAGACGATCGTCGATTCCCCAGCGTGGGTCGCCCGTACTTCGGCTACGAAGCCCGTCTGGTTGACGAAAACGGTAACGACGTGAAGCCCGGTGAAATCGGTACCTTCATGATCCGCGGCATCCCTGGCCGCACGCTCTTTAAGGGCTACATCAACAACGAAAAAGCCACGCGCGAAACGCTCGTCGGTGACGGTTGGATGCTGACCAAGGATAAGGGTCGCATCGACGAAGACGGTTTCTTCTGGTTTGTTGATCGCTCGATCCACATGATCAAGCGCAGCGGGGAAAACATTTCGAGCACTGAAATTGAAAACGTGCTCACCGAACATCCGAAGATCGCGGAAGCGGCCGTCATTGGCGTGCCCGACCCGATCCGTGACCAGGAAGTGAAGGCCTTTGTGCGTCTCAAAGAGGGCGTCACGATGACCAAGGCAGAAGTGCTCGCACACTGCCGCAACAACCTGGCTGAATTCAAGTGGCCGGTATTCATTGAATTCCGTGAGGAATTTGTGCGTACCTGCACAGGAAAAATCGTCAAGGAAGTTCTCTCCCGAGAACCCCATGACGGCACAGAGCGCCTGAATTAATAGGTGTTTTACTTAACCAAGGAGTGAAAAATGGCTCTGAAACTCGACATGGTCGGCCAGACCTACGGCCCATTCATTTACAACTACAACTTCCGCGATCTCATCTTGTTCGCGCTTGGTTGCGGTGCTGGCTACGACGGTAAGACCGACCTGAAGTATGTCTACGAAAAGGATCAGAAGATCCTCCCGATGATCGCCGCTTGCCCGATCGTTGCTTCCGAAGTCACGAAGACGATCGACTGGGGCTTTGAATGGGGTGGTTCTTTGCACTGGGGCTTCGACTTCCGCATCATGAAGCCGCTCAGCAAGCTCAACGGCACGTTCGAAACGATGGTTACCCTCAAGGGTCTTTTTGACCGCGGTGAAGGTCGTGGCACGCTCGCCCAGCACTATGGCGAAACGCGCGACAAGGAAACCGGCGAATTGCTCTTCACGAACGAATCCTGGGACTGCGCCATTTTTGACGGCGGCTGGGGTGGCCCGAAGGCTCCGAAGGACATCGTCGAAATCCCGGAACGTGAACCGGACTTTGTCGTTGAACAGGTCATTCCGCTCAACCAGGCTTGCATCTATCGCTTGTCTGGCGACTACCATCCGCAGCACATTGACTGGGAATACGCTCAGAAGTTTGGCTATCCGAAGCCCAACCTCCACGCCGTTTCCACGGCCGGTACCGCTGTGCGTCACATCATCAACGCCGTTCTCGACGGCGACTCCGATCGTCTGACGCGCTTCAAGACCCGTATCACGAAGCCGCTCTTCCCGGGCTGCCGTATCCGTACGCGCATCTGGAAGTTCGGTGACAACTGCGTCCACTTCAACGTTGAAGACTGCGACAAGCCGGGTCACTTCTACCTCAACTTCGGTCTCGTTGAATACAAGTAATTCAATTTGACCCTCGCGGACTGTCTGGTAACGGTCGGTCCCCGTCCCACCGGGCAGTTCGCATTCATCTTAAACACCACCTGGGAAATAAAATGAAAATCTATTCCGCTTTCAAGTTCGTCCATGAGGAACAGGACATTGTGGTCAAGTCCGATCGCACGCTCGATGTAGCCAAGGCGACGGTCAAGGTCAATCCGTTCGATCTTAACGCCATTGAAGCCGCTTGCGAGCTCAAGGCTGCCGTGGCCGATACCGAAGTGGTCGCTGTGAGCGTTGGCGGTGCCATTATGGCCAACCCGAAGGCCCGTAAGGACGTCCTCTCCCGCGGCCCTGATTCGCTCCTGCTTCTCCAGGATGATGCCTACGCTGCCCTTCGTCCGGCTGAAACGGCCAAGGTCCTCGCCGCTGCTTTGCGCGCCAAGGGCTTTGATCTCGTTCTCTGCGGCAATGGTTCCGGCGACATCTACGCACAGCAGACGGGTCTCCTTCTCGGTCAGTACCTCGGCGTTCCGACCATCAACGGCGTCTCCAAGATTGTCTCCTGCGAAGGCGGCAAGCTCGTGGTTGAACGCGGTCTTGAAAACGAAGTTGAAACCCTTGAAATCACGCTCCCGGCTGTCGTGAGCGTTTCCGCCGACATCAACGAACCGAAGATCCCGGCCATGCGCGCCATTTTGGCTGCTGCCAAGAAGCCGGTTGAAGTTCTCGCTGCCGCTGATGTCAACGCCCAGATCGACGGCGCTTCCGTCGAAGTTAACAGCGTGCTCGCTCAGGCTCAGAAGGCCCGCCAGCAGGTCGTCATCGAAGGTGATGACGATGCCGCTATCGAACAGTTTATCGAACACATCCGCAAGGCCATCGCTGCCTAATTTGATTGAGGATAGGAATTAAAAATGAGCAAGTTTGTTAACGTTTGGACGTTTAGTGATCTCAACGACCGTCAGGCCGACGTCATCGCCGCTGGTAAGAGCTTCGGCGCTGCCGTCAACACCTTTGTCTTCGGTGCCGACCGCGCCGCTAACGCTTTTGCCATGGGCGCCGACAAGGTGTTCGATCTCGGCACCCCCGCTGAAGGCGTGATCGTCGAAGACTACTGCGACACGATGGCCAAGGCCATCAACGAAGGTGCTAAGCCCGCCCTCGTCATCATGCCCGCTTCCGTTCGTGCCAAGGCTATCGCTGGCAAGCTCGGTGCCATGCTCAACGCTGGTGTCGTGAACGATGTTTCCGAATTCGGCGCTGACGATTCTCTCTCTCACCTCGTTTACGGTGGTCTCGCTGTCTCCAACGAAAAGGTTGTGAGCGACGTTGCTATCGTGACGATCGGTGGCGGTCTCTTTGCTGCTCTTCCGGCTGACGCTTCCCGTTCTGGTGAAGTCGTGACGCTCGACTTCGTTGCTCCGGCCGTTTCCGGTATCCGTCGTATCGGCGTGATCGCTAAGGCTGTTGGCGGTGTTGACCTTTCCCGCGCCAAGCGTGTGATCGGTGTTGGCCGTGGCTTCTCCAAGCAGGAAGACCTCAAGCTCGCTGACGACTTCGCTGCTGCTATCGGTGCTGAAGTTGGCTGCTCCCGTCCGATCGCCGAAGGCGAACAGTGGATGGAACGTGAACGTTACATCGGTGTTTCCGGCGTTATGTTGAAGCCTGACTTCTACATGGCTGTTGGTATTTCCGGTCAGATCCAGCACATGGTCGGTGTCAACCGCGCCAATGTGGTCTTTGCCATCAATAAGGACAAGAAGGCTCCGGTCTTCAAGTACGCGGACTTCGGTCTCGTGGGCGACCTCCAGAAGGTTCTCCCGAAGCTGACGGCTGCCCTTAAGTAACCCAGGTTGGTGGGTGCCCGGGAAGGGGACGGTATGTGAGGGTTTGCCGTCCCCTTGCCCCGGGGTTCTCGGAGACATGCGCTTTTTTTATTTAACGACTGCGTTTATCTCCGAGAGCCTGAGCCACTCTGGTTCGGTGCAAAGAATTTCTCTCTGACTCCATCTCCATAGGAAGAATTCCATGTCTGAAGAAGATGCATTTGATTGCGTTGTCGTCGGTGCTGGCCCTGCTGGTGCGACGGCGGCCTATGTCATGGCCAAGGCTGGTGCTAACGTTCTCGTAGTCGAACGCGGTAACTATGCTGGCGCCAAGAACATGACGGGCGGTCGTTTGTATGCCCATAGTCTTGAAAGGATCATTCCGGGTTTCGCTGATGAAGCCCCTGTTGAACGTCGTGTGACGACGGAAAAGGTTTCTTTCTTGACGGACGAAGCTGGCGTGACGCTGGACTATCGTACGCATGAACCCAAGAGCAAAGTTGAAGAATCCTACACGGTGCTTCGCGGCACGTTTGACCAGTGGCTCGCTGGTAAGGCCGAAGAAGTTGGCGCCCAGATCATTTACGGTGTGCGCGTTGACGAAGTGATCCGTGACGAAAACGGTAAGGTTTGCGGTATTGAAGCCGACGGCGATCGCATCGATGCTAAGTGCGTGATCATCGCTGAGGGTGTGAACACCATCCTGACGGAAAAGTTAGGCATGGCTACCCGTCCTTGCGATCCGACCGCTGTGGCTGTCGGTGCCAAGGAACTCATCCGCTTGCCGGAAGATGTTTTGAAGTCTCGCTTCCAGCTCGAAGGTGACGAAGGTACGGCTTGGCTCTTTGCCGGTACGCCTTCTAACGGCCTCATGGGTGGCGGCTTCATCTATACCAACAAGGATACGGTTTCGGTCGGCGTCGTTGCTGGCCTTGCTCACGTTGGTGAAAGCTCCAAGACCGTGCCTGAAATGCTTGAAGACTTCAAGAACCATCCGACGGTTAAGCCTCTTTTGGAAGGCGGCGAACTCGTTGAATACTCTGGCCACGTTGTTCCGGAAGCCGGTATCAACATGTGCCCGAAGCTCTACGCTGATGGCGTGATGGTTGTTGGTGACTCCGCTGGCTTCTGTATCAACCAGGGCTTCACGGTGCGCGGTATTGACCTCGCTATCTGCTCCGGTGAAAAGGCTGGTGAAGCCGTGCTCGAAGCCCTCGAAAAGGGTGACTTCAGCGCCAATACCTTGAAGAGCTACGAAACCCGCTTGAAGGCTAGCTTCGTGATGCACGACCTTGAACTCTATCGTGATCTCCCGAGCTTCTTCGAAAACGATCGTCTCTTCAACGCCTATCCCAAGATGATGGCCGGCATGATGCATGACATGTTCGTGTTGGGTAGCAAGCCCGCTGAACCGCTCCGTAAGAAGATCGCTGCTCGCGTCAAGGAAGTCGGTTTCATGAACGTCTTGAAGGATGCCTATAAGGGAGGTAAGGCAATATGAGCATGAATGTTGACGAAAAGCTGAGCGTTAATAAGTTCTACGTTGACGAAGAAAACGCTCACATCGTGTTGAAGTCCAACATCGATAAGAAGGAATTCATGAAATTAGTGAAGGCTTGTCCAGCTGGCCTTTACAGCATCCAGGAAGACGGCTCCTACCGTTTTGACTACGCTGGTTGCTTGGAATGCGGTACCTGCCGCTTCCTCTGTGGCAAGACCCTCTTTGATAAGTGGGAACTGCCGCGTGGCACGTTCGGTATTGAATACCGTCAGGGCTAATCACCTCACGCTCTGAGCCCTTCAAGATGCGACACCGCGTTGTCCTGCGCGGTGTCGCCTATGACCTCTACACAGGACACCCTCCGACCAAGGACCCTCCGACCATGCACACTCTAAAAGATTTTGACAATCTGCCGTTCACAGGACGACATCGAGCCATTACGTTGTGCGCGGGTGGCGGTTCGTTCATCGATGCCTATGTGTTGATCATCATTGGTGTGGCGCTTGAAAATCTGATGAAGGATTTTTCGCTTGATACCTTTTGGGTAGGCGTCATTACCGCATCGACCTTTGTGGGACTCGCTATCGGGACAACGTTGTTCGGTTACATCGCTGACCGTATTGGTCGAAAAAAACTCTTTATTTTCAATATTTTTGCCTTGGCGACCTGTTCGATTCTGTCCGCCTTGGTCACGACGCCAACCGAGTTGGCATTAGCTCGCTTCTTCATGGGACTCTTAATCGGCGCCGATTATCCAATCGCGACGAGCATGGTGGCTGAATTTTCGCCGATTAAGAGCCGCGCGTGGGCGATGGGTACGATTGCTGCGATCTGGTTTGTCGGCGGCATTTGTGCGAGCCTCGCAGGCTATTTCTGCTATGACCTCGAAAACAGCTGGCGCTGGATGTTAGCTAGTGCTGTAATTCCTTGCGTGCTGGTTTTGTGGGGTCGAATCCGTGTACCAGAGTCGCCGCGTTGGTTGTTGATGCACGGCAAAGCCGCTAAAGCGAGAGCAGTCTTTAAAAAGTTTGGCTTAGATATTCCGCTTTCTGAACTTGAAAAAGATGTTCATCGCGATGTCGAGTCAGTCAATATCTTGGGCATTTTCCAGGGTAAAAACCTCCGTAACTTGGTCTTTGTCGCAACTATTTGGCTTTGCCAGGCAGTGCCCATGTTTGCGATCTATATGTATGGCCCGCAAATCATGTCGGGGTTCGATGCCGTCACGCCGAAGGAAGCCTTATTAGCCAATACGGTGATCAGTATTGCGTTTTTCTTGGGTTGTATCCCAGCCATGTGGTGTACCACTGAATTCGGTCGTCGCGTGGTTTGCATCAGCAGCTACCTTTTGATGACCTTGTCGTTAGGTGCAATGGTGATCTGGAGCACGAACCCTGTGGTGCTCTTCATTGGTCTCGTGACCTACGCCTTGGTGTCTGGTGGCCCTGGCACGTTGCAGTGGCTTTATCCCAATGAACTCTTTAGCACGGATATTCGTGCAACAGCTGTGGGGTGTGCGATGTCTATTACTCGTATTGCCACGATTTTGACGACCTTCTATATGTATCCGATTCTTTTGAAGTACGGTAGCGAAACCGTATTGATGGGGGCTTTCCTCATCACTATGGTAGGTCTCGTAACTTCTGTGCTCTTTGCACCTGAAACGAAGAATCTCTCTTTGACGGGGGCTGATCATGTCTGATGCTTTCGGTTGGATGCCAGCACGTATGCACACGGCAGGTCGCACTGTCATTTGGTTTCACCCAGCGGGCACAACGCACACCGCTTTTCGTGAAACCTGGCAGCCGTTGACAGAAAGTCTCTCGGACGTTGGTGTTGAAAGTGTTTTTCCTGCTTCACCAAGAGTATCGATTCCGAGCGGCACAGCCTTACCCGATGAAGCGTGGTATGGATACACGATCAAGTCTTATGGTTTGAAAGACAAGGTCGACATTCTTGAAACACTCGTTTATGTGGACCATCTCATTTCAGAAATAACAGCAAGTGGTACACCGCATGAACAAATTTTCCTCGGCGGTTTAGGGCAGGGGGGCTTTTTAGCGATTGAAGCTGTCCACTGTCTTTCGAGACCGTTCGCGGGTGTGATTTGTCTTGATGGGGATTTTCCATTGAGCTTTTCTTCATCAATGCATGGCGATTATCCCATCCCGGTCTTGTTGGCCGGTCGTCGGATGAGCGATGCAAACCGTCAGCGCTTAGAAGTGCAGGCGGCGGATCGTTTGTCTGCCATGGGGTATCGCGTTGAACGTCATATTGGCGCTCATTCAGGAGTAGAAACTGATGCGGGACTGCGTGAGGTCGCGCGTCAGTTTATTGAGCGTCACTCACGCTTTTTCCCTGTATGCGCGCAACGTACGCCACGCAGTTTTGGTGAAGCTTTGTTGGTACGGTAAAATGACGTCCTCGGCGTCCTTTGACCGTTTGGAGAACCGGCTTTCTTTTTGGGAAGCCTTTTAGGAACTTTTATTATGACAACCACAATCCGGCCTGTCCGTATACTCGAACGAGGCGCTTCTAAAGAAGAAGCGGACTTCGTTGTGATCTGGTATCACGGTTTTGGTGCCGATGGACGTGATTGTGCTCCCATTGCTGATGTACTTCGAGAAATGGGTGTCTCCAATCGCATCCGTTATCTTTTCCCTGAAGCAGATCAAAGACCTTGCGAGATTGTTGATGTGCTTGGTAATCCACCTTCTTGGTATGACTATGTCAGTTGGTTCCCGACTGTTAAGGTGCCTGAAACAGTGGATCAAGCCATTCGTGGTGTCCTTGAAACTGTCGACGATGTTGTGAAGAGCGGTATTCCCGTTGAACGCATTGTCTTGGCTGGTTTTTCCCAGGGGGGCGCGCTTGCGGTTGACACCGCTGTGACGAGCAACTTGCCGTTTGCCGGTGTCATTGCGCTTTCGTGCGACTTCCCACTTCTTTATCCGAGCCGTGTTTCTCGAGCATTTGATATGTTCTTCGGTCACGGTACGGCTGACCCGATGGTGCCGCTCGCCTGGAAGAGCGAAAGCGTTGCCGAACTTCGTGGTGCTGGTCACCGTGTGACCGAACGTCACTACCACGGGTTGGGGCATGGCATTGCGCGCGAAGAATTGCGTGATGTTGCTCAATACCTCACGGCTTTGCATCGCCGTGCACTCGGTATTGAAGACTAAAACAGTACCTACGTACTAAAAGCAAAAGGCCTTTCATTTGAAAGGCCTTTCTTGTAACCGTTTTGCGAAATTATCTGTTTTCGACGCGAGAGCTCATGGGCATGATGTCTTCAAAGCTCAAGTTGTTACGGTAGGTCGAACGATACTCATCAAAGATGCAAAGCCAGGGCAATAAGGGCTTCACCATCTCGCTACGATAATAAAGGTAGGGCGTTTCCGTATAGGAGAGGCCTTCGTTTTTCCAGGTGATAAAAAGCTTGTCAACGGAAGCTTTAGAGGTGCTGATCAAGCGGGAAAAGTCTTCTCGTAAGAGCGGCAACGGAATGCGAATCCAACTTTGTTCGTCATGGTCGACCATTAAAACGCCCCAATACACAGCCCAAGAGAGCAGATAAAGTTTAACTCGTTCAGCCACCGGGAGGCCCGACACCGCTTCGAGCGTAATGGAATTGGACAAATGGCAAAGTTCAAAGTGCTGCTGAAGAGTTTGCTGTAAAGCCGTGTCAACGCTCAACACTTGATTAAGCAATTGCTTATTGCAAACAATGACTTCTGCTTTCGTGAGTGCGTAGCTACGAGACACAAACGGATGGCAGAAGAAAAAGTCTAATCCACCACCCAAAATACGACCAGCTGGGGTGATCGAAAGAGAAGAGCTTTTGGTCGAGCCAACGCGTGCGGCACTAGGTTCTCGAGCGATCATGCCTTTGCTTACGTAGATTAAATTGTCTTCGCGAGCATAGTCAGAAGCAGACATTTCGCCTTGCTTATTTTCAACGGCTGAAGAAAGACTAGCGCCTGCTTCCAGGGTAACCGCCGTACCAATATTTCGTAGGGCACGCGCTAGACAGACGGGGGCAGAGGGTGGAATCCAGGGCATCACGGGTTCTCGAGGACCACAGGTATTCCACTTTGTATAGCGATATTCGTTGATGGCCTTGTACCAAGCTTCAGTCAGTTTCTTCATAGTGATTCAATAACAACCCGATGGGGGTTGAAAAGAAGAAAATTTATTTTCAATGAGTGTCGAGCAATCGTTCTGATTGACGTTTGTGCGTGGTGAAGGTGTCGTTTTATTGATGCTGGGGTACCTGACGTACAAATCAGAATGATCGTGTCTAAAAATTGTAGCGAATTTTTTCGTGATTTGTCACTAATTAAATAAAATTTATGAGTAAGGGTTTTTATTTAAAGAATAGAGAAAATGCCTGAAAGAGAGCGTTATCTTTGTTTTGTTATAGGGTTAATACCAGGTGATTTGTGCGAACGAGGTAGGCTCAATTGAGCAGACCAAGTAGGTCTATAAGGAATTTTCTTTAAATAAGAATTGGTACTAATTAGAGCCTTAGCCTTGTGAGTGAGTTTGTTGACCTCCTATCTGAGGGTAGAGAGGCTTGATTTATGTCCCGTTAGGGGATGTTGATGGCAGTAAAGTGAACGCCAATCAGAACCAAAAGGTCACATTTAGGATGCTTCTTACCTTCTCTTTAACAGTGACCTCGTGATCGTTGTACGATCGTTTTCTCTTGGCTGTTGGTAAGATTAAAGATGTAATCAAAAAATAGACGAATCTCAACGATTGGGTGCTGTAGCATTGCCACAAAGACTCACTCACTGATCAAACATGTCGACATAATGTTTTATTAGGATAATGTCACCGGTAGGAGAGATTAGTGAGTGTAAATGGTCACTCCCATACAAACGAAACAAACTGGGTAGTTATGGAGGATCTTTTTTCATTCAACCCCTGTCGGTTTAAGTCGATGATTTACAACGTTGTTGCTGCCCTAAAACATCTAACTGATTGGCCGACAAGTTGACTTACGGGTTATATGAGGATCAATCAAAAGCATTTGAGTGCGCTATGCGGGAAATGTCCTAAGGGATGGCTTGTGCGTAGTAGTCCTCAAAGGGTAACCCCGTGATCGTTATAACCAATAGGCAACGTCAGTGCTCATCGGTAAGATAGATAATATGGATGAGAAAGGCTTGATTCGAATAAGCCTTTTTTCTAATGATTGTTTAACTGAAAACTTCGGGCTTAGGGCCGAGGACTTGAGGAGGAGTAGCACATGCATCACGGTTCTTCCGAAGCCTTTGAGGCCTTGGTAACCATCGAAAAGCGCGGCTTTGAACGTTCAGCGCGTGAAGCCATTGAACGGATTCTTGAAGAAACATTGCCTGATGCAACTCGACTTGTGATGGCCTCTAGTCCTGCCTACCCAGAAGAGCTTTTGGTGTTAGAAGAGCATCCGGCAGTTTTGGTGTGCGAAGGCGATATCAACTTAACGAGTCGTCAACTGCGAATTTCGATTGTTGGCTCGCGAGCTGCTAGTGAAGAAGCCAAAGCAGACGCTTTTCAGGTGTCGAAAGCCCTTGCTGAACGCGGTGCTGTGATTGTGTCGGGCCTTGCGCAAGGGATTGATACAGCTGCTCACGAGGGCGCATTGTCCGCTCAAGATACAACGGGTGCTCGAGGTCGTACGATTGCCATCATTGGTACCCCGCTTGCGCAACCGTGGCCGCCAGCTAACGTGAAATTAGCTCGCCGCATCGCGGCTTATGGCCTTTTGATTTCTTTGGCACCTCAGGTGAGCGGTCTTTCTTTTACAGATGAGGAGCGTCTTCATAGTCACTGGTGTCGTAATCGTGCGATTGCGGCTTTGGGTTGCGGTACTTTGGTGATGGCCGGCAAAGAAGGCTCGAGCACTTTGCGAGAAGTTGAAGCTTCGTTAGCTTTAGGTCGACCTGTCCTTTTGTGGCACACGTTGGTCAATGGAGCAACGACAGAACCTTGGGCTTTGGCGTTGCTTGAAGAGGCACCCAAAGACGAAATGGGACGCCCGTTAGTGCGTGTTGTGCAATCTGCAGATGAAGTCGAGGCAGCGCTCTCGCCGTGGACGACGGTATGGTGGCTTTAAGGTTTTAAGATTGTTCGCGTCAAAACAAAAGGCCGAAAGTGTGATGATCGCATCGCTTTTGGCCTAATTTATATATTTTAAAGGCTTTTGAAGGTGCTGTGAAGTCACATAATGAAGCCTTCTGACGCAGGGCAAAAAAATGATAAATACCTCTGCGAGAGTGGGGAGTGCTGACATATCATTAAAGAAAGCAGACGACTGCGCTCGTTTGAGCAACCGCGTTGCAACTTACCTCCTGGCTCAACCGGTGTGGCTC
>ERZ826016.338-NODE-338-length-59315-cov-7.285808_pt1 | contig 59315 bp, 45 predicted proteins | sample MGYA00519872_ERZ826016 | MGnify/ENA primary metagenome ERZ826016 (study PRJEB31778, sample SAMEA3449218) | human gut metagenome | biome: human gut; feature: human-associated habitat; material: faeces | place: United Kingdom | collected 2010/2012 ... | reverse complement strand
CGCTTGCGCGATCGAAAGCCATAACAACAAAATTAAGAGAATTACACAGGTATAAATTATACCCTTTTCAAACAAAAAAAGCAAATGTTGAAATTAATTTTTTTCATGGAATTTCAAACACTTGCTGAACTTTTAGCGCAGTTATACCCGAAAGAAGCCGAGATTTTTCGTTAAAAGGAGGATTCGCCAAGATGTAGTCAAAACGCAGAGTGGTAAAGAGGTCGTTAGCGAAGGTGTCATCTGGCTTAGGACCTAAATTTGCATCAATCCCACGAATGGCGAGATTCATTGTGGCCATTTTCCAAGTCGTAGGATTAGACTCCTGACCATAAACGGAAATGTCTTGAAGATTCCCTGCATGGCTTTCAACAAATCGTGCTGACTGGACAAACATGCCACCAGAACCGCAGCATGGGTCATATACACGTCCTTTCGTAGGCTCAAGGATTTCTACAAGTGTTTTAACGATACACGCAGGTGTATAGAACTCCCCCGCATTTTTTCCTTCGTTAGCGGCAAAGTGAGAAAGACAATATTCATAAGCACGTCCAAGAATGTCTCGCGTATCCCCTTTTTCAGCCATAGAAATGTTGCTGAATAGATCGACAATTTCACCAAGACGCAATTGATTTAGCTCAGGTCGGGCAAAATTTTTGGGGAGAATACCTTTGAGTTTCTTGTTCTCATCCTCAATTGCTCGCATAGCCTTGTCAATAGCCAAACCAATGCTTTCAGTTCCACTTGCTTCTGCAATCTTGGTCCAGCGAGCTTCTACAGGAACCCAAAAGATGTTTTCACTGATGTATTCATCTTTATCTTCTTCGAAGCCTTCTTCTTCATTCACCAACTCGTTATAGCGTTCATCGAACTTGTCAGAGACATACTTCAAAAAGATGAGACCGAGAATGACGCTCTTATACTCAGAGGCATCCATATTGCCTCGCAATTTGTCTGCAGCAGTCCACAAATGCTCTTCAAAACCAATGGTTGCTGTGTTTTCTTGGGTTACGTTTTTTTTAGGGCGTGCCATTTTCCAAATCCATTAAAGTGCGTTGTCTGTCCAAAGTTCGCATTGCTTCATGATGACTTCTGTTGCTTCTGGAGCCTCTTCTGGCGGATACTTGTAACGTTTCAAAAGTCGTTTGATCATGCGACGCATTTGGGCACGAGCAGATTCTTTTCTTTGCCAGTCAATCGTGCGATTTGCACGGAGTGTACCAACTAGCTCTCGAGTTAAGGCAACTAATTCATCATTTTGATAAAAGTCTTTAACGGCTCTCGGCTGAGTAATGGCATCATAGAACGCCATTTCTTCATCTGATAGATTCATTGCCTTCGCTTCGTCTCGCTCTTTCATGATCTCTTTCGCCATTTCGATCAATTCTGCAATGACTTCAGCGCTAGTTTTTTGACTATTAAGGTATCCGTTGATCGTCTTTTGGAGCATTTCAGAAAAGAGTTCTGCCTTAACAACACTTTTCTTTTGATAAGACTTCACCTGACCTTCTAAAAGGCGTTTGAGCATATCTACAGCCAGGTTTTTGTGCTTAAACCGTCGAACTTCTTCCAAGAAGGCCTCATCAAAAAGAGAGATTTCAATTTCATTCTCAGCGAAGAGGTTGAGTACGCCTTCACTATGAACGCTATCACTCATAATCGATGCTACTCGTTGATTTAGCTCATCAAGAGAAATCTTTGGCGCAGTACCATTACCTCGTCCCAAACGTTTTACAACAATGCTACGAACAGCTCTGAAGAAAGCTGCAAGGTACTGTTCTTCTTTCTTCACAAGGCTCTTGCAAAGACTCATTGCTTTATCCATGCAAAGTGCTTCTCGTGAGAAATCGTCTCTTTGCTTCTCACGAACTGGATCCATGATCCAATCAGCACTTTCTAGAATCGCGTCCATGGTTTGTTTGGATGAATACTGTGAGAGCTCGTTTGGTGAAGGATAATGATCCTTGAGTAGATCTTTAAGAACACTCAAGTAATTCAGGAACTGTGGATAAGCAGTTTCTGCGACATCCATGTTGCCAAAGTTGCCACGATCTCGAACAGTGTAGTCAGCCATGGCAGTTCTTAAAGCATTGCCGATGCCGATATAGTCAACGATCAGCCCACCTTCCTTACCTTTGTAGACACGGTTTACTCGAGCAATAGCCTGCATGAGATTGTGCCCATGCATTGGCTTAAAGATGTACATCGTTGCTAGTGACGGAAGATCAAAGCCCGTAAGCCACATATCCACAACAATGACAATTTTTAGAGGATGTTTGTCATCTTTGAAATTTTTACCCGTATCGGCACGTGTTTGATCAGTTCCAACAATGGACTTCCATTCTTCAGGATCTTGATTACTACCTGTCATAACCACTGCGATCTTCTCTTTCCAATCCGGACGCATACTCAGAATACAGTGGTACATTTTGATAGCAATACTACGGCTATACGCTACGATCATAGCCTTACCAGTTAACAGTTTGGCTCGATTATTTTCGTAGTGTTGGATGATATCGCCACAAAGAGAATGGATGGTTTCTGGAGTACCTAATACAGCATCTAGACTACCGAAATTGCGCTTCGTTTTTGTGATAGCTACAGAATTATGTTCTTCTTCAGCCACGGCAAATAGCTGATCAAGCTCTTGCAAAACATTCTCGTCGAGTTTTAAAGCCATAGCTCGACTTTCGTAATATACAGGTAAAGTCGCTCCGTCCTCGACAGCTTGTGTCATGTCATAGACGTCAATATACGTACCGAAAATTTCTTGTGTATTTTTGTCTGAGTTTGAAATTGGCGTACCAGTGAAACCAATAAATGATGCATTGGGAAGGGCTTCGCGTACTAAACCAGCTAAGCCCATCGATATCTTTCCATCCTTTCGTTCCCGCAAAGTGATTTCATACTGACTTCGATGTGCTTCGTCAGCCATAACAATGATGTCGTGACGATCAGAGAAGGGTTCACCAGCCTCTGTAAATTTTTGCATCGTCGTAAAGAAAATTCCGCGAGTTTCTCTACCGCGCAAAAGTTTAACCAGGTCAGCTCTTGAATTAGCTTGTTGTGGCTCCTGCATCAAGAATTGACTACAACGAGAGAATTGCCCAAAAAGTTGACTATCAAGGTCGTTGCGGTCAGTAATGACGATGATCGTAGCAGTCTTCAAATATTGCAACAGCAGGTGGACAAAGAAGACCATTGAAAGTGATTTTCCACTTCCCTGTGTGTGCCAGAAAACACCAATCTTGCCATTAGTTTTGGTTGCCTCAAGGGCACGATCTACAGCCTTCTTGACAGCAAAATACTGGTGGTATCCAGCAAGAATTTTAAAGGTAGGATCGCCGACATTAAAGCAGGTGAAATTTTGGATAATGTCAAGCAAACGTTCTTTCTTACACATGCCATCGAGCATGACACGGTAATCTGCCCACTTCGTCTTGTCATACGATCCATCAGCACTTTTCCATTGCACAAAACGTGTTTCAGGTGAGGTAATCGTACCGACACGAGTGTCAGCAAGATCACTTAAAACGCAAAAGACGTTTGGTACAAAGAAACTGGGAATCGCCTGAAGATAGTTACGAATCTGAAGATAGGCATCTGACGTGTCGGTTTCTTCACGGCTCGGTGACTTCAGCTCAAAAACGACGAGTGGCATTCCATTGAGGAATATCACCAAATCAGGGCGTTTCGTTTCAATCTCATGAATGGTCCACTGATTAACGGCTAAAAAATCATTACGTTCAGGATGTTCGACATCGATTAGCTTGTAGAGCTCGTTGCGCTGCTCTTTACCATCAAAGAAAGAGATACGAACCCCCTGTTGAAGAAATTTCAAGAACACTTGATTACGTTCAACTAGCTCGAACAAACCAGAAGTTTCACTGATTTTTTGTATAACAAGAGTAACTGCTTTAGGAGTAATTCCAGGATTTATACGACGTAGCGCATGTTCCAATCGCTCAACAATGAACACATCGCGGTAATCCTCACTTTGTCGTTCAATATCAGATCCTAGAAGAGTTTCATACCCTAAATCTTGTAAGTGCTCTATCAGAGCGGTTTCGAAATTAACCTCTTGGATTTTTAGCAGATCAGACATAACTATTCCTGGCGTACAAGGTATCCATGACGAAGTGGAGTCATCACTTATTGTAGATAGTAATCTGATCATTCTATCTTGCCTTAAGAAGCAAGAGCAATGGAGAAAGTTTATTGGAAAAAAAAGTGCTTCTTTTTTCACTTATGTGAATCAAGAAGCACTATCTACTAATGATAATTCTGATAATCCATATCAGAGCATGAGTTTTCGGTCAACATCCGAAAAACTAAACGCCATTGTGCAGAGACTTTCATCGCCCACAGACCACTTAAAGCGGATCCTCTTGTCATGGGATGTACTTCACGTGTTAAGTCATCGATTGACTTGGCATTGTCCAACAAAGTCAGACACTCTTTCAGCCGATGAGCGTGACTAGGCAGAATACCTGCCAAACTGCCCGTTTCTGCAAATGCTCTCAGTCCTTTGTGTCGAAAGCTTTCGATCTTCATGATCGCTCCTTCTACTATCAATGAACTGGACGCATGACAGGGAAAGCTGTCGGTCCCTTGTCGCGGAGAATATCATTCCAATCAATGCCTTTAGCACTTTCTGGAATCTCATCCTCCACGCTGACGATGCAGGCGAGCACACCTTGCTGAGCCAACCGGTTCTGCAAGGTCTTGGCAGCTTTCTGCCCTGTTTGACTACGATCTTTATCGGCAAAGATAAAGACCGTTCGCACACAAGCTGGAATTTCCACTGTCTGCAGACCATGGGCATTCAAACAAGACCAACAAGGAAAACCTGTGGCTATAGCGACCGACAGAGCTGTTTCCAGCCCTTCTGCTACAGCTAATACTTGATCAGGTTTACCCAATTGGATGGTGCACCCGTTGATCGTTCTGTCATCAGGGAGACGACTCAAACGTTTAGGAGCTGAAACATCTGCTTTATGCCCATCTGGACTCAGGTAGGTCTTATGAAGTGTCACAAGCCCTCCGTTGAGATTCCTTACTGCAGCAATCATTGCCGGGAAGCACTGTGAGTTGTCGTAGTATTCATTGCCGTAGAAATGAACATCCGAAATCAATTCCGGGTTCCTCACCAAAAGTGCTCGTGACCTAAGGTAAAGAGCCATTGGTTTCATCTCCGGATTTTTCCAGCTGAATGCTGAGGTTAGATTCCAGTTTTTTTCAATTGCTTCGGCCCGACGACGGTTTTCTCGTGATTGTTCAGTTTGTTTTTTAACCTCTTCCTCTAGAGAAGAAAGCTTTTGAACGGACCAAATATTCCGATGAAACGTTCGTCGCAAAGCACCACGACAGTTGCAGTCTTCGTACTTAACTACGTCTTTAACCTCTTGCCGGGTTTCAAGACGAAGGCGTACTCGATCTCCCACTTGGCATTTTGCTATTCCCATTCCTCTTTGCAAATCCTCCTCATGTAGCGTCACACGTTCTTGAGAATGCTCGTCCATTAGACACACTTCATAAGAGTCTTGCCGAATAGATAAAAGCTTTCCTTGATAGATTTGTCCAAGAGGCAATTTCTGGTTACTAAAGCAACCATACGCCGCTGAATGGTGAGTTGGTTCGACGAGCTTTCTGCCTGTCGGTTGAATGCCGAGCACTGTTGCTACTTTAGATAAAGCGGTTTTGAAGTCCCAGTGATTCACCCAACACAGCGTTGCCAATCCATCTCGTTTGCCACCACAGGTATTACAGACACATGCGCCATTTTCTGCATAGTTGGGAAAAAGCCTGAAGGCATCTTTCCCACCATGTACAGGGCATGGACAGTGTTTTCCAGGTCGTTTCATTGCTTCTTGCAAAGCGGGAGCCAGGCTCTGAAAGATCAGATCCCAGTGCCCTTTGGCTGAAGCATGTACGCATCGAACGTCATAACGATAATTGCGATTGTTCATCACAAGATCCTTAAAAAATGACAGAGACACCTCCCCAACAGGGAGAAAATTCCCTGTCGGGGTTGATGAACCTCTTCAATGCGCAAAATCAGCGATTTAAGAGGAATTGCTTGGCAAAACCGAAGAGGATTCCCTTCAGCTCTGCTAGATTGCCAATCACAGCGCTGTCCGGAATCAGTCCGGCCAAGGAGTTCACTTCTCCTAATTGGATTCCGTAAACGCCAATGCCTGATTGACGAAGATGTGTGACGATGCCTTGACAGGCATCGGCATTGATATGCCCGTCTGTGACGACAATCACCACCTTCTTGTTTTCCTTGGTTTGTTGTAGTGCAACGCTAGCCATGTGCAATGCTTCGATCATTGGGGTTGCACCAGTACTGGCGATTGCACCAATTTGACCTGGAGGCACGCGTTCAATACGTTCTCCGTGTTTAAGCACTGCACAAGTTGCGTACGTATATCTCCCACAAGACGCACCAGGAAAAACAGTGAGTGCGGGATTAACGCCACGTATCTGCTGCAGACCGTAAAGCAGACCCAATGCCGTACGGACAGCAAGATCTCCATCTTCATTACCCATGCTTCCGCTCATATCGAGCAGTAGATGAACTGCGGTGTTGGGCATATTTCGTTCTGTCTTTGAGCGAAATACATGTGCATTCCCTACAATCAATCGGGACAATTTCGATGAGTCAAGCTTGCGTCCTCGATCGCACATCCGTACGCCTTGTCTGACGGAGGATTGAACTAATCCACTGAGAGCGTGTCGAAGTGCGACGGAGTCTGCTCTTGCTTGCTCCAAACGACGCAGTCCTTCTCGTGAGCTACCTCGTATTGGACGAACGCTGCCATCGAGATCAATGAGATTTCTGGGGACGACGCTGATCCCAGAGCTCTTTTTCCCAATTTGAGCGAATGCCTCAGAAAGATCCATGGGATTCCTAATCTTCCCGTCCAGGTTTTGCAAGAGGGCTTCGACTTTCTGACGATGTCGTTCATCTAAGCCTGATAATGGGTTGGCAACCTCTGTTCCTGTTGACTCACTGTTGCCAGTTTTGTCAGAACTTTCTGTGTTGCTTGAACATGTGTTCAACCCTTGACTTCTCTCTTGCGTCTGGCTTGTTACTCCTTCTCTAGACAAGTTCTCACTCGGTGTTTGATTGGTTCCTTGTGACGCTTGACCTGAAGGTGAATACGGTTGCGATTGGTTATCCGAACTAGGTTCCTGCGATTGGCTAGCTTGCTTGAGCAAGACCATCACTTTCTTGCGAATGGTTTGAACGTCTTCAGTGCTATTGGCTTTATCGACCGTTAAGGCCAATTGCGCCAATGCCTGAGTTAGCTTTGAGCCGAATGAACGCTCCATCCGCTTTCTTAGCTGAACATTTAAAGGATTCAACCAATCCCTCCCTAAGGTTTCTTGCTCGGCATGAGCAAGAAGAAAGAGAGGAATGAGTTGCATACCTTTGAGGCGTAGATCATTAGCCAAATCCTTCACCGTAGGAAGATGTGCAGCTTTGAAAAGCGCTTCAGCACCGAGATATTCAGTACACATCGCCTTTTCTATCCGCACATCTTCTAAAGCGTTGTCGATGGCATGTTCGAAGTTGGTAATAACCTCTGATGCTCCAGCTTTCATGTTCGTAAATCGAACATGGCCACACTCGTGACAAAGAATGCCGAGGATTTCTCGTTCCTTATCTTGGACTTCTTGAACACTAAGCTCAGTCTGATCCAACTCTAGAAACGGTAAGGAAATCGTGTGTCCATTGGTAGACGCGACTCGACCGCCCATTTCAATCCGAACTCCGCATTTGCTACCAAGTGCAGATGCAATAATCGGCAAACTTTGTTCAAAGGTTTGGCATCGCTTGTTTTGTAGAACTGTCGTTGACATGGTTTTCTCCTAAGAAAACCGCCTCGGACAGTTCTCGCCCGTAAAGGGCATATCACTGCCCTTGGCGGGTTGTAAATTAAGTTAGAAGTAGAAGCCGTCACCTACTTCAACATCTGGCATAACAGGAATTTCAGAAGGAGATTCCTGAGAATGGGAAGGTGTAGAAATAGGCAAGGACTCTGTGACAGCTTGAGTAGTTTTTTCGCTCTCGATTTCGTCACTTTCAAAGAAAGCATCAATGTTGCTGAATAGGTCTGACCCAGATACAGCACTATCAGACGGTTCAGTGTTCATGTCCTCTGACAAACCAGGAGGAACGGATTGAAGTGGCTTCACCGTAGCTTCCAGTTCTGTTTGTGACACTTCCGAAGCCTCGGGGAGAAGAGTTTTATCTTCAACAATCAAACCGTCAACAGATGTTTGACCGTTAATGACTTCCTCCAAGAGGTCTGGATCGCCGAGCGTCTTGACTAGTGTTGCGAGCTTCAAAAACGCCTCGCCGCCAAAGTAACCTTCGGATGGCATGACGCTGAGAACATCGTCGATCATTGTCAGCAAGGGGGTAATTCTCCCGCTGAGAAATGACAAACCAGAAAGGCGTTCTCGAATGCGGATTACAGCGTTAACTGTTTTCCGATTGGCACGATCTTTTCCCAAGAAGGATTCTTTGAAAAATGTTCGTGACAGTTGGGCAACACTGTTGATTAGCTCGTCTGCAAGTCCTCCGACACTTTTAGCCAGGGCTTCCGTTTTTGCATCGCTAACTGGCTGCAGTTTGAACGGTTCATATTGAGCCGATATTCGCTGTGCAACCGATTGACGATCCAACTTCGCATCCAGAATTTCTTTGGAGAAATCCGGATTCTTGCTGGCCCATTCAGCAACCAAAGTGTCGTACCGATTCAGAAAGTCAATTTTGGCTGTCTCATATTTGGAGACAACCTCATCAAGCTGTTGAAAGACTGCGGCACTTTTATCCGCCGGAATGGCCCATCCAGATAAAAAGCGAACGCCGCAATTTTCAAGAATCGTTTCGGCACGATGCTTTAGCCGGTCAAAGATTCGGAGGTGGTCCGTATCGATGATGGCTTTAAGACCTAACGACTTAGTGACTTCCTTGGGAGGAAGTTTGCCGTTGGTTCCGATGTGGTAGTCGCCTTCTCTCATAGCCCGGGTACCAGTCCACTGTGAGAATTGCGGAACAACCACAACGATTTTTCCAATGACCGACAGATCGGTCTGTTTTTGTGAAGTTAGCTTTGCATTCATCATGCGCCTCGTATAAAAAAACGGGAGCGCACGACTGCCCCTAAGGGAGAAGTGATGCTCCCTTGGGTGGAGTAATAATCCTCAGAACCACATGGGCTCAGAGGCTTGGTTTGAAGCAAGTGCTTCTTCGAGTTCAGGATCGATAAAGTCCTGAGGCATCGGCGAGTCCGTTAGCCGAATCAGCCAGCTCTCCGTTCCTGCCTTGCGGTAGGCTTCGAGTTCGCTATCGTCAACCGACAAGGCCTTGGCCTTCAGAACCTTCTTGTAGTCGATGCTTCCCTTCGTCAGGCGCTTGGTAAGGGCTACGCCAGCGAAATCTGCATAACGAAAGCTCCCCATCATGGCGCTGAGTTCGGCCTTGCACCGTTCTCGGACGACATTTGCCGCATTAATCCGTGCTTGCAGAGCTTCTACCTCAGCCTGGGCTGAAGCAAAGTCGGCTGCGAGTCCGCACCACTTGGCAATATCCTCTTCTGTTTTCGGAACGTAGATGTCACGAACCGGATCCTTTGCCGGTTCCTTTTTAGGGACGACAAAGTTGTTCCAAAAGCCCCTTCCGGCCACCAGCATCTCGGAGCAAAGAGCGTCATCTCTGACGGCCTCAAACTCTAATAGGCTTTGACTGTCTTCATCAAAAAAGACCAGCCAGCCTTTAGGAGCTCCGGATACCATCATTTGGAATTGCAGCTGATACATGTACAGACGTACCGTATCGCTGTCTTTTCCAAGACGACGGACTTTCTCCAGCGTCGTCCTGCTTGGGCATTTGATTTCTACCGGTTCATTGGCAGAAGTCAAGCCGTCAAAGGACGCTCGGAAGAGCGGATCAACATCAGCTTCCGCACAAGCGGACAGAAGCACTTCACCATGAGTCAGCTCAAAGAGCTGCCTTGCCTGGTCTTCATGCTCTTGCCCGTACTTGACGAGAGGATTGTTATCTAGGTTGGGAGGCAGCGCCTTTCCGACCTTCTCACACCAAAGCCTCCAAGGAGACTTGTATGGACTCTTTCCCATGACAACTGCGATTTCTGTTGCAGTAATCCCTTGATTTCGCCAAACCAACCATTCAGGCGTTCGCTGTTGAAGATCAATGAATTTCATGATTTCTCCTTCAGTGCGTTAGCTCTGGAGAATTGGTGGTGAATGCATCCAAATAAGAAGCAGTTGCGGCGGTAGCACGAAGTGCCAGTGATCGTTGTTTTTGCAACGTAGACTCAGCGTAAGCCTTGTCTGCACCAGCCAGGTTGGTATTCACCCATTCCAAAGCGCGTTCCCATCCGTTTTCACGATGTTGAGCATGCGCAATGAGTTTGGTTACCATGCCGTCTAATTCAGCTCGATTGAGCGTCATTTTGGGCGTTTCCTGTTTGATTGTTGGTGTGGTCTGAATGCCATCCAGTGTTAAACGGCCATTGAAACCTTCTTCACTGTAGGCATCTCCTTCGTCATAAAGACCAGTCAAGCTGAATGCCAGTCGGGCGCACTGAATAAATGCACGGGAACGAAGCATGCGGCGAGGCCATTTCTTCCAAACGTTGGAACGATCGTTGAAGCATTCGACCATGTATTCCTGGATTGTGACAGGCGCATCTACGCCCTTCAATCGAATGGAACACTCAACGTACTCTGGTAGTTCACCGACACAACCGTTCAACTTCACGGTTGATTCCGAGAAGCGAAAAGACATGCCGTTAAAGTCCTTTTGTGAGCGTACGATCTTGCACCAACCGTCAAGACTGACAATAGGAACAATGTCACCGCCTCGTCCACGAAATGCAAAGATTTCGCGGTTAAAAGGATTGAGACCGAAGTTTTCACAAACCAACAAAAGAACCATGAGTTCTTCATTGGATAGTGTCCCGCCATCTGTCTGTTTGAAGACTTGGGTTGTCAAGCATCGAAGTAGCTTGTTGGTATCAACGCCAAATCTCGTTGCTAGACGAGTAATTAGGCTTTGTGTTTTGGCTTTAGCAGTATTAGTTGCATTCACTACATGAGCATCAGCAACATTCGCTGCATTAGTCTGCTGTTGGCAGGAATTACTCGTGCCATTAATGACTGTGGTTTCATCCATGATGGAATCTCCTGGTTGAGTTGAAATGCTCGAACAAGAAGACACCACTTCCCCGGAGGGATCGTTATGTCCCTTGTCCGGGCGGATTGTTAAACGAGAGAATTACTCGTTCTTGTTAGCGACTTGAGTCCATACATCACCAAAAACGGCTTCACATAGTCCCAAGATGGCTTTTGATTCTTCCGGTTCGGCACGAATGAGCAGTGATCTTTCCAGTCCGTACTGCAGTGAGTTCGGAGAGTTTCGAAAGTCATTGGCCATTTGAGCCCAACGTAGAAGTGTTCTGGTGGAAAGCGTTAACGAGAGCTGTCCTTCGGCAAAAAGCGTTCGGACTTCGTTGGCAAGTTTCACCATGCTATTCAGAAGCGGTTTCATATTGGGAACCATTTTCTGAAGAAGTTGTTCTTCAACAGCAGGATCCTGATAGCCAACTCGCACGAAGCGAAATCGGTCTAAAAAGGCCAAATTCTGTTGTTGAACGCCCATGTATCGTCCTGTTCCATCGCCATTACCGCAGCTGTTGGCTGTTGCGATGACGCGAAACATTGGATGAGGGTGGATGATCTCTCCAGCATTGTCAGCAAGCACAAGAGGACGTCCTTCAAGGATATCGTTCAGACCTGCCAGTTCCCCAGCATCAGCAAGATCGATCTCGTTGAGAATAAGGACGTGTCCTTTCTGCATGGCGATAGTCAAAGGACCGTATTGAAAGCGCATTTGAGGCGCTTCCCCTGGATATGAGGCAGAGTACGTGAAATGACCAGTTAGCTCAGAAAACTCAAAACGATTGTTGAGAGTTAGCTGTTGAACAGGCCAATTTAGACGTGCACAAACCTCATTGATGACACTTGTCTTACCGCTTCCTGTAGGACCGGTAATGAAAAGCGCATCCCCGTTGGGTTTACGAAGAAATGCAAGCAGATCACGTAGCACTTCACGACGAAAGACGTAGTTGTCATGGCATCGTGGAATGGCGGGATCCGAAGCATTGGAGAAGCCGAGAATCTTGAGAGAAGCCGGCATTTGAATCGTGTTACCGCCGTCGTAGACATTGGCAAACACATCAGCACCGAAGTATTGAAACTCGGAGGAAAGGTTATTGACAGCAACTGTCATGATGAGCTCCACAAGAGGGAACTCACCCTATCGGGAAATGAGTTCCCGATGAGGGTTAATGGTTGACAAGGAGTAATTTTTATCCTTGTCGCTAGAAGCTGGTTTTGTTAAACGCTCAGCTGGCGTTTGGTTTACAGCACATACCATAGGCTGGTCATTCTTTTTTTACGTGTCGAATGACAACACGGCAGCGAACTGCAAGAGTTGGAGATAGTGTAATGAAAGTGTGTTCTAAATAAATATTGAAATAAACGAAACTTCGTCAAAACTTGAAATTAGCGTTTTGATCAGTGGCATAGCCTTAAGTTTGTGATTGTTTTATCAAGGAGTATTGGCTTATGACTGAGATGAACGAAATTTGTGATGTTCAGAAGGAGAGGGCAGAAGAGCCTTCGAAGAAGGCTTCTACACGAGCTAAGAGGGCTGGATTTCGGCTACATTCAGACAAAATTTCTCATGATCAAGTTCCCGATGTTGGAGGAGAAATACGCCGCCAAGGGTCAGATTTTTCCAAGCCTGTCTTGCTAAAAAAACTTTGTTTAAAGTCATCGCAAGCACAGAAGGAGTTCGAACATTGTTATGTTCGTGTGGATTATTCGTTATACATAGCGACAAAAGCCTTTCGTGAACAATGGCGTTTGAAGGAGGCGCGACAGGCTGAAAAGTTATACAACGAAATGTTTGGAAAGTTTGAAGGTGAGCTAAACACTGCTCGTGAGGAGTTGCAAAGGGTGATTAACGAGCGGGTCAATGAGGAGGATCAACAACTTATTTTTGATCATGTACGTGAGCAGATTGTGCCCTTGAGGACTGGGTATTCATCAAAACTCATTCAATTAACGGTGATGTTGGATACTATTATCGGTTTGTTGGAGGTGTTGGAAATCAATAATGTGTTGACATGCGAGGAGGCCTCGAAAGGTATTCGTTCTTGGTGTGCGAGGTATAGGCAGTTTTGTTCGACGATCAACCGAGCCAGATTTAGTTTTTCTAGATCCTAACGCAAGGGCGAAAAAAGTAAAGGGGATCCCTCGTGACGAGGTGATCCCCTGTGTCATTTTGATTGCTGTGGATTAGATTTGTTTCTGTAATTTGCTGAACAATACACCTGAGAAACAAGCTGTTATGGCGAGCAGTGAGGGAAGTACGTCAGGTGGAAGTGTCCACGGAAGAAAGATTGCAAAAAGGATGCCCCATAACAACATTTTCATGAGTTTGATGCTGAGTGCCAGTTGAAATGGAGATGTAAACGTAAAAGCCAGGCGTTTACTTTCTCGTTGTTTGATTCCGTAATAGATCGATGCTAGACATGCTGGCAAACAGATAAGTCCCCATTCGGTAACGAGTCCTAGTCTAATAGCGAGAAGATAAAGGGCATTAATAACAACCCAAAGACGATTAACGAGCCATGAATCGAAGCTCTGGATGAAGGGGATTTCTAAGCTTGATGCGTCTATTTGGAACCAGTCGCGCGAAGCTACTAATAAGTGATTGTAGAAGTCGCTGAGATTTTGAGCATCAATATTTGCCGATTGCAACAAGAGAAATGGTACGTTTCCATATCGTGTATAGACAATCGATACTTCATTTTCAATGATTTTTTCTACTATCAGTGTGGGCATGAACATTACAGAGAGCATCACAATGCTAAGTAATAGTGCTACGCACCAGTTGATGCCACTTGGATTGTGGGATTTTTGTTCAGACATTTAACTCTCCTGAAAATCACTGGCCTTCTCAAGAAGTAAAGGGACTCGCCCTTTGATGACATGGCCACCTGAGACGATTCCAAAAAACTCACCACTTGGTAATGATCCAAGTAACTCTTTGGGTACTAATTCGACTTCTTGTTCAACTTCACGTTCAGATACATTGCCTGCTTGGGCAGTTAGTGTATGAGCAGAGGTGGAAACACCATGTGCACGTTGAGTGGTTTTTACTATCGTTTTCGGAATGCGGCGCATGAGAAAATCTTGGGTGCCTGGGTCTGGCGTTCTAAGCACAATGTAATTATTCAAGTTGGCTAGAATGCGCATCATGTTGTCTCGGTTTCCTGCGTAACGAACAAAATCCGAAACCGTTTGGGTTGCCAAAACAAGACTGAATTTAGCTCCGCGACTTTTATTAAGTAATTGTGTGCATGGCTCACAAGTCAGCTCACCTGCTTCATCAATAAAAAGGCTGACTGAAGTCGATTCAGACTCGTAGTTGTATCGTTCTCCAGCACTTGCTGTCAGATCAGCCAGGAACATCGCACCAACTGCACGAGCCAAAGCTGGGTCTGTCATAGCACTGAGCCCGATATAAACAACGGCTTTCTTGTTGATCAAAGTTCGGGTGTCCATAACAACTTGTTCATTTGTACTCCCTGTTTCATTAAGCGCAAGCAGATTTCCTATAGCTCCCATTGAAAGTTGCGAAACCAAGTTAATCGTGGAAGCAGTTGTGCTTAACAGGTTATTGGGATCTCGTTCGGCAAAGGCGAGGATTTCATCTATGGCTTCATTGTTGGGTAATCTAGCTAAGTAGTACTGTTTCAGTTGTTCGTATGGTGACGTTCTGTTGCCAGCACTCTCCAATGACTTCACGGTGTCTGGATCTTTTTGAAGAGCGATGTAGCATTTCAGGGCTTTTTCCGCTAGTTCGATGCGGTTATGGTAGAAATGATGCAGTCGACGGAAGGATGGTTTGAGGCCCATCATTTCCAGCCCTTTGCAAATCGTGCTGAGCACGGCTCGGCCCATTTCAATGAAGACCTGTCCTTCGCCACCTTGACCAGGTAAAGTACTGACGATTCGAGAGGGGATTTCGTCAAGGTTGTTGTAGTTTGCCAAGAGGTTTAAGTGAATAGACTCCTCAGGGAACCCGAGGTGAAATTTTGCAAAATCTCTGTCGCGACGGCAAGGTTGACACATTCGCTGCATGGTTTGTTCGAGCCCCTTATCTCCTTTGGGATCCACGACAAAAACTGTTTCTCCGCGGATAATGCGTTGTGTGATCAAATATTCCAAATAACGCGATTTACCAGACCCAGTCGTGCCAAAGACAGCAGTGTGTCCTTCGAGATCTTTTGATTTGATCCATAAATCCTTCTCTTTCCCCAGTGGGTGTAACCATTTTGTTCCTTGCTCTTGAGTAATACGTTGTTGGAGAGCTTGAAGGCAGTTCCATGTTTCGAAGGGATGTTGAAGGGCTTTAATACCGCGCTTTCTTAAATAGTTATGCTTTGCACGGCGTTGTACTGCTTGTTCAAAAATGTCATGACAATCAGCCGCGATAAACGAAGAGACATCTTGTCGATGTGAAGGCTCCCAAATGAAACCTTTGCCTAATAAAAAATCATTGCAGTGTTCAGGTTGTGTGCATTGTTGATGGAAGTCGTTAATCAACAACCATGTCAATCCTGTTTTTGTGATTTTTTTTGAAAAAGAGTAGTGAGCTGATGCCGCTGGAATTTTTACGATACCGCAGGCTACTAAAACTGTAGCAAGCCCAGCGAGTTGGAATTGCATTGGGGGAAGGTACGTGGCTGCTATGGCATAGGCGCTAGCTACACTGAAAGCAACAGTACATTGATGTGCTGCGTGGTTTGGCCCCATTAATTTAAGGTCAAAAGGTCGACGTTTATGACGAAATTTCATTCTTCGAACCTATACTTCTGTAGTGACGATTAGTTCAAATCGGTAATCCGATTCGATGAGTTGAAGCATAGGTTTTTTACGTCTTAGTCTTAGTAGGGTTTTGAACGAAGTTTCGTTAATTTGATGATTTCGAAGAACATACCAAACAGGGTCACTCAAACAGCGAAGAGTGGTGGAGTCAGTGCGTTCAAGTCCGACAGCTAAAGAGCCGCCCTCCTGCATATGTTGGATTAGGGTTTCGATTGTCCGCTCTGAAAAATCACGTATTTCTTCCGGACTCAGGGGGGTGTGTAGTCGTTCTTGCAATTCAGCTTCGGTCAATATTTGATTTCTCGAAAGTTTTTTTGTTTTTTGTTCTGTGTAATTGGTTTCTGGGATTGATTGTTGTTTGGTAAAGGCCGTATTTGGAGGTAGTACTCCTTTATGTGTTGGTGTGGATTGTTTGAGTGGTATAAGTTTTGCTTGGTCTAATGACAATGGGACTGGTGTATGTGGGAACAAATGGAATGCATCTGTGAATAGGACACAAGGAGATAAAGGCGTTTTTAATGAAGGGGCTCGAAGTGTCCAAAGGAAAACTAGATTTTCAGACTGAGGTAGTTCACTATTGGTGGCGTTTTGATGTTGGACAATGATGCCTGCTTCTTGAAACACTCTAAGAAGACCGTTAAGTGTCGATGGAACGTGATTGGTTCCTAGATGACAAGCCATTTCTCGAATGGCCTTGATATTGTTTGCTGCTAAGTGAATGGCTATTCCCTGTGGGGTTGTGAAAACAGTACTAGTTTCTTGATTAACAGTCCAAATCCCTCGCTTCATCAATTCAATCATAGCGTTAAGAGTAGGCCTTACAGCTGGTAATGAAACAGTGACCATGCCACCTCCAAGGCGACGTTGTAATTGAAGGTCGTGTTTGATGGATTCTTCTTCAGCTTGTTTGAGAATTGGTGCTAATGCTCCTTCACCAGAGACAATAGCTTCTTCGAGAGCGCGAAAAAGTAGATTGCCTGTTTCTCTTCCTAGAAATTGGAAGGTTTGTTCTGGCACGATGTAACGATGAGCTAAAGCAATGGAGGATAGCTCATGGTATTTATGTTCACGCTTGTCATTCCATTTCACGTAATAGGTTTTGACATTGTGAAGGGATAGCCAATGTGTCAATGGACTTTGGGTTGGATTCCATATTTGGTTGTCATTGTTTCGTACTTCTAGATCGAAAATTTTTCCAAGGTCATGCGTTAAGAGCATGATTGCGGCTGCAAATTGCCATTTGGGTTTGGCAAGGTAGTGTTCACGAGAGCCGAATGGTCGAGGGAAATCTACTGATTTAGCTAATCTTGCCGCACAAGCTGCCCCTTCGAGAGAGTGGACGAGTAGGCCTCCAATGCCTGCGTGATGATGAGCTTCAGAAGCGGGTAACAAATGTATCCAAGCATATAGCCTGGAGAATATGGGTAAAAGGAAGCTCTCTGTTTCCTGAGGACTGAGTGGGACGGAGTCAATTACGTTCCAAAGTAGCGGAGCGTAATGTTTTTTTAGGAAGTCGAAATTGTGTGCAGGAATTTCATTGACTGGTTGTGGGTAGCTCATCATCTCAGGAGAAGATGAACTAGATTTTGGAAGATCTATTAAATGAAGTTCAGTGTCTGTCTCTTTAATGTGATTGGTTTTTAGATGTGGAGTTTCAGGGGCTTCAATGTGTAGGAGCCATTTTCTAAGTTTGGTGAACATTAGTATTTTTTTGCAGTGTTGAGGACGTTTTGAGCGGCAGAAAGAGCTTTCGAAATTGTTGATAATCGACTATTGAGTGTTCGTAAAGCACAGAACTCGTCTTCAACTGCCAAGGCAGACACTTGTGCCCATTCTGGTTCCGAGCAGAAATGCTTACTTGAAACTCGATTCGTTGCTTTGTTGATTCGGAGATACTTCGATGTGAGAACGATCCTCATGGTTTGGTAGTCCCCCGTATTTTTACGACGGACAGTTTTTGTCCACGAATAACCCCTTCCTTTCTTTGGTGGAGATGTCGGTTCAGTTGTCATAGGTACTGCTAGTCGTTTGATTTTTTCCCAGGAGAAGCTGGGTGTGCTGAAGCGAGCATCCCATCGAACTCGAGGACATAAGGTTGTTTCATCTGGGCCAAATCGATTTTCATAGGCAATTTGATGAAATATGTCACCTGCGACCATTCCCTTGAAGAAGAGAATGGCTCTGATTTCTTCAAGCGTTGTTCGAATAGTTTTTAATTTTTGATTGAGTTCTTCATTGACAGATGCTTCGTCAATCAGTGCACGAGCTTCAGGCGGTCCCTTACCCAGTTCTAAGTAGTTTGGTGTCGACATAAATTCCTTAATAGTTATTCATTGCGTTGAGAAGAAACCTTCTCTCCGCAATTATTTGGATTGAAGAGGTTGTTATGCAGGCGTTGTTCAACCTGGGTCATAAGGTCCCCCCATTCACGAATATCCAGATGAAAGTGCTTTGGTTGCAATAATGTAGTGGCCAGCACAGTGCTGAATGGAAGGGCTCGGCATAGTGTTCGAGAATCAATGCAGCGATTGGTTGTTTCTGTAAGAAGAGCTAGGACGAGGGTACTAATTTCATTGATTTGTGAAGAGGTAAGTTGTCTGTCCTGTTTTTTTACTCCGCAATCGAGCTTGTATGTACTTTGTCGAGCAAGGTTGCAAGCTGCGATGTTATTTAATCCGCACCAAAGCCCTAGTCGCTTGAGTGCAGGTTGACGAAGGTGATAAGTTTTCCCAAGAGTTATAAGTTCGCTAGCGGCTTCGGGTTGATAAGGAGTGACCAGGGTATTGGAGTGGACAATTTTGTTTATCTGAAGAGTTGCGCGAACGCACTTCAGCCGTTCTTGTTGAATGAGATTGTCAGAACAAAAGCTTGGGAAGTCTGAGTCTTTAAGGCGATATAAGAAATCTTGATATGCGATGTTGATTTGGTGAGTTATTAGGCTAGATTTGGATTGTTTTCCTCGTAATGTAAATATGATGGGAAAACGAGCGATGAGAATCTCGATTGCCAGTTTGTCAAATGTGGGTTCAGCTAACTTATTGGCTACTTTGAAAGGAATTCCGAAAAAGATGGCGGCGACTTCTGGACAAATTTTTGCAACACAAGAAATTAGACGTAGATATGAGCGACAAAAAGATTCGAGAGGAGACTCAAAGTGTCCTGTGATTAAAGTTACAGGGGAGTCACTCATTGCCAAACGAGTGACTTCTGTCAATATGTATTCCCATGTAAAAGGTTGAGGGAAATACATGAACGGATATAGTCCGACTCGAAGACGGCTAGAGGCCGTGCTGTCCAGTGCTTGCAATTGATTTTGGCATATGCAATCAATGGGAAAGCCTGTGATGGGCGAGGAATGAGTGCTAATTTTTTGAAGAATTGTCCAATGAAAAAATTCAAGATTTTGAATTAGCTCGATGACTTGCAGGAGAATGTCGGGGTAGAGTTCTGATCGAGATTTTCCAATGAATGCTTGTAATTTCATCTCTATATCTAAAGGTGTCATGCTGTAAAAGCACTAGAGGCGCAAACCAGAATCTCGACACTGAAGATACGTCCTCTCCTTGAGCTATCAACAGATAGCTAAAAGAATGGAAAGAAAGGTGGAATACCTTGACATTCATGCTATGAGCGGTTGTCGAAGTATTCTTACGTTCAAGAAAGAAGGTTGGCTTTTTGTGCGTTAGTGTGTTTAAAAAAGTGAGTTTTCTTAAACATGATGCATGCGTTTTGTGATCTTGTAAAAGCCTGCGATACAGGGGGAGATGTGGTTATACGAGCTTGGATGGATTTGGACAGTTGCTGAATAACAACAGGTATTTCTTCTAAGTCAATCTATGTCACTGCTGTCCAAAAAAGCTAAAGGATGGTTCTTGGACAGCAAGGTTTCTATTTGTTCTCGAAACGAGTAAGTCACTTTTCGGAAGCAAGTGTTGTAGTAAGAAACGGCATGACCTTAGTGAGGGTATCGGCAGTTGCCTTTGCAGTGATAGCGTCTTTGATGGCTATTTCCCTATCATTGATTGCAATTTTTAAACGAGTGCGTAGAAGTTGTAGTTCTTCTTTACTGTGGCGAAGTTCAGCTAAAAGATTTGAGTTCTCCGCTTTCAGTGTGTTGAGTTGTTCAAGAAGTCTTTGATGTTCATTGTTACGCATAGTGATTTCTTCAAGCTGAATTTGCACTTCTTCTTGAAGCTTCTGAGCTGAAACTCTCTCGAGCTCACAGAGTTTTTTACTATGTTCGCGGATACGAAGAATTCTTTCTTGCAAAATTGGAGCTACCACAGTCCAAAGTGCAGAAACAAGTTGATGTTCTTCCTCTGGAGTCAAATTTTCGGGTAAGTCCCCTGCTTCAATGAGTTGTTTTTGCTGCCATTCTTTTACACAGCAAGAGATGGTTGATAAAGAGCCCGTATTTCCTAGACGCAATCTGATTTGGCGAAGAGAAGGGGGACATTGATTTTTCTTTTGGTACTCATTGAGAATAAGGAATATTTGGTCTTTGAGATTCATGATAGAGCTTTTGTACGTATCGATGTACTGTACATCTTGGTGATGTTTTTAAATCATGATCATTTGTTGGATCGTTTGGCGAAATATCGAAATAAGGTAGAACGTCCAATATTGAGATCCTTGGCGATTCGAGCTACAGGAACCCCCTCTTTGTGTTTCTGAAAGGCCTTGTCTAATAGAGCCGGATCAATAGGTTTGCGTCCTTTGTATACTCCTCGTGCTTTTGCAATTGCGATTCCTTCTCGTTGACGTTCCAAAATTATGGATCGTTCAAATTCTGCTACAGCACCTAGCATAGATAGAAGTAATTTGTTGATGCTGGATGACTTTTCCATCGCGTCGAAAGTAATGTCGCCTTGTAGGAAGGTTATCGAGACTTTTTTGGTTTCAAGCAGTTGGACTAGGGTAAGAAGATCTTTTAGGTTTCTAGCTAAGCGATCCATGCTACAAACATAGACGTGATCTCCCTCACGTACAAAGTCAATAAGGTTATTCAGTGCAGGACGTTCAGTATTTTTCCCTGAGGCTTTGTCGATAAAAAATTTTTCAATTCCCCGCAGTCGTAATTCTTCTTCCTGACGATCGGTGTTTTGATCAACAGTGCTTACACGTACGTAACCAATTTTGTAACCGTGAATCATAGAAAGTCTCTATAGGATGGGTGTTGAGTCGTAATCGTCTAAAAAGCATATTTTAGACTCTAAAGAGACTCTTTTGGATGTACCAGAAAGAGTCTCTTTAGGTTATGCCCTATAAGGACTAGGATTTAATTTTCTATCTCACGAATTCTGTAAGTTCCGGTCTCAATTTGTTCGAGCTGAAGGTGATTGATGATGCGATCTTTATTTTGTTTAAGACGCCAACCCAATGATCGCGTGTTTAATTGTTTATCCACAAATAGATTCATTTTTTCGAGAATTTCATTTAAATCGGACTTTGCAGAGGGGTTAGCTAGCGCTTCTTGAATATTTTTAACGTTGAAGCGTTGACTTCCGAATTGCTGTTGAAGTGCCAAGAAAAGTTCACTGAGTTCCTGTCGGATAGGATCTTCTCGAATAGCTTGACGCATTTTAAGAAGAGGATCAGCAAGTCCTAACCACAGTAATGGTTCGATACACCAATGTTGCCAATCTTGAAATGAAACAACGCGATATCGTGTCGGTGATGTTGGTGATCCTGCAAGAATCCAAGCTTGAATGATCCTGAGGATATGAGTGATTAGCTCTTCACGATGTTCGCGGGCATAGTTCAAAAGGAGTGGGTTTTGGAATTCTTTTTCTGCCGGAATCTCTTCTTTGGAATTTAAATAAATCATCAAAGTTCGGCGTGTCATGTCTGCTTCAACACTAACGTTATTACCGTTAGCCAACATCAGAAAACGTGTGCCTAATCTTTGAACAGAAGACGTTCCAAGAATTCGATGCATGATATATGAAGAGGTCAAACAGGTACACAGGCTGTCCAATGCAGGAATCACTCCTACGACGTTATCAAAGTGAACTACTGCTGGAGATGTAGACAGTAATGACGACAGAAGTTTTGATGCTTCTTCATTTTTGGTAGGAAATGAGATGCTCGGCGTGTGGTGCGGGGTGGCAATAATGGAAGCGAGTTCGCAGAATGTAGATTTACCAGAGCCTGAAGAGTGTGCAGTGACTAGAAACATTGGAGCGCTGTTTAGCTCTTGACGCATAACAGCAGTAAGAAGACAGGCTACAGCTGCTGCCCGGTCTTCTTCTGTTGCGAAAGGGAACTCGCTGAGCAAATTAAGCAACTCATTGAGGCTTTTTTGGGCATCTGTCTTACTAGGCTGAGTTTTTAGTGTTGTGAATTGTTTTGGGTTCATGATGATAAATAAGTTTGATTGTGAGTCGTAGCCTGGTTGCGACACAATGTCTCCTGTCTTTCTCAACAAAGGTCGATATATAAAACCTTGAATATGAGGAAGGATCTGTTGTGCCTCGATTGATGAAAACACGGTTTTGAGTATGTTTTCAGGAGGGTCTACAAGTCGTCGATTAGGGCGATAGAAGTTTGTTTGTCTACATGCTTCAATCCGTAAATCAGCCAGTTGTAAAGGTGAGTATCCGATTACTTCGTGGTTTTGGTAGCGAACAACCACAAGCGTTTCTTCGCAAACGAAAATTCGTTTCCCGCGGGCCAATTCAGTTGCCAACGCAATATTGATGCGATCTAATGCGCTTGGCTGGAGAATAATTTTTCCTTTTGGGACAAATTGGTCTTCGGAAATCTTTAGTCGATTCAAAAACGAAGAAATTCCACGTTGCCAACATTTTGAGCATTCAAATTTTCCGTAAGGTTCTTTTTCGGTTGGTAAAACATAACGTGCGTAATGCTCATTTCGTTTTGACGTGGAAAAAGGACAACGTACAGTTACGCCCGATAGTTCTGCATGAACAATTAAGTTCAACTGTTCTAGCCTTTCTAAGACGGCGTTGGTTGACTTACTTTCTGTGGGGGGAACATAGACGGTTAGTTTGTCGAAGTTCGCCATAATTAACTCTGTTGCCAACGAGAGCCACGCAAAGAGATAAGTTGTTTGATCAAAGCTCTAATTTGTTCGTCGCTTTGATTTTCGCTTCTGGCTCGCATGACAGCGGCTATTTCGTCTTGATACCAAAAACTCGATGTCGAAAATTTGATTGGTGTAGGGAAAAGACCGCTAGAAATATCTTTATAAAAACTCGCTCTGCTTCGTGGTATTGACGCAGTAATTTGCTTCATTGAAAGCAACTTTGGAAATGAACCAGTTGAGTCCATAAAAAAATCCTTCAAAAAAAATGGATCGTCCAAAAGACGCAAATGACGTCGTTGGACATGTTTGAAGAATGTGCTGCGATTCCAAAAAAGTCAGACAAAAAAGAATTGTTTGAAACAAAGAAATATTGGTTGCCTTGTGCTGCAGGTGAATCTGTTAGTTTTTGTTGTAATTAGTAAAAACCCTTGGTATGAATAAATTTGAGTTTCTTCTGTTTTTTTGGTTTTTTTCGTGAGAAAGTCGAAATTCTCTTGTGATAAAAATATGATATCAAAACAAAAAAATCCAGTATGACATTGTCAAATGCATAGGATTTGTCATAGGTATTGAGTCGTTAATACATCTTCTTTCGATCGTTGGTTTGTGGTTTGAAATTGAGATTTCATGCGCTATGACTAGGAGTCCATGGAGGAAGAGGGAGTGTGGAAGGTCGTAAAAAAGATCTCAAGGTAACTGTTGGAGGGGGCTACAGTTTAGGCTAGTGATATTCTGTGCACGAATTGGAAGAGAACCAACGTCACTAAGAAACCAAGGTTTGAAAAAATGGTATAACGAATGGTATAAGTCTGTTTTTAATCTATGGAAACGATTGATGTGTGGTGGTTTTATGTATGCCTCCTCCCACCACTTAAGTTCAAAAGATCCCGAACAGTTTGATGGCTGTTGCGGGATTTTTTTTGCTCAAATTCTAATGAACTATCGGCCAACCACGTTTGGCTGACCGATAGATAGGTAATGGACTAAAGTAGACCGTTGCGAACAGTAAAGTCTGCTAAGGCTCTTTGCGCGCGAGTTGCATTCCCCATTTTGGTCATGGTCTCAGAGCAGGTTGCGGGGAGTAATCGATCCTCTTGCCAGCGGTAGCATCTAAATTGTTGTCCGCCGTCTAAAGCGACCGCACCCCATTGACCGATCCCAAAACCGTATTTACCTAGTCCTTCAAAGGTGATGGCTAGATCCCAAGTGTCTTCACTAAATAGATTTCGGCCTTTGTGTAAGCTCGGTGTATCGCCTAAAGCTAGACCTCGTAGGGTTGGGAAGATATCCCTGTGTGTCACCCATCGTTGAGTATTAGCTTTTGTACCTAACGCCTTGAGACTGTCGGGTAACCAGAAGATGATTGGAACCCCATGTGCGTGGTGCCAATAGTCGGTAGGTTGGTATTGAAAACGCATGTTATGGTCGCCAGAAGCCACAATAATCGTACGTTTACCGATGTCATTGGTTTGGACACGTTCTACAAAGTGCCCTAAAGCGTTAGCTGAATATTGATAGGTGGTCAATCTTTCTTGTTGTAATTGCTCATCCTTATCTTGAATATATGGTGGCAAAGCTTTGACTGAAACGGGCAATGTTTGAACACCATCGGGTACGCGATGTGGAGAGTGGTTAGTGATCGAGAGCATCACAAGCAGCAATTTTTCATGACGACGATCTGCGTCAGCGAGTAAAGCTTCAGCCTTTTTGAACATCCATTCGTCACCAATTCCCCATGTGCCGAGTTCCGCCTGTGGAAAAACTTCATGAATTTTTCCTGAGCCAATGATTTCGTCAAATCCCTGAAGCGGGAAGTTATTACTCATCTGGCGCCAAGTTTCTTGCCCTGCGGTTAGCAAAATGGTTTTATAGCCCGCCTTTTTGAAGGCTAAAACTTCAGAGAACTTGAAAGTTTGATGACCGTATTGACTTTGAGTGATGGGTGTCAATGGTGTGTCAAATAGCAATCCCTCTAATGAAGGGAATGTGCCGTTGGCCACACTAATGGCATGAGTAAATACAACGCCTTTAGGTAAGACGTTGGCGAGATGACCAAGTGTATTGTTGGTTGTGGAGTTGTGTGCCTCAAAAGCGTCACGCCCCATGGATTCCATGATTGCAAAGACGACATGAGGTTGAGATTTCATCGCTTGAGTTGTTGAAGGGGTAGATCTGAGACCTTGTAAAAGCGTTTGAGCTTCTTCAACAGATTGAAACCCTAATTCTTTGACGCCTGCATCGGCGCCACCTTTTAAGACCAATGCTTTGCGTCCTTTATAAGCCTCATAAAATAACGCCAGACCTCCAGGCACAATATTGTTAATAAACGCGTTGTTGGATACTGCGTAATTTTGTTGACGAAGCGGAAATTTTCCGACACTTCCTCGAATCGCCAAAGCTAAAAGAAGCGTTGTGATGATGATGGTGATACAAAAATAAGCGAACGAAGTGTGTTTTTGTGATTTGGGTTTTACACAACGTGTCAGTGCAAACGGCAAGGCAAGCAGGATCGTCCAAACCGATAAATATGTGGAGACAGGCCAATCTGTGACTAGGGTTTTTATGATGGCCACTGTATCATCTTCAATAAACCCAAAGATGATGGCATTGATGGGCGTGCCATAGAAAGCGTAAAACCCGAAATTAACGAGTCCTAATGTTACGGCAAGACCATATCCCAATAAGGCGGTGGATATAGCTATCGTTTTAGCTGCTGGCCAAATATAGGCTAATACAGTGAAAATCCAAGCGGGTAGCAAAGCAATACTTAACCACTTGGCATCTACTCGAACTCCCATCCAAAAGGCAGGTAAAGCATCTTCCCAAAGGATATTATCGGATCGAAAGGCTTCAAAAAAGCCCACGCGTAGGCCTGTCAGAATGATCAAAGCGGTGAAGAAGAAAGTGATGCTTTGAATGAAAAATGTACGCCAGTTTGGATGTGTTGGAGTAAGCATATATTTCAATGAGGGTTGAATCAGACTGCACTATGTAGAGATAGAAAAACACCTAGCTTTTCATATGAACGATATCATTTGAAAAGCTAGGTGCGATTCTTAGTATATCACTAGGTAAAGTGAGTTCTTGTCAGTTGTCTGTTAGTTGATGAAGTTTTAGTGAACTCGCTTCACTTGCTCAACATTCGCATTTTGCTTAATGGTTCGAATGACGTGCATTAAATGACCGCGATCTCGGACTTGTACAGTGATACGAATATATTTCTGTGCGTTTTCGTCATCAATGCTCATGCCGATGATGCTCGATTTTGCTTCAGCGACACTGGTAGCAACTTGCGCAATGGAGGTGCGTGGATCTTCGACACGAATCTCAAGGGGTGCAGCAAAATTCGCTTGACGTTGCTCAGGTGCCCATGCCACTTCAACCCAACGCTTTGGATCTGTCTTCATGCCACGTTCGACATGCGGGCAGTCTGCACGGTGAATAATTAAACCGTGTCCCACTCGACTAAATCCGACGATCTTGTCGCCTGGGATGGGGTGACAGCACTTAGATAATTCAACAGCCATCCCTTCATTGCCACGAATCACAATGGCAGGTAACGCCGGCGGCACAGCGTCACTATGAAGGTGGCTCATGAGACGGACAAGACGATGAATGACGGTAGCAGGTAAATCCTTGCCTAGACCGATAGAGGCATAGAGCGCATCGCGGTCTGGTACATCTAACTCTTCTTGCAAAGTTGTCCAAACATGTTCTGGAATCTTTTCTAAATTCAGTTGATTTTCAGTGGCTAGACGAGCGAGTACATCGTGTCCAACTTGGGTTGCGTCATCAAATCGGCAGTTACGTAAGAATTGACGGATTTCTGCACGAGCGCGACCAGAGTGAACGAATTCAAGCCATTCTGGACTCGGTGAGGCCATCGGGTCGGTGATGATTTCAACCATGTCGCCATTATGAAGCGTCGTGGAGAGCGGTCGAATTTCACCGTTAATGCGGCATTCTTTGGTGTGGTTGCCGACATCTGTATGGATTTGATAAGCAAAGTCGACTGATGTGCTGCCACGCGGTAAAGAAATAATTTTGCCTTTTGGTGTGAAGGCGTAAACGCGGTTCGGGAATAAGTCGACTTTAATGTTTTCTAAGAATTCATTGCTGTCGAGGCTAGTGCGCTGAATATCCATCAAGCTTTGTAGCCAAGCCGCAGTACGCGATTGCATGTCACTGCTATCGAAGTCGTTCTTGAACATCCACTGCGTCAAAATGCCGTTTTCGGCCACTTGATGCATTTGTTCAGTACGGATTTGAAATTCGACAGGGGTGCCGTAAGGACCAATGACAGTGGTATGAAGACTCTGATAGCCGTTGAGTTTAGGGATAGCAATAAAGTCCTTAAACCGGCGATGAACAGGCTTATAAAGGCGATGTAAGGCGCCGAGCGCAAGGTAGCAATCGTTAACCTCACGAACAATGACTCGGAAACCATAAATATCGAGTGCATCAGAGAAGGACTGATGATTTTCTCGCATCTTGTTATAAATGCCGTAGATGGTTTTGTCGCGACCAATAATGCGGCAACGAATCCCTTCTTTGGGTAAGAAGTTCTTCGTTTCGGCGAGAATACGCTCGAGCACTGCTCGACGATTGTTTCGCATTAAGAGTACGTTTTCGTAGAGTACCTTGTAGCGAAGCGGATAGCGATTTGCAAAACTGAGTTCTTGTAGTTCACGAAAGACGCTGTTCATGCCGAGCTGATGCGCAATCGGCACATAAATATCTAATGTTTCATTCGCGATACGTGCACATTTTTCGGGACGCATAACGCCCAACGTACGCATATTGTGTACGCGGTCCGCTAACTTGACGATAATCACGCGCAAGTCTCGGGACATCGCAAGAAGCATTTTGCGAAAACTCTCGGCTTGTGCAGCAGCCGCTGACGAAAAACGCAATTTGTCGAGTTTACTCACGCCGTCTACAAGCTCAGCGACTTCAATGCCAAATTTTTCGGCCATTTCTTGCTTACTGGTGCCCGTGTCTTCAAGCACGTCATGCATGAGACCAGCTTGAATGGTCGCAGCGTCCATTTTCCACGAGGCGAGGATCGAAGCAACGGCAATCGGGTGAGTGATATAGGGTTCACCAGACTTACGGAACTGACCGAGATGGGCGTTGTCGGCGTAACGATAAGCTTCACGAATCTTTTCAACATCAGGTGTTGAGAGATATTGCCGGCAGAGTTCAACCAAGGCACTCGCAGTGACTGTTGCGGATGGACCTTTAGGCGTAAACATGGGCAAATCAGCTTCAGGCAGAATGACCTGTGCAGGCGTAGGGATGGCAGGGGAAGACTTAGACGATGGTTTGACGGAAATAGGCTTGCGTGTCGAGGGGATGGGTTGAGGACTTTGATGCTCACCATCTTCCCGGGTCGCGTAGAGGTCATCAGGATATTGAATGCGCTCGGTAGTCATATGTGCAAGGATTCCGTACTGATTGGGAGACAGCTGTTATGGTTAGAAGTTCTTTTCTAGTTTCGTACGCTAGCTGGTTCCCAAAAATAAAAAAGGCCAGGCTTTTCGCCGACTTTCACGGCAAAATAACCTGACCGATGTGAAAGAGTGCGTATCTAACAGTTTACGGCACGCGCTTCAACATTTCGAGTCCCACTTCACCTTTCGCGACTTCACGAAGGGCGACAACAGCGGGTTTGTCCTTGGCTTCAACCTTCGGGGCATAGCCCTGCGTCAGGTGGCGAGCGCGATAAGCGGCGCAAAGCACCATCTGGAAGCGATTCGGGATCTTCTTCAGGCAGTCTTCAACAGTAATACGAGCCATTTTGATTACAACAGTTTAAAAAAGAGAAAAGGAGTGAGGCTGGCGGTTTCGATAGAAAAATATCAGAGCGGAATGCCAAGTGAGGCGAACTGCTCACGGTGGCGTACAGCCTGTTGTGCATAGGCTAAGCGGCTTGCCACGACAACAGATTGCATCTGAGAAAGCGCCTTGTCGAATTCTTCGTTAATTATAACGTATTCAAATTCAGGTGCATGAGACATTTCTGCGCCTGCGCCAAGCAAGCGTCGAGTGATCGTTTGTTCAGAATCGGTGCCACGGTGATGTAAACGCCATTCGAGCGCTTCGATGGACGGGGGCAGGATAAAGATACCCACAGTACCCGCAAAACGTTCGCGCACCTGGCGAGCACCTTGCCAATCGATTTCAAGGAGAACGTCGTTACCCTGAGCCATTTGGCTTTCAATCCAAATACGGCTTGTTCCGTAATAGTTACCGTGAACGAGGGCAGACTCTAAAAATTCACCGCGTTCACGCATGGCTAAGAATTCAGCTTCGCTCACAAAGTGATATTCGCGACCATTTTCTTCACCGGGACGAGGAGCGCGCGTGGTGTGCGAAATCGAAAGCTTCAACGTGGGTTCAAGCTTAAGAAGGGCATTGACGAGCGACGATTTACCAGCACCCGACGGAGCCGTCACGAGAAAGAGTCGGCCAGCATGAAGTGGACGAGCGGCGGAAGCATTAGACATTCGAAGTCTCCATCTGACAATCGAGACGGCTTCTATTGAAAAGTCGTCAAACGGTCACATCCACGAGAATTTAGGATGGATCGAAAAATAAGAAGGTGGCTATTGTAAGGGAGAGTGACTTTCGTGTGTCGGTACTCTCCCTATTTCTTTGGCGTTATTCGAGGTTTTGAATCTGTTCACGCATCTGTTCGATGATGACCTTGAGCGCAACGGATGCGTTCGTCATTTCGATTGCTGCGGCTTTAGAACCTAATGTGTTGGCTTCGCGATTCATTTCTTGTACGACGAAGTCAAGACGACGACCGACAGCACCGCCCTTTTTGAGGATGCGGCGAACTTCGGCGACATGGGTGAAGAGACGATTAATTTCTTCTTCAACGTCCATACGAAGGGCGTAAAACGTGACTTCTTGACGGATACGGTCGCTCACTTCTTCTCGTGTTAGTGTGCTCTTTTCGGTGAGTGCAGACGACAAAGCATTTTCGAGACGTTCGCGCAATTTGTTTTCGATGTGCGCCAAAATGTCTGGCATGCGACTTTTAATATCGGTGACAACTTCTTCAATTTGCTCGCAGTTGTTGAGCAAAACATTCGCTAAAGCTTCACCTTCACGCGCACGAGAAGCCGTAAACGCATCAAGCATATTGTTAAGCACGGTCAATACAGCTTGAGCTACAGCGTCTTGATCTGGACGATCAGTCACCATGACGCCAGGCATGGCAAGAAGGTTAGAGACCGAGAGTTTATTGGCTTGAGGGAGCGTCTCAAGAATCGTATTTTGTACTTCAATGAGACGATTTAGTACAGCGGTGTTGATGCGAACAGGGGCAGCGTTTTCATCTGGCGTAATGTAGCCGCGAATTTCAACCTTGCCGCGAGCAATACGCTTTTGTAACGTTTCACGAATCAGCGGATCGGCAAAGCGAAGATCTTCATTAAGACGTAGGGCTAGATCAAGAAAACGCGAATTGACTGAACGGCATTCAATAGTCACGGTACCGAGGGGGGTCGCACCAGAGGCGACAGCATAACCCGTCATGCTAGCAACGGTCATGAAAAAACTCCTAGAGATATGAGACATGCGTCGCAGATCAAGAAAGCGTCGGCTGCGACAAGCGCCGTCATTGTAACGCGTTTATCTACCTTATCTGAAGTTCTTGCGGTAGCATAACGACACTGATTGAAATTTCGTCTTTGGAGTTAAGTAATGACACAGACCCGTGTGGACGGCCGTCAGGCTGATGAACTTCGCCCATTAACTTTTACGCGTGGCTTTACTAAGTATGCTGAAGGCAGTGTCTTGGTTTGTGCGGGTGATACTCGCGTACTTTGCACTGCGAGCGTCACGCCTGGTGTCCCACGTTTTTTGATGGGGCGCGGTGAAGGTTGGGTGACGGCTGAATATGGGTTGTTGCCTCGTTCGACGGGTACGCGTTGTGAGCGCGAAGCTGCTAAAGGTAAGCAATCTGGTCGTACGCAAGAAATTCAGCGTTTGATTGGTCGTAGCTTACGTGCAGCTGTCGATCGCAAGAAGTTAGGTGACTTCACGATTCAGTTGGATTGTGATGTTTTGCAGGCCGACGGTGGTACGCGTTGTGCTTCTATTGCAGGGGCTTGGGTGGCGTTGCGAGATGCGGTCAACGGTATGTTAGAAAAGGGCCAAATCACAGAAGACCCGATTCTGACGCAAGTGAGCGCAGTGTCTGCTGGGATAGTTGAAGGTCGTCCAGTGCTTGACCTGAATTACGCTGAAGATAGCGGTTGCGACACCGATATGAATGTGGTGATGACGGGCGAAGGTCGTTTTGTTGAAATTCAAGGGACGGCAGAAGGTGCGGCGTTTTCGCGAGAAGAGCTCAATGAACTCCTTCGTTTAGCCGAAAAGGGCAACCTCGAAATTATGGCTGCTCAACGTGCGGCCTTTGAGGCTTAAGGAGAAGCGTATGACTAAGTCACTCGTTTTGGCTTCGAATAACCAAGGCAAACTCCGTGAATTTCAGGCCATGTTTGCCGAGCTGGGTGTTGAAGTGATTAATCAAGGGGCATTAGGCGTACCGTCTTGCCCAGAACCCTTTGGTACCTTTATTGAAAATTGTCTAGCGAAAGCGCGTCACGCTGCGCGTGTGACGGGGCGTCCTGCGATGGCAGATGATTCAGGGATTTGTGTCAATGCTTTGAATGGGATGCCGGGAGTTTTTTCGGCGCGTTTTGCTGGCGAAGAGGCAAACGATGCCGCTAATAATCAGCTGTTGGTTCAAAAGTTAGCGGGGGTTGAAGATCGCCGTGCGCACTATACCTGTGTGTTGGTGGCTGTACGAACCCCTGAAGATCCAGAGCCTTTAATTGCTGTTGGTCATTGGTATGGCGAAGTGTGCGATACCCCCAAGGGGGAGGGTGGCTTTGGTTACGACCCCTATTTTTATGTGCCAACTTTAGGTAAAACCGCCGCTGAAATGACTGCAGAAGAAAAGAATCATCAGAGTCATCGCGGTAAGGCCTTAGTAAAGATGAGCCAATTGTTGCGCGAAAACTGGGGTTGGTAATCGTGACGCTACCCAACTTTACTGAAGAAGCGATTCAAAAGATTCCGCTAGCGCTTTATTTGCATTGGCCTTGGTGTGTGCGAAAGTGTCCATATTGTGACTTTAATTCTCATGCCATTCCTCAAGGTTTGAATGATGAGGCTTATGTCGATTTAGTGTTGCGGGATCTGAACCACTGGGTGGGGCGTACCGAAGGTCGCCCGATTAGCAGTGTCTTTATTGGTGGTGGTACGCCGAGCCTCATGTCTGGGCAAGCTGTCGATAAATTGCTAAGTGGCGCCAATCAGCTTTTTGGTTTTACGTCTGACTGCGAAATCACGTTAGAAGCCAATCCTGGGACGACTGATGAGAGTCGTTTTAAAGCGTTTAAGGCGGCTGGGGTGAATCGCGTGTCTGTGGGCGTTCAGAGCTTTATGAATGAAAAGCTCCAGGTGTTGGGTCGCATTCATTCGTCTGATGAAGCCAAACGCGCTGCGCAACATGCGGGTGAGGTGTTTGGTAACTTCAATTTGGACTTGATGTTCGCTTTGCCAGGTGAAACGCTCGACGAGGTGGCGACAGAAGTTGAGACGGCGGTTGGACTTGGTGCCACTCATCTCTCTTTTTATCAGTTAACGATTGAACCGGGGACGGCGTTTGCGAAACGCATACCAACGGGGCTGCCTGATGAGGACGCCTGTGCTGATATGTCTGATCTTGTGATCCAACGGCTCACGTCAGCTGGGTTTGATCATTACGAAGTGTCTGGGTATGCTAAGCCTGGCTATCGTTGTCGACATAATCTCAATTACTGGCAGTTTGGTGATTATTTGGCGGCGGGCGCTGGTGCGCATGGCAAATTGACGACTCGAGATGGCATTCTTCGTGAAGTGAGGGAAATGTCGCCCCGTCGTTACGCTGAGAAAGTGAATGGCGTTGGGCACGCATGTATTGAAACTTCAGTTATTGAAAAAGAGGCTTTGCCGTTTGAATTTATGCTGAATGTTTTGCGCTTAACGGAAGGCGTGCCTGCTACGTTGTTTGAAACACGAACGGGGTTGCCGCTAAGTGTGGTTGAGTCTCAACTGGCTGATTTAAGAGCACGAGGGTTATTGGTGCCTGATGAAACGCATATTCAGCCGACACCTCAGGGAAGGGCTTTTTTATCAGACCTTCAGGAAGCTTTTCTTTGATGCTCAGAATGCACCAAAGAAGTGCGATAATAAAAAGATGTGATTCATGCTAGTGCATAAAAGAGAGCATTGTGGTGCCAAAAGGGCTTCGTCAAAGGTTGAGTTTGATAGAAATGCCTCAAAGTAAGCCATTCTTTCTTATTGCACGCTTTGGCATGGATTTTGCTACTAATTGGTCAAACATGACGGGTTTAGCTCGTTTGCCCCAATTCATACCAGGCTAGGCGTAAAAATTGCCTTGCTGGCTAATCTCTAGGAGACAAATAAATGACGTCCGTTTCTGATGTTTTGCAGATGATTAAGGACAATGATGTCAAGTTCGTGGATCTGCGTTTGACGGATATTCGCGGTAAAGAAATGCACGTGACCGTGCCTGCCGCCATGATCGATGAAGACGTATTCGAACTTGGCCAGCCCTTTGACGGTTCGTCCTTTGCTGGCTGGCGTGGTATTGAAGCCTCTGACATGCTTTTGATGCCGGATCCCGATTCTGCTCGCATGGACCCGTTCCGTGAGGCCAATACATTGATTCTTCAGTGCGCGGTTCATGAGCCCAATACGGGTAAGGATTATGATCGCGATCCGCGTTCGATCGGTCTTCGCGCTGAAGCCTATTTGAAGTCTACGGGCATTGGCGATACGGCCTATTTTGGTCCAGAACCTGAATTCTTTATTTTCGATGCTGTGCGTTGGGAACATCGCATGGGTAAGAGCTTCTTTGAAGTCGAAAGTGAAGAAGGTCCTTGGGCGACGGGCTTGAAGCAAGAAGGTGGCAATCTGGGCTACCACAACCGTGTGAAGGGTGGTTATTTCCCTGTGTCTCCGGTGGACTCTTTTGCTGATATGCGCGCTGAAATGTGCACGTTGCTCGATCAGCAGGGTGTGCCTGTCGAAATTCACCATCATGAAGTGGGTGGCGCAGGTCAGTGCGAAATCGGTACGCGCTTTAGCACGCTCGTGAAGCGCGCCGACTGGACGCAGATCACGAAGTACACGGTACAGAATGTGGCTGCCGCTTATGGTAAGACGGCCACCTTCATGCCGAAGCCCATCGAAGGCGATGCGGGCTCTGGTATGCATGTGCATCAGTCCATTTGGAAGGATGGTCAGAACCTCTTTGCTGGTAATGGCTATGCTGGCCTCTCTGAAATGGCACTCTACTATATTGGTGGTGTGATCAAGCACGCACGCGCCCTCAATGCGCTCACCAACCCGACGATCAACTCTTATCGTCGTTTGGTGCCTGGTTTTGAAGCTCCGGTGAAGTTGGCTTATTCGTCTTGCAACCGTTCGGCTTCGATTCGTATTCCGCATGTGAATAGCCCGAAGGCTCGTCGTGTTGAAGTCCGTTTCCCGGATCCGGCCGCTAACCCGTATTTGGCTTTCTCCGCACTCTTGATGGCGGGCTTAGACGGTATCCAGAATAAGATTCATCCGGGTGATGCTGCAGACAAGAACCTTTATGATCTGCCGCCTGAAGAAAACGCTAAGATCCCGACGATCTGCTCGTCTTTGGATCAGGCGCTTGAGTGCTTGGATAAGGATCGTGAATTCTTGACCCGTGGTGGCGTCTTTACGGATGAATTTATCGACGCTTATATCGCCATGAAGATGGAAGAAGTTCAGCGTTGGCGCTTGGCCGTTACCCCGATCGAATACGACATGTACTATTCGCTCTAATGGGTTAACGTTGGCATATCTAGCATGACCATAGAAGCGGGCTCGGCGATATTCTGCCGTAGCCCGCTTTTTCATGAGGAATCTTGATTGATGCGTCGCAAAAAGGATAGTTGGCAGCTTGCCATGGATCAGCTGTCGACCGCCGTCTTTCTGACGGATGAGCAGGGCACGATTGTATGGGGCAACGGAGCGGCGGAAATGCTTCTGGAAACCTCTCGTAAAACGTTCACAGGCATGCGTTTGATTGAACGTTTACCGGAGTGTGAAGAGTGGTTTCGTCATTTGGTTAGCGATGATCAATTAATGCCCGCTCGATTAGTAGCGCGTCTTTTGCGATTAAAGCGAGGTACTCAGCCCGAAGAGGTTCATGTTCAGGCAGTGCTTTCGGTGGTGACTGAACTGTGTGAAGATTATCCGATGGCGCGTGCGCTCGTTGAGGTCGTTGAGGTTGAAGATACGCTTTTGCAGGATCGTGAGCAGACGTCGTGTGAATTAATGGAAGCTAATCGACAGTTGCTACGTAATTTAGCTCACGAAATCAAGAATCCGTTAGGAGGTATTCGTGGTGCAGCGCAACTTTTAGATGCCGATCTCGTTCGAGAAGAAGATCGTGAGTGTACTAGCATCATCATTGGTGAAGCCGATCGTTTGCAAGCTCTGGTTGATCGATTTTTGGCGCCTTATCGACAAGCGACTTCGAAAGAGCTTCTCAATCTCCACGAAATTTTAGAGCACGTGAAAAGCTTGGTTTTGATGGAGTATCCCCAGCATTTGACATTCGTGCGAGACTATGACATTTCTGCGCCCGCCATCATGGGTGATAAGGCACGATTGACACAGGTCTTTTTGAATTTGGTCAAAAATGCCGCAGAAGCGTTAACGCAAGCGCGTGTGCAAGGAACGGCAACGATCACTTTAAGGACACGTATTGTGCGAGATGTGTTGATTGGCTCAGAACGTGTGAGATTGGCTTTGGCAGCTGAAGTGATTGACAATGGTCCAGGCATTCCACTAGAGATGCAAGAAAAAGTGTTTTATCCACTGGTGACAGGACGTGCTGAAGGCTCTGGGTTAGGTTTAAGTTTGGCGCAGACTTTTGTGAGACAGGGAGGCGGCACGATTCTTTTAGAGAGCGTGCCTGGTAGAACGTGCTTTAGAGTCTTAATGCCCTTGACGTTATCGTGAGTGAGGATATCGTGATAGAAAAAGAAGAGACCGCCCCGATTTGGGTTGTTGATGATGATCATGCGATTCGATGGGTTTTGTCGCGCGCTTTGTCTAAGGCGGGGCACACTTGCCGATTGTTTGAACGCGCACAAGATGTTTTAGAGGCACTTGAGGTCGAGCAACCCTTGGTGTTGGTGAGCGACATTCGTATGCCAGGCTTAAGTGGGGTTGAGCTTTTAAGTCGTATTAAGACGGATTGGCCGCATCTTCCTGTCATTATTATGACGGCTTATTCTGATCTCGATAGCGCAGTGTCGGCATTTCAGGGTGGTGCGTTCGAATATTTGACGAAGCCTTTTGATGTTACCAAAGCAGTTGAACTCATTGAGCGCGCCATGAAGGAGTCGGAGCGTAGTCTTTTGTCATCGAGGGCGGCTAATGATACTGCGAATAGGGACGAACAAGATGAAGCGCAAATGGTTCCTGATTTGATCGGTCAGGCACCAGCTATGCAAGAAGTTTTCCGAGCAATTGGTCGACTCTCTCAAAGTAACGTCACGGTTTTATTAACGGGTGAATCGGGCGCAGGTAAAGAAGTGGTCGCGAGAGCGATTTGGCGACATAGCCAACGAGCTGACAAGCCCTATATCGCGATTAATATGGCTGCGATTCCTCGAGAACTCTTAGAAAGTGAACTATTTGGTCATGAAAAAGGGGCGTTTACAGGTGCCACCGCTTTACGGTTAGGTCGCTTTGAGCAAGCGAGAGGTGGCACACTATTTTTGGACGAAATAGGTGACATGCCCATGGAACTCCAGACACGATTACTCCGTGTTTTGAGTAATGGCTTTTTTTATCGTGTAGGCGGTCATCAGTCGATTCGTTCGGACGTTCGCATTATTGCGGCAACCAATCAAAATTTAGAGGCTTGCGTTAAAGAAGGGCGCTTTAGAGAGGATTTGTATCATCGACTTAATGTGATTCGGTTAAGACTTCCGCCTTTAAGAGAGCGTTCTGAGGATATCGCACCTTTAGCTCAACATTTTCTTTTGTCAGGGGCTAAAGATATGGGTGTTGAACCGAAGCGTTTAACGCCTGAAGCATTATCTCTCCTCGAAAAATTTCCGTTTCCCGGCAACGTACGTCAGTTAGAAAATCTTTGTCGTTGGTTGTTGGTGATGGCGCCTTCAGTCGAAGTGCGTGTAGAAGACTTGCCTGATGACATCAAAGATCAAACTCAGCAGAACGATCTAAAGCGGACTGAGTCAAGTGCGGCAACGCTAGGAGATTGGACTCAAAGTTTGGCGCAAACGGCGGCTGAGCAATTATCCAAAGGTCTTCCTGACGTTTGGGGCGCTTTGCTGCAAGACTTTGAGAGAACCGTGATCCAAGAGGCACTGACTGTTACACGTGGTCGACGGATGGAGGCAGCTCAACGTTTAGGTTTGGGGCGCAATACGTTGACGAGAAAGATTCAGGAATTAGGGTTAGATGACTGAGGTTCGTTCTAATCCCCCTAAAACACTGGATACCCCTGAAAATATGCATCGGGGGATTGCTTTGGTTCTACTGCCAGGATATGGGTCTCAACAGACGACCATTGATCAAAATGAACCGAAAGGGCTGATTAATTCACCTCATGTCGATCGCGGCTTCGTGGTGGCAACGGTGTTAGGTTGGCTTCATCAAGCAGGCTTAGATGTAAAGCGAATGGCACCTGCTTTTCGTCTTTGTGTATGGCCTGAAACCTGGGAAAGCCAATCGTTACATGGTCCACAGATGGTGAATGCGCTCGTGAAGCAGTCGGAAGCGTTTATTGAAGAAATGAACGATACGCAACCCGCGCTCATTGTGTTGGTTTCATGCTATTTGCATGATGCGTTGTTGGTGCCAGAGATCGAGAATGCGCTTGAACCTGCGTTAGGCAAACCTTTGATGCCTCCAACAAGGCTTTGTAACACACGGCTACGTGCACAAGCGCAACGGTGGGAACGAGCATTGGTCATTAGTTTGCCTATTCCAAGTCAGCGCACCACGCCTGCTTTTGTTGAAGCACTGACGAATGAACTTAAACATTGGTTGAATCAAGATGGATGATAAACACATGCCCGCTTTAAGTTGGAAGCAGAAAATTCGTTGTCGACTATCGAGCACGAAAGCCAAACGTGCTTGGATGGTTTGGGCGATTTGGGGGATGTTGGGTACCTCGCTCACGATGGAGGGAACGCAAGGTCTCTTGGGGCTTAATGGACTTAGTGTTGCCGGCTTACTGACAGCACCTTTTTGGTTGGCTTTTGCGTTATGGCCGATCTTCTATTTTTGGCGCCGTTGGCATGATCGTCCGTTGTGGGCTGAAGAAACGGTTGTATTGCTGCATGACCCAGAAAGTGAAGTGCCGTTTGGTTTAGAGATCATCGTGGGTCTTGATGGGATCAAGGTCGCCGTCGAAGAGGTGCGTCAAATTGAAGGCATCGAGGATCTTTTGATCGACGTTCAAAAATATCAATCAGATCCAATAGCTGGCCTCCCATTTGAAACGTACGATGCACAGTCTTTAGTGCAATGGGGACAACGTTGGTTGGAGAAACCTCGTTCGGACAATGAAGAGGCTTTGCAATTCGCACGTTGGACGGATACGCTGAGGTACGAGGTTCAAAAAATCACTCGATAAAGTATGAGGCGAAGTGAAAACTTCGCCTCATTTCAACTTTAAAAGTTGAATGTCACCAAGACTGGTGCATGATCAGACGGTTGCGCCTGGGCTCTCATCGCCGTGTGAATATTAGCTTCAGAAAGCTGAGGCATCAAAGCATCAGAAATCAGCAAGTGGTCGATTCTGAGCCCGTGATTTTTTTCAAAGCCTTTCATGCGGTAATCCCACCAAGAGTACCCCACTTCATCGGGATGACAGTGGCGATAACTATCGGTGAGACCAAGGCTTAAGAGGTCTTGAAAAGCTTGACGTTCTGGTGGGCTCACTAAGATGCCGTCTTTCCAGCTTTCAGGGTTCCACACGTCTAAGTCTGTTGGCGCAATATTGAAGTCCCCACCAAGAACGAGACGAGGATAGGTTTTGAGGCTCGTGTCTAAATAGGTTCGAAGGGCGCGCAACCAATCTAACTTATAGAGGTATTTCCAACTGCCAGGTGTCATACCGTTCGGAAAATAGCCCCCAACGAAACGAAGCGATTCTCCACTCGCTAAATGTGTGAGGGTCGCAGCAACGAGACGCTTTTGCTCATCTGGAAACCCGGGTAGATTCAAGTCTACGTCGACAGGTGCACCCATGGTGGCACGGCGCGTCAAGAGTGCAACACCGTTATATGTTTTTTGCCCAGTAAAGACCACATCAAAACCAGCTTCTTGAATGGCATCCACTGGGAATTGATCATCGGTCAATTTTGTTTCTTGAAGAACGATTGCATCAACAGAAGAGTGAGTGAGCCAATCTAATAGTTGAGGGAGTCGAACTTTTAGTGAGTTAACGTTCCAGCTGGCAAGCGTAATGGTGGGCACTGTGGTACTCCTAACGAGTGACTTGAAAATCTTTAAGTGAACGAGAAGACTTTAGCACGGATCACGAAAAAGCCCTTCTCGTGATGATGTAGAGAAGGGCTTTAAAGGTTACTCGTTGTCAGCCATACCGCTATGGCGCATCAATGCGTCAATACTCGGTTTACGACCTCTAAACGCGATGAAGTTATCCATGGCGTCGCGACTCGAGCCACGTGCCAGGATTTCATTCATAAAGCGTTGACCCGTTTGGGTATTGAGAATCCCTGTTTCTTCAAAGGCGCTAAAAGCGTCGGCAGAGAGAACCTCAGCCCACTTGTAGCTGTAGTAACCTGCGGCATAACCTCCGGCAAAAATATGCGAAAAGCTTTGCGGGAAACGGTTGTATGCGGGCGGAAAGCTCACTGCAACTTCTTGACGCACATCGCTTAAGAGTGCCTGAACGTCATCCACATTGGGGTCAAACGACGTATGTAGGAGCATGTCAAAGAGGGCAAACTCGACCTGACGCACACAGGCCATACCAGATTGGAAATTCTTGGCAGCCAACATCTTGTCAAAGAGTTCGCGAGGAAGCGTGGCACCCGTATCGATATGATGCGTGAGCTGCTTGACGACGTCCCATTCCCAAGCAAAGTTTTCCATAAACTGGCTCGGTAGTTCGACAGCATCCCATTCCACTCCACTGATACCCGAGACAGCTACTTCGGTTTGCTGCGTTAACAAGTGGTGGAGACAGTGACCGAACTCATGAAAGAGCGTCGTGACGTCGTCATGGGTCATGGTGGCCGGACGACCATCGATACCCGGTGCGAAGTTGCAGACGAGATAGGCGACAGGAGTTTGAAGTTCGCCATTGACATAGCAACGGGTACGGTCGCTATCCATCCAAGCACCAGAACGCTTGCCTTCACGAGCGTAAAGGTCTGCGTAGAAAGCAGCAACCAGTTGATTGTCGCGGAAGACTTCAAAGAACTTCACGTCAGGATGCCAGGTGCTTGCGGTGCTCTGACGAATCTTGATGCCATAGAGCGTTTCTGCTAAGTGGAAGAGTCCAGCAAAGACAGTGGGTTCCGTGAAATACTGTTTAACTTCTTGATCGGAGTAGCTATAGCGTGCCTGACGTAATTTTTCAGAGGCGTAAGCTTGATCCCAGGGTTGGAGATCGTCAATGCCAAGTGTTTCTTTAGCGAAGGCGCGCAAGGCTGTCATGTCTTTTTGGGCATAGGGCTTTGCACGCGAAGCAAGATCACGCAAGAAGGCGATCACTTCTTTGGGGGTATCGGCCATCTTGGTGGCCAAGGAGGCTTCGGCATAGTTAGCAAAACCCAAGAGACTCGACTCTTCTTGGCGCAACTGCAGGATTTCTTTGATTAACGGCGTATTGTCAAACTTTGCACCGTCAAATTCAGCCGCGCGCGTGGCAAAAGCGTGATAGACCGTTTCACGGAGGGCACGGTCATCAGCATATTGCATGACAGGCAAATAGGACGGGAAGTGAAGCGTAATACGCCAACCTGTTTGACCTGCGGCCTTCGCATTTGCAGCGTACATCGCCTTGGTGTCAGCAGGGATGCCTGCTAAGCGAGCTTCGTCTTCGATTAAAAGATGCCAAGCATTGGTTGCGTCTAACAAGTTTTCGCTGAACTTTTGGTTCAACATCGACAGACGTTCACCAATTGCTTTGACGCGTGCGCGCTCTGTTTCAGGCAACTCTGCCCCAGAGAGGCGGAAATCTCGAATTTCACGGTCAATGATGCGACGACGCACGTCAGAGAGCGTAGCGAAAGCATCAGACGCCTTCATGGCGCGGTACTTGGCAAAGAGCGCTTCATTTTGAGAAAGATCAATGAAGAGCTGTGTCACCATGGGCAGTTTGGCGTTATAGGCATCACGCAGTTCAGGAGTATCGACCACACTCTGAAGATGACCGACGACACCCCAGGCACGCGTAAAGGCGAGCGTAGCGAGTTCTAAGGGTTGAACAACAGCTTCCCACGTTGCAGGTGTGTCGGGCGCCGTTACCTGGGCAATGGTGTCTTGGAGTTGTTGAGCGAGTTGATCAACTGCAGGCGCAATATCAGTTGGCTTAATCGCGCTGTAATCAATCAGCCCAGTGGCATTTAATAAGGGATTTTGGACTTGAATCACGACAAGAGTTCCTTTTAGAGACCGAGACGGCGTTCAACCGCTTCAACCGTATTTGTCATCAGCATGGCAATGGTCATGGGGCCAACGCCACCAGGGACCGGGGTAATGGCCGAGGCCACTTCACAAACGGCTTCGTAGTCAACGTCACCGCAGAGCTTGCCATTTTCATCACGGTTCATACCCACGTCGATCACGACGGCACCGGGCTTGACCATATCGGCCTTCACCATCTTGGCGCGCCCCACGGCGGCTACCAAAATGTCAGCCTGACGCGTGATGGCGTCAAGGTCTTGTGTACGGCTATGAGCCACGGTGACCGTGGCATTTTTTTCAAGCAACATCAAGGCTTGAGGTTTGCCCACAATATTAGAGCGACCAATGACCACCGCGTGCTTACCAGATGGATCGCAACCTGCTTCTTCAAGCAGCTTCATGACGCCATAAGGCGTGCAAGGACGAAAACCTGTGCGACCTGTCAATAAGGAGCCGGCCGACACCACGTGGAAGCCGTCAACGTCCTTTTCGGGAGAAATGGCAGCAATCACAATTTCAGACGATAAGTGCTTAGGTAAAGGCAACTGCACAAGGATGCCGTCAATGGCGTCATCGTGATTCAAACGATCAATCACGGCGAGCAATTCTGCTTCGGTGGTGTCCGCAGAAAGACGAATTTCTTCAGAGTGAATGCCTGTACGTTCGCAAGCGCGCACTTTGTTGCGAACATACACTTGACTAGCAGGATCTTCACCCACCAGTACGACGGCTAACCCAGGACGGTGACCCTTTTGGGCGCACAGATCTACACGGGTCTTAAGTTCATCTTGAATGCGAACGGCGAGACCTTTGCCGTCAATAATCTTGGCTGTCATGAAAAAATCCTCCATAGAAATGAAAAGGTCCCTCGCGCCGTTGAAGCGGAGAGACCTGCCGGGCAAGACCGGAAAACCAATCGATGTGATGACGACCTAAAGCGAGCATCACAAACCAGACTGGTGAACGTGTTTAGCGGAGCATGTTAGTGCCCATGACGACACGCATCAGGTCGGCAACGGTGCCAGAGTTGGTCTTGTCCATGATCGAAGCGCGGTGCGCTTCAACCGTCTTAATAGAAATACCGAGGTCATCAGCGATCTGCTTATTCAAGCGACCGTTAATAATGCGTTCAAGCACCTGCTGTTCGCGCGGCGTCAGCTTGGCGAGCAAGGCTTCGTTCAGGCTACGGCGTTCTTTTTCCATATGACGTTCACGCGCTTCATGAAGCATACGTTCAACGAGCTGCTTGAGGGCAGCCTGTTCAAACGGCTTTTCAATGAAGTCAACGGCACCACGCTTGAGGGCGTTGACGGCCATGGAAACGTCACCGTGACCCGTAATAAAGATGATCGGAAGTTCGGCGTTACGCGCAAGCAAGTGTTCCTGAACTTCTAAGCCACTCATGCCAGGCATACGAACGTCAAGTACGAGCACAGCGATGGCCTTCGGGTCGTATTTGGCGATAAAGCTTTCGCCGCTATCATAAAGTTCAACACGATAGTCGCTAGCTTCTAAAAGCCACTTCAGCGAATCGCGAACAGCATCGTCGTCATCAACGACATAAACGGTGCCAAGGGTTTCAGGTGTCTCTGAACCGTAATCGTAGGGGAACATGTAAAAAATCTCTCCTTTGAAAAGTCTTCTGATTTTACATCAGTTCTTGTCCTTCACGTGCAAGAGGCACAGTGAATGTAAAGGTTGCGCCGCCACCCGGCGTATCTGTGATGAGAATACGGCCATGATGGACTTCAACAATAGAGCGGCAGATGTTAAGCCCCATCCCCATCCCTTCGTCTTTTGTTGAATAAAAGGCATCAAAAAGTAGCGCCTTCGTGGGATCAGGAATGCCTGGCCCATGGTCAGCGACGACGAACTGAATAAAGTTACCTGATTCATGCAATTGCACGGTGAGATCAATCGTGTGATTAGGGCAGGGCAATACCGCTTCCATGGCATTTTTTAAGAGGTTTAAAAGCAGTTGCTCCAACATCACCGAGTCGCCCACCATCTCAGGGAGATTGGGTTCGATCACGGTATTGATGGTGGCTTTCAGTTTGTCTGCTTGAATGAGCGCCAATTCCATGGTTTCGTTGACGACACTTTCGGGTGAGAGTCTCGTGAACTGAGGATCGGTCTTCTTGGCAGCGGCAAAGCCACGGATACGCTTAATGATGGCAGCAGCGCGTTGCGCTTGACGGGCCATTTTTGAGAGAGCTAAGAGAGTATCCTCGCGGCTCAATTTGCCCGCCTCAATCATGACGCTTGCCCCTGAGGCGTAATTTGAAATGGCGGCCAAGGGTTGATTCAATTCGTGCGCCAATGAACTTGCCATTTCACCCATGGTTACGAGGCGTTGCGTTGTTTCGGCTCGCTTCATCTGGGCTTCAAGGGCCAATTCGGTTTCACGCTGATTGGTGATGTCCGTAGCAATAATCATGCGAGCGGGCGTATCGTCCGTCCAGGTCAGCCACTGGATACGGGCATCAAACCAACGATTACTCGTTTCGTCAAAGACCCCTTCACGGGACATGAGCGTGTGTTTTTGCGCGATGAGTTTCATGAGACGGATGGCACCATCGGTGGTGCATCCAAAGAAACGTTCATAAGGCGTGTTATGGAATAGTAGGCGCGGATGATCTTGGTCACCACTCACCACACAAATGGCCGAATTCATGGATTGCACCACACGCGTAAAGCGTTCGTGAGCGGCCTTCATGCGTTCTCGAGCACGTTTTTGTTCGGTAATGTCGTAAAGCTCACCGATCCAACCAATCACACGACGATTTTCATTAAGAAGGGGTGACACATTGAGTTGGCCATCAAAAATGACACCATCACTACGACGGACTCTGAATTCGAGTGATCGTACATGGCGTTCTTCGGGGTGCTCTAAGATGCCCGTAAGTGTCGCCGAAATATCATCTTCCCAATAAGGGTATGGGGGCATGAGACCAATTAAGTCTTCTTTACGGAACCCTACCAACTTTTCAAACGTTTCGTTCACAAAGAGGATACGTCCTTCACGGTCGGTGACGCGAATCCCTGCTAGCGCAGAGTCACTCATTGCCACACGTAGAGAGTTTTCTGCAAAAAGACGTTGGTGTGCACGGTGCTGCACGCGTTGATTGCGTAATAAAAGCGCTAAAGCGACAGCCAAAAGACCAGCCAAGGCAATGATGATCCAAAATTTAAGATTGTCGATCGTGAGTAACGAATGTTCATAGCTAAGGCTCACTAAGCGCAAATTCGGGTCATTCAATAAAGGAATGCTCGTGGTGTACGAGAGAGAGCGACTCGCTGAACGCGGTTGCTTATGGTTAGTGAGCGGTTGGCCGTTTTGTTCAAAGTAGAAGATGTAAGGCGTCGTGCCAATCACGCTATTGGCAGCGTCGCTAATTAAACGCGACAAATTGATACGTGCAATCAGAACCTGGTCTTCTGAAGGCGTCGGGACAAAAAGGTCAACAAAGACCTGATTGTTGTCTTTGATGGTGTAAGGCGGCGTGATAATGGGCGCTTCACGCACGATGGTCGTTTGAATGGCTGTGCGGACAGCTTCTGAGTCCATGCGTTGCGGCGCATCATCAGGAATGAAGGTGCTTTGAGAAGGGGATGCCCAATGACGTAGTAAGCGATAGCCTCGTGTGACGAGGGTCATATCGAGAACTTCACGGCGGTCTTGCATAAACGAAAGCGCGGCCAATTCAGCACTGGCCGTTCGTGGAGCGACGCCCGGGATTTGCATCAGACGCATGCTGGTCTTTTGCAAAAGTTCTGTGGTGCCAAGAAGACGCGATTCAACGGACTGAACAATCAGATCTGTGGACTGTTGCAAACGAATGCTTTCGGCGCGGCGGTCAGCATCAATCATGAAGATGGTGACCACAATAAAACAGGCAGCTAATAAAACAAGCGCTGCCCATGAGGCATAGATCCCTACACGGGAATTAACGCTTGTGTCGTGCGAGGCATTGAGTTTTTTAAACGTTGACGCGACTTGTTCGTCGGTAAAGTCAATGGGCATGTCAATAGGTCTGAAAATAGTTGCGTGTGAGTGAATTGTAGTCTAGTGCGCAGGTGACATTCTATAAAAGCGTCCTTGAGGCGTATTTGGTGCCAAGCCTTTGAGGGTATAGTGGCTTCGCATCAGCCGTCAGGCTCTGTAAAATAGTAAGACTTACTATTTTCTTACCTTTTCGGAAGACTCTCATGGCTCTAACTCAGCAGGAACTTAAGCGTGAAGTGGCTCGTGCGGCCCTTGCCTATGTAGAAGACGGTCGTATTCTCGGTGTTGGTACTGGGTCGACGGTTGATCAGTTTATTGATCAGTTGCCGACGATCCGTGAAAAGATTCCGGCTTGTGTGTCGTCAAGCGAACGTTCAACGAAGCGTCTTGAAGCTTTGGGCTTTAAGGTCTTGGATATGAACGAAGTTGATGATATCGGTGTTTATGTCGACGGCGCTGATGAAATTGATCCTGGTTTTTCGATGATCAAAGGGGGTGGCGGCGCTTTGACGCGTGAAAAGATTGTTGCCTCGATTTCGGGTCGATTTGTTTGCATTGCGGATGCTTCGAAGCAGGTGCCAGTATTGGGTCACTTCCCGTTGCCCGTCGAAGTGATTCCAATGGCCGCGCGCGCAGTAAAGGCAAAGCTTGAAGCCTTGGGCGCGACTGTGACGTTACGTGACTTTGTGACCGATAACGGTTGTCACATTTTGGATGCTGCTGGTCTTGAGATTACAGACCCGAAGGCGCTTGAAGCAGAAATCAACAGTTGGCCTGGTGTTGTGACAGTCGGTCTTTTTGCCGCTCGTGGTGCGGATGTCTTGCTCTTAGGTACGCAGGACGGCGTTAAGACATTTGAACGCGCCTAAATTTGTTGTTAGGCTAAAGAAACAAAAACGCCCTGTCTTTTAAAAAGGCAGGGCGTTGGTCTGCGAAAGCGGTTAAGCTAACGAACGCTTAGTACTTGGGTGGCACCGGCACAAAGTTTTCCGGCACCTTGACGCCTTCAGCGTCACCAAAGAAATAACGTTCGCACTGCTGCATCAGATGCTGACGTGCAGACAGGTCGGCCAAATTAAGGCCATATTCATTCACCATCATCGTCTGAAGACGCGTCCATTCAGCCCAGGCTTCTTTACTCACTTCGCGCCAAATGCGAGCGCCAAGTTCGCCAGGGAAGGGTGGATAATCAAGGCCTTCAGCTTCCTTGTTGAGTTTCACGCAGTTAACCATGCGAGCCATCAGTTTGCTCCTTCGTTAAGGTGTTGGAAACGGTTCGGCATTTGACCGTCCGTTCAATCAGTCCGTACATTGTAGCGCGAGTCTATTGTGAGGCTCGTGACGAATTGATCGAAAGACACGTGGGCTTACAAAGAGTTCGTTGTTTTATTCAATAGAGAATTAGTAAATTTATGTCTGATCGTGCGCTTTTTGCAGCCTTTCAAAAAGTAAAGGCCCAGGTCGATGGAGCCGTTTCGGCGACCCGTGAAAAAGAAGCTAAAGCTCGCGCCGAAGAAGAAAAAGCCAAGGCGCAAAAGAAGGCACGCGTCATCAAGGCGGCGGAAGCCAAAAAAGAAAAGGCGAGTGGTGCGACCATTAGTGCTTCGGCCTTTAGTGCTAAAGGCGGCTTTGGTGAAGTCTTAGCAACGGCAGCACGCTCTTCGGGTGTTTCATTTCGAATGGCAGAGCGTACACATAGTCCGAAGAAAAAACAACACGCCGCTGTGGTTGACCCTAAGACGCGAAGCGCTCATCACGCACAACCCTCGACGACTCAGACTCATCCTACTTCTAAGCAACGTCATCCAGAGGCTAAGCGGCCGATTGAAAAAAACAAAACGCAACCTCAGCCGACAAAGGTGCTCGATAGCAAGAAAGAGCGCGCTCCTCGTTTGTCGTACGAAGAGCGTCGTCATCCCGTGCCACCATTTACGTTGATGCCTGGTTTACCAGTCTCGGAGCGTGGTGAAGAAGTTGCCAAAGCGATTCGCGAAAACCGTGTGGTGATTGTTTGCGGTGAAACAGGGTCTGGTAAAACAACGCAATTACCCAAAATTGCAATGATGGCGGGTCGTGGTGTGCACGGTATGATTGCGCACACGCAGCCTCGCCGTATTGCTGCGAGTTCTATTGCGAAGCGTATTGCCGAAGAACTAAAAACCGAACCTGGCGAGGTCGTGGGCTATAAAGTCCGTTTTACTGACACGATGAGTCCAGGCGCTACGATCAAATTGATGACGGATGGGATTTTGCTCGCTGAGACGCAACATGATCCGCAATTACGTCAATACGATACGATCATTATCGACGAAGCACATGAGCGTTCAATCAATATCGACTTTTTGCTTGGGTACCTCAAGCGTCTGCTTGCTAAGCGGCGCGACCTTAAAGTCATTGTGACCTCGGCTACGATTGATGCGGAGCGCTTTGCCAAGCACTTTGAGATCGATGGTCAGCCTGCGCCCATTTTGACGATTTCAGGTCGCACGTATCCAGTCGAAGTGCGTTATCGCCCCATGGAAGACATCGATGAGGCGGACGACAAAACGATGTTGGCGGCTATTGATAATGCAGTGGGTGAACTTGAAGCCACGGGACGCGGCGATATTTTGGTCTTTTTGCCTGGCGAGCGAGAAATTCGTGAGGCGGCAGATCAATTGCGAAAGTCACGCCCTGCGTCCACTGAAATTTTGCCGCTTTTTGCACGCTTGACCGCTACTGAGCAAGAGCGTGTCTTTAAACCAGCTGGCGCTCGCCGTATTGTGCTTTCGACCAATGTGGCTGAAACATCAATTACCGTGCCCGGGATTCGCTTTGTCGTGGATACGGGGTTAGCGCGCGTCAAGCGATATTCGTATCGCAACAAGGTTGAGCAACTGCAGATTGAACCTATTAGCCAGGCTTCGGCTAATCAACGAGCTGGGCGTTGCGGTCGTGTTGCTGATGGCGTATGTATTCGTCTTTATAGTGAAGAAGACTTTAAGGCGCGTCCTGAATTTACGGATCCAGAGATTTTGCGCTCCAACTTAGCCGCCGTTATTTTGCGTGCTATCGCTTTGAAGTTAGGCGATGTGCGTGAGTTCCCATTTGTACAGATACCACCTCCGAGAGCTATCGCGGATGGTTTCTCGATCTTGCAAGAACTTAATGCCGTAACAGAAGCAGGGAATTTAACGAAGGTGGGTAAAGAACTTGCACGCCTACCTGTCGACCCTCGCTTGGGACGTATGCTCTTGGCCGGGGCAGAGTCTGGCAGTTTAGAAGAGCTCTTGACGATTTGTTCCGGTCTCTCGATTCAGGATCCGCGTGAGCGTCCGGCTGATCAACAACAGGCTGCTGATGAAGCGCATAAAAAGTTGGCGGATGAAAAGTCAGACTTTTTGTCGTACGTAAAGCTTTGGCAGTGGTACGAAAAAGCTTTGGCTGAAAAAGAAAGCAACCGTAAGCTGGAGCAAGAGTTACATCGGCGCTTCTTGTCTGCACGTCGTCTTAGAGAATGGCGTGATGTACGTCGTCAGTTGGTGCAACTTACCGATGAGCTCGGTTGGCGACGTAATACGGCACCGGCGACCTTTGAAGAAGTGCATCGTGCGTTGCTGACTGGCCTTTTAGGTAATATTGGTTCGAAAGCTGTAGAGAGCGACTTCCGTGCGCCACCCTACTTAGGGGCTCGCGGTATTCGTTTCTGGATTTGGCCGGGCTCCGCTCGAGCTAAAAAGGCAGGACGCTGGGTGCTTGCGGCAGAGCTTGTTGATACATCGCGCCTATATGCACGCTGTGTGGCCGACATTGAACCCGAGTGGATCGAAGAGGTTGCTGGCGATCTGATACGTAAACACTGGACAGAGCCCCACTGGGAAAAGAGTCGCGGTGAAGTCGTCGCGTTTGAACGAGGAACGTTCTATGGCCTTACGATTTATCAGCAACGTCGTGTGAGCTTTGCGCCACATGATCCGAAACTAGCGCGTGAACTCTTTATTCGTCAGGCGTTGGTCGAAGGTGAGTGGGATGGTCGTGCGGCTTTTTATACGCATAACGCTCGACTCATGCGTGAGATTGAAGACCTTGAGCACAAAACCCGCCGCCCCGACGTTTTAGTTGACGACGAATTGATTTTTGCCTTCTATGACGAAAAGCTTCCTGCGGATGTCTGTAGTACGGTGACACTTAACCGTTGGTTAAAGCGTATGGATCAAGAAGATCCGAAATGTCTACACATGACACGCGAAGCTTTGATGCGTCACGATGCCTCTGGGGTCACCAATCGCTATTTCCCAAAGACGATGGAAATGGCTGGGGTGAGTATGGCGCTCAATTATCACTTTGAGCCAGGTAGCCCACGTGACGGTCTCACATTGGCGGTACCCCTTTACGCATTAAACCAAATCGATGCCGTACGTGCTGAATGGTTAGTGCCTGGCATGGTGAAAGAAAAAGCCCAAACGTTGATTCGCGCCTTGCCCCAAAAAATCCGTCGCCATTGTGTCCCTGTGGCGGAGTTTGCAGCAGGGTTCTTTACGCGTACCCAAGAAGGGGAGGCGCGTAATACACCATTCTTAGAAGTATTAGCTAATGATATTCGTACGCAGACGGGGGTTCCCTGTGTGCCGTCGGACTTTAAGCTTGAACAATTGCCAGCTCACCTCATCATGAATTTTAAGATTCTTGATGAGCACGGCCGCCAAATTGGTATGGGGCGCAATTTGGCGCAATTGCGCGCAGAACACGGTGAAGCGGCACAGGAAACTTTCCGACATGTGGCTCAAGAAGATGCCGAAGTCGCAAAAGACCTGGAAGAGGGGATTACGGACTGGACGTTTGGTGAGTTGCCTGAACTCATGGAAATTTCTCGTCGTGGTCAAACTCTGATTGGTCATCCAGCACTAACAGACCGTGGGACTGATTGTGCGATTGAAGTGTATGACGATCCGTTTGAAGCGCAACGAGAACATCGCAAGGGGCTCTTGAGACTCTTTAGATTGGCTTTGCGAGAACAAGTGAAGTTTGTCGAACGTACGTTGCGTGAGTTAGGGCGAGTTCAGATGCAGGCGCAGACTGTGCCAGGGCTTGCAAAACTCTTCGAGAATCTTGAGACGCTTTCGACAGCGGTTGTGGATTGTGCGTTAGAGTCCACGGCTTTGGCAGAGCCTTGGCCGCAAGACGAATCGAGCTTCAGAGCGCGTCGAGAAGATGTCAAAGGACGTCTTACATTGGTTGCAGGCGAAATTTCGCGTTTACTCACCGAAATCGTCTCTGAAGCCTCGGGTATCCCGGGTAAATTACGCCGGCTTTCGTCAGAAAAGGCCTTGATTGCTGATATTGAGTGGCAGTTGGGCGATCTTTTTAGACATCAATTCCTGACGACGGTGCCGCTCGCGCAGTTAGCACATTACCCACGATATCTCAAAGCGATTCACTATCGACTCGATCGTTATCGTGATGATCCGTCGCGAGACGAATCGCGCAGAGCCGATATTGAACGCTTAACGGTACCATGGTTGCGTGCGAAGGCAGCGCGTCGTGGGCAGGTGGACGCTAGGTTGGATGATTTTGGTTGGATGCTACAGGAGTTACGCGTATCGCTCTTTGCTCAGCAATTGCGTACGCCGATGCCTGTGAGTGTGAAACGACTCGAGCGTGTTTGGGGATCGATAACGCGTCTCTAAGAGCCTCATCCGTTTTGGTTACCATTCGTCGCAATTCAGTTGAAAATTCGGGTAAGTTGCCATTTCGAAAAAGAGTGTGATTAATTAAAATAAACAAATTCATTTTGTATCGTTTGAGTAGATACAAAAGCACCTCTTTTTCCAGTGCCTTTCAGGCCATAGGCAACTGTCGTGAATTTTAATTGGAAGAAAATTGTACTTACTTTAGGGCTCGGTGCTTTTGTAGCAACCGGGCCGCTTTGCGTAAACATTGCTGAAGCAGCTACGGCTCAGAGCGTCAAGACGACAAAGAAAAAAGTTACTAAAAAGCAAGTCAAGAAGACGAATTTCAAATCCTCTGCGAAGAAGGCGAAATATGCCACAAAGAAAAAAGTGGCAAAGCGCACTACTAAGCGTAAAGCTCGTCGTACTGTGAAGCGCTCCGCTCCTTCGCAAGCAACATTGGCTGGATTACGTCAAACGCCAGATTTACTCAATTTGGGAAGCAGTGTTGCTTTGGCGATTGATCAAGATACAGGGGAAGAGCTTTTTAGCAAAAATGCGGATATCGAGTTGCCTATTGCCTCTGTCACTAAGCTGATGACGGCTTTGGTGATTGCCGAAAGCGGTCTCTCGATGAACGAGAAAATCAAAATTTCGCGTGAGGACTACGTGCGTTCCACGGCTCGCTCTAAGTTGCGTAAAGGGATGGTCATGACGCGTAGCGCGGTGCTCAAAGCAGCGCTGATGTCGAGTGACAATCGCGCAGCCACTGCGTTGGCGCGTACTTATCCAGGTGGACGCAAGGCTTTTGTTCAAAAGATGAACGAAACCGCGCAGCGTTTAGGGATGGACGATTCGGAGTTTGCTGATCCTTCGGGCTTAGACAATCGTAATCATGCGACCGCTCGAGATTTAGCTAAGCTTGTAGCTGAGGCGCATAAGTATGAAGTGATTCGTGAGTCCTCGACTTTGCCTTCGGCACGCGTGAAGGCTGGGCGTTACCAGTTGCGTCTCACTACGACGAATCGTTTGATTGGTAATCCAGATTGGCAGATTGGCGTTCAAAAAACAGGTTTTACGACCGCAGCAGGCCGTTGCATGGTTGTTCAAAGCGAGTTTGCTGACCGTCGTGTAGTGATGGTGCTCTTAGATAGCCCCAATAGTGCACAACGCGCACAAGACATGCAAACGATGAGACGCTTTGTGGAGAACGAAGAGCGTATCAATGAACAGTTCTCTTCTGTAAGACCCTTTGAAATGTTCTAAGTCAGAATGCCAAAAGCCCGCGCAATGCGGGCTTTTGACATTCTTGGCAGGGTGAAAGTGGTTACAAGTCGCCGTAACCTCGACCACGAACGCGTTCATTAATTCGCGCGCCCATAGCGGTTGAGATGGCTTGCGTGATGTTGCAAAGCGTCGCGATATGTTGCGGTTGAAACTCTATCGAGCGATGTGTAGCCAAAGAGAGTGTTGCGATGAGGGATCCTTGCTGACCAAAAATCGGAGCGGCCACACAATGGACACTGGTTTCGTACTCTTCAAGGTCATAAGCCCATCCTGTTTCGCGAACCTTTGCGAGTGTCAACAGCAGTTTGTCTAAGCACTGAATTGAATGTTCTGTACAGACCTTGAGGCTTGTGCGTTGGCTATACGCGCGAAGCTCTTCAGGCGACATGCGGGAGAGAAAGAGTTTGCCACCCGAGGTAATGTGTAGGGGAGCCCACGACCCGATGCGACGCAATTGGTTGGCCTTTTGCTCTGGCGCTAAAACGTGCTCGATATAGAGCAAACGATCGTTGTCACGAATGGCTAAGTTGACCGTCATGTGCGTTTTAGCATGGAGTTGTTGCATAAAAGGTAGTGCGCGTTGACGAACAATGAAACGCTCATAAACGAGGTTCCCCAACTCCAGTAAACGAAGCCCTAAACTCCATTGTCCAATGGCATTTTGTTTGACAAATCCCATGCTGTGCAAGGATCCGAGAATGCGATGGACGGTGGAGGTCGAGAGCCCCGTCTCTTTTGCTAAAGCTGTTAGGCTTAACGGTTCAGACGAGGCTTCGAGTTTAGAGAGCAATAAAGCAGCACGGTCGAGGACTTGAATGCCAGAGCGTGCGCTCTTATCCTCTGCGTTAGTCATCATGCCTCTGCTTTGGGTAAAGCCGCGGCAACGATTTCAGCGATGTCGGCGATCTGTGTGTTTTCGGCTTCAGGTGTCAAAGACTTAGCGCTTTCGAGCATGGTTAAGCAATGCGGGCAGGCCACGGCGATGCAACCACTATCCGATTCACGAAGATCTTTGAGGCGGATAACGTTGACAGGGGTGTCTTGACGACGTTCGATCCACATCTGGCCACCGCCAGCACCACAACAAAGCGTATTTGAGCCTTCTTCGTATGTCTTACGCATGGTGCCACAGATCTGTCCCAAGACGGCACGGGGTTCTTCGGTTACGCCGTTAATGCGAGCGAGATAGCACGGATCGTGATAGACCGTCGGGATGTCATTTTTCGTTAACCCAGGCAAACGACCTTCACGGATCAGGTCATTAATGAAAACCGTGTGAGTGACTACGGGCCATTTGAAGTCATCAAAGGTCGGGTATTCATTCTTGAGCGTATTGAAGCAGTGCGGACACGCGGTCAAAATGCGATCAAAGTCATATTGCGCGAAGTTGCCGATGTTTTCTGCTGCGGCTGTTTGATAGAGGTATTCTTCGCCTAAGCGACGAGCAAATTCACCATGGCAACGCTCTTCGGCCATCACAGCAAAGTTCACGCCGGCGGCCTTCAGAATGGTCACCATGCTACGGGCAATGCGACGAGCACGACGGTCGTAACTTGCGGCACAACCCACCCAATAGAGAATGTCGTAGTGGGTACCTGCTTCAGCGACAGGAACATCGAGATCCTTAGCCCAGTCCATGCGTTCGTAAGGGTCTAATCCCCAAGGATTGCCAACAGAGGCGGTGTTTTCAAGCGCCATTGCGGCGCCTTCTGGAAATTCGCCTTGTTCAAGTGCCCAGTGTCGACGCATATTCACAATCATGTCGGGGAGATTGATCCCGGCAGGGCAGGCCTGAGCACAAGCGCCACACGTTGTGCAAGACCACAAGGCGTCGCGAGAAACGATGTCCTGTAAAGTCGGAAGATTCGCTTCTGAGGATGCCTTTTCTTCCATGTGCATACGATCGCGTAAGCTAACGATCATGGCACGAGGATCTAAAGGCGTACCCGCGCGAACGGCCGGGCAAACGTCACGACAACGGCCACATTCAGTACAAGCGTCAAAGGAAGCACGGTCACGCGTATTGAATTGCTCAAAAGACGAAATGCCAAAGGTTTCTTGTTCTTCGATGTCTTCAATTTTGTGAATCTGACCAGCTGGTTTTTCTTCACGCGTCGCTAAGCCGACAGGCGTGCGATACAAGTGGGCATAGTAGGTGAGTGGGATCGCTGCGATAAAGCCTAAAGAGGCTAAGCCGTGAATCGACCAAAGCCATGTATGAATGCTTCTTAAGGTGGCTTCCGTTAAACCAAACGATAAGAGGGCTTGCGCGATCTGATGGCCAACAGGGGAGAAACTAGACCAAGCGGGCGTCGTGGCAGCAAGGCGTAACCCTTCAACGAGAAAGCCAGTGATCACAATAAAGGCAAGTGACAGGTAGGCGCAGACGAAGCGACCGTCACGAGGTAAGCGAGAGGCCTTACCCCAACGACGAAGGGCACCAACCAACAACGTCAATAAAACAGCAACCCCAGCGCAATCGAGAATGAATTTATAGGCGAGGTAGACATTTCCTTTGAGGAACTGATTGCCAAAGACATAGTGACCAATATCCCAGTCAAGGGTGGCAAGTGCGGTACCGCAAAAGAGTAAGAAAAAGCCCCAGGCGAGAATGGCATGCATACGGCCCGCCCCAGTTTCTCGAATTTTCTTTTGTGTAAAGATGCCCTTGATGACTTCAATCCAACGCGCCTTCTTATTTGTGACGGGCCGGGGATCTTGTGCGCCTTGCAACCAAAGTTTGCGATTACGAATCACACCTGCAATCAAAACAAGGACGGCGGCAAGGCCGAGGACATAGACGGCAATTTCGCCCCAAAGAGGGACATTCCAAAAGCCAGGACGAATAGGGAGGTCGATCATGAGATTAGAAGGTGAATGGGATGGATACTTTAAAGCCGCTATTGTACCGAAAAGAAAGGGCTTTTCCGCATTATGGAAAAGCCCTTTTGTGAATTAGGTGAAATTAAATGACCTGACGGTAGCGAATGATACCTGTACGGGGATCTTTGACGGACTCCATCAGAACGGGGCCTGAGAGACGTACGGTGCGAGTAGGTAAGGTCATCGGGGGGTGACCACGACGCCAGTCGCGGGCAATGGTGATGTGAGCACGGAAAGCTTTACGATCCATAGGAAGACCTAAACGCGTGATGGTGTCACGTACTTCTTTAACGACAGGGTTCAAGCTTTCGGCAGGGCTCAAGCCTGCGTAAAGAATTCGATGGCGATCAAACGTACCGACACGAGCAATCGTAATGTCTCGCGGCGTGAGCGTTGCGAGCGGGCGAATCGCTGCCGATAGGCGATGCGCTTCTTCAGCGGTCACGTCACCTACAAATGCTAAGGTGAGGTGAAGGTTCGTGCTTGGCGTAAAGCGCGCAAGCGGATCAAAGCGAGCAAAGGCTTTGGCGTCACGAGCCAAAGTATCGCAAACATCGTGCGGAAGCAGGAGTGCAGCAAAAACGCGGGGCATGGCAAATCCTTTGAAATGACACAGGGTCAAAAGTGAAGAAATGAAAAATAAAAAAACGCTACGATCCTGAGACCGTAGCGCTCGATGTTCGTGTGTAAAGCCTGTGTTTAGGCTTTCTGTTCGGTTCGCCAACGGGCGACCGCTTCAGAACATTCGGCGATAAGGGCCGGACCACTATAAATAAAGCCAGTGTAAAGTTGGACGAGCTTGGCACCTGCTTCCATCTTTTCAACAGCATCCTGCGACGTCATCACGCCGCCCGAAGCAATGATGGGCAATGCCCCTTTTACGTGTTCAGCAATCAAACGAACGACTTCGGTTGATCGTTCACGTAAGGGAGCGCCAGAGAGCCCACCCGTCTCGTTGCAATTAGGCATGCCTTGGATACGGTCACGACTAATTGTTGTATTGGTTGCGATGACACCATCAATGCCGTGTGCGATTAACGTATCGACGCAACGTAGAATGTCATCGTTTTCCAAATCAGGGGCTAACTTCACGGCAATGGGCACATGTTTGCCGTTTCGTGTTTCTTTAAGTGCCAGGCGACGAGTCGCGATACCGGCCACTAAATCGTCAAATTTGTCTGTAGCTTGAAGGTCGCGTAAATTCGGCGTGTTGGGTGAAGAAATGTTGATGGCGATGTAATCAGCATGGTCGTAAACCGCATCTAAACACTTTTCATAATCAGATAAAGCATTGTCGATGGGGGTCACCTTGTTTTTGCCGATGTTAATCCCAAGGATCCCGCCACGAAGACGGAAGGCATCAGCGCTACGAAGGTTTGCAATGACCTTGTCGCATCCTTCATTATTGAAGCCCATGCGATTAATAATGCCTTTGGCAGGGATGACGCGGAAGCAGCGTGGCTTCGGGTTACCTGGTTGAGCCAAAGGCGTAATCGTGCCAATTTCAACGTGTCCGAATCCTAAACCCCCGAAGGCGCTCACACGCGTTCCATCTTTATCCATACCTGCGGCAAGGCCGATGGTATTTGGGAAGCGTAATCCCATGACTTCAATCGGATTTTCATCAGGCGTATGGGTCAAGCATTTGTGCAAACCAAGATGCACGGCCCAATCCAAATTGGCCATAGTTACTTGATGAGCCGTTTCAGGCTGCATCGAAAATAGAACTCGGCGACAAAGCGAATAAAGCATGATGAGTTAAGAAGATAAGGGTTCGAGAAGTTTGGGATCTGCGACGAATGTGCGTTCTGGAATCCAATGATCTGACCAGAATATCTCCATGGGCTGAAAACGTTTTTTGTAGTCCATGTTTGGGTAGTCAGGGAGCCAATAGCCTAAATAGACAAATCGAAACCCATGCTGTTGAGCATATTCAATCTCAGAAAGGATGCCAAACGTGCCTAAACTTAATTTAGGAACATCAGGGTCGTAGAACGTATAGACAGCGCTAATTGCGTCGTCTAAACAATCTATTATACAAACCATCTTGAGGTCGTTGGGATGTTCGGCGTCACTTGGTGTGCGGAATTCAAGGCATCGAGAGTCTGAACAGGTAGAAAAAAGCACGCTGTTGACTTGAGCACGAGTCATCTTACTCATAGCGCCACCCGTATGACGACCATTCTGATATCGCTGATAAAGAGACCATTGTTCGTCAGTGATCGCCTCTAATGGCACTTCTTTCATGATCAAATGTCGATTGCGATTGAGTGTTCGACGCATCGTGGCATTGGGATGAAATTGTGTGACATCAATTCGGGTGGGAATACAACGACGGCAATTTTGGCAACGTAAGCGATACAAGTAGGTGCTATCTCGTCGAAACCCTTCAGAAATGAGTTGGCAATACATCGTCTGAACACGAGAATCGTTTGACGGAAGCGGAAGAACTTCCATGGTCAAAGAACGATTGTCAAAATAATTACATGTGCTACGGATGTGAACCGTTTCAAAGAGTAAGCCGCCAGCTTGCGTAAGATGGCGCTCCGGAGGTGCATCGTCATCACGCTGGTCAAGTGAGGGGGCTAACGCTGGCCATTGTTTTTCGATAAAAGGAATGAGGCTCATACCTTTTGCTCGAAGCCAATTGTAATCAGGCGCTTGAGCTAAAGTGCGATTAAGCTTGAGGAAGAGGTCTCCCGGGATAATCTCAGCCCCTAAACGAAGGGTGTGTTCGGTCGGCATTTGGCAATCGATGAAAGGAAGATTAACACTACTACAAAATGCCGCTAACCCCACTAAAGCCAACTTAGAGGCATCCGTTGCGCGAGCGAACATACTTTCGCCATAGACCATGCGCCCTACGCTTGTGAAATAAAGGCCGCCGACAAGAACATCATCGACATAGACTGACACAGAATGTGCGTGACCTAGTTGGTGAAGGGCCTTCCAGGTCTCAATCAGTTCTTGCGTCATCCAAGTGTCTTTGTTGCGTTCTTGATGATAGAGGGCAATCTCTTCAATCACGGCATCGAAGTCGTCGTCGAGTAAGATTTGGAGTGGCAACGATTGATATTCATATCGCAAAGCGGCTTTGACGCGTTTTTTCATGGAGTGCGTCAAGTGAATCTTGGTGCTTTGAAATACAGTGCACGGAAAAAGCCGGCCCCAAGGGTATAAGTGGGTATATTCGGCGTTATTTGGATAAGGCCATGGGAATGCCCCTTGGCGATAGCCTTCAACCACCAATTCGGGCGATAAGCCAAAAGAACAACATGAAGGTTCAAATTCGAAATCCTTCATTTGGTGACTAGGTGTGGGTGCAACAAAGTCTTCGATGTTGGAAGGGGTGATTAAACGGACACCTGGAAAGGTAGGATCGGTAGCCATGCGAAATAAATCAAAGGGACGAAATTTGTCTAGAGATTGAAGACATCATAGCGAAGAAAAAACTTTTTTTTCAAAAAGTCTTGACAAACTCAAAAAGTTCGTATAACATTCAAATCTCAACAGAACAACGAATCCGTTACGACAGAATTGCCGCGGGGTGGAGCAGCCCGGTAGCTCGTCGGGCTCATAACCCGAAGGTCGGAGGTTCAAATCCTCCCCCCGCAACCAAGATCGAAAGGGGGTGTTGCAAAAGTCAGGTTCTCCTGAACTTTGCAACACCCCCTTTTTT
>ERZ826016.337-NODE-337-length-59351-cov-3.244452_pt1 | contig 59351 bp, 76 predicted proteins | sample MGYA00519872_ERZ826016 | MGnify/ENA primary metagenome ERZ826016 (study PRJEB31778, sample SAMEA3449218) | human gut metagenome | biome: human gut; feature: human-associated habitat; material: faeces | place: United Kingdom | collected 2010/2012 ... | reverse complement strand
TTGGTACGCGCTTCACCGACACTATCACCGCGGGATTCACCCAGCATCTGGCGCGGGAGAAGACCATTGAGATCCAGCCCTTCGCCGTCAGGGTGGGCGACCACTGGTTCAGCGGCGTGCCGATGGATCAAGCTCTGGCTGCATTAATGACGCTTTCCGCCCCGCTGGCGGCGGAGTGGGCGGCGCCTCAGGTCGTGGCGCCGGAAGTGGAAGAGGAGGGCGAAGGCGAGTTAACCCAGAAGAATTTCTGGTCGACAGTGCAGGATGCGCTGCGCCCCGGCGATATTATCCTCGCCGACCAGGGGACGGCGGCATTTGGCATCGCGGCGCTTAAGCTCCCCTCTGAGGCATCGCTGATCGTTCAGCCGCTGTGGGGGTCGATTGGTTTTACCCTCCCGGCCGCCTATGGCGCGCAAACCGCGGCGGCAGAGCGGCGGGTGGTGCTGATTGTCGGCGATGGCGCCGCCCAACTGACGATTCAGGAGATGGGCTCTATGCTTCGCGATAAGCAAAAACCGCTTATTCTGTTGCTGAATAACGAAGGGTATACCGTGGAGCGGGCGATTCATGGCCCTGAGCAGCGCTACAATGACATCGCCCTGTGGGACTGGCAGCGGCTGCCGGAAGCCTTCGCCCCGGACGTTGTTTCTCGCTGCTGGCGGGTCACGCACACGGCTGAGCTACGGGAAGCGATGGCGGAAAGCATCACCTCCGATACCCTTACCCTGGTCGAAGTGATGCTACCGAAAATGGATATCCCCGATTTCCTGCGTGCGGTGACGCAGGCGCTGGAGGAACGAAACAGCCGCGTTTAGTCGGTATGTCGTTTGGCAATCATCAACGGCCTCCCGGCCAGCAGCAGCCAGGCCGGGAGCATCACAATGCACAGCAGCGGTAGCAGCGTCGTATCCGGGACCACCACGGCGGCCATAAACAGGCTCAGCCAGCCGTCGCGGGTGACGACCAGCACCATGCCGAGGATCGCGCAGGAGACGGTGATCGCCGCTGGCACGGCATCCACGTGGGCATGCAGCATCAGCCCCAGCGCCACCCCGACGAAATCCGCCCACCGCGGAAACCGCTGGCGGAGGCGAGCACCAGGGCAGCCAGTTTGACCAGCGCGATGAGCAGAAAATCCGCGGCGGTTAGCGTCTGGCTGAAAGCCAGCTGCTGCATCTCATCCAGCCCCTTAAACAGCGTTAAGGGCCCGCCAATAGTCCCCAGGATCCCCAGCAGCAGCCCGCCGATGCCCAGCGTCAGGATGGGATGTCTCAGGCGATGCATCATGGCGTGCAGGCGCGGCAGACACCAGACGGCCACCATGCCGACGGCGATAGCAATCAGAGCGACGATCATGCCGCTGATGATATCGACGAAGTGCATCTGGCCATAATGGGGGATCGGCAGCGTGAAATGTGGGTGGAAAAACAGCCCGGTCGTCAGCGCGCCCGCGGCGGCGGCAAGCAGCGGCGCAAAAAGACGATCCCACAGCGGCGACTCGTTGCTGCTGTTGAGGGTTTGCGAAAAAATCAGCGCGGCGGCCACCGGGGTGCCGAAGAGGGCGCCGATGGTGCCTGAGGCCGCGAGGATGGTCCAGTCCAGCGAGCTGACGCGCGGAAACAGCCGTGAACCGACGGCGACGGCCAGCGCAATATTCACCACCATAATCGGATGCTCCGGGCCGAGACTGACGCCGCCGGCAAGGCCGAGGATCAGCGCGGCCAGCAGCCCGGGCAGCGCGCCGGTGGCAATGGGGGCGCCAATGAGCGATTCGGTCGCCGGATCCGGCCCGGCGTGTCCCGGGCTGTAGCGGACGACCAGGCCCACGGCGATCCCTGTCGCTGTGAGCATGGCGATAATCCATAGCGGGCTGTCAGCGCTGATCCCCAACTGGGTGGGCAGATTGCTCCACAGCACGCGCTGTAGCAGCGCGGCAACCTTCATCGCGCCGATCAGGATCAGACTGCAGGCGATACCTATCAGGATGGCCGGCACCGACAGGATCAGCATTGTTCTGGCGCGAGGATGGAGCATGAAAATGTCCTTGTCAAAGTTCTGAAGCACTACTTTGCCTTCGTCGGTAGGGGCCGTCGATGCAAATGGTGCTGAAACGATAAAGTTAAGGCGGCGTCTGATATCCGAGGCGTCGTTTACAGACTACCTTGCATAGATTACAAACTAAATGTGACCTGTGTCGCTAAACAAGGGGCGTCTGCGCGTTGGACGTTGTTGTTAAGCCGCCATGAATTTACAGTGTGCCAAAAGAATTATTTTGACTTTAGCGGAGCCGTAACGGAATGACAAAATTTGCTTTAGTAGGAGATGTCGGGGGGACCAACGCCCGCCTGGCGCTATGTGATCTGGCGAGCGGAGAGATCTCTCGTGCTAAGACCTATTCCGGGCTCGATTATCCCAGTCTGGAGGCGGTGGTGCGCGTCTATCTGGAGGAGCACCAGGTGACCGTCAACGAAGGCTGTATCGCCATTGCCTGCCCGATCACCGGCGACTGGGTAGCGATGACCAACCATACCTGGGCCTTCTCCATCGCTGAAATGAAGCGCAACCTTGGCTTTGCCCATCTGGAGATAATTAACGATTTTACCGCCGTTTCCATGGCCATCCCGATGCTGAAAGCCGAGCACCTCATTCAGTTTGGCGGCAGCGCTCCGGTGGCGGGCAAACCGATCGCCGTTTATGGCGCCGGAACCGGGCTTGGCGTGGCGCATCTGGTGCACGTTGACAAGCGCTGGGTCAGCCTGCCGGGCGAAGGCGGTCATGTCGATTTTGCGCCGAACAGCGAAGAAGAGGGGATTATTCTGGAAGAGCTGCGCGCCGAGCTGGGGCATGTTTCCGCAGAACGCGTGCTCTCGGGTCCCGGACTGGTCAATTTGTACCGCGCGATTGTGAAATCTGATGGCCGCCTGCCGGAAAACCTGCAGCCGCGCGAGGTCACCGAGCGAGCGCTGGCGGACAGTTGTACCGACTGTCGCCGGGCGCTGTCGCTGTTTTGCGTCATTATGGGCCGCTTCGGCGGAAACCTGGCGCTGACTCTCGGGACCTTTGGCGGCGTGTATATCGCCGGGGGCATCGTGCCGCGCTTCCTGGAGTTCTTTAAAGCCTCCGGCTTCCGCGGCGGTTTTGAAGACAAAGGCCGTTTCAAAGCTTATGTTCAGGATATTCCGGTTTACCTGATCGTGCATGAAAACCCGGGCCTGCTGGGCTCTGGCGCGCATCTGCGTCAGACGCTGGGCCAGGTGTTATAAGCGCATCCCTCCCGGGCTACCGTCGTAGCCCGGATGGCGGGACTTCCCGCCTCTACAGATTCATCAGCTGGCGAAACTCTTTCACTTTACTGCGGCTCACCGGCACCTGAAATTCAAGGTCGCGCAGGCGCAGCACATAGGTATTGTTAAACCACGGCTCAATTTCGCGGATCTTGCTGAGATTCACGCAGTACGAGCGGTGGCAGCGAAAGAAATGTGCGGTGGGCAGTTTGCTGCAGAATTCGGTGATGTTCATCGGCATGACGAATGACTCCCGGCGGGTATAGACGAACGTCATCTTTTCATGCGCCTCGGCATAATAAATATCATGAATGCTGGTGACGATTATTCGTTCATCTTTTATCAGATTGATGGTGTCGTTTTCTCGTGGCGCCGCGCTGGTCGCTCCCGCAGCGACGTTATTTTGCTGCTGCCAGGCGGCGGTTAGCTTTTGTAGCATATTGATGATGCGTGACTCCTGGTAGGGCTTCAGGATGTAGTCAAACGCCTCCAGCTCAAAGGCTTCCACGGCGTGCTCTTTCCACGCGGTGATAAAAACGATAAAAGGCTTATGGGCAAACTGGCTGATGTTTTGCGCCAGCAAAACCCCGTCCAGCGACGGAATATTGATATCGAGAAAAATGGCATCGACCTTGTTGTGCTGGAGAAACTTCAGCACGTCCAGGCCATCGTCAAAGCTGCCGACGATCTCCATCTGGCTGTGGGTGTTGATAAGCCAGGAGAGCTCCTGCTGAGCCAGAAACTCATCTTCCACAATAATAACTTTCATCTTTTCTCCGCTCATGACAACAGAGACTCCGTCAGCGCCTGCGGCGTGTGTTGATTGGGGACATAAAAGGCGATTTCTGTTCCTGGCGTCAGGGTGCGGATATGCAACCCCTCGCCGTAGAGGAGCTTCACCCGGTGATGAACGTTAAGCAGGCCGATTTTATTTCCCGGCATTTCGTCGGCTTCCACGCGAGCGACCACGGCGGGATCGATGCCGTTGCCGGTGTCGCGAACGCTGATGCGAACCCGATTGCCGCACTCGTTAATGCCGATCGTCACCACCCCCTTGCCTTTACAGGGCTGGATACCATGGACGATGGCATTCTCCACCAGCGGCTGGATAAGCAGGCTCGGGATCACGCAGCTGACGTCGTCGTCAATATCATAGATGACCGTCAGCTTGTCGCCGAATCGCGCCTGTTCAATGGCGATATAATCTTTGATCTGATACAGCTCTCGTTTGATATCAATCTGCTCATCGTCTTTTAATTCGATGTTATAGCGCAGGTAGCGTGACAGATTAAAAATGAGCTGGCGCGCGGTGTCCGGATTAAGGCGAATCGAGGAGGAGATCGCGTTCAGGGCATTGAATAAAAAATGCGGGTTAATTTTGCTTTGCAGGGCGCGCAGCTCCGCTTTGTTGGCCATCTCGCGCAGCTGTTCGGCGCGGGAGACTTCCAGCTGGGTGGAGATTATTTGCGACAGGCCAATCGCCATCTCCTGCAGCGTCGAAGTGATGCGATGGGCGTGGCAGTAATAAATTTTTAGCGTGCCGGTCACAACCCCTTTTTCCCACAGCGGGATCACCATCAAGGAGTGGATCTCCGGCGTGCGGTGGGCTTCATCATTGTTTTTTATAATGATTTTCCCATAACGAATCGCCTGCCGGGTGGTAGGGCTGATGACATCGTCGTGGTGTTGATAGTTGGCCTCCCCCACGCCCACGTAGGCCAGCACATGCTCGGTATTGGTGATCGCCACCGCGTCAGCGGTAATGTCGCGGCGGATAATCTCGCATACCTGGCGCAGAGAATCGCTGTTAACGTGACGAAACAGCGGCAGGGTTTTGTTAGCGATATCGAGCGCCAGTTTTGCCTGCCGCGCCGCGCTGGCCTCCTTTTCCCCTTCCACGCTCTGCACCAGCAGCACGATAAAACCGATGCAGACGCTGCCGAGGATCATCGGGATACCAATTTTAGAGACGATATCCAGGCCGAGGCTCAGGGAAGGCGCCCAGACCACCACCAGGATCATGGTCAGGGTCTCACACACCATGCCGGCCAGAATGCCGATTTTCCACCGTTGATCGCGGGCCACTTTACGGTTAATCAATCCTGACAGCAGGCCTGCGACAATGCTGGTGATAAAGCAGGGCACGGCGGTGACGCCATCGATATCAATCAGGTAGCGGTGTACGCCGGCAATCACCCCGACAATTGCCCCTACCCACGGACCAAACAGGATCCCGCCGGACATGACGGCGATAATGCGTACGTTTACCAGCGAGCCTTCCACCGGGACGCCGGACCAGGTGCTGAACAGGGCGAACAGCGAGAAAATGGCGGTCACGGCCAGCAGCTCTTTCGGCGTATGGGCCGACTTATGCAACAGTTCGCGGAACAGGCGCAGGCGAATGAGGAAAAACAGGCAAATAAGCATCAGGGCCGCACGATCATAGACCGCCAGCATCATCGTAAAAATTTCGTGCATGGGTGCGCCGCGTCAGTGGCCAGAAAAGAACATGATAAAAAACCTGACGGCAGAAGACCAGCCGCAGAAATATAATGAGGAAAAGGCATACTTTTTAAAGGGGATTGGTGGGGGGCCACCGCGAGAGCGGCAGCCCTGGCTTTTAACGATAAAATTCTGTGTTAAGAAAGATATCAATGTGTTACCACTCTTATACAACTCTGGAATATTCCGGCGATGAACTGCCGTATTTAGCGCCGTCGATACCCGTTTTATATGCCAGGGAATATTTTTTACCGGCCCTCTCGACAACATGTTTTTTTTCAGGTTATTTTCTAAACGAGCCGCAACAGCGGCAGCGTCGCTCGGACGGTCCGGGCGCTAACGTTAATCAGAGGAACCTATGGCTGAATCCAGTCCTGAACGCCGTTTTACGCGTATCGATCGTCTCCCCCCGTACGTTTTTAATATTACTGCTGAACTGAAAATGGCTGCGCGTCGGCGCGGCGAGGATATTATTGATTTCAGTATGGGCAATCCCGATGGCGCGACGCCGCCGCATATCGTGGAAAAACTTTGCACCGTTGCCCAACGGCCTGATACCCATGGTTACTCTACCTCGCGGGGGATCCCGCGCCTGCGTCGCGCCATTTCACGCTGGTATGAAGAACGCTATAACGTTGACATCGATCCGGAATCGGAAGCGATCGTCACCATTGGTTCGAAAGAGGGGCTGGCGCACCTGATGCTGGCGACCCTGGATCATGGCGACACGGTGCTGGTGCCAAACCCCAGCTATCCGATTCATATCTATGGCGCGGTGATTGCCGGGGCGCAGGTGCGCTCGGTGCCGCTGGTGGAAGGTGTGGATTTCTTTAACGAGCTGGAACGCGCCATCCGCGAGAGTTACCCGAAGCCGAAGATGATGATCCTTGGTTTTCCCTCGAATCCAACGGCGCAGTGTGTGGAGCTGGACTTCTTTGAAAAGGTCGTCGCCCTGGCGAAGCAGTATGACATCCTGGTCGTCCACGATCTGGCCTATGCCGATATCGTGTATGACGGCTGGAAAGCGCCCTCCATCATGCAGGTGCCCGGCGCGCGTGATGTCGCCGTCGAGTTCTTTACCCTGTCGAAAAGCTATAACATGGCCGGCTGGCGCATTGGCTTTATGGTCGGCAATAAGACCCTGGTGAATGCCCTCGCTCGCATCAAAAGCTATCACGACTATGGCACGTTTACGCCGCTGCAGGTGGCGGCGATCGCTGCCCTTGAGGGCGATCAGCAGTGCGTGCGTGAAATTGCCGAACAATATAAGCGCCGTCGCGATGTGCTGGTGAAAGGGCTCCACGAAGCCGGCTGGATGGTGGAATGTCCGAAAGCGTCCATGTACGTCTGGGCAAAAATACCGGAACCTTACGCTGCCATGGGCTCGCTGGAGTTTGCGAAAAAGTTGCTTAATGAAGCGAAGGTCTGCGTCTCGCCGGGGATAGGCTTTGGCGACTATGGCGATACTCACGTCCGCTTCGCGCTGATCGAAAACCGGGACCGTACGCGCCAGGCGATCCGTGGCATCAAGGCGATGTTCCGCGCCGATGGCTTGCTGCCCGCCGCGAGCTAGCGCTTCGGCGAATACGCCATAACAAAAACGGGAGCCAGTGGGCTCCCGTTTTTTTTGACACCGCTGCAGTCTAGATCATCAGGGCAAAAGTACCGGCCCAAACGATGACCATAAAAGAGAGGCCCATAAAGAAGTATTTCACGATTCATCACTCCACGCGCTTGTGCGACGTTCAAATGAATTAATTGTTCTGTTATTCCAGGGCTGTCGCAGGTGAAAAATCACGTTGCGGCAGCTCGCAATTCTGTGCGCTTTGTGCTCCAGATGGCGCTAATGTACGCCTAAAAAATGAGGGAAACAAGGGGCATTTTTTTATTAATTTTTAGTTACTTAGGAGTGTCGTGATTCGGCGACACATTAATTTCACCCGGTAATAAATTTCACGCCAGCGACGCTGTTAAAACGGATTTTGGCGATGGGCAAAATGGAGGACGGCCAGCGAGGGCGCGCGCAATTTCTTTGCTACGCGCCGCCGCCGATTTAATGCTGGTCAGAGGCGCGCGGCCGCCACTCGGCCGGGTAGTGAGCCGGGATAAAGCGCAGTGTGAGCGCCATGAGTAGCAGGACGCAGAGCGCATGCCAGGACCAGTCAAGCGTGTAGTTCCCGCTCAGGCTACGCAACAGGCCGGAAAGCCAGGGGGAGAGGCCTGCGATGATAAATCCGATACCCTGCATAAACGCCACCAGCCGGCCGGCTACCGCCGGTTGTCCAGCGTGATCCAGCGCCAGCACCAGGCACAGGGGAAAGGCGCCACCCAGACCCACTCCACAGGCGATGGCCCACAGCGCTGGGACGTGCTGCGGCAGCCAGATGAAGCCGCAGAAGCCAATGAGCTGTAGCGCCAGAGCGAACAGCAGAAGCTGGCGTCGATCATCCTGACGAGCCAGCGCCGGGAGCAGTAGCGCCCCCGCGGTTTGCCCAACGGTCAGCAGCGCCAGCAGCGAGCCGCTGTACTGGGCGCTATCGCCAAGCTGGATATAGTAGGGCGGCAGCCAGGCGATCAGACTGGCGTAACCGGCATTGATCAGTCCGAAATAGAGTCCCAGCGTCCAGGCGCGGCGCTGGCCAATAATCGCGACCCGGGGGGAAGCGCTGGTCTGATGCGGTGCGCGAGGCAATTGCCGGCAAATTGCCAGCCAGCCGAGCAGGGCCAGCAGGGCAGGGAGCGCCCACCAGGCCAGCGCCTGGTGCCAGACCGTACTGCGTGACGCCAGCCATGGCGTGAACGCAGCGCCTAACCCGCCGCCGCCCATCAGCGCCGCCGACCATAGTCCCATCACCAGCGGCGTACGCCGGGCGAACAGACGCTTTATCACCGCCGGGATGGCGGCCTGGATAATGCCGATGCCAATTCCCCCCGCAAGGGCGCTGCTGAGCAGCAAACCGCTATGTGGGGCGCTTTCCCGCAGCAGGGCACCCGCCGCGATAATCAGCAGGCTCAGCGCAATGCTGCGGTTTTGACCAACAGTGCGATCGACCCAGCCGCCGGCCAGCGCCAGCACGCCCATCGCGATGACCGGCAGGGCGGTGAGGAGCGCGACCAGGGTATAGCTCATCCCGCTGGCGGCGCGGATATCCGGCAGCAAGGGACCTATCGAGGTGAGCAGCGGACGCATGTTTATCCCAATGAGTACCAGGACACACAGCGTCAGATTCTGTCGCAGCATGGGCGTCATGGTTGCTGTTCCGCCCAGCGCTGATAAAGTGCCGGCCCCTCCGGCTGCGGGCAGTGGTGGATGGGCAGCGTCTGCCGGGACAGCGGCTGCTGCAGCTGCTGATAAATCGCGGTGGTTGAGAGCTGAAAGGGTTCGCCATCCTGATTACTGTTGGCGAAAAATACTTCCCGCACGCCGGTTAAATAGAGTGCGCTCAGGCACATAGGACAAGGTTGCCCGCTGGCATAGATAACGCATTCGCGCAGCACCGCGCTTCCCTGTCTGGCGGCAAGATCGCGAACGGCATTCAGTTCGGCATGCGCCGTTGGGTCACCGTTCAGATGAAAGGTATTGACGGCTTCGGCGACAATCTCATCATGCCGCACCAGAACGGCGCCGAAGGGGCGGCCACCGTCAGCAATATTTTGTTTTGCCAGCGCTAATGCGCGCTGGAGATAGCGATCGTCAGCGGACATAGTCACTCCTGCATAAGATGATGTTGATGGTGAAAAACGCAGAGGATGGTAGGTAGAGAGTACGTATCTTGTTTCATAAGTTAAAAGACTTATTTATGATGAACCCTATTTGAATTGCTTATAGGTAAGCGGATGCTCCTGCGCCATCTTTCCTACTTTATCGCCGTGGCAGAACATCGTGGATTTACCCGCGCCGCCGCGGCGCTCCATGTCTCCCAGCCTGCGCTGTCACAGCAGATCCGCCAGCTGGAAGCGATGCTGGAGGTTCAGCTCTTTGACCGCTCTGGTCGTTATACCCGCCTGACCGATGCCGGAGAGATCTGGCTGGAGTATGCCCGCCGCGTGTTACGCGATCTTGAGGAGGGGCGGCGCGCCCTGCACGACGCAGAAGATCTGCAGCGTGGTAAACTCCGCATCGCCATGACGCCGACCTTTACCACTTACATGCTGGGGCCGCTGGTGGAGGCGTACTATCGACGCTACCCCGGAGTGAAATTGCTTATCCAGGAGATGAACCAGGAGCGGATGGAAACGATGCTTCTGGAGGATGAACTGGATGTGGGAATTGCTTTTGACGAGAGCCTCTCGCGGGATATTGTGGTTCAGCCGCTGCTGACGGAAACCCTCGCGCTGGTGGTGAGCCGCGCGCATCCGCTGGCTCATGAGAGCCACCTGCAGCTACAGGCTCTCGACGCGCAGCCCCTGATCCTGCTGAGCAGCGAGTTTGCCACCCGGGAGCAGATCGACCGCTATTGTCGCCGCCATCGGCTTGAACCTGACGTGCGGATGGAGGCCAACTCCATCGGCGCCGTACTAACGGTTATTCGCGGCACGCCGCTTGCGACGCTGCTGCCAGCGGCGATCGCCGGACAGTATGATGACCTCGTGGCCATTGAGCTTAAGCCCGCGCTGCTGCAGCGCACGGCCTGTTTGCTGCAGCGCCAGGGCGCATGGCAGAGCGCTGCGGCGCGCGAATTCATTGCGCTGGCGCGGGAGATCGCGGTAACGCTTGAGCAGGAAAACGGCCAGGCCCTGTATGAGGACCTGCGTCACTTGCCGACGAGCCTGGACTAACGATCGGCTTCGCTGAGGATATCGGCCTCATCGGGCAGGGTATTCTCCCGGAGCATGCCCTCTTCTTTGAGCCTTTCCAGTACGTGATGAAAGAGCTGAGTCTTGTCTGGCTCGGCCATATTCTGTAATTTCTCATTAAATACGGTATGGGACTGAATAAGGTAATGGATAAATTCCAGCAATACCTCATTTTGCGGCAGGACGGTTAATTCCTGATGGATGTAACTGGTTTGTTCCAGCAGCGAATTTTTTGTCACGTCCATAGGCCGGGCGCTAATACTGTGAGCGTATATTTTCTCAATGGCCTGGCTGGTGATATAGATGCGGTTCAATGATATAGCAGAGTATTCGTCTTCATCCGGAATGAAATGACAATAGACAAACGGTTTGTCGGGCAGCATCATGCTGAGTCTGTTTTCGTAAAGAATATCATCAGGCGCCTCCAGTAGCGCCATTAAATTCCGACTGTGTGGGTGCCAGAGTCCGGATGCGGACACTTTTACGTTAAACTGCGTCACCGTATTTCCGCGTAATGTTTCCACAATCGGAATATCGCCATCAAGCCGCAGAATGCTGCGGATATGGGAGTGGGGTGACCAGAAAGTCTCCACTTCCTCGGCAGAGGCAAGCGGATTAAGCGCGGTGGTCACGTCTTTTTCCTGATGAGAAAGGACGGCTATTTTTAATGTTCCCCGCGTCGGATTAAGCTTCAGACAGAGATTGATCGCACCAATATCATGCCAGTGAAGAATGTCTTCAAGTTCGCAGTTTAATAATTTTTGCGCCCGCGCCAGAGAGCAATACTCCATTGGCGGTAAATTATTTAGCTTCCAGATATTCCGTTCTGTAATATTCATAAGAATTGTACGTCGATGAAAAAATAAATCGCCATGGTGAGCAAAAAGCATCGATGACAAGGATTTATTCTTCCCGCTGACTTCCTTTACCTGATTAACAAAACCCATTCACATTGAGAATAATATGTCGATAAATTGGCTGTTTTTATTGTTTTGCTGCCGCGTATTTACTTTATCCCGTTATCTTATCATCTCTTATTCGTAGAGAAAAATAGTTTGCTCAATATAAGCATTTCTTTCTGGCAGGAATCTTTTTGCAGGAATGTTGAAGGCGAGCACGAGCGGAGTTCGAAGAAAGGGACAGTCAATTGGCGACCTTCGTGGTCGGCAGGGGGGCAAACAGACGCCAGTCGCGTCTGTTTGGTGTACCTGTTGTTATTGTGGCGTCGACAGAAAACGGTCACCTGGCTGCGCGATGGCATACCATGCCATCATCTCTGCGGTGCCCGGTTGGCCTTCGGCAGGCGCCCAGGCCATGGTGTCAACTTCGGCAAGCGGCTGATAAGCACCTTGCTTAACTTCAAAAACCATCCCGCCCGGGTCGAGCGAGAGCACCGTATGCCAGGTACCGGCTTCCATTTCCAGCGCCGTGCAGGTTTCACCCAGCACCACCCGGCGGGTGACTACGCCATTGTCATCAAAATTCAGTACCACAAAGCGGCCTTTCAGGGGCAGCAAAAGTTCGAAGGTATGTCTGTGCCGGTGCGGACGGATATAGGTGCCGGGTTCCATCGCAATGGCGAGGCGCTGTACCGGGTCGCTTAGTTCGGGATGAAAATTGCGATGGGCACGCAAGCGCGGTGCACTGGCTGCCGCTTCGCTCTGCTGCTGCATATCGCTGAGGGTGATCTGTTTCATATCAACGCCTGGCTCCTGTATCGTCCAGAGAAGGTTGCACTGGGGTAGTGGCTTATGACTGTTTAAGCCAAGGGGCATTGTACGCGGAATGCGCGTTTTTGTCGGTTTATTGTCTGTGCGATTGACTGGGGCGCCCCTTCCTGTCCTGGCTAATCCACTCGCGGATAATTTCGGCAAATTATGATGGCGAGAAGAATATGCCATGGCTGGCGTTTAGGTAATGGTGGGAAATAGCGGTCAACGTTTATATGGTGTCCCCTGCATACATCTAACCTGATACGCAGGGGATTGAAATGGATGATGTTTTTTACGTGTGAAAAATATTTTACTCGTTGCTTTACCCATCGGAGCGGGACAGGAGCTTTTCTCTGAACTTGCAGTGGTCACTATATAACCACCTCGCTCTGCCGTGGATGAGTTTGGCCTTGGGGAGATCGCCGGACTTAATCCGGTCGTATATGAAGGTTTTTCCAAAGCCAGTATCCGCCATGATGAATTTCAGATCAACAAGGCTATCTGGTTGCATCTCATGTTTCATCTTCCACCTCTCGTTAAAGCCAAATGCTTGCCACGTTCTTCAAACTCTTCTTGACAGTCAGCACAGCGCTGACATCCCGCCACCAGTTCCCGGCGCCGCTCGGGTATCTCTTCCCCGCAGTCGCGGCAGTGAGTAGCCGAGACTGCCGCATGGTTGATGCGCATGTTCTGGATGGTCATTTCCAGCCGGCGCTCTGCCAGCTCGTTGGCCTGATCGATGATTTCTGGCATGTCAGCGCTCCTTTATCTTTCCGTTCAAAATGCCGATTTCCACATAGAGATGGCTTGGCGTTAACCCAAGCTGCCTTATCAGCGGCCTGCATCCGTTGAGGATCGGTCGTGATATCTCATCGCAACTTAAAGCGGGAGATGACCTCCGTTTTGCCTTAACCTCATCGTTAGCCCTGCGCGCGATGCTTCTGAGCGCATTTTTCTTTTCTTCTGGCGTCATGCTGCCTCCCGCTTAGCTATCAAACGGGCCCCGAAATTCATCAGAGAATCCCGCTCGACCGTCGAGAAATGGCAGTGAGTACGAGGGTAGGGATGCCAGATAATCACCATCGAGCCTTTGTTATTTCCGCTTACCGGCTTACCTGTCACCGGGTTGATAAATGCCAGTCGCCCCGCGGTAATAAAGCGAACCTCGCTAGCGGTCTGGATTGCCTCCTTGAACCAGCCAACCGAAGTGTCAGCAGGTACCAGCATCACCGTGCCGATCTGATTGGCGCTCTCGGCGGCTGCCTTCTTCACGAATGGCATGATGTCGCTGTATGGCGGGTTCAGCCAGACGTAGCCAGGAATGCTAAGGTAGTCACCCCATGTCGTTTCCAGCGTGTTCTGCTCGGCTGTGATGAACTTCCTGCACAGCGCGTTATGCGGCGCTGCGGCGGCATCAAGTTGAAAGCAGAACTCTGCATTCAGACATGCGAAGAGGGCGGGCGGAGTGCGCCAGAGGTCGCGCTGATCCGCTGGCGTGTTGCTGCCTGTGTAATCTGTCATGATGCGATATCCTTTCGTGATAGGTTTCGCCATGAAACATCCTCATGGGTGAGCCTCCTGCCATGGATAAACGCATTAACGCTATGGACAGGTATCTCCATTTTTTCAGCGATGACTGCCTGTGACAGGCCTTCTTCGTGAAGCGCAATACACAGAGATACATCATGATCACTGTAAACTGCATGATGATGTCGTTCTCCAATGCAGAGCAGGCTTAAGCCCAACAGGCTGGCTTTCCCCTTAACAGAATCGAGAGTGCGTCCAAGCTTTCCAGCAATTTGAGTGGCACTCATGGAGCCCGCACATGATTTCAATATCTGAAGCTCTACAGAGGTCCACCTGGTGTAACTTTCTCTAAGATTGAGTGACAGTCTCGTACTCATAGTTCGTACTGCCGCGTGAGTGCGGTTAAGTTCTGACGCAATATCACGCAGCGTCATTTCACCAGCCATTCTCCGGAGAAAAGCGATGTCGGAATCAGACCATGGCTTACCATTTGGATAGTTATGCTGCGGCATTTTTTTCCTCCAGTGCACCGTTTCTTATTACAGAGACCAGCCTTTCAGCAGCCGATTTCTGTGCCGGAACGGAGGCAATGATCGTTGGACGGTCTTTTTCGGCGTTCACACAGACCCCACCCCAACGCGAAATCTGGAAGAAGTCTTCCATCTCTGATGAGCCAGCATTGCTCGCCAACTCCTCAATCATCTGGACGATATCGACGATTGAGTGGGCATCCATTAGCCGCTGAACGGCGTAGCCGAAGGCGTTAATCATTACCGCGTGGAACTGAATGTAGTCGCGCTTGTAGTCAGCCTGTCTGGTGCCGTAGCGAATCGCCTCAATCTGCGTCAGAGCCAACCAGGCCTCCCAGATTGATTCGATGTCGCCCATTTCGAGCGGCTTACTGCCCGCGCTGGCAAACTTGGACGTTGCGTCGCTCAACGCCTTGAAGCTCACCCACTTATCACTTTTCGCGGGAACGACGTTATGCTCAAAATCGGTTACTTCAGAAAAGACGTCGTGTGAACTGATAAAGCTGACCATCTCCTGCGCGTTCTTATCGCGCCCGTTATAGGCCATGTTGATAGCCGCAGATGGCTTCGAAACATTGTTGTTAATGTCAGAGAAAAACTGCTGTCGCGTCTTTAGTGGCAACTGGAGAGTAAGCATCATCGGGACATGGATCGGTTCATCAATGGTGCGGCAATACTCCGCAATACCGGCTGCACGATGCTGACCATCAAACAATTTAATCTCTGCATCCATAGGGAAACGGGCCACCCCGACATTAGTGTTTCCGAACTCTTCGAATTCAACATACGAGTCGCAGTTACCCACAAGCGGCGGAATAATGAACGGTTCCTTGTTCTCGTATGCTTCAAGGAGATACTGATAAAACTTTTTCGCCCTGGCGGGGTTCAGTTCTCGCTGAGAGCGGTCTAGGGTGTCCCCGTAGTTATCGCTGGCGAGGATTCGCGTTAGTGTCCGTGCCGGTACTGTCAGCATCAGGACAATTGAACCCCCCTGAGTTCCACGCGACGCCGGAAATTCAAAAAAATGATCTCCAATCTTGCTCATTGCGCACCTCTTTTCGTGTCTGCCTTTCTCATGCGGCATGGTCGTGGTTTTTTATGCTGGAAATCTCTTTCTCCAGCTCTTCCAAGAACTTTTTCACTTCGGACTGAATCTCATTTGCCAGTGCTTCGTCGAAGTAAATGCGCTTTTTGAAATAGGCGAGGTCTGGCGGTAGACGATCGTCGAAACTAACGAAATCACACCATTTGCGCCCTGTGCACATCATCTGAGCGTGCATCTGCAACAGGTACTGGCGTTTTGGCTCGCCAGTTTTTAAGGTCTCAAGATGAGTCCAGGTGTTGGGGCACTTAATTTCGATAAGCCCATCACCATTAACAAGCCCATCAGGACTTGCTGCGAATCCTGGTATAGTTGGGTGATCGATAAGCCCCACCTCAGTGATTTCGGCATCGAACTCATTCAGCGCATACATCTCGCGTGCTACCGGCTCGAGTTCTGTTCCGCGTATCATTGCGGCGTTGGAGAAACCTTCTTCAAGCTTCCCGGTGAGGCGCTGGCAAATCAGCTCGGCCATGTAGTTCTGTCGGCTTGCTGCATAGCCAGACTTGGTTCTGGCCATGACGTCAGCAAGGCGGCTGGCTGTGACTTTTCCGCAGCGAGCGGCAAACCATTCTGGGGTGCGTTGTTCCATCATTTATCCTCCGGCGCTGCGGCATCGACAGGTTCTGCGTTGTCGACTGCAAGGCTCATGTCATACATGCGACGCTTCTCAACCGCGCCGATAACCTGTTTCTCTTCTGCGCTTAACGCCACCCAGAATTCCTGGTACTTAACAGTTCCAAGGCGTGCGGCAGACTCGCCTTTTGCGATCAGTTCCGGGCGACGACCATCCGACTCATGCCCTACATGAACCTCTGTCGTACTCCCTTCAATGACACGCTCGGCTTCGTCCTGATCGAAGATGCCAGCAAACCCAAATGCGAGACGCGCACACTGGATCAGCGTCTTGTGACGAAGCATACGGGTAGGGTGGGACTGCCATGGCTGAGTGTTGCGTTTGCACTCTCCCATGTACTCAGTAACGATGGTCGGGTGTGTCCGGTCTTTCCGGTATATCTTGCAGGTACACGCGCCTTCTTCCTTGTCGTAGGCAAACTCCATTCCATCAAACTGAGGATGTTCGTTGATGATTCGAGCCCAGCCGTCAACGCCGACTACAGGAACAATTCCACCTTTATCCGGGAATGCATAAATCTCTTTTGTCCACGGGTTCAGTCCGTACTGGTTGGCGACGATCAGCAGTGCCGTGAACTGCTCATCAGTGACATTCCCACCCTTAAATGCTGTATTTTTCAGCGTGTTCATCAGGTCAGTTCCGGCATCCATGCCGAGGCGGGAGGCAAGCTTCCCTGCCATTGTAGAAAGTGCTGTGCTCATAGAATTCCCCTTAAATTTAAAACGGGCAGCCGGTGCGGTGATCCCAGTCGTATTCCGCCTGGGCGTAAGCAACTGCCGAAATGAAATCGTTATATGCCTCTCCGGCGGAATCGCTGCGGAGGCCTTCGTATGGGCTTTTGTCCATCGGCACAGAGAAGCGGAACAGGCCTGACGGTTCTTTCGGCAGGGCGTCGATAATTTCCTGCGCCCGATCGTCAATCCACTTTTGCTTCTCTTCGGTGAGCGACTGCTCAGCCCACTTCCGTTCTTCGATAGCGTCGTATGCGCGATATGCGTTCATAAGCACCTCAGTAACTGATACCGGTATGAGGAATGCGACCGTCTTTAACCGCGGTGAGTACCTCGATAGCCTGATCCCGGGTAAGGCTGGTATTGGCCATCAGAGCCTTAACAACCTCGACACCCACAGCCTTGCGGTGCTTAACGTCGGCTTCGCGTCGCGCCTGCTCATCGGCTTTACGTTTCTCCTCAGCCAGACGGGCTTGTTCGCGTTGCTCTGCCTCGCGGCGGATGCGATCGGCTTCTTCCTGTGCTTTGCGGCGTTCCGCTTCGATAGCGGCCTGCTTGTCAGCCTCAGCTTTCTGCTCGGCTGCAATTCGATCTCGCTCTGCCTGCTCGGCTTGTGCTTTCAACGCAGCTTCCCGGAGCGCCGCTTCTTCACGTTCACGCTGTGCGCGCTGCTCAACTTCTCGGGCTGCTGCGGCGGCTGCCATTCGCTTAATTTCTTCTTCATGGGCAATGCGCTGGCGCTCAGCCTCAGCTGCTTTATCTGCCTGCTCTCGGTCAAAAGCGTCATTCATCAGCAGAGCCATTTCGTGGTCAGATTCAATCCGAGCTGCCAGCAGCCGATCGAACTCTTCATTCATCGCTAGTGCTTCGGCATGCAGTGCGTTCATGGCTTCTTCGGCCTTAATGCGTTCCTGCTCGGCTTCCCATTCGGTCAACGGCTTACGTGTCGCATCGCGCAGCTCGTCACATGCGTCAACGAACCGCTTAATTTCCGCCTCAGCAGGGCGCACAGCCTCTTTAAGGCGCTTCAGGTACTCGCGCCCAGGCTTCTCGATTGCCGTCTTGCTGCGTGATACCTGCGCCGCGAGAGAAGCGACACGGTCACGACCTTTCTTGGTGGTCAGGTCCGGGACCTCGTTCACGGCCTGGCGAATCTGCTCCAGGTAAGCGTCAAGACCGCCAGCCCGGTACAGGGTCGGCGCCTGTTCTGGTTTTATTTCGATGACGGTTAAATCCATTATTTCGCTCATGGTTTCCCCTGAAATTTGGTTGTGAAACGCCCGGCACCGTAATGGCTGCCTGATAGCTCAGTTAAATTCGTGCGCTGATATGCGCGGTTAATGCGTCCCGGCTGGAACCAGGTTCGGTTCGATACTGCGTGAAGCGTATGGCCGGCGGATGTGGCGCAGATTGCCCTGAGGCTCATGCCAGTAACTGCCGTCGCGATAGTCGAAGCTGACCAGCCAGGCGGCGCCGGTGCGGCGATTGCGCATCATCACGGCGCGTCCGTTGTTAGGAATTGAGTTAGCCATTGAACACCCCCGTAACGTGCAGAATTTTGATAATCAACGCTGTCCAGATAACGCCGCAGATCAGCAGGCAGTAAATCAGTGAACGAATGCCTTGTTTGCTCATTTTCCACCCCAGCATGCGAAGCTAAAAAAAAGGACAGCAACCAAAAACGGAACGACCTTTAACCAAAAATTACGCCATGCAGGCTTGTCTTCTTCGCGGATCATCTCTTCACCTTTGCCTTATCGCGGCTAACGGGACGTTTTGACTTCACCCCGGCGTTGCCGGTGTTGTTTGGATGAGATGATAATGTACTAATGGTTCATCAATGTAAAGTACCAAAAGTACATTTTTGATTTGGTAATAGTTCATTTCAATGTAAGTCAATGAACTTAAAGTATAATTATTTTATGTTTTGTTTTTGGTAGTGGTTGTTTGGCAGTGGAGCTGGCACTGGACGTGCTGATGCTGAGGGAAGAGTAGGGCAGTAAAAATCCGGCGCGGTGGCCGGATCAAAAGTTATGCTGCAGTTTGCAATTACCGGTCTGGCTTATTCAAAGTCATCCCGCTCATCCCTTCGCTTGAAGAAAATCTTATCTAGCCTGAGCACGATCCCAACCAGTCCGATAATCAGCAAAGTAATGAGTATTGGGATAATCAGATCAGACATGCTTCCTCTGCGTGCTAAGGCTTTACCCGTGCTTCCTGTACGTCTGCGGCATGCTGCCGATCACCTTGCCGAACACGAACACCCGATTCATCTCATCTTTCTCGATCGGTTCCCAAGGGGCATAGCTCTTGTTGTCAGATATAACCAGCAGCTTGTCCTTCATCTTTTGCAGGCGCTTAACATGTGCAGTGTCGTCGTACAGGAAGGCGTAAATTCCATCACCGTCAAACTTCCTTACGCTGACGTCGACGAACAACAGATCTCCCGGCTCAATCGTACCTGACATACTGTCGCCGCGGACGTTGATAATCCTGATGTTCTCAGCTTTGCGCCCATCAAACATATGGTTAGCCTCAGCTGGCGCATACTCAACTGAACGGAGTATCTCAACGAACTCTTGGTTTATCACCCCTGGACCAGCGCTGACGGCGATATCCAAGAGGTCAATCCTAAAGATGTCTTTTCGATTGGTTGCCGATCCTGGTTCAATACCATCATCGTCAGCATCGCCAAGTAGGTAGGATGCAGACGTGCCTATATGAGACGCTAAGGCCTGAAGCGTTCCTCGTCTTGGTATTGACTCCCCGTTAAACCATTTGCTCACGGCTTTAGGTGTCAACTTCATTCTCTTGGCGATCTCAGCCTGTCGACCATGTGGTATCAATCCAGCTTTATCGCAGGCCAGCGCTAGCCTCTGAGAGAATTCTTTTCGCGCTCTTTCTTCATGAACCATATGTTCAATCATAATATCACTTGCGTGAACTATCAGTTCCGACATAATATGTACTTACAGTTCATTATCGAGGGTTAAACATGGCACCGAATAGTCTTGGCGAAATCATCAAAAAGATTCGGGTTCCTGTCGTAGCTGAGGCCTGTGGTTGTTCGCCGCGCGCAATTTACAAATGGATTGCTAACGGAAGCCTTCCGAGGACGGATTACACCGACGAAACCAACTACGCAGAAAAGATCGCTCTCGCTTCTGGCGGCCAGTTTACTGCTGCTCAGATCCGGGAAGTCAGCAAGCCTAAAGCCGCCTAACCGGCGGCCTTTCAAACAACACAGAGGAAGTATCACAAATGGAGAGTTCAACGACACGCAACAAAGTGGAGGCTCGCAGGATAGAAAGCTGGTTACACAGCCAGATAGCTGAACTGGGAACCACGAATATCGCCAAAGTGGCCGGAGTGAATAAGTCGACGGTGAGTCGCTGGCGGGAAAGTCTGCTGCCGAACATGTCGCTACTGCTGGCCATCCTGATTTCTAACAGGCCGGGAGAGAAAGGTGACTTTGAAGCATAAGTGGGAACAGAAAGGCGAAAGCCGCAGTGCGCGAACACTAACGGCTTTCAGGTGCAAAAACGAAGAGGTAATTGCGAGGTAATTATGCCTGGTAAATCTGTAAGAGTAAACAATCCGGAGGTAGCACGTGAGCATGTCACTTATGGCGAAAGCAATGGGGGTCAAAGTGGGAAACTCACTGCGTAAGCTCGTTCTTATCAAGCTGGCCGACAACGCCAACGACAAGGGCGAATGCTGGCCTTCGTATCAACACATTGCCGATCAGTGCGAATGCAGCAAGTCTGCTGTTCGCAACCATATTGATGCGCTTGAGGATATGGGGCTAATCAAGCGTGAAAATCGCGTTGGGGTCAACAACGGGAAGGGTAATACATCCAACGTGTATTATCTGAACCTTGATGTCACCCCTATGCCACCAAAAAGCACAGGGGTGTGCCATGAAATAGCACCCCCTATGCCATCTGATGGCACACCCCCTATGCCATCTGATGGCACCAGAACCAGTCACTCTTTTGAACCAGTCACTGAACCAGACTCTCTCTCTGCGCGAGGGCAGTTTATCAGCGAGGCTGCAAAGCGACGGATCGGGATTTCACCCAACGGGGAAATGCCTTTCCCTCCTGCTTTCAAGCCATCGGCAGATCACATTGCGATTGCCTCGGAGAAAGGGATCAACATTGAAACCGAGTTGCTGAACTTTCGTGATTATCACCAGGCCCGCGGCACAAAGCTGATCGACTGGAACTCGGCATTCCGGGTATGGCTCAGGAACGCGAGAGTTAATCCGCTTTCCGGGCGCCAGAGAAGCGAATCTGATTCCCCACACTGGAACAGCCCTGAAGGCTGGAAGGACTTCATATGACCGCACAGCTTATGACCGCGATCAGCAATCGCGATGGTGATGCGCTGGCCAGAATGGCCGCAGGTAGCACGGAGCCGCAGAGGCTTCTCGATTTCGAAGCTGAAAGGCTGGTTGACTCCCTGTTCCGTCAGCTGAAGCAGATCTTCCCGGCGTCAACGCAAACCAATCTGCGCACCGACGCTGAAGAGAAGACAGCGAAGCGCCAGTGGATTGCGGCTTTTGCCGAAAACGGCATCCGCACCCGCGAGCAGTTATCCGCCGGCGTGCGCCATGCGAGAGCCAGTGAATCGCCGTTCTGGCCATCGCCGGGCCAGTTCATCAAGTGGTGCAAGGACAGTGGCACCGTGCTGGGAGTGACTCTTGTCGACGTGATGAACGAGTTCCACCGCTACAGCCGTGAAAAAGGGCTGCATACCGGCGGTGCTGAGCGCTTCCCATGGTCTCACCCTGTCATGTACTGGGTTGTTACCGATACCCGGCGAGCAATGTACCAGCGCCAGCTCAGCGAGGCAGAAACCGAGAAATATGCCGCTAAAAAGCTGGAAGACTGGGCGCTGAAAGTCGCCGCCGGAGAACAAATACCGTCGCCGGTACTGGCTCTGGAGAACAACCAGGAAGCCATTCCGACAAACCATGTCAGCCGTCAGCAGGGTTTTCACCCTGAAGGCAAAAGCTTCGGATGTATGCCAAGCGCGGCATCGCTCGGTGCGTTAACTCCGGCTCAGTGGCTGCGGGATGAATACCTGCGCGGGAAAGAGAGGGGGCTTATCTGATGAAAAAGAACTCGGGCAAACAAGCCGTAATCAATTACGTCGACCAGCATCCTGGCTGCAGCTTTCAGGATATCCGCCACGGTACCGGGCTTGACTCTTCAGTAGTCAATTCCTCCCTGTGGCAGATGCACCGTGATGGCCAGGTTAAGCGTGAAGGTGAGTGCAGGAGCTATCGCTACACCCTGATCGACACAACAGCCGTAACCGAAAGCGATCCGTCTGTTCAGTATCGCCAGCGTCCTGGCGGCGTAAACCCAATGACCAACCTTTTTAACCAGTGCCTGGCGGGAGTAAGGAAATGAAAAACGAAATCGAATTCAAATTTGGTGATTACGCAATCATCGAGCAGAAACGCCACGGCGTACCTAACGAGATGTTTGTTCATAAGGTGGTTGGTCAACTTCGCTCTAACACCTGGGTTGATGTTCCGGTTAGTGTTCCGGCGACTGAGACACTGCACGGTGAGATGGAGGACATTTGTCTTTGCATCTGCTGCGGAATTGACGAGACCGAAGTTCGCCGTTATCGCGTCAAGGATATGCGGCGCCATTCTCCTGTCTCTTTGGTGGCTGATGAAAAGAGAGGCTCGACTATCACACTACAGGCAGTAAACGAGCTCATCGCTTCCCTGGAGAGCGCAGGCGAGCTGTCGATCAGAGAGCAGAAGTTCCTGAATCTGGCGAAAGCGTTTAAGCAACTGGCTGCGGAGAATGCACGATATTCGATGTCTGCAGGTCATGCCGACCAGAGGATGGCTGAATCTCGCGCTGTGCGCTCTGCTCTCGGCTTTAAGCCAGATGCAGACGATGTTTCCCCATCCGATCTGGTGGAGGCAATAAACCAAATCGTGGCGGAGTTATGCGTCATTCGTACTGCTCACCCTCAACCTCTTGGACCAGCAATGGACGCTGCGATCGATGCATTTAATGCGGAGGAAATGCCAGAGACTGGGATGCTCAACGCTTACTTCATCCTGCGTGAAAGCATCCGCATCAAAACTCCCGCCACCGATCGCATCGTGGCCGAAGCCGAGGCGCGCGGAGTTGAGAAGGCCATCGCTCACCTGGAGAAGAAGTTCAGCAATATCGGCGTGCAGATCATGAATTTGCAGTGGCTGGCAGACTCGCTGCGTGAAGGGGCCGACAAATGAGCAACCGTATCCCTAACTTCGGCTGGAACCGCCTGAAGCTGGCAACGCTCACCTATGAGCAACTCGCTCAACTTGAGGTGCAGGTTAAGGCTGAGCATGCCTGCAAAAACGGCATTCACCTCTTCGACAAAGCGGGCCAGCGCAAACTCGATGCCCTTAGCTGGGCCGTATACAACAAGCAGAAGGCGGAGCGTGCAGCATGACAACTGATATCACCGAACTGGCGCAGAGCCTGAAAGCGGCAGCAGAGAAAGCTAGTAATGGCGAATGGGTTAAAGAATCCGGAGACGGTTGGGAAGCCTCCTGTAGCGCTAATGACCAGGCCAACGGAGGATTCATTATCGCGAACTTCGAAGGGCCGGATGCAGCAGAAAACCGCGAGTTCGTCCAGGCCGCTAACCCTACCAACATCCTCGCGCTGGTAGAGGCGCTGGAGAAGGCGCAGCAGCGGAACGGCGAGCTTGAGACCTACAGCAAAACCGCGATCGAATTTAGGGAAGCGGCGAGAGATGAAAACCGACACCTAAAGTTGGAACTGGAAATTGCAGAGAAGCGCATCGCCGAGCTGGAGTCCCGCTCTGTCACCGTGAAGCTGACCGATATCAATGAGTACCTTGCTGATGTTCACGATAAAACGCTAAATCGGGCCTTCCGGCTACTGGCTGAAGGTGTGCGTTCTGGTGATGTCGCCGCTATGCGCGCCGCTGGCATCAAGGTGGAGGCTGAGTGATGGCTATCACTGAAGGATTCTGCGCGGACCTCTACTGCGACTGTGATGGTTGTCAGTCAGGGAAAATCTATCCGCAGGGGCAGGCTGATTTTATTGGCCGGAATATGACCGACATTTCTCAGCAGGCGCGCAAAGCTGGCTGGCGCATCAGCAAAGACCGCCAGCGCTGCTATGCGCCGGGCCACAAAATTTCACGGGGAGCCAGCCAATGACCAAATCAACCATAACCAGAGAAAGCCTAGCAAAAATTAAATCATGGCGTGAAACCTATGGCGCCGGAAGCAACGTAATGCTGCCAGCTGAGGAGGCCGAGGAGCTGGTCCGCATGGCGCTGGCCGCAATGGACAGCAGCGAGTCGGTTGAACTGCCTCTTGACTACCTGCAGGGACACAAAGACGGTCTGGAGTGGGCCGCTCGACTGGCAGAAGCCAATCACCCTGACACCGGAGACTGGCTTTACGATGACCCTATCGAGCTGGCAAAAGCCATTCGCAAAGGTCCAGATATGCCGCCAGTGCAGCCGGCGCCGGTAGTGCCTGACGATGTGCTGAAGGCGTTGCAGAAGGTTGCGCGAATACGCCTCGATATGGATGGCTTCGACGGTGATCGCCGTGGCATCGCTGATTGCCTGTGTGATGCCGAAGAGGCGTTAATCGAGGTGGTAAACCGACGTGCCGCCATGTTTAACCATCCCGAGCAACACCTCGACATGGTAGACCATTCTGGTGATGTCAACGAAAAGGGCGGGGATGGCAACTCTCCGGTAATTCCGGATGGTTGGACATGCAACGATAAAGCAAACGCAGCGCTGATGATGCTTGATCGGATTGAAACGGTAGACCCTGTTGATGATGACCGTATCGACGGCATTAAGCGCATTGTTCGTGAGCTCGCAGCCGCCCCGCATGATACCCCCGCTCTGAACTCGGTGCAGAGCGTCGATAGTGTCGCAGATAGATGGATTCCGGTAAGCGAGCGGATGCCGGAAAATGATGGGGCATATCTTTGCTGGGATAATCGTTACGTAACTACCTACGCATTCATATTTGGTGCTTGGCAGGCAAACCAATTCATTGCCAAGAATATAACCCACTGGATGCCGCTGCCGGCCGGGCCGCAGGAGGTGAGGTGATGCCGAGGGCTAGTACGGTAGGCGAAATCGTCAGGTCTGACATGGTGCAGTCTGGGGCGCTCAGAAAGCGATACTGGCAATCATCATCTCTTCCGTTTCGTGAAAAGCGTAAGCACAGGCCACAACCTTGCCATTTCAGAAGAGATAGGGTGCTTCAAAAAATCATGCGCAGGGAGATGGAAGCCATGGTTAATCGCCTTAGTAAAATCGATGCTTCAAAGATTCTTGAGGAAGTTGGCGATGCCTAAATCCCCCGCAGAACGCAAAGCCTCCAGTTGAAATCAAACCCCTCAGGAGAGGGGTTTTATCGTATATGCTCATTTTGCTTTTATCCCCGTGACGGGCGATAATTACCTAGTCAGTCTGGACAACTGACAACTTTACCCCGGCGCCAAGTGGGGACACATGGCGCAAACACTGCAATTTGAGAAGAGTTATCAAAACGTACTGATTCCCGCAGAGCCGGGAACCAGCGAATACCTGCAACTTATCCCCGTAGGGCAGCTGCTTTGCGGTGAGTTCCGCAAGCCCCGGAATTACGCATTCCACAAGAAGTTCTTCAAGCTTCTGACTCTCGGGTATCACTATTGGACGCCTTCCGGTGGCCTCATTGAGCCCGCTGAGCGCACCCTCATATCCGGGTTTATCGACTTCCTCTCATCCGACTTCGATCAGCGCGCTGCGCTCCAGAACGCCGCGGAGATGTATCTCTCCTCGGTCGGTATCTCCCGTTCCCGCGATATGGCGCTGCTGAAACACTTCGAATCCTTCCGCGAGTGGGCAACCATTCAGGCCGGCTTTTACGATGAATACCAGATGCCTGACGGCAGCCGTCGTCGTGTCGCAAAGTCGATCTCCTTCGCCAGCATGGACGACAGCCAGTTTAACGGCGTCTACAAATCAGTGCTGAATGTGCTCTGGAACTACATTCTGCGTCGCAAATTCCACTCGCCGGCTGAGGCTGAAAACGCCGCTAGTCAGCTGCTGAGCTTTGCGGGGTGATGCCGATGAAACACTCATGGTTTCAGCATCCCGAATGCACTGCGGAGCAGGCAGAACAGTTGGTGTCCAGATATCAGGCGCGTGGCATCGTCACCGAGAAAAGCCTTAACCCGGATTATCTGAGCTGGACGGTCAGCGCCAGGCTTCCGGTTTGTGCTCGACCGGAGTATACGCCGCGATCACTTCGTCAACGGATTTGGGGGTAAGCATGGCTAATCTTCGCAAAGCGGCGCGCGGCCGCGAATGTCAGGTTCGTATCCCGGGCGTCTGCAACGGTAACCCTGAAACCACGGTATTGGCCCATATCCGCATTGCTGGATTGTGCGGGACCGGGATTAAGCCGCCTGATCTGATCGCCGCTATCGCCTGTTCATCCTGTCACGATGAAATAGACCGCCGCACGCGCCTGGTAGATGCGGAGTATGCGAAAGAGTGCGCACTGGAGGGAATGGCCCGAACGCAGGTTATCTGGATGAAAGAGGGGTTGATAAAAGCATGAACCAATATCGCATTTCATTACCCTGGCCGCCAAGCAACAACCGCTACTACCGACACAATCGCGGGCGCACACACATCAGCGCGGAAGGGCAGGCATACCGCGACAGCGTCGCCAGAATCATCAAAGACTCGATGCTTGATATCGGTCTGACCACGCCACTGAAAATACGTATTGAGTGCCACATGCCGGATCGCCGGCGCCGTGACCTGGACAACCTGCAAAAGGCAGCATTCGACGCCCTGACGAAATCGGGATTCTGGCTCGATGACCAGCAGGTTGATTACTACAGCGTGAAGAGAATGCCTGTCGTCAAAGGTGGGCGACTTGAGCTGACCATTACCGAAATGGAGGCCGTATGAGCCGTGACGTTATCGAACGCATCCGCGACCGCTGGCAAAAGCTCCGCCTCTGCCGGCACCGCGGCACCGTACTGGTTGACTACCGCATACTGAGAAATTTCGTTCGCATCTATCAGACCCTGGGAGAGACAGCATGAAACTGGAATTAACCAACGAACAGCACCAGTGGATAGATCAGTGGCTCCAGCTTTGGGGCGCATGGTGCCAGACAGGGAAGATAGACAAGGCGACGATAAATATGATTGCCAAATTCATGGCCACGGTTGAACCGCAAGCACCATCAAGGCCTGTATGCAGCGATGATGATGGGTTGCTGATTGATGCCGTAATCCGGCATTACCTGAAAAACGTAGATGAGAACGCATGGAAGGTGATTTTTGCCTATTACGTCTGTAACTCAAGCGAGATAAGGATCGCTTCATGGCAGCATGCCGTGAGCAAACCTCGCCTGATGAAGACCCGCGCCGGAAACCAGTATAAGCACCCGAGCATTTCAACCATCCGCCGGGAAGTTAAGCAGGTTATCAACGCGGCACTCTTTTGCCTGTACCAGCCGCTGCAAAATGCGTTTAACGATCGCGAAAGCGTGAGGAAAATTGCAAAAAATAGTCATAACGTGCTTGCATTTCAATGAACAAATGAGCAATATATTTAGTGTAGGTTGCCGTATTTGCGTTTGACCTATCAGAACACCGAGCCTCGCCATCGTGCGGGGCTTTTTGTCTCATGGTTTTTTAAAGTGGAACTCGTTTTTTTCAAAAAAAGCCATTTCGGTTTTTTCTGTGATCAATACTATTGATAACTCTTGATAAGAACGTATAATGCCGCGCCATCGATTACCTTACAGGTAAGATTTCGGTAAGTTAAACCGAAGACTAATTTGATAAAAAGTAGTGTTTTTTCTCTTGTGTGGATCCGATTCTTTATGTAGGTTGGAGTTGTAGAGCACACAAAAGGCCTACTAAGGAAATTTAATTTGAACAAAATACAGCCAGCTATTGTTTATACAATGACCTTTTTTGCAATCCCTGTATGGGGCATTTGGCTGCTTTCGCTCGTTAAATAACCAAACAACCGCACAATATCTGATTTTTAAAGATTTTTCTCATCTTATCCATATAAAATAGCCCGGGACTAACGATCTGCGCAGACGTTGGGTTATGTAAACTTGGATAAGGTGCCTGTCTATAGACGAAACTTCAAATACTGCTTCTGGAACAAAGGTATGGGCTCTGACCATAATGGTCGGGATAACTATTGCAATAGTTAGCTTTTTCGGCTCTCGCTTGGTCAATCAAGTCGATGAAATGGATAAGGCTCTACAGGCTACGAGAGAAGTACAGGCTTCCCAAACAGAAATTATCAAAGGTCAGCAGCGGGACATAGATAGTAACGGGAAAGAAATTGAGCGACTGAGAAATCAAGTTGATCGCCTGAAGGATGAAAATGCTGCTCTTAAAGCGAAGGCGGGTATCCCACTTACGCTGAACAACAAGCCACCTTCGGGTGGCTTTTTAGTTCCTGCACAACAGTTGACATCCTCGCTGAATGCTTTTTCTCGTGGTGAATCAGTAGGTTGATACGGCTGAAGAAATATCCGTTCGGGGCGGGCTTTAAAAATACCGGGCGAGGGGGGCTCATTAGGCAGGTTGAGCCGTTAAACGCCTGGCCCGAAACACTTGCACTATCGACGTCAGCCATCACGGCACTTTTGATCCCAGCCCTGGCATCCGCCGGGGCTTTTTTATGCCTGCGATCCGGTCAGGGCTCTTGGGCAGAGACGTGCCGCACGACACGTTAAAGCCCTACACGCGCAGAGCCCTGAACCAGATTGAAGTTACTCAGCAATAAGAAAACTGCATGTCATCATTTGCTTATATCTTATTGACCAGAAAATTAACATGTGGTTAATCTATTCGTGTGGTGAATCCCCCTATGCGGAGGGGCGACCAGTCACTTACAGTGATCTGTAAATGCAGCGCGGGCCATGTCGACTGGGACATGCTCACCGGGAGGCACCCGGCACCATAATGCAATGCTACATAAGCTATTTGGTAGTGGGGTTGCCGTTTCGGCTTCTCCAGCTATGTTTAAAAGGTAGTAACGGAAAACGAGCGCTCTCCTGGTAAATCGGAAGCTCGGACTATTAGGTGCGCCTCGAACCGTTGAAGAATCAGTATTTCCTACCTTCTGCCCGCCCCTCTGAGCGGGCTTTTTTTCGCCTAATTCAGGCAAAACCATAAAGCATTAAGGGCTGCGCTATTTCGCGGCCTTTTTCATTTCAGGGTCAGAAGCACAGCGGTTGTGCGTTCGGCTGTTAACCGAATGGTCGAAGGTTCGAATCCTTCCTGTCCCGCCAAATTAGCGCCATTAGCTCAACCGGAGAGAGCAATAGCCTTCTAAGCTATCGGTTTCAGGTTCGAGTCCTGAATGGTGCGCCAGATAAAGGCCTGACCTGATAACGGGTTCATGCCCCAACTTATCAGGGGCGCTGCTGCAACAGCGTCGCAGGCCGCCAGACCCAGCCAGGGTATTTTCGGTCATCACCGACATTGCTATTACCCTCATGCTTATTGCCCGCCTTTTTGCGGGCTTTTTTATTTTCAGGGTCGCGGGAATCACCCTCGACGCTTTGTTGGTAAATCAGCCCGACGGCCCTGAACCTTTTACTGACTACAGATAGCACCCCGAACATTATCGGAGGTGAGAGATGCAACGTATGAACCCAACCGATGGTCACAATCTGCCTTACTGGTGGTCAGCCTTGCTTGGTATCTTTTCCGTCCTGAGTCTGCAGGATTATGTCTTCATCATTGGCGCCCTGATCTCTGCCTTCTTCACAATCAAGACGTATTACGCAAAGCGTAAAGAAGAGCGAGAGCGACTGGATGAAGAGAAAAAACGCACGCAGCTGTTGGCCAGTTATCTGGCTGATGTCTCCGCTAAGCCTGGAAGTGATCGCCCGGCTTCAGCCGAAGTGGTAACCGAGGCTTTGAAGCGGATCGCAAGTGATACACAGGGGTGAGCATGACGCCATCAATGAGGAAAAAACTGATTGGCGTGATCGCCGGCGGTGGTGGCGCCATAGCCATTGCCTCTGCGCTCATCACTGGCCCAACCGGGAACGATGGTCTTGAAGGTGTGCGATACAACCCCTATCAGGATGTGGTAGGCGTCTGGACTGTCTGCTATGGCCACACAGGCAAAGACATCATGCTCGGCAAGAAGTACACCGAGGCTGAATGCCGTGCGCTGCTCAGTAAAGATCTGAACACCGTCGCCCGCCAGATTAACCCTTACATCCAGAAGCCGATCCCCGAGACAATGCGCGGGGCTCTGTACTCGTTCGCCTATAACGTCGGCGCTGGCAATTTCCAGACCTCCACGCTGCTGCGCAAAATCAACCAGGGCGACCAGAAAGGTGCGTGTGATCAGCTGCGCCGCTGGACTTATGCCAAGGGCAAACAGTGGAAAGGCCTGGTAACTCGCCGCGAGATTGAGCGCGAAGTATGTCTCTGGAGTCAGAAATGAGCCGGTTAACCGCCATTATCAGCGCTGTAGTTATCCTGCTGCTTTCCTGCATTTTCTCATGGCGGTCTGGCTGGAATTCTCACGCTGACCATATCAACGCCCTCGCGGCGAAGAAGAAAGAGAAAGCCGAAAAGACTATCCAGCCAGTTGAGCAAAAGGCCGCTGCCGCTACAGAAGAGGGCAAGGTCATCTACCGAACCATAACCCGCGACGTGGTGAAATATGTCCAGTCTCCGAATCGTACTGTGTGCCGGTTTGACGATGATGCTGTGCAGTTGCGCCAGCGAGCTATCGACGCTGCCAACACCATCCCAGGATTTGATGAGCCCTCCGTGCAAAGCAAGTGACGCAGGGAAGGATACCGACGAAGACCTGCAATCGGACGTCGAAACCGCTCAATGTCTGCGCCAACTGCGGTTGGATAAGTACCGCTGGCAGGCCTACTACCGGGCAATCAGCCAATAGCAGTAATACATCATCACGCAGTGTCTGAGGTAACGATTCTGATACTCTTCATTCTCCTGTCGATCTGGCTCTGTCGACTGTCGGAGAGGCCTGGCTGGTTTAAGGTCAGCCATATTATCTCAATGCTGGCGCTAGAAGATGAGCATCCGGCACGCAGCAAGGGGCTGCGCTGAGATAAGAGCCTGCATTACAGAAGCCCTTCATTGATGGGCTTCGATAATGATAGAGTGACTTTTTAAGTCATTATGGGTTTTAAAATGTTAGATCTGTTTTCTGCTTTGCTCACTACAGTGGGCAGCATCATTTTAGCTATTCGCTTATACATCATAATGAAACATGTAACATTGGCTCTTAATGTTCATGAAGATTCAATTAATAAACTAATTCGTCTTAGTAATGATCCAGACGCCATAAGTTTTGGTTTCACCGGGGCCACAAATCCTTTAGATATTTTCAGCAAAGACAAAGGCTTAAAGTTAATGGTTTTTGGACTTGCTTGTATGGGCATGGGCGGGGCTTTAAAGTTAATTGAGATAGTCCTCTCATTCTTCCAATGAACTAAAAGGCCACCGCGTGGTGGCAATTTAGCTACTGACCTTACTGCAGACACACCGATCCCCGGAATGGAGGTTCCGTTCACCTGGCAGGCTAGTCTGGAGTTAAACGCGAAGCTTTACTCTGCGCTGGGGCAGTGCAATCTGGATAAGGCGGGGATTAGGAGCGTCGAGAAAGGTCGGCAATCAATTGCCGGAAAGCCAGAGTGAATTCAATCATTGCTTTAGCCATCGAAAAATATGCGGTGATTAATAAAACTACCTCGAGATGAGACATAAAACCTCCTTGGTTGGTTGATGGTGTGGTGCGTTCTATTGTGTTGACTAACCCTCCGCGTGACTGTTCCTACTCGTGTAACATTAAATTCCTACGCGGTGGTGTATCTATACTCGCCACTATTAAACCCGCCGCGCGTTGGACAAGGTCTCTATAGTGGGCCCTAATTCCTTCTGAACAGCTTTTGTCTCTTATAGGAGACAAATCCACTCACGCCTTCAGGCGAAAAGAAAGCAGTAATGGCGCGCCTCTAAGGTGGTGGTGCCGAACAGATAAATAAGGAATGGAGTATGAGCAAACCCGACTGGGAGGCCATCGAGACGGCGTACCGGGCCGGGGTGATGTCCCTCCGTGAAATTGCATCGCAGCACGGAATCAGCGAAGGCGCTATCCGTAAGCGAGCAAAGCGTGACGACTGGTCGCGCGACCTGAATGCGAAGATTCAGCAAAAGGCTGACGACTTGGTACGCAAGCGGGAGGTACGCAGGACGGTACGCAACGAAAGCACTTTGACCGAACGCGTACTGATAGAGGCGACAGCCGAGGTTATTGCAACGGTACGCATGGAGCACCGGGGTGACATCCGGCGGGCTCGCGAACTGACCAACACGCTATTCGATGAATTGGCCGGAGAGTGTGGCAATGTGGCCGCGCTTGAAGACCTGGGCGAGATGATGCGATCGCCTGATGACAAAGGTATGGATAAGCTCAACGATCTCTACCACAAAATAATCAGTCTTCCTTCCCGCGTTAAATCCATGAAAGACCTGAGCGACAGCCTGAAAACGCTTATTGGCCTCGAGCGCGAGGCATACAGCATTGAGAATAAGGCTGAAACGAAAGAGGTTACGCATAACGTCATGCTGGTACCAACCAGCGATAACGTGGATGACTGGGAAGCGGCGGCGCAGAAACAACAGGGTGAGGTGCTCGGTGGATGAATTACAAAGCTGTATGGAAGCCACTGCCTGGATCACAGTCTCTGGCTCTGAGTTGCCCGTGTAACGAAATACTTTTCGAAGGTACTCGCGGACCCGGTAAAACTGCTGCCCAGCTAGCTCGGTTCCGGCGCAATGTTGGCGTGGGCTATGGCTCGTTCTGGCGTGGCGTCATCTTCGATACCGAATATAAGAACCTTGCCGACATTATCACGCAGTCGAAGCGTATGTTTCGTCTGTTCAACGATGGCGCTCGATATCTGTCATCTGCGAGCGAATTGCGATGGGTATGGCCCACAGGCGAGGAGCTTCTCTTCCGCTTCGGCAAAGAGGCAGACGATTACTGGGATTTTCACGGGCAGGAATTCCCGTTCATTGGCTTTAACGAGCTGACGAAACAGCAGTCCCCTGAATTCTACGAAATGATGTTCTCCTGCCGACGCTCATCGTTCAGGCCGGAAAACTACCCGCTGGATAATGGCAAGTTACTGAGGCCGATCCCGCTGGAAACGTTCAGCACGACCAACCCGTTTGGCATCGGGCATACCTGGGTGAAGAAACGCTTCATTGAGCCCGCGCCGCGCGGAACCGTGCAGCGAGACCGGCAAATGGTGTTCAACCCTCAGACAGAACGAGAAGAGGAAATCACGCTTACCCGCGTAGCTATCCACGGATCGTTTAAAGAGAACCCGTACCTCGACCCGCAGTACATCGCGACCCTGATGGCCATCAAAGACCCAAACCGCCGCAAAGCGTGGGTGGAGGGCTCCTGGGATGTGACCAGTGGCGGGAGATTTGACCATCTGTGGAATGAAGCGCTGCACGTCATTAAGCCGTTCCGCATCCCGGATAGCTGGACCGTCGATCGCTCTCATGACTGGGGTGAGTCGAAGCCGTTCTCTAACCTCTGGTGGGCTCAGGCCGATGGCACAGCCGCCGAGCTGTCTGATGGTCGACAGTTCTGCCCGCCTGCCGGTTCCCTTATCCTGATAGGTGAATGGTACGGATGCCCGCCTGACGAGCTCAACAAGGGCCTGAATATGTCATCCACTAACGTTGCGAAAGGCGTGGCGTGGATTGACAAGCGGCTGGTTGGTGAAGACGTCAACGAACCTGAAGAGATTCAAATCGACGGTGTCACGCAGGGCCAACTGAACATTGTTCCTGGAATATGCTCGGAAGTTATCCCGGGCCCGGCTGATAGCGCCATTTTCAACACCGGGGACGATGAGTTATCGATCGGCCAGAAAATGGAGAGTCAGGGCGTCGAATGGCTGGAGGCCAATAAGAAGCCGGGCTCGCGAGTCAACGGAGCCTCGGTATTCGCTGACATGCTTGAGGCTGTCGTTGAGGGCAAAAAGCTGGAGTCTGGCATCCCGGAGAAGCCTGCCTTTTATGTGTTCGAGCATTGCCGAGGCTGGATTAGCCGCATTCCAGTGCTAGTTCGCGACAGCAAAAACCCAGATGACGTAGATACCCAGCAGGAAGACCACGATTGGGATGCAACCCGTTACCGCGTGCTGCACTCTCCTCGCCGTTCAGGGGCGATATTCTTCACATAAGGACAACTCAGTGAGTAACGATACAGAAATGCAAGTCCTCGCTGGGCTGATTGTGAATAGCCTCAACGAGGTCTCGCGATCTCGACAGCTTTATGCGACTGGTTTCAATAGATCAGGTAATACCAAGCGGCACCATCTGTGGTGTGAATTTGGCTATCCTGAGCGTCTCGACTTTGATCACTTTTACAACATGTATGAGCGCAATGGCGCCGCATTCGGTGCCGTCCATAAATTGCTCGATGCATGCTGGTCTGATAATCCTGTAATAGTTGATGGTGATGAGACGAAGAAGTCCAAGAAGTCGACGCCTTGGGAAAAGAAAGTCACCAAGCTCATGAAGAAGTACTGGGCTAAGGTGAAGGACGCGGATAGACGAAACCTTGTCGGGCACTACTCAGCCCTCATCCTCCAGTTTGCAGATAGCCGGGAATGGTCTGAACCAGTAAATCGCGAGGTTATGCGTAATTCGCGTGAGCGCGGCTTAGTAAAGATGATTCCTGCATGGGAATCACAAGTGAAGCCGGGGGAATTAGAGCAGGATCAGAAGTCTCCTAACTACGCCATGCCGAAGTTTTATTATTTCCAGGAGCAACCTGTTGGGGATAACGGAAATATTGTCGGGCCGATGCGTTCTATCAATATCCACCCAGAACGAATCATCATTTTTTGCGAAGGTTCGGAAGATGAATCTTCTTTGGCTGGCATTCCTTTCTTGCGTGCAGGCTATAACGACCTTCTGGACATGGCGAAAACCTCCGGCGGTAGCGCTGAGGGGTTCCTGAAAAATGCCAGCAGGCAGCTCGGCATCAACATGTCGAAAGATACCAAGATTGAAAAAATCATGGAGGATGCCAAGAAGGCTGGATATTCAGGTCTGGCGGAGGCGCTAAACGCCGCTATCCAGAAGCTTAACTCGGGAACCGATTCGGCTTTGGTTACCCAGGATGGTGAGGCTAAAGTCCTTTCTGTCGCCGCCGCCGATCCCAGCCCTACATGGACAGTGTCAGCGAACCAGTTTTCCTCTTCAGTTCAGATTCCTTTCACCATCCTTTTTGGTCAGCAAACAGGGAGGCTTGCTTCTGATGAGGACAAAAAAGATTTTGCCAAACGCTGTAACGGGAGGAGAAATGGATTCCAGACAGACCGTGTTACCGCGGTCATCGAGAGACTGTGGACTGTAGAGGTTATCGATCCGCCTAAGTCAGGAGAAATAACGTTAACCTGGTCTGATCTGCTCGCGCCAAGTGAGAAAGAGAAGATTGCCAACATGAAGGAAATGGCTGCAGTCGCGAAGGATACCCAGCAAGCCTACGGCACACCTGCTGTCGATGAGAATGAGGTCAGGGAGGCGGGGGAGCTCGAACCGCGCGAAGAAGTGAAAACTCCGGACCCAAACCAAAAGGTAACTACCGATGATCCTCTTTCCGATGAATCCGGAGCAAAAGGCGAAAGTCGGGACGCCAGTAGTGCCACGCAGTAAGGTTGACCCGACGCGTTCGGCGAAGCAGGTAACCGCGATGTTCAGGGATATCGAGGAGCGGTATCTCGGCATCAAGCGCGCGCTGAAAGCCCTGTTCGGCCAGCGCCTGACCGGGCGAGAGCGTGAGGTAAACAGCCACAACTGGCACTTCCTTTGCCACGTTAACGGTGCAGAGCCAACGCTCTACCAGGTCAACGCTGGCAAGTTCATCTACGACATGTCAGCGCAGGAACTGGCCGACCTGCTCGAAGCGGTACAGTCCATTCTCGACGATTACCTGCTGGAAGGCGGCGAACAAAACCTGTGGGCGATGGATTACGTCGCCGCTGAGGCGCAGCGCGGAACGCTGGAGGCCTTCAACAACCTCTCGCAGCAGTCGCAGGTGTACGCCAGCCAGACGACGCTACAGCAGCTTTTAAATAGCCCCGGTTATCTGAACCAGATAGCGGCGGCCAGGCTGACTACTTTTAGCGACTGGAAGGTCATCAGCGACACCGCCCGCGGCGATTTAACCAACATCATCACAGATGCTGTAGCGCGCGGGGTTAACCCACGCGAAACGGCCAGCGTTATCAGCAAGCGCCTCGATGTGTCGATGTCGAAGGCCAAGACTATCGCTCAGACTGAGCAGGTCGGCGCGCTGCGGCAGGCGCAATGGAACGAAACGGACTGGACTGCTGACAGGCTGGGGCTGAATACTGGACTGTTATGGCTTTCAGCGCTCAAGCCTACGACGCGCTCATGGCATGCCAGTCGTAACGGTAAGGTCTACACCACCGAGGAGGTGCGGGACTTCTACGCCGAGAACGGCAACCGGTATAACTGCTATTGCAGCCAGATCCCGGCGCTGCTCAATGACGACGGTAGCATATTCAACAAAGGGTTGGCTGAGCGGTTGGCGAAAGAAAGAAAAGAATGGATGAATTGATGGTTTCCTGAAATTATTAGTTTTTTGATGGAGACTTTGATGAACCAAAAAAACTCAGGCGTAAAAATAAAAAAGGTATCTTTCGACTGGAAAGAGGTAAATAAATCTGAACTTACAATTAGTTACAGGGTTTCCTGCAAGGTTACAACAGATAATGGGTTAGAGGTTGAAGGCAGTCATTTTTATAAATGGAGTAAGCCAGGTGCAGATCTTTCTTTCCCTTTTAACTATGGAGATGCAGAGACTAATGCCGAGCTTGAGGCCTTTAAATTAGCTGTGTCTCGAGTGCAGATGATAATTTCATTACAAATATTACCTCACCAGAACAATCCGAACTAATCATGAGTAATCAATGCAGGTCGCTACGGCGGCCTTTTTTATTGCCTGACATCCACCTATGAGGACCCAGCATGAAACGCAACCGCGTTAACGTGCTGACCGTCGTCAACTCCGCTTCAAACATCACCACTGAAACCATCGACGACAAGCCACATATCGTGGTTCGCGGCATCACGCCTGTCGTGGACGATATCGTGATGAACCGGAAGTTGTACCCGGCAGCAGAAATCGAAAAGGCCTACAACACGCTTGAGCGTAACCCGATGCCGCTGGGCCACCCGAAGGTTGACGGCAAGCATGTGTCTGCTCGCGATGTCCGGGCGGTGAATGAATATCACGTAGGCGCATGGCTGCAGAACGTCAGCCACGAAGGTGGGAAGGTGACGGGTGATATGTACGTTAACCGCCAATACGCCGAGTCAAGCGAGAAGGGCAAGCGCCTGATTAACCGACTTGATGAGATGATCTCCGGCACCAACTCAGAACCCATCCACATCTCCACAGGACTGCTGTATTCCGGCATTGCCGCTAATGGCGAGTCGAAGGGTAAGAAGTACAACGAGATCGCCACCAACATGATGTTTGACCATGTGGCGGTGCTGCTCGATGAGCCTGGCGCCGGAACACCTGAAGAAGGCGTGGGTATCTTCGTCAACTCAGAAGGTCATGAGCAGAAGATCGAGGTTGCTCGCCTTGCTGATGGTATCGACTGCACACGCGAAGGCCTGCTCAACAAGACCAAATTCTTCTTCACCAATGCCTCCAGCTTCTCTTTTGACGACATTTCACGCGCTATCAGCGACAAGCTTCGCGAGGGTGACACAGAAGATAAGTGGCCATGGCCAGAAACGGTGTGGCCAGACAGCTTCATCTACCGCGATGACACCAGATACCTAAAGCAGAAGTACCTCATCGATGATGACGGCAAAGCCGTGTTCGTCGGCGAACCTGTAGAAGTCGTGCGCAAACCCATTGAGTACGAGATTAAAACCAACGGAGAGAACGATCCGATGAAAGAACTGATTATCAATGCGCTCCAAGCCGCGGGTAAGCCGACTGAAGGCAAGTCCGATGCCGAACTGATGGACGCTTACAACCAGATGAAGGCCGAAGAGGTCACCGCCAAGAAAAAGGGCGATGAAGAAATCGACCCGGCTACCGGCGCGCCCAAAAAGACGGAGCAGGCCGCCAACAATGAAGATATGCCCGCTTGGGCAAAAGCTCTGTCCGATCAGGTTATGGCGCTTAACAGCAAGTTCAACGCGAACTCGGAAAGCGAGAAGAGCAACATGCGCGCAGCGGTAAAAGCCAAATTTGGCATGACCGATATCGCTGTCAACGCGCTGGACGGCGAGCCCCTGAAAGAGTTGTTTGCTCAATGCCAGACTTCAACCGGCCTGAATGGCGCTTTCCGCCAGGCTACCAATACCCAATCAGTCAGCGAAATGCCGGAGTAAAAAATGGCTAAAGACGGAAAACACGTAATTCACGCCGGTGGCGTATTCCCTAATCCGCTTCTCAATCGTGAAGGCCGCGCCACCGCGGTCAAGCCCGGCACCCTGGGCTTCTTCGATGCTGGCGTCTTCAAGGTGTCGGTAGATGGTAGCGAGACAGCAATTATCTATGTCGCTGACTTCGATTATCTGCGCTGCAAAACAGTGGATGACACTTTTGCTGTAGATGATCTGCTGGTTGGCATCCATCCGCTGCCTGGCATGTTCCTGAACGTGCGCGCAGCCGCCGGTACTTACAAAAAAGGCGACGCTCTTTCAATCGTAAACGGCCAGGTTAAGAAGTGGGCCACCGGTGAAAACGATCGCTGCTATTGCGACGAAGAGCGCTCAATTACCGCCGCTGCTGGCGATCTCATTCGCGTAGTGATCAAGTAAGGAGTCACTGAATGCTTGTTTATTCTAAATTGCTGGGCGAAAAGACCGGCAACCTGGCCGTGAACCAATACCAGTTTGGTATGCTGAGTATGGAGCGTAATGCCGCGCTGAACCATCAGGGCGTCAACGTTATGCAGGAGATCGCCGACCGCCTTAATGCTGTTAACCATCTCAACGGCATCAACGCTGTTCGCTCACCTGCTGACCTGTACAAGGCCTTTGACCAGACCGTGCTGCGTCAATTCCAGCCAAACACTGAGTTCACGCTGTTCAACGACCTGATGCCTCTGTCACGTTCGGTGCGCATCAATCAGACCGTGTATGAATACGCCAAGTCTGGCGGCCGCATGTGGGCTCACACCTCCATGTCTGGCCAGATCGGCGCTGCGCTGGATGCTGTGCAGTACCAGTACGACGGTACTATGGTTCCGGTGCACGATACCGGCTTCAAGTTCCACTGGCGTGAGCCTCGCCTGAACAACCCGGATGCGTTCGACATCATCTCTGACGCTCAGTTTGAGTCAACCAACGAAGTGCGCCGCCAGTATGTGGATTACATCTACAACGGCTATCGCGACGCGGAAGGTAACTACATCAAGTTCGACGATAAGACCTGGAAGGGTCTGAAGAACGACGAGCGTGTGGCGATGGTTGACCTGGGCGCATCAGGCCTGAATATCGACTTCACCAGCGCATCAGCCACTGCTGAGCAGATCCGTAACGCAGCAATTAAGCTGCGCGACACGCTCAAACTGACCAACAATCAGTACGCCGAGCAGACCTGGTACGTGTCGAGCGCCATCATTTCCAACCTTGAGCGCTACTTCAGCGACAACTATCAGTCTGTCACCATCCTGCAAGAGCTTCTGAAGCTGTCCGGCATTGCCGCGATTAAAGAAGACGCTCAACTAACCGGTAACCAGATCCTGATTGTCCCGCTTACCGCTGGCGTGATTGCTCCGATTGTAGGCCAGGCTTTCGGCACCGTTGCCGATCCGCGTCCGTTCTACAACAGCGATTACATCTGGCGTACCTGGGGCGCTGCTGGCCTGATGGTTAAGACCGACATCAACAGCAAAAAATCAGTCATCTACGCACACAGCTAAGGGGCGGTAAATGGCACTGGTAAAAGTGATTAGCGATAACCTTTTCTCCGGTGCCAATCTCCAGAAACTGGAGGTTGGTGCTCAGGTTTCGGTAAGCGGCGATGTCGCTAAGCGCTGGGTGGCCGCCGGTCTGGTTGAAATCATTAGTGATGACGACCAGACGCTGGAAGTGGCTACACCGGGCAATGATGCTGCAGAGCAGGCAGAGCAGGCAGAGCAGGCAGAGCAGGCAGAGCAGGCAGAGCAGCAGGAAGAATCTGCCAGCAAATCTAAGAAGGCGAAATAACCATGACTGACCCAATCACAGCGGCAGACGTGCAGGCGTTCCTCGGTGAGTTGGGTTACGCCATTCCCGCCTCGCTGCTCGATCCGATTCTCTGCGTGGTGAACAAGATTATCCCGTGCCTCGATGGTGCGGGATATAACGACTGTTCGGCAAAGCTGATCCTGATGTATGCCACTGCGCTCATGGCGACGTCTTCCGGTGCCCGGCGAATAAAATCGCAAGGGGCGCCATCAGGAGCGTCGCGCTCGTTCGATTACGGTGACGATGGCATCACCTGGCTGCGTGATTCGCTAGCGAAACTGGATACCAGCGGCTGCACCAGTGAACTACCGATCAGCGCCGGGAACAGTGTGGGCCTGTTTCTGGTGGTCGGGGGCTGCTAATGGCGTGGGTTTCAGTTCAGCAACGGCTGCCTCAGACGTTTACCCGGGTGTGGGTGATCACCGATACCGGCCAACAAACGACGGCGTACGTGAAAAGCGACGGTGAGTGGTTCATTAACTGCGACCGTATACGCGCCACAGGCGCCGTTGTTCTGCGATGGAGGGGTGACTAATGTCGGCAACCGCTAATTGGTCATACACCGCGACGGCGACAATCTGGCGGCGCATACGCGATGCCGACGGTAGCGATACCGACGGCGGAGGTCAGCCGTATGGGTGGGAAGCGCCGATCGCTATCCTCTGCGACTACCAGGGCGGACTCTCTGCAAAAATCGGTGACCTTGGCCGGGAGCTCGTTGTTAAAAACACGATATGGACCGAGTACGCAACGGCGCGGGAAGGGGATTACATCCTGATTGGCGCGTCGACCGATGCAGCACCGCCGGATGAGGCCGACGAGATACGGCAGATCGTCCAGTTCGCAGATACGTTCGAGCGACTGGCGGACGATTTCGCACTGATTACGGGAGTCTGATTATGGGCGTTAAAGTTCGCGGCATCCGCCAGGCCAAGGCCAACCTCGATCGCATCATCAAAGACGTCCAGGGGCGTAAAGTCGTGCGAGCAATCCAGTCTGCGATGCTTATTGGCAGCGCGCAGGCCGCGCTTTACACCCCGATCGATACGTCGACGCTCATCAACAGCCAAGCCAGGGAAATCACTGTTAACGGAACGCTCGTCACCGGTCGTGTAATCTATTCGGCCAACTATGCGGTTTATGTTCACGACCCGGCAGTGAAACAGAACTTCACGCGAGCAACGGCCCGCAAGGAGTTCTTAACGAAGGGCTTCGAAGATACCCGCAGCCAGATTGACGCGGTGGTGAAGAAGGAGCTTTCGCTATGACCCCTCCCATGTACATGCGCCTCAAAGACCTGTTTGTGGATGAGGGGCTTACCGCGGGGTTTAAGGTCCAGTGGCGGCAATGGCGCGACACCGGGAAAGATACCGATCAGTTCATCGTGTTCCGGTCTTCCGGCGGTACCGATATCACCTTTGACCTCGGCGGCGACTGGTATGTGATGGTTGATGTGATCTCCTCGAAGGCGAATCCCGATGCTGCGGACGCCGCGGTAAACGCCATTGTCGAGTATATCAGCGCGCAATCCGGCGCCGATGATTGCGTAGGCGCGCTGCGGCTTATCGGCAATGTCCCGGCGCCGATCCCCACCGAAGAGGGCCGATTAGTAACCCGGCTACTCATCTCCTGCACATACGGCGAATAATCGTCAGAATCACCCATCAGGCTGCCATATGGCGGCCTTTTTTAATTGAGAGGCATACATGCAAGGCTGCGCTAATGACACCGGCAAGCTGATTGGTAAGGTGGCCGTGCTCCGCATGGCTTTTGGCTGTGCTGATACGGTTCCTGCGCTTTCCGAATGGAAGCGACTCGGCGCCATGACCACCAAGGGCTTTGACTACTCCATGAATACCGTCACCTCTGAGGCTGACGATACGAAAGGTCTGGTTGAGAACCTGGTCAACAACATGGACTTCACCATCTCAGGAGAAGGTGAGTTCCGCAAGAAAGACAAGACGACGGAAGTCGGCGCTATTGCCATCTCGAAATATATTTTCGATGAAGTGCAGGCAGGCCGTCAGCCGACAGTCTGGGTCCGCTTCGACTTCACTGGTGAAGACGCCGGCACTTATATCATGGGGTACTTCAACACCACCTCTTGGTCTGGTGATTTCGGCACCTCGGATATTTCCACCTTCTCCGGAGAGTGGAAAGTTGCTGATGCAGACACCGTGGTATTTGAGGTAGCTCCGCCGGCGCTGGCGTTTACCACCAACCTGCCGACGACCAAGAGCGTGGCAGCCGGATCGGCTCTGAATATGTCGGTAGTGGTTGAGGGTGGCACAGCGCCTTACACCTACGTCTGGAAGAAAGACGGCACGGTTGTCAGCGGGCAAACAACGGCGACCTTCAACAAGGCCAGCGCTGTTTCTGGTGATGCCGGGGTTTATACCTGTGAAGTCACCGACTCTTCCGCGACACCAGTCAAGATCACGTCTGCATCCTGCACGGTCACTATCAGTTAACCGCCAGGCCATTTCGTGAATAGTACAAAGGGCGTTTACGCGCCCTTGATACTGTTTATGGAGCGACTATGACCCCGATTAAAGAATTAGGCGAATGCGTTATCGGTACCGGTGATCGGGAATTCTTTTTCCGGCCGTCGTTTCGCAACATGGCACGCATTGGAGAGCCGGAGGAGATTGTTCAGGCGTTCTATGACCTGTGCAATGATGAGGCGACGCCATTCGTGCGGCGCGTATCTGAGGCCTATATCCGCGATGAGTACAGCCGCCTTCCTGATTGCGTCCTGCGGTTTATGCAAAGCGGGCTCCTGTCACGCAAAGCGATCATGGCCGCGCATACGGTACTGACAGCATGTTGTGACGATGATATCGGCGATCTGGTTGGATGGATGAAGCAGGGGAAATCACGCAAGCGTGGCTTCGTCTGGCGCCCGGGCAGCATGCCGCCGGAAAGCATGGTTATCGTCGCGCAAAACCTGATGATGCACGGCATCATCGGCAAAGCGAAGGTGCGCAAGCTGCAGCGTTACGAAACGAACGAGACAACCGCAGAATTCCGCGCCGCCGACTACATCATGGCGGCCCGCAACCATTTCGGCATAAGCCGGGAAGAGGCTGAGAACCTCACGATGACAGAGTTCGCCATGATGATTAACGCCAAGTACCCTAATCAGAACGGCTTCACGCGCGAAGAGTACGACACGGTCATGGACGAAGACGATCGCCGCTGGCAGGCGATGATGGAGCAGGAGCGATCCATGACAAGCCGCACGAAGAAATAACCTCAGCACTAACCGAATATCAGCCTCGCATCCGCGGGGCTTTTTTATATCCGTTTGTTCGTGAGCGGCTAATGCCTACTCACTTCTGACGCGCTTCGCACGCGCATTTAATACAGAACCTTTCAGGATGACCCTTGAGGATGCCGGCTGGCTGTCGGTGCCTTCTGTGGGCCGGTTTCCTGTGCGACAAGGTTCATCACTAAAAGGTATACCGACATGAAATATCCAACCGTATCAGTAAACGGCGTTTCCGTTCGCGTAGATGACCAGGGGCGCTACAGCCTGAATGACCTGCACGCTTCGGCAGTATGTAGCGGTCAAGCCAAAGAGAATCAGGGACCAAGCCAGTTTCTTCGCTCCAAAAAGGTTAAAGATTTTGTTCAGACTTTAGCCAGAATGCAAAAATGCACTCTGGAAGAAAATCAACCAGTTAAGGTTATTAACGGTGGTTTGAATCAAGGCGTCTGGGCTCTGGAGATCGTCGCTATTCGTTATGCTGCGTGGCTCAGTGCTGAGTTTGAAATCCGCGTTTATCAGACATTCCAGTCTCTTGTACGTCAGGGATTTGATGCAATGGCCCGCCTAAATAAAATCGACCATGTGATAAACGCTGAAACGAAGGAAGTTAGTCAATGCGCAAGTCGAATGGGCAAGTGGGGTGCCGGAGGAAGAAAGCGCCTGCTTATGGCTGCCCGCGCCCGTGTGGTCGATGAGGTTCATATGTATCTCCCAGGATTTGAGGCGTGAACATCCTAAACTTACCATTCAAGATAGCCCGCCACGGTGGGCTTTCATCTGGAGATGATCATGTACCTTCATATCACCTTGAATTCAGGCCGGACGATGCATGGCGGCATGACTCAGTCCATAATTGAAGTATACGACGTTTCCCTCGGAGTAAGGGCACCCTGCAAAGGTGATGATGACAACGCCCATCCTGTGGTTTTATGGCGCACGACAGGGAATAAGGATTGCGAGGGAATAATATTCCTTCATGAGTTGGACATCGCCGTCGTTAAATCAACCGATGGAACAGTGCTCCATGAATGGCACGGTGCTAAAAGCCAAAAGCAGAAAAGAGAGCAAATCACCTCATTCCTATAGCACAATATGGCGGGTTTTTTGTCGGCCGCATCCCTGTTAGGATTAGTCCGAACAATACCAAAGGGATGATTACAAAAATGAAGAAAATTTTAGTCGCTACTGCGATTGCTTTGACTCTGGCAGGCTGCGCTTCCTCAGGAAACCAGCAACTCAGCAAGGAAACCGAAATCAGCGTAAAGTCTAAACTGCAGGAAGGGAAAACTACCAAGGCCGAGGTTAAAACGACATTCGGTTCCCCGGATTCAGTTTCGTATACTGACGGCGGCAATGAGATCTGGAAGTACGCCTTCGCCAAAGTAAAAGTTAACGGGACTACGTTCATACCTTTCTATGGCCTCTTCCATAACGGAACTAACGGCACCAAGAAAGAACTTACCATCCTGTTTAAAGACGATGTGGTAGCCAAGTACACAATGGCAGAGTCGGCTATCAATACTAAATCTGGCTGGGCCGATTAAGTACAGAGACAACCTCACTTCGGTGAGGTTTTTTGCTTTTTGTTGCATTGAAACCTGATATATCCCTGCTAATCTGTCCAAAACCAACCAGTGGGGATAGGGATATGAAAAAGGCTTTATTTGCGCTCTTGGCACTGATGTCATTTAGCGCAGTATCAGCTACGACATTCAGCATTCCAACGGATTCGAAAGCCAAATACACCATCATTGATAAAAACTTGAACGGCTCCATGGCAACCATCACGACCATGAGAGAGGGCCCGTCAGGGACATCCTACTCACAGCGCCTGTATGACTGCACATCGTGGACGGTGAAGTATCTTGGTGATGGGGACACGCTGGAACAAATGAAAGCATCCAAGCCTGACGAAGGCATGTCTCCAATAGTTGATAATTCAATAGCGTATTATATAGGCCAACAGGCCTGTAAATAACCAAACCCGCTCCGGCGGGTTTTTTTATGCCCGGAGTATGCGATGGCAGAAAAAGCAGGTGAAATTTATTATGACATTGAGGCTAACGTATCCGGCCTGATCCAGGCGCAGCAGCAGGTTAATAAGCGTCTTGACCAAATGGACGCCAAGTTTGAGCAATCGTCACGATCTGCCGGGCGGTTTGAAGGTGCTTTAAATAAAGTTGGCGTTGCCATTGCAGCAGCTTTCACCATTGATGCAGCAAAGAAGCTTATCGCCATCGGCGACGAGATGGTTACGCTACAGGCGAGGATAGCCAGGCTGAGCCCCAGCATTGACGTGGCCAAGGAAACACTTGCCTCCCTGTCTGCAATCGCGGCTCAAACAGGTAATAGCCTGTCAGAAACTGAGAGGTTATGGGAATCACTGACGACAGCGTTAAAGGAAACTGGCGCCACTAACTCGCAAATCCTCGTGTTGACATCGACACTGCAAAAAATTGGCACGATCGGTGGGTCCTCTACTGAGGAAATGGCAAACGCATTGCGACAGTTCGGCCAGTCTATTTCTGGTGGTATCGTCCGTGCTGACGAGTTTAACTCTATTCTGGAGCAGATGCCTGAACTTGCTCGCCAGATTGCAGCGGGGCTAGGTATACCCTTCGGCGATCTTCGCAAGAGAATGCTGGAAGGTAAACTGACGGCTCAGGATGCTCTGAACGCCATTCAACGTCAGTCGCAGTCGGTCAATGAAGAGTTCGATAAAATGCCGGTCAGCATTGATCGCGCAAAGAACAGCCTCGATGTGGCCTTCAAAAATGCTATTAACGACCTGAACCAGGCAATAGGCCTGACCACGACCCTTGCAGGGTTAATGCAGAGCGTCGCGGATAACCTCAATTACTACAACAACAATGTCGGCGATTCTTCAAGAATGCCGAAGCTGATCAAGCTCCAGCAGGATCTGAACAATGAGCTGAAAGACGGCCAGAGATGGTATGAAACTGACTCAGTTTTTCAGGCCAGAAGGGCGCAGGCAGCAGTGCAGCTGAAGCAGATCGAGGGAGAAATAGCCCACATTCGAGCAAAGGCCCAGAAGGACGCCGGAAGCAACCAGTTTAATGCGCCGCCCACCAAAGGCGATGACGCCGCAACCAAGAAGCTGGTTCAAAACTCTGAACGCCGGCTTGCGTTGGCCAAACTTGAAGGTGAGGCGCGAGCCAGGCTTCAGGCCCAATATGATGCAGCTGATGCTGGGGTGACCGATCCTAAGCGAATAAAAGTGCTGCAGGACGAATACGCCGAAACCTACCGGGTTACGGAGGCCAGGAAGGAAAGCGACAAAGCCGGGAAGCAGTCTGCTTCCACCGCTGAGTCTATAGCCCAAAAACTCGAAAACCTTCGCCAGCAGTCTGAGCTTGCAGCGGACTCAACTCAGGAATTGAGCCGTGAGCAGGCGATATTGCGTGCGCAGCAGTCTCTCGGTAAATCAGCTACTCATGCTCAAATCCAGGAAGCAGGAAAATACGCAGCCGCCGCCTGGGATGCAGCCGCAGCGGCGAAGGGGGTAACTGAGGCGCTTAATGCTATTCCGGAACAGGCGGAGAATAAATCCTACGCTGAATCCATGCAGAACCTGAAAGCGGCGCTGAACGCCGGAAAGATTGATCTGCAGGAATACAACGCAGCCACTGAGCAGATGGAGCAGCAGCATCAGGCCAACCTTGCCAAAATACGCTCGCAGCAGGTGGTTAACCCCACCCAGCAGGCAATTGCTGAAGTTGATCCGGTGCAGCAGTTGGCCAACCAGCACGCGCAGGAGTTGGCGCTGATTCAGCAGTTCGAGCAGCAAGGGGTTATCGCTCACACTCAGGCCCTGGCACTGAAAAAAGCCGCTGACACTCAGTATGAGCAGCAGAGAACCGCTGCTATGTGGGAGGTTTACCGGAATCAGAGCCTTGGCAATGAGGCCATAGCTGCTTCATTCGATGCTCTGGCTGGTAATGCTTCTAACGCCCTTACCGGCATAATTACAGGAAGTATGAGCGCACAGGAAGCAGCGCAATCACTTGCCAGCACCGTTCTGAACAGTCTTGTAAACGCATTCGTTCAAATGGGTGTTGAGTGGGCCAGAAACGCGATTATGGGCGCAACCACCCAGCAGACTGCAATAGCAGCAACTACGGCCGCACAAGTCGCAGGGATAACCACTCAGACAGCGGCAAGCACCGCGGCGGCGGTCACTACCACTGCAGCATGGACTCCAGCTGCGATCATGTCCTCGATAGCTTCATGGGGAGGTGCAGTTGCTATCGGTCTGGGCGCTATGGCTGGCGTTATGGCATTGGCCGGTAAACGTAAAAACGGTGGTCCAGTATCTGCTGGCTCAATGTACCAGGTGGGTGAAGGCGGCAAACCAGAGATTTACCAGGCCAGCACCGGCAAGCAGTACATGATCCCTGGCGATAACGGGAAGGTCATCAGCAATAAGGATATGCAGTCAGGAGGAGGGATCAGCGTGCAGGTGAACGTCATCAACCAGTCTACCGGCGCGACCGTTCAGAGTGCCAACGGCTACATGCAGGACGGTAGTGCGGTTGTGGACTTGCTGATCACCGACATGGAAAGAGGCGGCCCGGTATCCTCTCAGATGCAGCAGACATTTGGACTAAGCCGCAAAGCGCAAGCCACTTACTAAACCCAACCCGCTTCGGCGGGTTTTTTATGCCCGGAGGAAACGTGGCAACAGTTCAATACCCTCCGTTCCTGCCACTGCCCCAGCGTGCCGATCAGAACATGACGCAGGATACAGCCTGGCAGACGACGCAGACGGCAGTCGGTCCATTGATAATCACGCCGATCACCACGGACCTGAAAGCAACCTGGACGCTGCAATGGATTTTCACGCTGGCCCAGGCTGAGAGATTTAAGTCATGGCTGCGCTCGCCGACATACTGCGACCGCGGGCGCAACTGGTTCCAGATGCCGATCGACCTGGGTGACACGCAGGGTGTGCAGCAGCAGACGCTGCATTTCGTCGACATGCCGGTGCAAACCAGCAAAAACGGCAGCGTCGTCACCTGGACCGCAACGGTCATCAGCAACGGTATCGAGGACATTACTGAAGATTACGACGACTGGATTGTCGAGGCGCAGCCGGGCTACGGCTATTGGCTGGATTACCTGATCACCGAAGTGATGCCGAGGGCCGACTGATGCCTACATTGAGAGAGTGGAAGGAGCGCCGGCCGGCGAGCGACATCAAACAGACGGTGGAGTTTTATCACCCTGCGTTTGGTTATTACCGGGTGGTCAATAATCTGTTTCGCCCAGCGACGTTCGGCGGAAACTCGTTTGAGCCTGCGCGGTTCAGCGTGACCGAGCCGGCGCAGGACGGGACGGCGGTCATATCCATGACGATCACTTTTGTCGCCGCGACGGAGCATGTCCGTCAGACGCTGAAAAGCTGGCGCGGGGCGGCGCGCATGACGCCGATAAAGTGCCTGTATCAGCAGTGGAATGCGATTGGTGATGCATCATCCCTGAAAGACTGGACGCTTTACGTGAACGACATTTCAGCCGATGCCAGCAACGTCACTGTGACCGCCGGTAAGACCAATCCGCTGACGCTGGCCAACTCCATCATTTACACCACGAAAGACTATCCCGGACTGATCACCGTATGACACAGAGCGACTTTATCGGGCTTGTTAACGGCAAGCCCTGGGCTAACCGTGCCTGCAGTTTTGTGCAGATGGACTGCTGGGGCCTGGTGGTTCTGTATTACCGGCATGTGCTGGGGCTGGAGCTACATCACATCGCCGGTTATGAATCGGGCGCGGAGTTCATCACCTGCTACGAACAGGAGCGCGCCCACTGGCGGCTTGTGCCGGTTGCCGCCACCGGCTGCATCGCCGTTTTTTACCGCGGCGACATGCCAGCGCATATCGGTGTGATGATCAGCCCGGTTAAGTGCCTGCATGCCCGCGGGGAATTTGGTTTCGTGCGTTGCGACAGCCCGCTGGCGCTTCTTAAGGTTTACAGCAAAGTGGAGTACATGGTGCATGGTTCGATATGAGTTACAGAGGCTGCCTGGAGCGCCGCTGCAACGGGGAACGGTAGATGCCGGCACCACACTGGTGAGCCTGCTGGATTCTCTGCAGCTGCACTGCGATGTTATCGTGAAGCTGAATGGCCGAGCACTGCCGGACGATTACGACATCAGCCGGCCACTGCGATCTGGCGACGTGGTGGCTGTGTTCGACCAGCCAGAGGGCGGGGTGGGAAAGCTCATCACCACGATATTGCGTCCGGTCACGAAAATCCTCTCCGGCGCGCTGAAGGTGTTCGGACTGTCAAATAAGCCTAGTGCGTCGGTATCGGTGGCGACAGGCGAATCCCCCAACAACGACTTAACCGGCCAGACGAACCGCGCGCGACTCTACAAGGGGCGCCCGAACGTTTACGGCCAGTGCCGCGTCTTTCCTGACCTGATTCAGGAAGCACTTTTCGAGTTCGTCGACAACAACAAACAGCTTACTGAATGGTTTGAGGTCGGTTACGGCCGGTACACCATATCGTCGATCCGATACTCGGAATCGAATCTCGGCAGCCTGGCGGGAGCAAGTTCTGCGATTTATAACCCGGGAGACGTGATCGGCACGATTGAAGTCGGGTATCAGTTCGATGACGTCGATAACGAGACTGTGCCAGGCCTGAATGAAAGCCAGGACTTCCCGGCCCAGACAGCGACCACGACGGCGCCGACATCGGTGGCGATCGAGAGTAATCAGCTCAAAGCCATTGTGCTGTCGAACGATGATAACTTTGCATACTTCGCCGCACTGGCGGTGCCACACCCCGTGTCATTCGTCATTAATGCTACCTGGAACGAAGGCGGGACAAGCGTCACACGGAATGTCACCGGCGCCGGGAATATCATCTCCTCGGAGAGCTTTATTGGCGACGACACGCTGTCGTACACGACGTTCTATATCGGCGAACTGTCGGGAGAAATTACGTCTCTGCCGGGCAATGCAGTCATCAACCCGACGCTTTTCACCCTGAACGATCAGACCCCTCTGGTTATCGGACCGTCAGTGTCGCCGATCGTCTCCACTCAGGTCTGGGTGCATGTGCTGGTCCAGCTCGGCGCGACAGCCGGCACAACGCAATACCGGATCAAGTTCTGGCAGGTCGATGACGACAACAATCAGGTGCCTGGTACGTCGGAGCAGCACGATTATTTCTTCGATAACGACTTCCAGGTGACGACCAGGTATTTCCGCACAACGCATAAGTTCGTTCCGGCGGCCGGGGCGGGGCGCTACGCTGTCACCATCGAGCGCCTCGACAACAGCAATGACGCTAACGTTGTGACACTGATGGCGATCCATGCGGTGAACGTGCGCGAAAACGTCGTGTATCCGGAGGACACAATTGCCCGCATCACGATCAAGGGCTCGAATGACAGCAACAGCAACCGCGAGCAGAAGTACAACATGCTGGCGCAGCGGCATACCATCAGCTGCGACCGGACAACCGGCGGGGTCGATTACACACTGCGGCCGAGTCGTTCGTTTGCTGACGCTATCCTGCATGAGTGGGTAGTTGTGGGTAAGCAGGATGTGGCCAGTATTGACGTCGCGGCTCTTTATGCCATTGCCGATTCGCTGCCGGATGCTCAGCTTGGGTATTTCGATTACACCTTCTCGGATGAGAAACAGCCTCTTGGTGAGCGCATAGCGACGATCGCCAATGTGGCCCGAGTTGACGGTAATAACATTGGTGATGTGCTGACATTCTGGCGTGATGAGAAAGTGACAAATCCGGATGCGGTTTTTGCGCGCTCAAACATGTTCTGGGACGAGTACAAGGTCGCCTGGCAAATGTCTCTACCCGGTGGTTATGACGGCGTGGCGCTGGACTACGTTGACCCTCTGACGAACAAGAAGGCGTATATCTACCTGCAGATCGACAGCAGCGGCATCACCGAGGTTGAGGACGCTACCGTTAACGCGATGCAGATCAGCCTGGACGGCTGCCGTAACTCCACTCAGGCGACTGATCGGGCCTGGCTTGAGGCGAGGAAAATCCTCTACTCACGCCTCACTATGACGGTGAAGGTGCTGGAGTCGACGCAGGTGGTGCGCGGTACGGTGGTTCAGTGTCCGGACATGTACGACAACGCGCAGCAGACTGGATACATCACCGGGCGCTCCGGGGATGTGTTCTCGACGTCAGAGCGTATCGACTTTTCTCTCGGCGATATGTGGGTGGTGATGACTGACAGTCTCGGCAATTACCGCGGGCGCTGGCGAGCTTATCCGGTAAGTGGCAAGCCCAAAGCATTCCAGGCTGCAGCCGATACCTTCGATCTGAACATTTATGACCGCAGCACGGTGCAAAACCCCAGCCGGTATTTCATCGCTACCGACTCGGAACTGAACTCCACAATCTGGCGCGTCGATAGCGCCAAACCCAACGGTGACGATACTCAAACCCTCTCACTCACTGAATATTCAGACTCGATTTATCCGTAACACACAGCAGTAATTACCAACCTTCGCGCACACCATCAGATTCACTTCTGAGGGCTTCGTGCGCCTTTTATAGGGCGACATGCACAATGGCAGAAGTACCGTTACCAACTCCAACAGACAATCAGGTACCCAGCACTGATATCCGGGACGCAGTTTATGCTGGCGCCATGCTGGATAAGGTTGTTACCAGCACCGAACTGAAATACACCGATCGCCTGGGAGGTGAGCACTACACCGTAGATGGAATGAAGGCTGAAGGGGACAAGGTTGTCGAAGAGACCAGACAAAACCTGATCCCTCTAAGCCGCCAGTACATGACCCTTGCGGCAGCTCAGGCTGATATAGCGAACATTCCAGAAGGGAGCACTACTTATTATCGCAGCCCTGACGATAGCGCGCTGGCCATTGAGGTAATCAATAACGCCGGCACGCTGCAGCCTACCGGGCGGAAAATGCCATCTAATCAGGCTGTAGAATTATTAAGAGGTTTAATAGACAACCTTGGTGTAAACCCGTTTTCTGTTGTTTTCAAAAATGGCCTTTCTCCTTTAGGTTATAAGAATGGGAGATTGTATGCCGATGAATTTGAGAAGGTTTACTCTTCAAATTCTGGTATTGAATTTGGTGGCAGTATAATAGATAACAATCCCCCGGATGGGTGGATTTTTATAATTTATTACCGCAATGGTCTGGTTTTATGCGGGCAAAAAACCGACGGTACTATTGTTGGTTTTGGTGATGGTAGTAGCGGCGGTGGTTCAATTGAGCCTGGCGATACGGCGGCTGATTACGATTCCATTCGCAACTACGCAGGAACAGCAACTGTGCGTGACGTCGTCGGCCAGCATATTGCCGGCAGGTTCGTGGTTAACCCTGACGATACGACATCCGCTGAAATCCCTGGTGGTATCCTGGTAGATGTAATCGGCCGTCGCTGGTACCGGCAAGCTGACTACGTAAACTATGATATGTTCCTCGCTACTCGGGTGCCTGACGCTACGTTGACCTCGATCCGGCAAGCACTCGCCGCGGGAAACACCGCATCTGCGATCGCTTACCTGGCAGGGGTTTCCGCTTCCGACCTTGCCATCCAGAACGCCCACAAATACGCGAACTCGCTGAAAATCCCCGTTCGGCAAAATGATGGGGCTTTTTTGCTTCTTGTAGACCACGAAGCAGAAGTTCGGACGGATACAGATCTTTCAGGTTCTATCATCTTCACATCGGCAGATTCCGGTCTGAATGAGACTCGCTGGGGTCCGCTACGTATCCTGGACCCCACCGCGCCAGAACCGATGAGAATGTTCAATATCAAGGGTAAGGATCGGATCGAACTGACCTCGGCGGAACTGGCTACCTTCAACACCAGTTACTCGCAGTACATGAAAAAAGGGTCTCAGTATCTGCCTTACCCAAAGCTATACCCGTACTATGGAGGCATGTTCTATGCCCTCTCCACGGCGGTAGAGATCTATCGAAACGGCGACAGGACTGACCCGAGAAATAGCGTCCTTTACCGTGATTTTGCCAGAATCGGAAAAGCCGGCTGCCTGACCCAGCGCCTTGTAAAAGACATCCCTAGCGGGACCATCGGCTACGCGGCCATTATCCCGAAAGAGGATAACTTCCTGGTGTTCAAATGCCCGCACTTTATCGAGCTAGGCGACAGCCGTCGGTTCCTGAACATCGAAGTCTCACGGCCAATGGTGAAGGTCAAAAACCTTGTACATACCTCATTGCAGACTGCGGGTACAAGCCTGGAAAGCCGGGTGGTGGTATCAGCGCGGGAGATGTTCGACGTTTACTGCGAATATGGTGAGGCAACGTGCCATCCAGCTGAAGACGGGTCTTATGTTATCTGCATAAGAGACACATGTAATGTTCATATCGACAAGTATTATGGGTTACATGGATGGGGGTTTCAGGGGCACCATGGAATTAAAGGGCTTTTCATCAAAGACTCCACGTTCAACCGGTTCGATTTTCACTCATTCGGGTACGATTGTTTCTCAGACAATATGGTCATTAAAGGGAAACAGATTAACCTGCAGGGCGGGAATACGTGGCGCTTCCGAAATCTCACCCATATTATTACCCGGTCAGATGGCAATGCAGTCGAATACTTCCTTAACTACTGCATAGGGATGCGCCAGGACTATGCGAGTGATTGTGAGTGCAATTTGACAATTGATGGGCTGACGGTACTTTGGGATAAAAACCTACCAGCGTGGTACAACACGACGCGCTCATTTGATGTTGTGCGAATTATTGATACGGCGAACTCTACTGATCAGGGTGTCGACAGCAAACTTCCGTACACCATCAATATTCGGAACGTAGTGTTTGACCTGGCTGGCGTACAAACAGGTCGCCCGAATGCAAACTTTGAATTTAGCGCTGTAACAGCACTTCGGTCACAGTTTACTGATTATTCAGTTACTGGGAAAAAGACCTTGCTGCCAGACAACATTGTTGTAGATGGAATGACTGCAATTAATGTTCAGTCAACTCAAAACGCAGTTATGTGCGGAATTAAATTGCCTACCGATCTGTATCAGAACTACGTTGGATCACGCAATAAAAAAGGAAGCGATGGAACGAATGCAAAAGTTACTTTGCGTAACCTGCACAGTGTGATCAATAGCCCTGTTATTGAGTTGGCCGCCGCTCAGACTGTCGATATGCCTGGGGATGCATCCTCATGGAATTCAAATTATTTGACTAGCGACTATAGCTGGATACCACGGATCACACTTGAAAATTGCTCTCCGGCAATTGTTCATGCATCAGGTGCGAAAGCTGTTGTAGATATTCACGGAGGAAAGTTAGCCAGATTTTACACAAACGGTAATGGAAACCGATGCCGTGTAACCGGGGCCGATATTGAGCTAATTCCTGATTCAGCCGGGATGGCATATCTCGCTGCCGATAAAACGCTTGTAACGGGCTGTTCCTGGTTAAACCCTGCCAATGGGGCAACTTATACCGGAACTCTCCGCGGCTCAGGAAATGAGATGCTCGGTGATACCGATAAAGCACCTAACCTTCCATCTAATGCATTTATTTAAGGAATTATCATGTCTAATGGGACTCGTATTTTAATTAATTCAGACGGAATTATCACTGACTGGAATAAGCAACATTTTGAACCCGTTACATCGCCACTATCAGCAATAGCAAACCCAAAGGTTGCATTTGATTTATTCACTCCAGTTGATAATTCAAGGCATGGTTTCACAGTACAGCAGGGCGTGCAAAAACTGAAGGCTTATGGCCTTCAGTTCCCAGGTACTGCGGGGAGCCAGACTACATTTACAGAGCCAGGGCTCACTGGTTTGTCATTTCTTACTGCGTTCAGATTAACAGCAGTAGATGTATTTCAGTATATTCTTGACTGTCGCGATCTAACTCCCGGCTCAGGACATGGTTTTGCCATAACTTTCAACCCTACCGGGCAGAGGCTGGAGCTGCGAGTAGGATGGCCTGACGGAAGTCAGGGAATTTATTATCAGTCAGGGATGAGTATTATCGTCAATAAGTGGTATGTGGCATGTGGTGTTATTTCCCCTAACCGAAACCATAAACTCACGCTTTCCGACGGCACAGCAATCGCCGCCAGTCCGGCGGGTTATTTGGCTAACGTGGCGGGTAGCCCCCTGATGCTGGGAGCCAGTGCCGCTGGTTCGTCAATGCTTAAGGGAGATATTGGATTCTTCGGCGCCTGGGGTAATGAATTTACTGCGGGGGATATCGCGACCGCCATTGCACTCGGCATCAATATCATGACAGGCAGGGGACAGACGGTATGACGCGGATTACTGTTAAAATCGACACTGTTTCTTCCGTAACTGTAGTGTTTTACAGACAATCCGATAGCTGGGAGAATTTAAACCAGTATGAGCGTGACGATATGATCTCCCGGTGGGTAAATGAAAACACTGAGGCACAAAGAGCTCTCAATGGCAGCACTGGCTACCTTCTTAGCTGGGCCAGTAACTAAACCTTCCCACCCATTATCCTCCAATGCTCGTTACGGGGAACCTCAACTAAAGAAGAACGCCGTATTGACTCCTTAATCAATCACGATTAATCGGGGTGGTATAATCTTTTAAGAATATAGCCATGAGTTTAAAATCATGGCTAATCTTATTATTATTTTACATCAACAAATATTCTGCTTGCTAACTCTTTTTCGATGTCCACTGTAATGATTGGCAATGTTTCACCGGGCTTTTCAAACTCCCATAAAAATCTATATTCTTTTTGTGAAGAGTAAGATTCTGGTTTGCTGAATACAGGGTCTTGCGGTTGCATAAGATCAGTTGACTCAGTTTTTGTATACTCTATTTCCGCGTGGGCGCTATGCACATTCAATTTATAGTTATCAGCGAGTGCATACATTACAGCATTTGAAAATGCTACTGCGTCGATAATTTTTATACAGTGGCCACCAAAATCATTTGTAAAAAAATCATCGTCTCTAACTGTTGTGGCGCAAACTAAATATGCATCGTGTATAGTGTTTTTTATTGTGCTACCACCTTTAATTACCAACTTGGCACCCTTTCCAGTAATACTAATCATATCGGTTAGAAAAGGATTGGCTGCTTTAAAATCTTCAATATTTTCATCATTTATTTCTAGGTGTTCAGGTCGGTAAGTGCTAGTGCCTTCTTCTCTATCTCCTTGTTGCGCATTTTCTATTCCTCGATATTGAATCAATGTTCCTAATCGTATCTTTCCAGATAAATAATCATTTTTGTATTCTTCTTTAGAAAAGTACTTATATAGTTCCACTTTATTTCCCCTTGCTGTGAGATTTTCTATTAATTAGTAGTGATGAATAATTTGATTTTTTAATGTGTGGTTTAATAAAGAGCATATTTTATCTTTTCTTGCTTAAATTTAATACGTCAGCAAGGTTGATTTGTCAAGATTTTTTACATTATATGGTGGTTCGACATACTTTTATCTTCTAAAACCATGCATGTTTTACATGTTTTTCATATTTTATAGTGGCTTGCTAAAGTAATCATATAGTCCTAGCAGTGAGTAAAATAGGATGACACCCTGTGAGTGTCCTGTATGAACTTCATAAAAAGACACACTTCTATCCTTTAACTATCTGATTTCTATGATATGGAACTATTGTAGTTATTGTGAGATTTCAACCTATCCTTATGTTTTTTTTGATAAAAACACGTAATTTAATCACGATCATATCAAATCTGCAGGCGAGGTGGGTATTTTAAAATCCTGCTCGACAGCAACTATACAAGTACGCCTGCAGGCCGCTTTATCTCCCACTTCATCAGCGCCCTGGCGGAAATGGAGCGCGAGCTGATCGTCGAGCGTACCCGCGCCGGTTTAGCCGCTGCGAGGGAGCAGGGGAGAGTCGGCGGCCGCCGCCGGATAATGACAGAAGAAGTGGTGGAGCGGTGCCGCAGAATGCTGGAGAACGGCGCTACCCGGCAGCAGGTGGCTGATGTGACAGGCGTGGACGTGAAAACAATCTACAAGTACCTCCCGGCGACTTGAAGACAAAGATTTCACTACTTTTCCTGATATGTTACGTTTGGCTTAATCAATTCATTCAGCTTTGAAAACAGTTTGGTTTGTTCGTGAACGGTAAGAAAACAATAAGTTTTGAGCAATTTTTAACTATTAACAGCAATCTTGTTTCCATCTCAGATACATGGGCTGACTTGTGGGCGTTAATTTTTCACACGGGTTTAAGCGCTGGAAGGCTGCTGAGTATTCGATATGATGATATTGATGGTGACTTGATACTGATACGAAAACAGGGTCACCTGAAGGAGCTACGTGTTAAATCAACCCCTCCAGTGGAGGCGATGATTGCTCGTAGAAGAGAACGCTATCCAGAAGATGTTTTTTTATTTCAGAGCCATTCTAACCGTGTGAAGTACCAACGCCGGCCGGTCACTATAATTGCTTTCAACGCCGCTTTACGTCGCGCCGCTAGATCATTACCAGACGTTAACGTAAGCAGTAGTAGCGCGAGAAACATACCGGACTAACCGCCTGTCCAGTCGCGTGTGGCCGATGTGACAGGCGTGGGGTGAAGACTATTTACAAATATTTGCCAGTACAATACGGCGATAAAAAATCCCCTTGAGCAGGCACACTCAAGGGGAAAATACTACATAACATCATTGCTGTGTGCGTCTTTGCGCTCGTCTATCTTCCAAGAAGATGCCTAAAGCTTCCAGATATTTCTGGTCTGAGCAGTTAAAACATTGGGTCGGTAGCCGATGTAATAGGAGGGGGTGAAGACGATTTATAAATATTTTCCAGCCGGTTAAGTTTGCTCAACTGCGAACCGTATGCAAGAGATCGCAGGTGAGCAATTTGCTATGAAGGTATTGCCATAGCGGAAAAATTTTAAACTCTCATTGTTCGCAAATCCATCAAACAGCTAAAGGCTGATAACACTTTAAGACTTACCTTACTCGTTACATCAATACGTTACGGAAATGACATAAATTGATAGCCAGAACCTATATTGATTCTCCTCTCGGATAAAACTACTTTGTGCGCAACCAGTATTGACCAGGAGGCTACCATGCTCCAGCACAAAATCAGGGAGGCGTTCTGCGCCTCTATCTCTCGCAACCCGAAAGGGTATCAGTACCTACGCACCAGTGACTTTGTCAACCCTCTGCGCCGGCGCGGCATCCACTTATCAGAGGTGGAAGCTAACTCCTGGACAGCGCGGGAACAAACATATTTCGTCGATAAGACGCCTGACCATTGCGAAAACAGGCTGTGGATGATGGCAGGGATGGGGAGGGGCTCTGATGGTGCTAGTCAGGGTTGTTGGAGACTCCAATCCATAGTTTTATGACGCTTATGGTAAATAGTGCGAGGATGACAAATACAACGCTTGAGGTGATCAGAAGAGTAGTCATAGTGAACCTTATTAATAGTGGTTATTATTCAGGCAGCTCATTTAGTGAATAGTTCAAAGTGTGTTGCACATAGGCCCACCCGGCAGCTAATGTATGCTGCTGCCTGGTGGGGTTAGTGACTCAGGCAGGAGATCACCGCGAATGATTATATAGACCGATCAACGCACAAACCAGTCGTCAGCCGTCTCCCAAGCGTCTTTTAGAGTGGTCTCTACAAATTCTTTGGCGATTTCTTTATCAGTCGCCCACAAAACGCTCAGTCCATCATTACTGGCCGTTTTCACGATCACTTCAACGTCGTCATATTGCTTGCTGATTCGACGGGTCATTTCGTCTTTCAAGGCCTCCATTGACCCCTTTGGCATTTTCGCGGCTTTCTCTTTGGCAATGCTGATTTCTACACGCATGATAATCACCTTTGTGCTGGTTGAATATACAGTATTCAGCGAGAGATGATTACTAGTC